>Ga0214472_10009252_pt1 | contig 10278 bp, 14 predicted proteins | sample RVTome_6_FD_207662 | JGI IMG/M metagenome (GOLD analysis project Ga0214472, IMG submission 207662) | Soil microbial communities from uranium-contaminated site in the Upper Colorado River Basin, Wyoming, United States - RVT140D175 | ecosystem: Environmental > Terrestrial > Soil > Contaminated >...
CAAGATGACATCTCCATAGATGTCATCTGCGGCGTTTTTCGGTACACGCTTTTTTATAAAGGCACGCAACTGTTTTTCAAATGATCGCCAGTCCGGTATATTGGTTTTCATTTGTTCAGCCACAGCTTGATGTTGCACAACATGTATCAGCGGTATTTGATGCATTTTCCGGGTTGTCATCCTTGATACGATACCATTCCCAGTGTAATCCCTGTGGTTCCTGTGACCAGACCTTGTCCTGAGTCGCGTGGCAACAAGTTTCGTCTGTTTCAATCCGGTTGACCATTCCGGATGCCTGTAAACGTCTGGACGCTTCCTCCAGTTCATTTACATTGAATACTTCCACGCCGAGATGATTCACTCGTTCCTCAGCCTCCGGTTTTTCGAACAACACCAGTTTCAGCGGTGGATTTTCAATGGAAAAATTTGCGTAACCCGCCCGTATTTTATGCGGATTTGTATTGAATAATTTTGAATAATATTCAATGGCCTCATCCAGCTTACGTACATTTAATGCCAGTTGCAGTCTCATTTCATGCTCCTTTTTTGTATGTTCAACACTAAAGACGCACGAACTTTCAAAAAGACGCAAATTATTTCAATTTTTCAACCGGTATCCCGTCTTGAAAATCCACCATACTGCGACAAGACAACCTGCCAGAAACATTACGGTCATGCCCAGACTGACGGCCACGTTGATATCGGCAACACCATAAAAACTCCAGCGAAAGGCGCTAATTAAATATACCACCGGGTTGAACAACGAAAATGTCTGCCAGAAGGGTGGCAGCATATTGATGGAATAGAAAGTGCCGCCCAGAAAAGTCAGCGGCATGACTATCATCATTGGCACAATCTGCAGTTTTTCGAATCCGTCCGCCCAGACGCCAATAATAAATCCGAACATACTGAACGTAACTGAAATGAGCACGAGGAAGCCTATCATCCAGAGTGGATGTGCGATTTCATAATCCACAAACAACCGTGCCGTTGCCAATATCAGGAACCCAAGAATAACTGATTTGGTAGCTGCAGCCCCGACATAACCAGTGATTACTTCAACGAACGAAACCGGTGCTGAGAGGACTTCGTAAATCGTGCCGGTAAATTTCGGCATATAAATGCCAAAGGATGCATTGGAAATACTTTCACTTAATAGTGAGAGCATAATCAACCCGGGAATAATAAATGCTCCGTAATTGATGCCGTCTATTTCACCCATGCGCGATCCAATTGCCGCGCCAAATACCACAAAGTAAAGCGATGTTGAAAGCACAGGTGATGCGATACTTTGCATCAATGTGCGTCCGGCACGCGCCATTTCAAAAAAATAGATTGCCTTGATTGCATGTATGTTCATTATTTTGTCCTCACCAGGCTGACAAATATTTCTTCCAGTGAGCTTTCACTGGAATGAAGGTCCTTGAAGTCGATCCCATGTTCATTCAATCGCCGTAACAAGCCAGCGATACCGGTATGTTCTTGCTGGGTGTCGAAGGTATAGACCAGTTCATTGCCCTCAGCCAGCAGTTCCAGCGGATGTCCTGCGAGTTCATCAGGAATATTGGCCAACGGACTTTGCAGATGTAATGTCAGTTGTTTCTTGCCAAGTTTTTTCATCAGTGCAGTTTTGTTTTCCACTACAATAATTTCGCCCTTGTTAATTACCCCGATCCGGTCGGCCATTTCTTCTGCTTCTTCAATGTAATGCGTGGTCAGAATTATCGTGACTCCATTTTCCCTCAGGCCACGAACCATCTCCCACATATCACGGCGCAATTCCACATCTACACCAGCTGTGGGTTCATCAAGGAAAAGTATTTTCGGTTCGTGTGAAAGTGCCTTGGCGATCATTACACGGCGCTTCATGCCACCTGATAATGCCATGATTTTTGAATCTTTCTTCTCCCACAGCGAAAGATCGCGAAGTAATTTTTCAATGTATTCTGGTGCCGGCAGTTTACCGAACAGGCCCCGGCTGAAGTTCACAGTGGCCCACACTGTTTCAAACATATCAGTAGCCAGTTCCTGCGGAACAAGCCCGATTTTGGTCCGCGCTGCACGAAAATCGGAGACGACGTCATGGCCATCGGCCAGAATAGTCCCCACGCCCGGATTGACGATTCCGCACACGATGTTGATCAGTGTCGTCTTGCCTGCACCATTCGGGCCCAGCAAAGCGAAGATTTCTCCCTGATAAATTTCCAGATTGATGTTTTTCAACGCCTGAAATCCGGAAGCATAGGTTTTGGAAAGATTCTTGACGGAAATAATCTGCTGCATGCGTTTTCCTTAATTAATCTCGATTTAAACAGGGTGAATAAATTATCCGGCAATGGTCCATGTATCAACCCGGAATTCCTGTTTTTCAAACATACTTCGCATCATATTTGTGCAACACCCAGAAGTCCGTTTTGCTGATGCCAAGGATATAATGAACCGGATGTCTCCTGCCATAGCGTTATCTATACGGAAGCACTGAGTTAGACGGCTTATATTGCCAGGGCCAGGGTGGTTCCTCTGCGAAATATGGTGTCCGCAATTTCCCCTTTAACAGTTTCCTGATATTGCAGGGCATAGAAACCCTGCCTGTACGCATGGACAGGCATTGTGATAATGCACTGGCCGTAGCCAACCACTTGCGGAAACACAAGAAAGTGGACTGGGTGCGTTATGCCGGTCTCAGCGACCATCCTGACTTTGGTCTGGTGAAAAAATATTGTAGTGGCAAAGCAGCCGGGATCCTGAGCTTTGGCATTAAAGGCGGGCGTGAGGCAGGCTCCCGATTTATTGATGTATTGCAATTAATCACCCGATTGGTCAATATCGTGGATGCAAAATCACTGGCCTGTCACCCGGCCACCACAACTCATCGGCAACTTTCACCCGAAGAATTAATCAAAGCTGGTGTAGCCGATGATCTGGTCCGGTTATCTATCGGCCTGGAACACTTTGGTGACATAAACAGCGATATTGGCCGGGCTTTGTCAAATGCCTGATATTGCAGAGATATCAAGGAATGACCATATCTTTGCAGGCTGATATAATACTGACTGAAAATTTTTCAACCCAAACAGACAACACAGGATTTTTATTGTTATGAACAAACTTTTTAATTTACTGTTAGTGCCTTTTCTGGCCATATCCCTGAATGCTAATGCCGCGCAAGGTAATGATTATTCAACCGAGGAAATTGTCCGGTATACGCTGGATTGCATGGCTGACAATGGCGGAATGAGTGATGAATCTTTTTATTATTGTACTTGCCGTCTTGATGCCCTGGCATCCCAAATCTCTTTTTCAGATTACGAGGAAGGCCGGACCTTTGAAAGAAACAGGGCCATGGTCGGTGAAAAGGGTAATTTTTTCCGCGACAGTGAGCGCGGCGAAGGAATGTATGAAAAATTAATAGGGGCAAGGGAAAAAGCTGCATCGCAATGTATACTTGTCAAGAAGGTAACGCGATAAGTACTTTATTCTTAAATAACCGGTGAGTAGTAATTTTATTACTAACCACCAGCTCTAAAATCAAAATTATCTATACAAACCTATTGTATTGTTTTACATATCAATAACCGTTTGTATATAGAATAAATATACAGGAACAGAAATAACGCGAAATAGAATTCCTGTAATTCACTGTAGCGCAAGTTATTTTCAAATAACAAATAATCAAAAAAGTCTTTTAGCCTTTCCGGTAACTTTACCAGGATCGTCAATACAGCCGCAGGAAAACAAACCGCCACTGGCCAGAACCAGTATTGCCAATGCTTCGGAGAATAATCAATCTTTCTGCAATACCGCCACACCGGCAGCACAATCCCGCCAATTAAAACGCATATTTCCAACAATAACCTCGGTTTTTGATCCAGCCAACTACTCGTGTTATGCAAATTGGTTTCATTTTGATCATTGATTGTGTTGATTGACTCGGGTGTTTCCCACTTGAATAACTGCTGTCCCCAGCTGATTTCTTCGCCGGCAAAGTACAGGCACGCCAGAGCTGTCAATAAAACCCAGACACCCAGCCAACTTTCCGGCAATAATCTTCTCAATTTATAACTTCTAAAACCAATGACTATGGCAGGTATTAACAATATTACTGTGCCAAGTTCAACCAGATTATTTTCACGAGCAACCATATTTTGAGCGAGTTTAAAATCATAAAGCGCTGCCAATACAATAAAAACCAGGAATAAAACCGGAAACCACAGCCATAACCATACAGGTATTCCGGAATCAAACTTGTTATCGATTTGCATAATGTTTTAAATTGCCGCAATTATAAATGGCACATAATGGTCTATTAACAACAAGGCAAACAAGGCCATGAGATAAACAATAGAATAGGAAAATGTTTTCATCGCCAATCTGTCACTGTGGTCGAACTGCATCCTGATTGAATAATAAAGAAACCCGCCACCAAGCAGCACTGCGCCAGTCAGATATAGCAGGCCACTCATATAGGTGAGATAAGGCAACAGAGTGATTATAAAAAGTACAATGGTGTAAAGCAGAATATGCAGCCGGGTAAATTCCACGCCATGTGTGACGGGCAACATCGGGATATCTACACTGGCATAATCGTTACGACGATAGATGGCTAATGCCCAGAAGTGCGGAGGCGTCCATGCAAAGATGATCAGAAATAATAACAAGGAATGGGGATCGAGCGTGCCTGTGACTGCCGTCCAGCCCAGCACCGGAGGTGCCGCACCAGCTGCGCCACCGATAACAATATTCTGTGGTGTGGCACGTTTCAGAAACATGGAATAAACGAATCCATAACCAATCAATGAAAGTGCTGTTAATGCCGCAGTTAAAACATTCACAAAATAGGTCAGGATCACCATGGACAGTGCACCCAGCAGAAAGGCAAATAGTATTGCACCATGTATGCTGACATTACCTTTGGGTAATGGGCGGCGCATGGTGCGTGCCATCACAGAATCTATCTTATGATCAACCACATGATTGATTGCAGCTGCAGATGCGGCCGCCAGGCCTATGCCCAGAGTACCAAAGATCAATACAAAAAATGGAATCATACCGGGCGTTGATAAAAACATACCCACTACCGCCGTAAAAACAATCAACGAGACGATTTTTGGTTTGCACAGGGCAACGTAATCACGCCAAAGCGACAGCCCTATGACATTGGTTAATTGATTACTCAAAACTTCCTCCGCTTGATTCCCGGTATGTATGACTGATGCAACAAAGCCACGAGGGACAGCAATAATAACGCGGCAACTGCATTATGTGTCACTGCCAACGGCAATGGCAAACGCATCAACACATTGGCCACACCCAGACCGAATTGTGCTAGCAGGATAATCAAAATTGCAATTCCGATGGCGGCTATACTTTTGTTTCTGTCAGCTATTGAAAGCAAGGCCGCACCGCCTGCTATAAGCGCAGTAAATACCGCGCCAATACGGTGAGCCATATGAATAGCCGTGCGTGCGTCGCCATGCAGCACGCCGCCTTCATAATCTACCCCCAACTCCCGCCAGAATATAAAACCTTCCTTAAAGTCCATTTCCGGCCACCACATTCCCTGACATTTGGGAAAATCCGGGCACACCAGTGCTGCATAATTGGCACTGGTCCAGCCTCCAAGCGAAATCTGGAGGCTCACCATGATTAATCCTGCTAACGCCCAGGGGAATAGACGCCTGTTGTTCAGATCTATTCTCTGCGGGTCTTTCCCCAATTCCAGGGTTAACCATAAAAGCAGGGAAAGTATGGTCATGCCGCCGAGCAAATGCGCCATAACGATGACCGGTTTTAATAACAAGGTCACCGTCCACATACCCAGCAAAGCCTGAAAAATCACCAACAATACCAGCAACGATGGCACAACCAACGGCTGTTGCGGCTGCTTTCTGTTTTGCCAGGAAGCAGCCGCAAGTATAAAAAGTAACAAGCCAAGTACTCCTGCCGCATAACGGTGGACCATTTCCTTCCAGGCCTTGTCATGTTCCAGCGGCCTTTCATGATAAAGCTCCTGCAAGTGTGTTGCCTCGAATGGCACTAACATTTTTCCATAACAGCCGGGCCAGTCAGGGCAACCGAGACCGGCGCCGGAAAGTCGCACGTAGGCGCCGAGCACTACCACCATAAACGTCAGCAGCAACGCAATACAAGATAATTTAAATATGGTATTTCTGTTTATCATACTATTTGAAAATACACCTACTCTGTTTTCGAAATTCTCAGCAGTTTTTTCAAGTCCTTGATGATCCCAGATGGATCTGTTGATTCCGGGTAAACCATCATAAGAAAACCAGCCGGATCGATCAGGAATATTGCGTGCTCATAACTTATTCCGCCTGCTGTAAAGCTGGCCAGAAATTTTTCATCGATATTGCTTGATAACAATAATTGCCCGGGGAAATCAGCAAATAGTCTGGTTGGCTCGTGAAATATGTTCATATCTGCAAAATAACTGGCACGCTGCACTCTGTGCATTTCTTTACCCATGGCAAGACGAATCTGGCGCATACGATAAAGATTATCCTTGCACGACTGGTCACAGTTGCTGTTCACAATCATAAACATCGTCCACTTGCCGTGTAACAAGTTGTTGTTGCCTGAAATGGGATCATTCAATATTACATTCTCCAATTGGCGCGGCGGATCGATCAATATGCCATGTTGTGTGCCTGATTTTGCATCATGCTTGTAGCCCGTAAAAAAAACCAGGTACCATGACAACAGTATCGGAAGAAAGAACAGCAGAAAAACGCCGATGATAATCGCCCTGCTTTTCCATTGGATAGTCACTGGATCATTCATTTTCCGGCTTTTTCTTCTTTGTATTTACAACGAAATAAATGATCAGCAAAGTCAATGACAGGGCAAACCACTGAAACGCATAGCCCAGATGTTTTTCTTCGCCTGATCCGGGCATGGTCCATTCCCGCACAAAACCGTGATCTGATTCCGGTTCCAGTCTTGCAATAAATGGTAATAATTTCTGGCCAATCAATTCTGAAATCTCTTCAATATCAATTCGCTGTACGCGAATTATTTCATCATTTATTTCTTCTATATTCTCGCTACCCAACAGTATTCCGGTAACAGGCGCATCAGTCGCCACAGCGATCAACTCCACTTCATTTAATGGCGTATCAATTTCCGGGATAACATTGCGATCAGTTCCTGCGGGTAACCAGCCTCTGTTTACCAGTAACAATGCTTCCACATCTGCCAGCTTGAATATGCTTAAAACAAGATAGCCCGGTTCGTGTTTTACAATTTGATTATCCAGTAATATATGCGTTCGTTTATCAAATTGCCCTGCCAGGCTGATATGGCGCCAGATGATGTCTTTTTCTTTATCTGCTATGTTCCTGTCCTGATTCAGATTGATCATTTTATCTGACTGCCGCTCGAGAAATTGTTCATACTTTTCCCGTTTTTGTTCCGCACGATCCAGCTGCCAGAATCCCAGTGATACCAGTATCGGAAGCACCAGAAAAGTAACAAGACTGGGCCAAAGCCTGGGTGTAAATTGCCAGCGTTTTGTTTGCATTCAACCAGTTACATCCGCGCCAGAGTTTTCGTGTCACTGCATGTTTTCATATGTATACTCTGATTATATTTCGCTAAGGAGATTTCTGAAGTGTCAGGCGCTGTATTATTCAAGGCATTAATTATATTGCTGCTGCTGGTGATACTGGCGGCGCTGTCATCGGGTATGTTTTTCCTTGTCAAGGACAAGGGTGAATCAGATCGTACAGTCAAATCACTTACAGTCAGAATTGTGTTGTCTATCGCACTATTTCTCTTGTTGTTTATCGGGTTTGCTACGGGGCTGATAGAGCCGCATGGCATCACACCGGTTAAAACAGAAAAGGCGCTGCCATAGCAGCGCCTTTTATCTGTAGAAATTACTGCCTTATAACCAATAGACAAATATAAACAGGCCAAGCCACACCACGTCTACAAAATGCCAGTACCAGGCCACTGCTTCAAAGGCAAAATGGTTATGCGCACTGAAATGTCCACATATCGCGCGGATTAGGATAACCAGCAGCATGGTTGCGCCCATGGTGACATGGAACCCGTGAAAGCCCGTCAACATGAAGAAAGTTGATCCATAAATACCGGAATCAAGTCTCAGGTTCAAATCCTGGTAGGCATGTACATATTCAAACGCCTGAAAGCTTACAAACAAAACACCGAGTGCAACTGTAGCAAACAGCCACCAGCACAATGCCTTGCGGTTATTTTTCTTCAAGGCCCAATGTGCAAATGTGACGGTCACACCACTGCTGAGCAATATCAGGGTGTTTAATGCCGGAACACCCCAGGCTGGTATAATTTCCGTGTATAAAGATGATGCAAATTTTTCCAGGTCAGGAATAACCATCAATGGCCATTCGGCATAAAAACCGGGCCACAACAATTCATTGGTAATCAGTTTTGATCCTTCGCCACTCAGCCAGGGCACAGAGAACATCCTGGCGTAATACAGTGCGCCAAAGAATGCCGCAAAAAACATGACTTCCGAAAAGATAAACCAGCTCATTCCCCAGCGGAAACTTACATCTACCTGTTTGTTATATTTACCCTGAAGACTCTCGGCAATAACGTCTGCAAACCAGCCTGCAAACATATAAATAACTATTGCAATTCCGATCCCTAGTATAAATGTGCCGAAATGCGAGCCATTAAGCATGATTGCGCCGCCTATAAATGAGATAAACAGCGCAATTGATCCAATCAGCGGCCAGCGGCTCGGATCAGGAATAAAATAAACGCTTTGTGAGTCTGACATATTAGGTCCCCGTTATCAGATTATGCTTATTATAATTTCAGATATTTGTCTGCTTGATTAAAGTTGTCTGTTCTGTTTTGTTCGCGGTATTGCTTGTTTCTGGCGACATGAAAAAAGTGTATGACAATGTTACTGTCGAAATCCTCTTTGGTAATGCCGGGTCTACAACAAAACGCACCAGCATCTCCCTGCGCTCATGCGGCCCCAACGTTTGTTGAGTAAAACAAAAACATTCAGTCTTGTTAAAATGCAATGATGCCTGGCCTGGCGCAACGCTTGGTATGGCCTGACCGGCAACCGGAACGTCCGCTTCATTTTCCACAACAAATATAACGTCAGTAATCTGCCCCGGATGTACCTGAATCTTGCTCATGCTGGATTTGAATGCCCAGGGCAGTTCGCCATTAATGTTGGTATCAAACTGGACGGTCACCAGACGGCTCTCATCTATACCAACTGCGCTTGCCTTCTCCTGTGAGATAACGCCGGTTTTGCCATTCAGCCCGGTGATATCACAAAACACATCGTAAAGAGGAACCAGAGCATATCCAAAGCCGAACATGACTATCGTAAAGGCAAACAGTTTTAATGCGGTTCCGGTTGTCTTTTGATCAGTAGTCATTTCATCTGCATTAATAAAAAGCCAACGTAGAACCCCAGAGCTACCAATGCCAGGACTATCGCGAGCCGGCGGTTTTTTGCCGCCAGCTCAGGCGTTCTGGTAACTTGTTGCTTCTGTCCCATCTGGATAGTCCCGCTTATGAATGTGCCGTTGCGTCCGTCACTTTCGGCGGCGTAGTAAACGAATGGAACGGAGGGGGTGATGACAGCGTCCACTCCAGGCCGTGTGCACCTTCCCAGACCTGATCGCTTGCCTTGGCGCCACCACGAATGCACTTGATTACGATATAAACAAACAACAGCTGGCTTAAGCCGAATACAAAACCACCGATACTGGAAATCATGTTCCAGTCGGAAAACTGTACGGCATAATCAGGAATACGTCTCGGCATGCCGGCCAGACCCAGGAAATGTTGCGGGAAGAACAACACATTCACTGAGATGGTCGATATCCAGAAATGCCACTTGCCCAGGGTTTCGTCATACATATGGCCGGTCCATTTCGGTAACCAGAAATAGACTGCCGCCATCAGGGCAAACACCGCGCCAGTTACAAGCACGTAATGGAAATGCGCGACCACGAAATAGGTATCATGGTACTGGAAGTCAGCAGGGGTAATACCCAGCATCAGACCGGAGAAACCGCCTATAGAGAACAGGATAACAAACGCCAGACTGAATAGCATTGGTGTCTCAAAAGTCATCGAGCCTTTCCACATGGTGGCGACCCAGTTAAATATTTTCACGCCGGTCGGTACTGCAATCGACATTGTGGCATACATAAAGAACAGCTCGCCTGCCAGCGGCATGCCCACAGTAAACATGTGATGCGCCCATACAAAGAATGACAGGAACGCAATTGCAGCCGT
>Ga0214472_10009253_pt1 | contig 10278 bp, 7 predicted proteins | sample RVTome_6_FD_207662 | JGI IMG/M metagenome (GOLD analysis project Ga0214472, IMG submission 207662) | Soil microbial communities from uranium-contaminated site in the Upper Colorado River Basin, Wyoming, United States - RVT140D175 | ecosystem: Environmental > Terrestrial > Soil > Contaminated >...
CGTCGTATCCGATCCTGTCGGTGAGCCTCCGAACGGCGGAGCCGTCTGTGTTCATGATGTAGACGTCGAAGTCACCCTCGCGCTGCGACCCGAACACGATTTGCTTCCCGTCTGATGAGACGATGGGCTCTGCATCGTATTTCGGGTTGTCGGTAAGGCGTTTCGTGCCGCTGCCGTCCTCGTTCGCGGTGAAGATGTCGTAGGGATAGAGAGGCCAGACGTAGCGTCCCGCGGGCGCGTCCGGTCTGGGGGGACAGGCGCCTTCAAGGTGGCTTGTAGACGCAAAGACGATCCTGCCGTCCGGGAAAAAGAACGAGCAGGTGTGGGCCCCGCGGTCCGGGCTGACCATGCGCAGGTCCGTGCCGTCGATGTTCATCATCCATATCTTGTCGCAGCCGTATCCGCCGCGATCCGACTGGAAGACGAGCTTTTTCCCGTCCCGGGAAAAATACGCCTCCCCGTTGTCGCCCTCGAACGTAAGCTGCGTAACGTTCTTCATGTGGCGATCGATGAAGGTCGCGGGGTGCGTTTCCGGTCTTCGGGTCGAGCAGCCGAGGAGCAGGAGAACCAGAAGGAAAGGTGCGATTATTTTCATAGCGCGGCCTCCGGCCGCAACCAAAAAAATATAAATCTTCGACACAGATCAAGGCCGATTTAACATGATCAAATCTGATAAATAAAAAAATCAGATCATTTTTTTCATATTAAAATCGGTTTTTATCAGTGTCAAAGGCTTTGAACTTGTCGTTGAAAAACATTCGCGCGAACATGTCAAGTCCTGGAGAGAAATAACATATTAACGCGGCTTCAACTGGAGCGTCGTCCTCTTTCTCCAGTTCTTTCCCTTTGCCGGATGATCGGTTCTGTAGTGCGCTCCGACGCTGCCCTCCCGCGTAAGGGCCGAGCGCGTGATGAGCATCGCAGTTGTGATCATGTTTTTGAGTTCGAAGAGGTCCCTGTCAGGACCATGGCCCTTCATGAGCCTCTCCCATTCCTGCAGCTTCCTGAGCGCAATCAAGAGATCTTTGCCGTTTCTGACAATGCCGACCTTTTCCCACAGGAGCCTTTGAAGCGCCGAACGTATTTCCCCGGCATCCGTCGCGGAATCGCCGGAAGTGCCGCGCCGGCGGGGGGCGCGCAGCGTCCGGGCGTCAGGGCGGATGAGCTTCCTGGCATAACGGGCCGCCGCGAGCCCGGCCCGTTCGCCGAACACCAGGCCTTCGAGCAGCGAGTTGCTCGCCAGGCGGTTCGCGCCGTGGACCCCGGTGCAGGCCGCCTCGCCCGCGGCGAAAAGGCCGGGCACGCTCGTTGCGCCCCAGAGGTCGGTCCTGACCCCCCCCATGATGTAGTGCGCGGCCGGGGAGACCGGTATCGGCTCGCGCGTGATGTCGATGCCCAGCTCCGCGCAGGTCCGTTGTATTCGCGGAAACCGGCTTACGATGTAATCTGCATTGAGATGGGTCATGTCCAGGAACACATGGCTTGACCGGGTCCTGGCCATCTCGGCGTGAATGGCGCGGGTGACCACGTCTCTCGGCGCGAGCTCCCTGGCCGGGTGGTAGCCCTCCATGAACCGGAGCCCGTCGCTGTTCTTGAGCATGCCGCCCTCTCCGCGCATGGCCTCGGACAGAAGGAACTGCGGGGCGCCGGGAAGGTAGAGCGCGGTGGGGTGGAACTGGACGAACTCCAGGTCCACGAGCGCGGCCCCGGCGCGCCAGGCCATGGCCATGCCGTCGCCCGTCGCGACAGCGGGGTTCGTGGTGCGCTCGAAGAGCCGGCCCGCTCCGCCCGTGGCCAGGAGCACTGCGCGCGCGGAGATGATGAGCACCTGTTTCAGGGCCTGCCGGCACACTACCGCGCCGACGCACCTGCCCTCCCGGACGATCAGCTCGCGCGTGAAGGCGAAATCGATCTTCGACACGGAGCCGGAGGAGCGCACCTTGTCTATAAGCACCCGCATGATCTCGTGGCCCGTGGAGTCGCCCTGGGCGTGGAGGATCCTGTGTTTCGTGTGGGCCGCCTCCCGTGTGAAAGCGAGCTTCGTGCCTTCCTTGTCGAATTCCGCGCCCCACAGGATGAGCTCCCGGATGCGGGTCGGGCCTTCCTCGACGAGCGTGCCCACGGCCTTTCTGAGGCAAAGCCCGTCTCCCGCCTTGATGGTGTCGTCGAAATGGATCGAGATCTCGTCCTCGTCGGAAAGCGCCACGGCCACGCCGCCCTGGGCGTACTCGCTGCTCGACTCCGACGGCGCGTCCTTGGTAACGACGAGGACCTCTCCGCTTCGGGCCAGTTCCACCGCGGCCCGGAGTCCGGCCACGCCCCCGCCGATGATGAGGAAGTCGGTCTGTATGTGCTCTTCGGTGTAGGTCATAGCGCGGCCTCCGGCCGCAAGCTCGTAGTTCGTAGCTGGTAGTTCGTAGCAACATTTTTTACTACGAGCTATGAGCCATGAGCTACGAGCTTGTCTTACTTGTTCCCCGGCGTCTCGCCCGGCTGGGCCAGGAAGGGGTTCTTCCCCTCGATGGAGGCGAGCTTGTAGCCCGCGGGCTCGAATACGAGCGTGACCCTGGCGCCGTCCTTCACCGAGGTTCCTTCCGCGGTCTTCCACTGTGCATCCCACGTAAAGGTCGTCTTGATCCGTCCCTTATCCTCGATCATGATGAGCATCCTGGTGTACTGGATGTTGAATTGAATGGTCTCGTATTTCGCAAAGACCCCGGCCACGGATTTTGCGAACGCCTCCCGCTCGGGAAAATCGGCGGCCACCCCGGTCAGGAAGGCATCGAGATTTTTCTTCTCATATGAGCTGTTCATCTCCCGGAGCACGGACAGGACGTTCCTGCTTTTGATTGCGGCCTGCTCCGGGGGCTTTTTGGCGCCGCAGGCGGAGGAGGCGAGGAGCACGGCGAGGATAATGAGAAGTGCTAGTATGCGGTTCATAAGGCCTCCGGATGATGACAAAATATTAATTGCATATTGCAGATTGAAGATTGCATATTGCAAAATGAACGACATGACTGAGGTACATTCCGCAAATTTTGCACTTTGCAATATGCAATATGCAATCTACAATATTTTTTTGAGAAACTGCCCCGTATACGACTCCTTGGCCCTGGCCACGTCCTCAGGCGTGCCCTGGACCACGATCTCCCCCCCCCGGTCCCCGCCTTCAGGGCCCAGGTCGATGATCCAGTCTGCGGTCTTGATCACGTCGAGGTTGTGCTCGATCACGACCACGGTGTTGCCGGAGTCCACGAGCTGGTTCAGCATGTCCAGAAGCTTCTGCGTGTCCGCGAAGTGCAGGCCCGTGGTGGGCTCGTCGAGGATGTAGAACGTGCGGCCCGTGGCGCGGCGCGAGAGCTCCTTCGAGAGCTTCACGCGCTGGCTCTCGCCGCCCGACAGGGTCGTTGCCGACTGGCCCAGGGTGATGTAGCCTAAGCCCACGTCAAGGAGCGTCTGGAGCTTGGACCTGACCGGCGGCACGTTCTGGAAGAACTCGAAGGCCTGCTCCACGGTCATGCCGAGCACGTCGGCGATGCTCTTTGCCTTGTACTTGATGTCCAGGGTCTCGCGGTTGTAGCGGCTCCCGTGGCACACGTCGCAGGTCACATATACGTCGGGCAGGAAGTGCATCTCGATCTTGATCAGGCCGTCGCCCTCGCAGGCCTCGCACCTGCCGCCCTTGACGTTGAAGCTGTAGCGGCCGGGCTTGTATCCGCGCATGCGGGAATCCGGGAGCTGGGAAAACAGGTCCCTGACCGGGCTGAACACGCCGGTGTAGGTGGCGGGATTGGACCGGGGTGTCCTGCCGATGGGCGACTGGTCGATGTCGATCACCTTGTCGATATGCTCCAGGCCCCTTATGTCCTTGTGCTTGCCGGCCCGCTCCGTGGAGCGATAAAGACGTTGCGCAAGGGCGCGGTACAGGATGTCCACCACCATCGTGCTCTTGCCCGACCCGGAGACCCCGGTCACGCAGGTAAGCGTGCCGAGCGGGAACCGGACGGTGATGTTCTTGAGGTTGTTCTCGGTTGCGCCCACTACGCTCATGAACTTCCCGGCTTGTCTGCGTTTTCGCGGCACCTGGATGAAGGCCCTGCCGGACAGATACTGGCCGGTGAGCGACTGCGGGGCCTTCTGGATCTCCTGCGGCGTGCCCTGGGCCACGATCTCGCCTCCGTGCACGCCCGCCCCCGGGCCCATGTCGATCACATGGTCCGCGGAGCGGATGGTCTCCTCGTCGTGCTCCACCACGAGCACGGTGTTGCCCAGGTCGCGCAGCCTGATCAGGGTGTCCAGGAGCCTGCGGTTGTCCCTTTGGTGCAGCCCGATCGAAGGCTCGTCAAGGATATACAGGACCCCGACCAGGGAGGAGCCGATCTGCGTGGCGAGCCGGATGCGCTGTCCTTCTCCCCCGGAAAGGGTCGCGGCCCCGCGGTCCAGGGTGAGGTAATCGAGGCCCACGTGCACCATGAACCCGAGCCTCTCGCGGATCTCCTTCAGGATCCTCTGGGCGATGGCGAGCTCTTTTTCCGTGAGCGCAAGATCCTTAAAGAAGACGAGCGCCTGCTTGATGCTCATGCGCGTCACCTCGTGGATGCTCATGTCCGCCACCTTGATCGCGAGGGATTCCTTGCGCAGGCGGCTGCCGCCGCAGTCAGGACAGGTCTGGTAGCTCATGTACTGCTCGAGCTCCCACTGCGTGGCGAAGGAATCGGTCTCGTCGTAGCGCTTTTTCAGGACCGGAACGACGCCTTCGAAGGAATCGCACGCCCCTTTTCCTGCCCGCACGGGCGCGGCCTTGGTCTCGTTCTCCCCCCTCCCGAGCAGCAGCATCTTCTGCTGGGCCTGCTTCAGGTCCTTATACGGCGTGTTCACATCGAAGCCGCAGCCCCGGGCAACGGCCTCGAGCATCTGGAAATACTGGTACGAGGTGCGCTTGGCCCAGGGCTTGACGGCGCCCTCCCGGAGCGAGAGGTTGGGGTTGGGGATGATCAGGTCCGGATCGAACTCCAGAAGCCCGCCGAGGCCGTCGCAGGTGGGGCAGGCGCCCTGGGGGCTGTTGAAGGAGAAGCTGTTCGGCGCGATCTCGGGGTAGCTGATGCCGTCGACGATGCAGGAGAGCTTTTCGCTGTAGAGCAGGTCCTTTTTCTGGTCCGCGAGGTTCACGAGCACGAGGCCGTCGGCCTGACGGAGCGCGGTCTCGATCGATTCGGCGAGCCTGCGCTCGGCGCCGGGCTTCACCACGAGCCGGTCGATCACGAGCTCGATGTCGTGCTTTTTCTTCTTGTCCATCGGGACCGGCTCGGAAAGCTCCCGGAGCGCCCCGTCAACCCGCGCGCGCACGTAGCCTTGGGCGGCCGCGGCCATGAGTTCCTTCTTGTATTCTCCCTTCCTGCCGCGCACGATGGGCGCCAGGATCTGGATGCGGCTGCCCTCGGGAAGGGCCATGACGGAGTCCGTTATCTGCTGCACGGTCTGGGCCGCGATCTCCCGGCCGCATTTATAACAATAGGGCTTGCCGATGCGCGCGTACAAGAGCCGCAGGTAGTCGTAGACCTCGGTCACGGTGCCGACGGTGGAGCGGGGGTTCTTGCTCGTGGTCTTCTGCTCGATGGCGATGGCGGGGGAGAGGCCGTCGATGGAATCCACGTCGGGCTTGTCCATCTGGCCCAGGAACTGGCGCGCGTACGCGGAGAGGCTTTCCACGTACCGGCGCTGGCCCTCCGCGTAGATGGTGTCGAAGGCAAGGGAGGATTTGCCGGAGCCCGAAAGCCCGGTGATCACCACGAGCCTGTCCCGCGGGATCTCGAGGTCGATGTTCTTGAGGTTGTGCTGACGGCAGCCTTTGATTATGATCTTGTCCATGCCGGCCCGTAATAAGGAAAAATTGGTAACGACTCAGGTCCGTTTCTCTCAAGATGTCATTCCCGCTTGTCGGGAATCGTCGTTTGTTCAGTTACAGCGCTCAGAACCGATTCCGGACAAGCCGGAATGACGTCAAAGGCAGAAGACCTGAGTAGATACGAAAATTGAGACGAAACCATATTTTACCACCGGGAACAAGATGAGTAAAGGACTTTATAGAGGAAGCCCCTTCCTGGTCTTGTTGCCGCGGCGCACTATTTCTATAATCAAAAATCCTCCGCTCATTTATATTATTTATAGGTAAAATTCTTGACAATGTTTTTTCGATATGTTACTTTTTCTCCACTTCGAAGCAGCAAAGAGCATTTCGCGTGTCCGAGAGGCAATCGCACTATGATCGATATCGACATCTCACTCTTCATCCAGCTCGCCAACTTCCTGGTATTGCTCATCATCCTTAATATCATCCTTTTCAAACCCATCCGGCGGATCATGCAGGAGCGCGAACAGGGCATCAGCTCGGCCCTGGGCGACGCCAAGGCCGCGCAGGGGCGCATGCAGAACCTGCTCGATCAGTACAACACATCCCTTGCCGAGGCCAAGCAGAAGGCGGCGGCCACGTTCAATACGATCTACCAGCAGGGCCTCGATGCCCAGCGCGACTTGATCGCAGCCGAGCGCGCCAAGGCCGGAGAAATGCTCGACAAGGCCCGGGCCGACATCGCGGCAGCGTCCGCTACCGCGCGGACCGAGCTCGGCAAGGAGGCGGAGCGGCTCTCGCAGGAGATCGCCTCCAAGCTGCTCGGCAGGGCGGTTTAAAAATGTAGGGGACGAACGGCCGTTCGCCCGTACCAGAAAGAAAAAGCACACCATGAAAAGCATAAAAAAAATCATAGGGTCAGCATCCTGCATCGCGGGATATTTCATCTTCTCGGCGGCTGCCTTCGCGGCGGCGGAAGCGGGGCATGAGGAAATAACCTTCCTAGGCGACTGGCTGCCGAGACTCGTCAATTTCGCGGTCATCGCCTTCGTCGTCGTCTACTTCCTGCGGAAGCCGGCGCGGGATTTCTTCGCGAACCGCTCCGCCGAGATCGGGAAGGCCATGCAGGAATCGAAGGAGGCGCGCGAGCGCGCCGAGGCCGCTCTCGTCGAGATGGACCGGAAGGTCAAGGAACTGGAAGCGGACCGAATGATCGCCGACGCGCAGGACCGGGGCGAGAAAGACCGGCAGGCGCTCGTCGAGGAAGGCAAGAAGGTCGCAGCCGACGTTCAGGTCCAGGTCAAGCAGGGCATCGACGTCGAACTGCAGAAGGCCAAGTCCGCGCTGGCAGTCGAGGCGTCGCTCCTGTCCCTCGAGCTTGCCGAAGGCGGGATCAGGAAAAAGATCGGACACGACGACCATGAGCGCATCGTGAAGGAATACATAGATAAAGTGGGAGGCAAGGGTTGATCCGAATCATCGCCAAACGCTACGCCAAGGCCCTCGTGGAGCTGGCCGAGGAGCAGAAGACCGTTGACCAGACGAGCGCGGACCTGGCCGCCTTCGTAGGCGTCGTGGACGCCCTGCCCGCCGCGCAAAAACTCTTTGCCAGCCCGGTCCTGACCGCAGGCGACAAGAAGGGCGTCATACAGGAGCTGGGCGCGAAGCTCGGCATGCAGAAGACCACCCAGCGGTTCGTGGAGCACCTGGCGGAAACCAGCAGGATCAGATACGTAAAAGACGTGCATGAGGCCTTCCAGGCCATCCTTGCGCTGCGCCAGAACCGCGCCGTGGCGCGTCTCACCACCGCGGTATCCCTCAACAACGGGGACCTGGCGGCGATCAAGGCAAAGCTGGAGGCGCTCACCGGCAAGCAGGTGGATATCGACGCATCGGTCGACGCCTCCCTGATCGGCGGGGCCAAGGCGCAGATCGGGAGCACGATTTACGACGGGACAATCAAGAACCAGCTTCACAAGATGCGCGCGAAACTGGTGAGCTAAAGGAGCAATACAATGCAGATCAAGGCACAGGAAATCAGCGAGATCATCAAAAAGAAGATCTCCGACTTCGAGAAGACCGTGGAGGTCGCCGAGGTCGGCACCGTGATCACGGTCGGCGACGGCATCGCCAAGGTCTTCGGGCTCGACAACGTCATGTCGATGGAGCTCCTGGAGTTTCCGGGCGGGGTCATGGGCATGGCCTTGAACCTCGAGGAAGAGAACGTGGGCGCCGTGCTCATGGGCGACGACTCGAAGATCCGCGAAGGCGACATCGTGAAGCGGACCAAGAGGATCGCCGAGGTCCCGGTCGGAGACGCCATCGTGGGCCGCGTGGTGGACGGCATCGGCCAGCCGATCGACGGCAAAGGCCCCATCGCCTCCAAGGAATCACGGATGATCGAGGTCATCGCGCCGGGCATCGTGAAGCGCCAGTCCGTGCGCGAGTCGCTCCAGACCGGCCTCAAGGCCGTGGACGCCATGATCCCGATCGGCCGCGGACAGCGCGAGCTCATTATTGGTGATCGACAAACCGGCAAGACGGCCGTGGCCATCGACACCATCATCAACCAGAAGGGCCAGAACGTCATCTGCATCTACGTGGCCATCGGGCAGAAGCGCTCCACCGTGGCCCAGGTGGTCAAGACCCTCGAAGAGCACGGGGCCATGGAATACACCATCATCGTATCGGCCACGGCGTCGGACCCGGCCCCTCTCCAGTTCATCGCGCCCTACACCGGCTGCACCATCGGCGAATACTTTCGCGACAAGGGCGGCCACGCCCTGATCGTGTACGACGATCTTTCGAAGCAGGCCACCGCGTACCGCCAGCTCTCACTGCTGCTCCGCAGGCCCCCGGGACGCGAGGCGTATCCCGGCGACGTGTTCTATCTCCACTCGCGCCTGCTCGAGCGCGCCGCGAAGCTCTCCGACAAGCTCGGCGGCGGGTCGCTCACGGCCCTGCCGATCATCGAGACCCAGGCGGGCGACGTGTCCGCCTACATCCCGACGAACGTGATCTCCATCACCGACGGACAGATCTTCCTCGAATCCGACCTCTTCTACTCGGGCGTGCGGCCCGCCATCAACGTGGGCATCTCCGTTTCCCGCGTGGGCGGCAGCGCCCAGATCAAGGCCATGAAGCAGGTGGCCGGCACGCTGCGCCTCGACCTGGCGCAGTACCGCGAGCTCGCCGCATTCGCCCAGTTCGGCAGCGACCTCGACAAGGCCACCCTGGCGCAGCTCAACCGCGGCCAGCGCATGGTCGAGCTCCTGAAGCAGGACCAGTACGCGCCGCTCCCGGTCGAGCAGCAGATCCTCGTCATCTTCGCCGGCACCAACGGCTACGTGGACGAGGTCCCGGTGGGAGACGTGAAGAAGTTCGAGCAGGAGCTCCTTCGTTTCGCGCAAAGCAAGCACCCTGCGCTGCTTACCGACATCGCGACCAAGAAGCAGCTTGACGACGACCTGAAGGAGCGCATTAAAGCGGCCATCGAGGAGTTCAAAAAGACGTTTACTGCATAGAACTCGAGGCTTCTTCTTTTGAAGTCATTCCCGCTTGCCGGGAATCGTAGTTGAACCTTAATGAAAGCTGGAACCGATTCCGGACAAGCCGGAATGACGGCGAAAAGAAAAAACCTGAGAAGTAGAAAAAAGGTTACTCATGCCGAGTCTAAGAGACATTAAAAGAAAGATCACGAGCGTCAAGAAGACCCAGCAGATCACCAAGGCCATGAAGATGGTGGCGGCGGCCAAGCTTCGGCGCGCGCAGGACCGCGTGATCGCGGCGCGACCGTATTCGCGCAAGATGATCGCCGTGATCGCGAACCTCGCCGGCCGCGTGGAGCGGGCGCAGCACCCGCTGCTGGCCAAACGCGAGCCGAAGAAGGTGAAGCTCATCGTGCTGACCTCGGACCGGGGGCTGTGTGGGGCGTACAACACCAATATCGTGCGCAGGGCGGTCGAGGCCGTCAGGCAGTTCAAGTCCGAGGGCAAGGACGTGTCGGTGAACGTCGTGGGCCGCAAGGGAAGGGATTTTTTCCGCAAGCGCGCCACGTACACCCTCGGGAAGGTCTGGTCCGAGCTGGGCATGATCGACTACGACAAGGCGGCCGATGTCGGCAGGCACATCGTCGAGCGGTTCATCGCGGGCGACGCGGACGAGGTCTACCTGCTCTACAACGAGTTCAAGAGCGTGATGCAGCAGAAGGTGACGCTGGAGAAGCTCCTCCCGGTGGAGCCGCCGGAGGAGGCGGACCCGTTCATGGCAGCCGTGGACTATCTATACGAACCGTCCGCGGAAACCATCCTGGGCTTGATCCTGCCGAAGCACATCGAGGTGCAGCTCTACCGCTCGATGCTGGAAAGCCAGGCGAGCGAGATGGGCGCGCGCATGACGGCCATGGATTCCGCCACGAGAAACGCCAAGGA
>Ga0214472_10009254_pt1 | contig 10277 bp, 10 predicted proteins | sample RVTome_6_FD_207662 | JGI IMG/M metagenome (GOLD analysis project Ga0214472, IMG submission 207662) | Soil microbial communities from uranium-contaminated site in the Upper Colorado River Basin, Wyoming, United States - RVT140D175 | ecosystem: Environmental > Terrestrial > Soil > Contaminated >...
ACAGGACATGCGACATGGCCATCCAGGCGCCGCCCATGATCTGGCCCTGGACGAGCGCCGGGTTGACCTGCCGGCCGACCTCGTAGGCGCTCTTGATGCTGAGCACGGTGACCACGCCGGTCTCCGTGTCGACCTCGACTTCGGCGATCGTGCACGCGTGCGCCTCGGTCGAATCGGGGTCCATCGCACCGGTCTCGGGGTCGACCGGGCTGCGCGGCTTCATGAACGAGCCACGACCGGCAATCGTCCGGCCGTACTTGAACTGCGCCAGTGACGCGATGTCGGCGATCCGGACGGACCGGGCAGGCACGCCGCGGACCATGAGATGCCCGTGTCCGTCGGTCTCGAGCTCATCGATCGGCGCCTCCAGCTCCTCGGCCGCGACCTCGAGCAGGGTCTGGCGGGCTTCGGTGGCGGCCGCGATCACGGCGTTGCCCACGCGGTGCGTGGCCCGGCTGGCGAATGTGCCCATGTCGTGGGGCCCCGTGTCCGTGTCGGCGGTATCGACCACGACCTCGCCGAAATCGACGCCGAGCGTCTCCGCGGCGATCTGCCCGATCACGGTCCGGAGCCCCTGGCCGAGGTCGGTGGCCGAGAGCGTCACGACAAACGAGCCACTGGTCGTGGCGTGGACCAGCGCCTGCGACGGATCACCGCCCAGGTTCATGCCGGTCGGGTAATTGACGGCGGCGATGCCGGTCCCGCGAAGCTTGGCCATCTACCTGTCCTCCCCGTGGCTGGCACCCCGTGGCGCCGACGTCATCGTCCTGAACTCCTCGGGGAGCTCATGACCGACCAACCTCGCAGCGGCCTGCATCGTCTCGATCAGGGTCGCGTCCTCGGCCAGCTTGCGGTGCGGCTTCATGTCGCCGTTCCGGTACGCGTTGATGAACCGGATCGTCCACGGATCGACCCCCACCCGCTCGGCGATCTTGTCCATCTGGACCTCGAGTGCGAACGACGCCATGGCGACCCCGAAGCCGCGCATCGCGCTGCTCGGCTGGCGGTTCGTATAGACGCAGTACGCGTCGATCGACACGTTCGGGATCGCGTACGGGCCGGCGGCGTTCGCCGCGTGTTTGGTCAGCGCGTAGGGCGTCTGGCGGCTGTAGGCCCCGCAGTCCGCGTAGCTCGTCACCTTGCGGGCGCTGATCCGGCCGTCCTTCGTGACGCCGTCCTTGAGGTAGATCCGCCACGCAGATCGCGTTGAGGAGACCTGCATCTCCTCGGACCGGCTGTACCAGAACCGCACCGGGCGGTTGGTCAGCATCGCCGCGAGTGTCGCGATCGGTTCGACGATGACGTCGACCTTGCCGCCAAACCCACCGCCGACCGTGCCCCCGACGAAGTGGAGCCGGTTCCCCGGGACCTGCAGGATGATCGAGGTGTTGTCGAGACTGAAGTAGAGCGCCTGCGTGTTGGTGTAGACCGTGTACCGGCCGTTGGCCTCGGGGACCGCGATACAGCCGGTCGTCTCGATCGGTGCGTGCTCGATGGGGCTGGTGTTGTAGACGCCCTCGACGATGAGGTCGGCTTGGGCGAATGCCGCCTCGACGTCGCCCAGGCGGACGCGGCGGCAGGGGTGGCCCTCGTACATGAACGTGTTGTTGCCCCAGTGGGTCACGATCGGGGCGTCAGGCTTGAGCGCCTCCTCGACATCGAAGACGGCCGGGAGCTCCTCGAGATCCAGCCGAACCTTGGCGACCGCTTCGAGCGCCGCGGCCTCGGTCTCGGCAACGACCGCGACGATGGCCTCGCCCTTGAACCGGACGCGGTCCTCGGCCAGGACGAACTCCTCTTCCGGCTCGACGCCGATGAGCCCCAGGATCGTGTACCGGTTGTGCGGCACGTCCTTGGCGGTCAGGGCGCGGACGAACCCGGGCACGCGCATCGCCTCGGACAGGTCGATCCCCCTGATTCGGGCGTGATGGAGCGGGCTCCGGACCATCTTGAGATGAAGCGTTGCGGGGAAGAGGTGATCGGCGGTGTAGACGGTTCGACCGGTCACGTGGCCGACCCCGTCGCTCCGGTCGACCGACTGGCCGACGACGTTCAGCTCCGCGGTCATCGGGCCACCTCGCCGTCATTCGCGCGGATGGCCTGGGCCGCCGCCCCGACCGCCCGGATGATTGGCTGGTACCCGGTGCACCGGCAGATGTTGCCTGCGAGCGCCAGCGTGACGTCGTCCTCGGTCGGGGAGGGATCGTGGTCGAGCAACGCTTTGGAGACCATGACCATGCCGGGCGTGCAGTAGCCGCACTGGAACCCGTCGTGGTCGATGAACGACTGCTGGATCGGGTGGAGCCCCTGCGCCGGGGTGATGGTCTCGAGCGTGGCAACCCGGCGGCCGGCGACATCCTCGACCGGTAGCAGGCAGGACATCATGGGCTCACCGTCGACGAGGACCGTGCAGCTTCCGCAGCCGCCCTGCCGACATCCGTCCTTGGTGGCCAACGAACCGAGCTGGTTCCGAAGCACCGACTGCAGCGTCGTCATCGGCGCGACCATGACCTCGACGACGCGGTCGCCGAGCTCGAACGTGACGATGGTCGATGCCATGGCTATCGGTCCTCCTGGCTGGCGCCCTGCACGAGCTGCCCCAGCGCCCGACTCACGAAGAGGCCGACCATCCGTCGTCGATACCAGTCCATCGCGATGGCGTCCGTGAACGGCTGACAGCCCTCGGCGGCAGCCGCCGACGCGGCGGCGATCGCGTGTTCGTCGAGCTGCGTCCCGGCCAGCGCCTCCTCGGCGCGCCGCGCCCGGATCGGGTGTGGGCCAACGGCCCCCAGGGCGATCCGGGCGGCTGCCACGCGATCCCCGTTCCAGTCGAGACGGACGGCGACGGCCACGACCGCCGGCGTGTTGGCCTGCTTGCGGCCGAACTTGATGAAGGCGGTGGTGCCGGTCGGGATCGGAACGGTGAGCTCGGCGAGGAGCTCGTCGTCGGCCAGCTGGGTCGTCATGAACCCGGTGAAGAAGTCCGCGATCGGCAGGGTTCGCTCGCCGCGCGGCCCGACCAGGGTGAGGCTCGCGTCGAGGGCCAGCAGCGCGACCGCCACGTCCCCGCCCGGTGGTGGCGTGAACAGGTTGCCACCGACCGTGGCCATGTTGCGGATCGACCAGCTCGCGGTGTTGGTGGCCGCTTCGCGGAGCATCGGCACGTGGGCCTGCCCGACGAGCTGGGTCAGGGTCGCCGCGGCGCCGATCCGCAGCGCATCGGCGACACGTTCGAGGTGGTCGAGACCGGCCCGGCGCAGCCCCATCACGGACTCGGGCAGCGAGATCCCCTCGTTGATGAGGGGCATGGCCACGGTCCCCCCGGCCATCACCAGCAGCTCCGGCCCGTGCCGCTCGAGGAGGCCGAGCGCCTCCGGCAGCGATTGGGGCAGGTAGTAGTTCCTAACGGTCACGCTCGAGTCTCCCCTGTGGCCGGCTGGTCGCCGCTCGCGTCGGCCGACCCGATGTCCTGTAGTCGCGTGCTCAGCTTGTCGAGGCCCTGGCCGATCAATGACCCGGCCAGCCCTTCGATGAACCGGCTGTCGAACCTGGCCAGTGGGCCGCCGATGACCGCGCTGCCGTCGTACTCGACCGCCGTCCCGTCGGGGGTCTCGTCGAGCCGGAACGACGCATGGCCAATGATCGAGCCGAGCGTCCCGACCACCTCTCCCTCGAGCCGGCCGTAGGACGGCGGATCGGTCTCGACCAGGTGGACGACGGTCCGGTACGACCCGACGACCCCGGGCAACCGGAGGTTGATCCGCCCTCGGTACTCGGTCTCGCCGATGCGTTCGATCTCCCGGCAACCGGGGATCACGCCGAGCAACACGGTCGGGTCACAGATCGCCGCGAATACCGCCTCGCGCGGCGCACCAAGCGATCGGCTGCCCGCGATCTTCATCTGGCTCGGACTCGTGACTCGGCCAGTGACGCGGCTTCCCCCGGGTCGATCGCGGATCGTAGCTCCGCCTCGATGTGATCCAGGTGACGAACCATCGCCAGTTCCGCTGCGTCCTGGTCGTGCGCCCGCAACGCATCGAGGAGTCGGCGGTGATCGCGCAATGCAGCCTCGCGCACCGCGCGCCGACCGCCCGTGCGCTCCCGGCTGAACCGTCCCAGCGTGCTGATGATGTTCATGAACTGGAGAAGCAGGAAGTTGTCGGCGTCGGCGCAGACCGCGACGTGCATCGCGATGTCGAGCTCGCTGAACCGTTCGGGATCGTCGATGGCGCCAGCGAGCTGATCCACGAGCCGCTCAAGCTCGGCGATCTCGTCGTCCGAGATTCGGAGCGCAGCCAGGCGGACGTTGCCTGCCTCGACAACCCGCCGGGCTTCGACGAGTTGGACGAGCGCGATGCTGTCCTTGGAGAAGATGAAGTCGAGATGCGAGATCAGCTGCTTTGGCTCGAGGGAGGTGATGTAGGTCCCGTCGCCCTGGCGAATGTCGACGACCTTCATGAGCGCCAGCGCGCGCAGCGCCTCGCGCAGGACCGGCCGGCTGACCACCAGCATCTCGGCGAGCTGGCGCTCGGCGGGGAGCTTGTCGCCCGGTCGCAGCTCCTGCTCCCGGATCTGCATGAGGAGACGGTTGGCGATCTCCTCGGGGAGCGTGCTGCGCGGGACGACGGCAAAGCGGCTGTCCCGGGGCGCGCCCGTGTCGCTGTCGTCTGCGACCATGCTTCGACGATCCGGTCTTCCCAGGACGGGCTCCTTCGGACGCTGTCCCGGCAGCATACTCAGCGCTGGTATAGTGGTCAACTGGTAAGGCCAATCCGGTGACCCCGGGCTCAGGCAGGCGAGGACCGCAGATGATCGAGCGACACATCACCTTCGACGTCCATCCGGACATGACGGCGGCGTTCGAGCGGTTCTACGCAGACGAGTACCGGCCGGCCATGGCCAGCTCGCCCGGATACATCGAGTCGATCCTGCTGCGTGAGGCGGACAGCGTGACGCGCTACCACATCGTCCTCCGCTTCGAGGACACCGAGAGCGCCGCGGGGTGGCGGACCTCTGAGGTCCACCAGGGGCTCCAGCCAGCGTTGAACGTCCTGCACCACGGGATGGAGGTCCAGGGCTACGTCGTGATTGCCTGACCGTGAGGCCGGCGAACCGGATTCCTCGCGGAGCGCACGGCGCTACGATTGCGGCAGATCGCGTGGCCCCTCATCGTGTCGGAGCAACCATGAGCCTCAATCTCAACGGCCTGATCCCCGCCACTGTCCTCCCGATGTTTGCTGACGGCAGCATCGACGAGGCGTCCCTTCGTTCCTACATCGGCTGGATCGCCGGGCAGGGTCCCGTCGCGCTGGCGATCAACGTGGATACCGGCGAGGGACCGCACATCACGCACGATGAAAAGGTCCGTGTCCTGCGGATCGTCCGCGAGGTGACCGACCTGCCGATCGTCGCCGGGCTCGCCGGGCCCTCGACCGACGCCGCCGTGCGCCAGGCCCGGGAGTTCAAGGACGTCGGCGCCGATGCGCTCCTGATGTTCCCGATCCCGGCCTACCTGAGCGAGCCGCTCGACGCCCGCGTGCCGGTCGGCTACCTCGAAGCCGTGAGCCAGGTCGGGCTGCCGATGATCCTGTTCCAGCTTCAGCCGGCGCTCGCCGGGGTCAACTTCGATCCTGACACGCTGGCGGCCATGGCATCGGTCGAGGGCGTCATCGGGATCAAGGAGGCGTCGTTCGACGCGCGTCGATTCGTTGATACAGCCCGCGTGATCGCCGAACTTCCTCGACCGATCACGTTTCTGACCGGCAACGACAACTTCATCCTCGAGTCGTTCATGCTCGGTGCGACCGGTGCGCTCATCGGGTTCGGCGCCGTGATGACCCGCGAGCAGGTCGACATGATCGACGCCTGGAACGACGGCCGGATCGACGACGCCGTGGTGCTCGGTCGGCGGGTGCAGCGTCTGGCGGACGTGGTCTTCGCCCAACCGGTGGGGGACTACCGGGTTCGGCTCAAGGAGTGCCTGCGGATCCTTGGCGTGCTCGATGCGGCCCATGTGCGCAAGCCGCTGCTGCCACTCGGTGATGCCGAACGAGCCCACCTCGGGCGCGTCCTGGCCGAGGTCGGCCTGCTCCAGGAGCCGGCGCCGGTCCTCGCGCGGTCCTGACTTTCGAACCCTGGTTTGGGTGGTCGTGAACGGCTGCGCACGACTGCAACACCGGACACTTGCGCGAGCGCCGCGCCGTGCGGCGCCTACCACGATGCCCGGAACGTTACGTGGCTCATCCGGTGGGATTGGGCGCAAACACGTTTCATCTGATCGTCAGCGGACGATCCGGGCGCGCCGGTCGTAGAGAACCTTTACTATTGCGCCACCCGACCGAGGGTCACGATGCGCCGCCGTGGAGGAGCCGGTCTTGGCCGTTGAGCCCGCAGATGTCCTGATCGTCGGCGCCGGTGCGTCCGGCGGGGTCGTCGCCCGACGCTTGTCCGAGGCCGGCTTCAAGGTTGTCTGCTTGGAGCAGGGCGTCTGGCACGACAAATCCGAGTACCGGGGTGCGGAGCTCGACTGGGAGTTGACCATGCGCAAGCAGTGGTCGACCAGCCCGAACATCCGCGGGCTGCCCGAGGATTACCCGATCGACGAGACCGATAGCGTGGTATCGCCGCTGATGTTCTCCGCGGTCGGCGGTTCCACCCTGATCTTCGCCGGCGCGTGGCCGCGAATGTTGCCCTCGGACTTCCGGGTCCGCTCGCTCGACGGCGTCGCGGACGACTGGCCGCTGACCTACGAGGAGCTCCGCCCGTACTACGAGGGTACGGACCGCGAGTTCGGCGTCTCGGGCATGGGCGGCGATCCCGCGTACCCGCCCGGCGGTGAGGATCCGCCGCTCCCGCCGCTGCCGATCGGCGCGGGTGGACTCAAGGTCGCGCGGGCGCACGCCAAGCTCGGCTGGCACTGGTGGCCCGAGCCGAACTCGATCCTGTCGGTCCCGTACGACGGCCGCCGGCCGTGCGTCCAGCGCGGAACCTGCCAGCAGGGCTGCAACGAGGGCGCCAAGGCTTCGACCGATCTGACCCACTGGCCCAAGGCGATCGCCGCCGGCGCCCGGCTGGTGACCGGCGCCCGGGTGCGCCACCTTGAGACCAATGCCGCCGGTCTGGTCACCGGCGCGACATGGCTCGACCGCGACGGCGGCGAGCACTTCGAACCGGCACGGGTCGTGGTCCTTGCCGCGAACGCGATCGGGACGCCGAGGCTCCTGCTGCTGTCCGCGTCGGCCGCCCGTCCGGACGGTCTTGCGAACTCGACGGGCCTCGTCGGGAAGCGGCTGATGATCCATCCGTTCGCGAACGTGGCCGGGCTCTTCGACGAGGACCTCGAGAGCTGGCAGGGCCAGTTCGGTTGCTCGATCGAATCATTCGAGTTCTATGAGACCGACGAGCGGCGAGGGTTCGTCCGCGGTGCCAAGTGGGGGCTCGCCCCGACATTCGGTCCGATCAATGCCGCGTTGCCGAGCCGGGCCGGCTCGCAAGCTTGGGGGCCCGATCACCACCTGCACGTCCGCTCCCACCTCGGCCGCGGCGCGAACTGGGGCCTGTTCAGCGAGGACCTGCCCGACGAGGCCAACACTGTGACCCTGTCGGCGACGACGACCGATTCGTCGGGGATCCCGGCGCCGAAGGTGACCTACTCGATGTCGGAGAACTCCCGCCGGCTCCTCGACTTCCACATCGAGAAGGCGTCCGAATCGCTGCGCGAGGCGGGGGCGCACACGATCGAGGTCGACCGGCTCATGCGCTACTCGGGCTGGCACCTCCTGGGCACCGCGCGGATGGGCGACGATCCCGCGACGTCCGTCCTGGACCGCTGGAACCGCACCCACGACGTGCCGAACCTGTATGTCGTCGACGGTAGCTGTTTCGTGACCTCGTCCGGGGTGAACCCGACCTCCTCGATCGTCGCCCTTGCGTTGCGGGCGGCCGACCACATGATCGAGACCCGGTTCAACCAGCAGGTGCCAGCGTGACCGCCGCGACCGATCCGCTGGTGGGCTTCGACGAGCAGCGAATGGCGGTCCTTGCCGCGGTCGCGGGTCACCTGATCCCCGAGGCCCACGGCATGCCGTCGGCCGGAGTCGTCGTCGACGAGACGAGGCTCCGGTTCGTGCTCGGTGCCCGTCCGGACCTGGCCGAGCCGCTTCATTCGGCCCTGCGCCCGGAGCTCGGCGACGACCCGGCCGCGCGACTCGCGATCCTCGAGGGCGACGAGCCCGACCACCACGGGGCCCTGGTGCTGGCCGTGGTCGGCGGCTACTACACAGACAAGGGCGTCCGCGACCGCCTCGGCTACCCGGGCCAGGAGGCCAAGCAGCTCTATTCCTGGAGATACCCCGAATACATGGAAGAGGGCCTGATCGACAAGGTCCTGGCGCGCGGCCCGGTCTGGCGCGACCCGGCCACGGGTCGGCGAGCCGAGCGATGAATCCGTGGACCGTCGGAACGCGGCGGACCGTGAGGAGGCTCCGATGACAGCGACGGCCGAGATGACCTGGCTCGATCCGTTCCTCCGCGACTGGCGACCGGGTAGCGGCGAGCCGATCGAGGATCGCGAACCGGCCACCGGGCTCCACCTGCTGACGATCCCGGGCTCGACGAGGGACGACGTGGCGCGGGCAGCCGCCGCGGCTGCAGCCGCCCAGCCCGCCTGGGCCGAAACCGACTACCAGGAGCGGGCGCGGATCCTCCGTCGTGCCGCCGAGATCTACGAGACGCACCGGGCGGAGGTCGGGACGTGGACCCAGCGCGAGACGGGTGCCGTCCACAGCAAGATGCACCACGAGCAGAACTTCACGATCGGCGAGTTGCAGGCCGCCGCCACGATCCCGTACCAGCCGTACGGCTCACTGGTGCCGACGGTGGTGCGCGGACGGCTCTCGATGCTCCGGCGGGTCCCGGCGGGGGTGATCGGCGCCATCACGCCATGGAATTCCCCAAGCGTGCTCGGGATGCGGGTCGTGGCGCCCGCCCTTGCGCTCGGAAACGCGGTCGTGCTCAAGCCCGATCAGCAGACGCCGGTGGCCGGTGGTGCCATGTTCGAGGCGATCTTCCGCGAGGCCGGACTGCCGGACGGCGTCCTGCAGGTCGTCATCGGTGGGGCGGACGTGGGCGAGGCGATCGTCACCGACACGAACGTGACGCGCGTCTCGTTCACGGGGTCGACGGCGGCCGGGCGCCGGGTCGGCCAACTCGCCGGTGGCCTGCTCAAGCGGGTTTCCCTCGAGCTCGGCGGGAATAACGCGTTCGTCGTGCTCGACGACGCCGACCTGGAGGCCGCCGCCTCGGCGGGGGCGTTCGCCTCGTTCCAGTTCCAGGGCCAGGTCTGTTTCGCCACGGGTCGCCACATCGTCCACCGCAGCGTCGCCACCGAGTACGTCGAACTGCTTGCCGAGCGGGCCGGGCGCCTCAGGCTCGGCGACCCATTCCGCGAAGAGGTCGACCTTGGGCCGATCGTCAACCAGAAGCAGCTCGAACGTGTGGACGACATCGTCCGGCGCTCGGTCGACGGGGGCGCCCGGCTGGTCGTCGGCGGCACGCACGACGGCCTCTATTACCGCCCCACGGTCCTGGCCGACGTCTCGACCGGGCTCCCGGCATGGACCGACGAGATCTTCGGGCCGGTGGCCCCGGTAATCGTCTTCGACACGGATGACGAGGCCGCAGCCCTCGCCAACGACAGCGCCTACGGGCTGACCGGCGCCGTCTATTCGCGCTCGGTCTCGCGCGGGCTCGCGCTCGCGCAACGGTTCCGGACCGGCATGGTCCACGTCAACGACCAGACGGTCAACGACGAGGCGACGATCCCGTTCGGTGGCACGGGCCTGTCCGGTAATGGCGGCCGGTTCGGTGGGGCGGCCAATTGGGACGAGTTCACCGAGTGGCAGTGGATCACGCTGCGCGACGAGCCCAAGTCCTTCCCGTACCCCTACTGAGCCGGACGACGTGGCATCGATCACCGAGGTCGCCAGGCTGGCCGGCGTCTCCACGGCCACCGCGTCGCGGGTCGTCTCGCTCTCGGATTACCCGGTCAGCGCGGCCACGCGCGAGCGCGTGCTCGAGGCTGCCCGGAAGCTCGACTACGTGCCGAACGCGCTCGCTCGTGGTCTCATCAAGAGTCGCGTCCCGGTGGTCGCCGTCATCGTCCACGACATCACCGACCCGTACTTCGGAGAGGTGGTCCGCGGCGTCGAGGATGGGGCAGCGACCGCGGGGTACCTGGTCATCACCTGCAGCTCCGAGCGGAACGCCGAGCGCGAGCG
>Ga0214472_10009256_pt1 | contig 10276 bp, 10 predicted proteins | sample RVTome_6_FD_207662 | JGI IMG/M metagenome (GOLD analysis project Ga0214472, IMG submission 207662) | Soil microbial communities from uranium-contaminated site in the Upper Colorado River Basin, Wyoming, United States - RVT140D175 | ecosystem: Environmental > Terrestrial > Soil > Contaminated >...
CGAAGAATTGTCCAAAGGCTGCACCTCGACCGCTGCCTATATTTCGATTCACAACATGGCGGCGTGGATGATCGACCGGTTCGGGTCGCAGCCCCAGCGCCGCATGTGGCTCCCCGGCCTCTGTGCCATGGACCTGTTCGCCAGTTACTGTCTGACGGAGCCCGGTTCCGGATCGGACGCCGCCGCCTTGCGCACCAAGGCCGTCCGCGAGGGCGACGTGTATGTGGTCAACGGATCGAAGGCCTTTATTTCCGGCGCCGGCATGTCGGATGTCTATGTCTGCATGGTGCGCACCGGCGCGGAGGGACCGGCGGGTATTTCCTGTCTGGTGATCGAAAAGGGCACGCCCGGCCTGTCCTTCGGCGCCCAGGAAGCAAAACTCGGCTGGAAAAGCCAGCCGACGGCCATGGTGATGTTCGACAATGTCCGCGTTCCCGTTTCCCATTGCATCGGCGGTGAGGGCGCCGGTTTCAAGATCGCCATGGCCGGCCTCGATGGCGGCCGGATCAATATCGGCGCCTGCTCCCTGGGCGCGGCGCAGACCTGCCTCGACCGCGCCGTGGCCCATATGCGCGAGCGCCGGCAGTTTGGCCGGCCGATCGCCGAATTCCAGGCCCTGCAATTCCGCGTCGCCGACATGGCGACCGACCTGGAGGCGGCGCGCCTGATGCTGCACAAGGCGGCAAGCATGCTCGACGACAAGGCGCCCGGCGCCACACGGCAGGCCGCCATGGCCAAACGGCTGGCGACGGATACCGGTTTCGCCGTCGTCAACGACGCATTGCAATTGCATGGCGGATACGGCTATCTGCGCGACTATCCGATCGAGCGCTTCCTGCGCGACGTCCGGGTTCATCAAATTCTGGAAGGCACCAACGAAATCATGCGGCTCATCATTTCCCGCGACATATTCGGGCGCTAGACGCGGCATGGCGGAGATTACTGCGGAAAAGCTGGGATCGGCCGGGCTGATCACGCTCGACAAGCCGGAAACCCTCAACGCTTTGACCCAGTCCATGGTGCGGGTGATCGCCCGGTCTCTGGACGGGTGGGAGCGCGACGATTCGGTGCGCCATGTGATCATCCGCGCCAGCGGCGGGCGGGCCTTTTCCGCCGGCGGCGACATTCGTGATCTGTATGAACGCGGCCGCGGCGATTTCGCCTCCGCCATGGCGTTCTTTGCCGAGGAATATCGCCTGAACACCCGTATCAGGGAATATCCGAAGCCCTATATCGCGCTGATCGACGGCATTGTCATGGGCGGCGGCGTCGGCGTGTCCGTCAATGGGCTGTACCGGGTCGGGACCGAAAACATCCGCTTCGCCATGCCGGAAGTGGGAATCGGGTTTTTCCCCGATGTCGGCGGCACCTATTTCCTGCCGCGCATCCCCGCGCGCTACGGCGTCTATTGCGCATTGTCGGCGGCGCGGTTGAAACAGGCCGAAGCCGCCGCCGCCGGAATCGTCACCCATATGATCGACGCCGCCGAACTCGATTCCCTGGTGCGGGAACTGACGCGAACGGTTGACGCGGCCTCCGTGCTGGCGCAATTCTGCCGGCCCGCAAGCGCCGCGCCGCGCCTGCCGCACCGGGAATCGGTCGAGGCCTGTTTCGCGGGGGAATCGGTTGAGGACATTCTGGCGCGTCTCGACGCGGGAACCGGCGGCGACGGGGAATTCTGCCGCGACACGGCGACCGCGCTGCGGTCGAAATCGCCCACCAGTCTGAAAATCGCCTTGCGGCAGATGCAGATTGGCGAGACGGCGGATTTTCGGACCTGTATGATGACCGAATACAGGATCGTGGCGAACGTGTTGCGCAATCATGATTTTTATGAAGGTGTTCGGGCGGCGATTATTGACAAGGACAACGCTCCGCGCTGGCTCCCGGCGACGCTGGAGGCGGTCGACGATCGGCAAATCGACACCTATTTTTCGATGCCGGAAACCGGCGATCTGCGGTTTGACTGAGGATGGTCCCATAACCCGGACCGGCCGGGACGCGAAGCCCGATCCCAATGGCCGCATTGCGCCGCGGCGCGGATCGTCCCTGACCGGTATTGCGCCGCACCTCCATGACGCGGCCACGCACTCTTGTGAGCGAACCTGCCCATGACGATTTTCCCGGTCTCCCTGTTCGGATACACCATCACCTGGCGCATCGTGCTGCTTGCCTTTCTGCGCGTCATCGGCGCGACGCTGGTCATCGCCGGCATCATCCATTGGGCGCGCATCATCGGCTATGTGCCCTGGAGAGGGGCGTATTTTCTGGAGATGCCGACGGATTGGCGGGCGGTGACGATCTACTACGCGGTGTTCGATCTCGCCGCGGCGGTCGGATTGTGGCTCGGCGCCTCCTGGGGCGTCGTCATGTGGCTCCTGGTGGCGTTGAGCCAGATGACCATGCATTCCCTGTTTTCCGACACTTTCGGTCAGCGGCCCTGGGAAATCACCTATTACATCATTACCATCATCACGTATTTCGGTTTGGCCTATTTGACCGAGCGCGAAGCGCGGTCGTGAGAGGCAACGGAACGGGCTGCGGATCCAGGCGATCCGACGCCAAAAATCAGGCAAGAAATCAGGCCAGAAATCAGGCCAGATAACAGGGCAGAATACAGGGGAGACGGCACGATGGCGAAGATCGGTTTTATCGGATTGGGCAATATGGGCGGGCCGATGGCCGCCAATCTGGTCGGCGCCGGCCATTCGGTGGCCGGGCTTGATCTGAACCAGGAGGCGGTGCGGCGCCTGGTGGCGGAGGGCGGCAGGCCGGGCGAATCGCTGCCCGAACTGGTCCGGGATGCGGATGTGGTTGTCACCATGTTGCCGGCCGGACGCCATGTGCGGGAGGTCTATGCCGGCGACAACGGCATTCTGGCCCATGCGCGCGCGAAAACGCTGCTTATCGATTCCTCCACCATCGACGTGGAAACCGCCCGCTTCGTCGCCGAAAAGGCCGATGCCGCGGATCTGTTGATGGTCGACGCGCCGGTTTCGGGCGGCGTCGGCGGTGCCGAAGCCGGAACGCTCACCTTCATGGTCGGCGGTCCGGACGCGGCCTTTGCCGCGGCCAGGCCGATTCTCGAAACCATGGGCAAGACCATTGTCCATGCCGGCGCCGCCGGCAACGGCCAGGCCGCCAAGATCTGTAACAACATGATTCTGGGCATTTCGATGATCGGCGTTTCGGAAGCTTTCGTGCTGGCCGAGAAACTCGGTCTCGATAGCCAAAAATTGTTTGATATCGCTTCGACCGCATCGGGCCAGTGCTGGTCGCTGACCACATATTGTCCCGTGCCGGGACCGGTGCCGACATCGCCGGCCAACCGGGACTATCAACCGGGCTTTGCCGCGGCGATGATGTTGAAGGATTTGAAGCTCTCCCAGGCCGCGGCGCAAAGCGTCGGAGCGGCGACCCCGCTCGGCGCGGAGGCTTCCGCTCTCTATGAGCTGTTTTGCGGGTCCGGAAAATCGGAAACGGACTTTTCAGGTATCGTAAGGTTCCTGCGCGGCGCTGACGCCAAGCAAAGTTAGTTAATTCTTGCTAAAACGCCCCTCAAAAATCCGGTTGAAATGTTAACACGTTTTTTACACTGCCTTTTAATCGGATTTTAGACTCATCGGTGTAGCTTCTGTTCACAAGTGAGGAAGAACCTCACGCAATAAAACAGAAAGGCGTAACCAGATGATGATGGCGGAAAGGGGACAAGTATTCGCCAAGCAGGGTGAAACCGAGGATCTGAAGCCTCTTTACCTTGAATCGCTCACACTTGTTGAGCGACTTCACCGGCGACTACTGGACGTGATCAAGGACGAGTTTGATCGCATGGGCCGTTCCGACGTGAACAGCGTGCAGGCTTTGCTGCTGTTCAATATCGGCGACAGCGAACTGACTGCGGGTGAACTTCGCACGCGCGGATATTATCTCGGTTCGAACGTGTCTTACAATCTCAAGAAACTGGTCGATACCGGCTATATCCACCATGAGCGTTCGCGCACCGACCGCCGGTCGGTTCGCGTCAGTCTCACGGAAAAAGGTTCCGGCGTTTCTGCGATTGTAAACGATCTCTATGAGCGGCACCTGAAATCGATCGAACAGGTCGGCGGCGTTGCCGCGGATGATTTCGTGGTGTTGAACAAGTCGCTCCAGCGGCTTGAGCGTTTCTGGACCGATCAGATCCTGTATCGATTGTAGGCGGACTGCGAACGCCGCGAACGCGGTTGGCTTTCCCTGTCTTGGGATGGCCTGTGGTCGCGAAACTGAAAAACCCCGGTTGAGGCGCCGGGGTTTTTCTTTGTGTTGTGGCGCGGCGAAACCGCGCGCCCGGCAAACACAATATTGTCAGTCCAGGCCGCCGCATCTGGAAAAGGGCGCGAGACGCGCTTACATAAGTGTTGGATTCGACTGGCAAAAGCGACTTTTCTTGGCAAAAATGCCGGGGTTGGTGTCTTTTTCGTTAACGCTTGTGCTGTTAACTGGACGCCATATTGGCGCCGCGAATCGCTGTCAGCGATGACGCCGTAAAATTTTCGGACAGGAAAGACGATCGGGTAATGACGGATTTTGTTTCTCGCCGCACTCTCATACGTGCTCTGGCGGGCGTCGCCGGCGCGGGCGTTGCCGCGGGATATGCCAGTAATGCCTTCGCCCAGTCCAATTCGATCGCTTCGCTGATCCGCACGGAAGGGTCGGGAGAATGGCGCGATCAATTCCGCTCCTCCGTGCGCGCCCAGAAGGACATATTGTCCGAATTCCCGACGCTTTCGCCGGAAACCGCCGCCTATGTGGAAGCCGCGATCGAGCGTTACGCCTATCTGGTGCAGCGCGGCGGGTGGCCTTCCGTGCCGTCCAGCGGCCCGAAGACCATGCAGGTCGGCACCAAGCACGACGACGTCATGGCCTTGCGCGAACGGTTGATCGCCTCCGGCGATTTGCGCCAGTCCGCCGGCCTGTCCAGCACATTCGATTCCTTCGTTGATTTTGCGGTGCGCCGCTTCCAGGAGCGGCACGGGGTGAATGCCGACGGCGTGGTCGGCAAGCTGACCCGGTCGATGCTGAACGTGCCGGCCGGGGTGCGGCTGCGCCAATTGGAAACCAATCTCATCCGCCTGCGCTCCATGTCCGGTTTTCTCGGCGATCGCTATGTCATGGTCAACATTCCGGCGGCGGAAATCGAAGCCGTGGAAAACGGCCGGATCCGCTCGCGCCACACCGCGGTCGTCGGCAAGGTGGACCGGCAGACGCCGGTTCTGACCAGCAAGATCTACCAATTGAATTTCAATCCCTTCTGGCACGTTCCCGTCAGCATCATCCGCAAGGATCTGATTCCGATGATGAAACGGGATCCGCAATATCTCGCGAAGAACAAGATCCGGATCTACGATTGGAAAGGCAACGAACTCGTCAAGGAAGAGATCGACTGGAATACGGACGAGGCGACGAAATATCTGTTCCGTCAGGATCCCGGCGAAATCAATTCGCTGGGTTCGGTCAAGATAAATTTCCATAACGAGCATCAGGTCTATCTGCACGACACGCCGTCGAAAAATCTGTTCGGCAAGGAAAAGCGCTTCCATTCCTCCGGCTGCGTGCGCGTGCAGAATGTGCGCGAACTGATTGCCTGGATTTTGGAAGGAAACGGTCCGGAATGGACGCGAACCCGGATCGATGATGTCATTCAGTCGGCCGAGCGTCTTGATGTCGCCGTAAAACAGCCCGTGCCGCTTTACATGACATACATCACGGCCTGGTCGAACAGCGACGGCATCGTGCATTTCCGCGACGACATCTATGGGCGCGACGGTCTCGGCGTCGATCTTTTCGCGCAGAATTGACCTATGATGTGGCGTCTGTCGCCTGATTCGGAAACACCGCCGCAATGTCCCAGCACGCGCCTCATTCAGGTGAAGTCTATTTCGAGTTCACGTCGATCGGCCGGCAGGTGCGGGTCGCGGCTGTTGACGGCGCGACCGGGCTTGAGGTCGTCGTGATGGGACCGGCGACGGCGACCCAGCATCAGCTCGAGACACTAGCGCTTCGCAAATTGCAGATGCGTCTGCGCCAGGGCGCCGCATAGCCGATCGGCGCGGCGTACGGTGAAATCCGGCTTGGTTCGCGATCCGATGGCCCTCGATTTCGTGTGCCTGGTTGCCGCGGGACGGCGCATTGACGGCCGGCCCGAGGAATTTATCTGCCCCAAATCATGCCATCCAATCCGGTTACTTCGGGACAATTCCCGCCTGCCGCGTCGGGGCGCGAATTTGCCGCGCTTGTGTTGGATATTCGACCTGTGATATTGCGGCGGGCTTATACGAAAATGATTGTCGCCAGCGCGGTTTTTCCGGATTTGGCGTTTTGGAAGGCACGAGCTGGGAGGCATTTGCCATGGGTTTTGATACGAACTTCGCCCCGTCGCTGACGGAAGGTTTCTTCACGGCCGGTCTTGCCGAATCCGATCCGGATCTGGCCAATGCCATCAAGCTGGAATTGGGGCGTCAGCAGCACGAGATCGAACTGATCGCGTCGGAAAACATCGTCTCGCGCGCCGTGCTGGAAGCGCAGGGCTCGATCATGACCAACAAATACGCCGAAGGCTATCCGGGCCGGCGCTATTACGGCGGCTGCGAATTTGTCGATATAGCCGAAAGCCTTGCCATCGAGCGGGTGACCAGGCTGTTCGATTGCGGTTTCGCCAATGTGCAGCCGAATTCCGGCAGCCAGGCGAACCAGGCGGCGTTTCTTGCGCTCATCAGGCCCGGCGACACGATTCTCGGCATGAGCCTGGATGCCGGCGGCCACCTGACCCACGGCGCCAAACCGAACCTGTCCGGCAAGTGGTTCAACCCGGTGCAATACGGCGTTCGCCTGCAGGACGGCATTCTCGATTACGATCAGGTGGCCGAACTGGCCGCGGAGCACAAGCCGAAGCTCATTATCGCGGGCGGCTCCGCCTATTCGCCGATTATCGACTTTGCCCGTTTTCGCGAGATTGCGGATTCCGTCGACGCCTATCTCATGGTGGATATGGCGCATTTCGCCGGTCTGGTCGCCGGCGGCGTCTATCCGAGCCCGTTGCCGCATGCCCATGTCGTCACGTCGACCACCCACAAGACCCTGCGCGGACCGCGCGGCGGACTGGTTCTGACCAATGACGAGGCGATTGCGAAAAAGATCAATTCGGCGGTTTTTCCGGGCCTGCAGGGCGGCCCGCTCATGCATGTCATCGCCGGCAAGGCGGTGGCCTTCGGCGAGGCGCTGCGGCCGGACTTCAAGACCTATATCCGCAAGGTCGTCGACAATGCGGCGGCCCTGGCGGAAACCTTGCGCCTGGGTGGATTGGACATTGTGTCGGGCGGCACCGAATCCCATTTGATGCTCGTGGATCTGCGTCCGAAGAAGGTGACCGGCAAGGCGACGGAAGCCGCCCTCGGCCGCGCCAGCATCACCTGCAACAAGAATGGCGTGCCGAACGATCCGGAAAAACCGACGATTACGTCGGGCGTTCGTCTGGGGTCCCCGGCTGCGACGACGCGCGGCTTCGGCGTTGCCGAGTTCAAACTGGTCGGCGAGCTGATCGTCGAAGTGATCGACGGCATGGCGGCGGCGGGCGGCGAAGGCAACCAGGCCGTCGAAGAGTCCGTGAAACAGCGGGTGACCGCACTCACCGATCGGTTTCCGATCTACAATACCTGACGGGAGCGCGCCATGCGGTGCCCTTTATGCGGTGCGGACGGGACTCAGGTTAAGGATTCCCGTCCGACCGAGGACGACACCGCCATTCGCCGGCGCCGGTTCTGCATTACCTGCAACGGACGCTTCACCACGTTCGAGCGCGTGCAATTGCGCGAACTGACCGTGGTCAAGCGCAATGGCAGGAAAGTGCCGTTCGACCGCGAAAAAATCTTGCGCTCGGTCCAGGTGGCGCTGAGAAAGCGGCCGGTTGAAGGGGACAATATCGATCGGATGGTCAGCGGCATCGTCCGCGAACTGGAAAGTTCCGGCGACAGCGAGGTTCCCGCGGCGGAAATCGGCAATCTGGTCATGGAGCGCCTGAAGTCACTGGACGACGTGGCCTATGTCCGCTTTGCGTCGGTGTATCGGGATTTTCGCGAAGCCAGGGATTTCGGCGCGTTCATCGACGAATTGAATACCGACGACGAGAAAACCGACGATCCGCGCCGGGATTTCGACGAAACCGAAGAAGTTTGACTGATGTGACGCAAAATCAGGAAGACCGCCGCTGGATGGCCGCTGCTCTGCGGCTTGCCCGCCGGGGAGCGGGACAGACTTGGCCGAACCCGTCGGTCGCAGCGATTCTGGTGCAGGGCGCCGGACCGCGGACCCGCGTCGTCGGGCGTGCGGTTACGGCGCCGGGCGGACGGCCCCATGCGGAAACGCTGGCTTTGAAACAGGCCGGCGCGGCGGCGCGGGGCGCGACCTGTTACGTCACTCTGGAACCCTGTTCGCATTACGCGAAAACCCCGCCCTGCGTGAATGCGCTGGCGGAGGCCGGCGTCGCGCGCGTCGTCAGCGCCTTGAGCGATCCAGACCCCCGGGTGGCAGGCCGCGGCCACGAAACCTTGCGGCGCGCCGGCATCGAGGTGGTGACGGGAATCCTCAAGCAGGATTCGCTGCTGCACAATCGCGGTCACATCACCCGGATTACCCGCGGCCGCCCGCACACGCTCTTGAAGCTGGCGATTTCGGCCGACGGGGCGATTGGATGTTCCGGCAAGGGGCAGATCCCCATTACTGGCAACGAAGTCAAACAGGAAGTTCATCTGGTGCGGGCGGAAACCGATGCGATCATGGTCGGCATCGGCACGGTGATGGCCGACAATCCGAACCTGACCTGCCGCATTGCCGGCCTGGAGCACCGCTCGCCGGTCCGCGTCATCGTGGACTCCAAGGCGCGCACGCCGCTCGACTATGACGTCATCGCCGGGGCGAGGGCGACACCCACATGGATTCTTGCCTCGCAGGCGGCCGATCCTGGCCGGGTCGCGGCATTGCGGGCGGCCGGCGTGCGGGTTTTTGCGGTGCCGGAGGACGCAACCGGGCATTTGTGCCTGAACACGGCGCTTTCCATCCTGGGCGAAGAGGGGCTGACCTCGATCCTGATCGAAGGCGGAGCACGGCTGGCCGAAAGCCTGGTCGCCGACGATCTGGCCGATCTCATCGATTTTTATCATTCGACCCATTTCATCGGCGCCGGGAAGATTCCGGCCCTGCGCGGGACGCCGCTGGCGGCGGTGACCGACAACAGCCGCTATGCGCTGGTGGAAACGCGCCCGGTCGGCGCCGATCAGTTGCATCAATACAAACGGGTGGCATAGAGCATGTCATTGTTTTATGGAAACAATGACATGCTCTATGTCTTCGATTTTCGCATTTCTTATCTGTTCAGACGATTCCGTCTAAACAGGAAAGGCTCCAGGCAATGTTTACCGGAATCATATCCGATGTCGGCGACGTGCTGTCCGTGGAGGCGCGCAACAGCGGCAAGCGGTTTCGCATCGCAACCGCCTATGATGCCGGGACGATCGCGCTCGGCGCCTCCATTTCCTGCGCGGGATGCTGCCTGACCGTGGTCGAGACCGGCAGCGCGGCGGGTGCGGACAAACCGTTTTTTTTCGATGTCGAGGTTTCCAATGAATCCCTCGACAAGACCACGGCGAAAACCTGGGCCGCGGGGACGAAGCTCAATCTGGAGCGCGCCCTGAAAATGGGCGACGAGCTCGGCGGGCATATGGTGTCCGGGCATGTGGATGGCGGGGCGGTGATCGTGTCGCGCGCCGACGATATCGACATGTCGGTCTTCTGGTTCGAGGTTGCGGATGCGTTCAAGAAATTCATCGCGCCGAAAGGCTCGATCGCCCTCGACGGAACTTCGCTGACCGTGAATGCGGTCGAGGATTGCCGGTTCAGTGTGACGATTATCCCGCACACCCAGGCCGTCACGACATGGGGTGTCGCGCGCCCCGGCGACGTGGTAAATTTCGAAATCGACCTCATGGCCCGATACGTGGCGCGCTTGACGGCATAGCAACTGCCGGCTTACGGAAAACCCTGAAAAGATAACGCGCGGCGCACCGGCCCCGGCGTGATTGTGATGCGCGCCTTCTGGAGACGAACCGACATGGACGAAGACCGTTTGAAATTCTTGATCGTGGACTCCCCCTATTACGCGGAAATCTCCGCGGAATTGCTTGCCGGCGCCGTCGCCGCCCTGAACGATGCGGGCGCGGATTTCGACCGGATTTCCGTGCCCGGC
>Ga0214472_10009257_pt1 | contig 10276 bp, 9 predicted proteins | sample RVTome_6_FD_207662 | JGI IMG/M metagenome (GOLD analysis project Ga0214472, IMG submission 207662) | Soil microbial communities from uranium-contaminated site in the Upper Colorado River Basin, Wyoming, United States - RVT140D175 | ecosystem: Environmental > Terrestrial > Soil > Contaminated >...
GCGGCTGAACGATTCGCCGCTCGTCGAGCTGATCGCCACGAACACGATCGCACTCGACAGCAAAAAGCAGGAATGCGCGAAGCTTACGGTCCTGTCCATCGCGCCGCTCCTAGCGGAGTCGATCACCCGGATTCACGAGGAGACCTCGCTCAGTTCGCTGTTCGTGTAAAATTGGTTTGTTTGGTTTGTTCGGTTTGTTTAGTTTATCCGGTTTATATGGTTCGTAACCCAAAACCTGACAAACCAAACAAACTTGGTGTTGCTTTATTAACCGTAATGGAGGAAAAGAGGAAAAATGGAAAAGATCGCATTAACAGCTCAGGTCAGGGAAAAGGCGGGCAAGGGAGTGGCCCGAGGCCTGAGACGCAACCAGATGGTGCCGGCGGTGCTCTACAGCCACGGCAAGTCCACGCCCATCGCCATGGGCAACAAGGACGTTACGAAGATCCTGAATGCCGAGGGCGGCGAACATGCGCTCATAAGCCTCAAGCTCGAGGGCGGCGGCGGGGCGGACAAGCTGGCCCTGATCAAGGACTATCAGCTCGATCCCCGGAGCGGCAAACTCATTCACGTGGACCTCATGGAAGTGGCCATGAACGAGAAGGTGAAGGTCCCGGTAACCGTCCATATTGTGGGCGCGGCTGCGGGCGTGAAGGAAGGCGGCATCTTCCAGTACGGCCAGCGGACGCTCGAGATCGAGTGCACGCCGGACCTGATCCCCGACTACATCGAGGTCGATATCTCGGCGCTCAAGGTCAACGAGTCGCTCCACGTGCGGGACATCAGGGTGGCCGAGGGCATCAGGATCCTTACCGAAGGCGATTCCACGGTCGCGACCATCCAGCCGCCGATTTCCGCTGCCAAGCTCGAGGCTATGCTCGCTGCCGCACCGGCCGCGGCTGCGGAGGGCGCGGAACCCGAACTCGTCAAGAAGAAGAAAGAGGGAGAGGCCGCTCCTGCCGAGGCGAAGGGCAAGGAAGCCGCTCCCAAGAAGGAAGCCGCGGCTAAGAAGTAATGGCGGATACGAGTCTCAAGCTCCAAATAACAAGCATCAAATAACAAATAAATTCCAAAAAGAAAATATTCAAATTCCAAACTGTTTGAGCTTTCGGATTTGGAGTCTGGATATTATTTGGAATTTGGGATTTGAAATTTGGAGCTTGCATTCCATGAAGATCATCGTCGGGCTCGGCAACCCGGGTCGAAAGTACGAGCGCACGCGCCACAATGCGGGTTTCCTGGCGATTGACGAGGTTGCCGCCGGCCTGTGCGCCTTCATCGCGCAGGAGAAACATGGCGCCCTCGTCGGCAGGGCGAGCCTGGGTCCCGGGGAAGCGGTCCTGGCCAAGCCGCAGACGTACATGAACGAGAGCGGCAGGGCCGTGGCCGCCGTCGTAAGAGGCGCATACGCCGCGGTTTCCGACCTCATCGTGCTGCACGACGACCTGGATCTTCCCTTCGGGTCCGTTCGCGTGAAGATCGGCGGCGGACACGGCGGGCACAACGGCCTTCGTTCCATCATCGGACACCTGGGTTCGCCGGACTTTATCAGGGTCCGCATCGGCATCGGCAGGCCCGGGCCGGGCATGGACTCAGCCGATTACGTGCTCAGCCCGTTCTCCGCGGGGGAGAAGGCGGCCCTTGCCGAGGTCATGGCGCGGGCGGCGGAAGCGGCGAGGATCATCGCCCTGGAAGGCCCGACGCGGGCCATGAACATCTTTAACCAGAAATAACCGTTCAGAAGCCCGGACCGGAAGACCCTTCCGAGAGGTCCGGGTTTTTTTGTTTGTTTGGTTTGTTTGGTTTATTCTGTTTCTAACCTGACAAACCAGACAAACCCAACAAACCGAATAAACCAAAGGAGTTCTTCATGGGTTTCAACTGCGGCATCGTCGGCCTGCCGAACGTGGGCAAGTCCACCATCTTCAACGCGCTCACCTCCGCGGGAGCGCAGGCGTCGAACTATCCCTTCACGACCATCGACCCGAACGTGGGCGTCGTCGACATGCCGGACGAGCGGCTCGACAAACTCGCAGAGCTCTACCGGCCGAAGAAGGTCACGCCCACGACCATGGAGTTCGTGGACATCGCCGGGCTGGTGAAGGGCGCGGCCCAGGGCGAGGGGCTCGGGAACAAGTTCCTCGCCAACATACGCGAGGTGGACGCCATCGCGCACGTGGTGCGCTGCTTCGACGACCCGAACGTGGTGCACGTCTCCGGGGAGGTTGACCCGAAGACCGACATCGAGGTGATCGAGACGGAGCTCATGCTCGCCGACCTCGATGCGATCGAGAAGCGGCTGTTCAAGTCCGAAAAGACGGTCAAGACCGGCGATAAGAAGCTGGCTGAGGAAGTCGAGTTCATGCGGCGGCTCAAGGACATGCTGGCTGAGGGCGAGCCGGTCCGCCGCGGCGTCCATTCCGAGGAGGAGGCCGAGTGGCTTGGGGGCTATAACCTCCTTTCGGCCAAGCCGGTCCTGTACGTGGCGAACGTGGCCGAGGACATGGTGGACAAGCCCAATCCCTATGTTGACACCGTGAAGGGCATCGCGCAGGCGGAAGGCGCGAAGGTGGTGGTCATTTCCGGCCAGGTGGAGGGCGAGATCGCCCAGCTCCCGAAGGAAGAGCGCAGGGAGTACCTTGCCGGCATGGGTTTGAAAGAATCCGGCCTGGACCGCATGATCCGCGCGGGCTACGACCTGTTGGGCCTCATCACGTATCTTACGGCCGGCGAGAAGGAAGTGCGCGCCTGGACCATCACGAGGGGCACCAGGGCGCCGCAGGCCGCGGGAAAGATCCACACGGACTTTGAAAAGGGCTTCATCAGGGCGGAGGTTTTCCACTTCGACGACCTCATACGGCTCGGGACCGAGCAGGCGGTCAAGGCCGCGGGACTTCTCCGCTCGGAGGGAAAGGACTATGTCGTAAAGGACGGCGACATCATGCTGTTCCGCTTCAACGTCTGATTGAAAATCCCCTTGACTCCTGCTATGGGAAAAATAGATAATGTGCTGTCTTGTCTTACGCGGAGGAAGGACCGGTATGATTGAGGGAGACGATAAAAGAACCGGCATGGGAGACGACTGGCTTGAGGGCGACACGAGGCTCAGGAAGGGCATTCGCGCGGTGTTCGTGAAGAACGTTCCGGCCCAGATGCAGAAGCTGCGGGACGCCCTCGCAAACAACGATGTCCACGGCGCGGAGCTTCTTTCGCATTCTATTAAGGGGGCCGCGGCCATGATAGGCGCGGCAGGCCTGAAAGAGGCGGCGCATGAGACGGAACAGGCCTGCGTCCAGGGGGACGCGGGCAGGGCAGGGGAACTGCTTTTCGGCCTGGGGTCCGAGTTTCAGAAAGTCATGGATGAGCTGAATCTTGAAATCGAGCGCAAACAGGACTGAGAAGGGAAACGGCATATGGAGAAGACCAATTCCGTTTTAATCGTGGATGACGACGAGATCGTGCGCTACGGGCTTTCCGAAAAGCTCGCCGCGGAGAAGTTCAGGGTCCTCTCCGCGGACAGCGGCCCGGCCGCCCTGGAGCTGTTCCGGAGCGAGAAGGTCGACGCCGTCCTGCTCGACTACCGCATGCCCGATATGGACGGCCTCGACACCCTGCGGGAACTGCGGACGATCGATCAGGCGATACCCGTGATCATGGTCACGGCCCACGGAGACATAGCCACTGCGGTGAAGGCGATCAAGGCAGGGGCCTACGACTTCGTTGAAAAACCCCCCCAGATAAGCAGGCTCATCGCGACCCTGGGCAGGGCGATCGACAAACTGCGGCTCGAACGGGAATTGACGAGGCTCCAGGTCTTCGAGGACTCCTCCCTCGAATGGATCTTCGGCGTGAGCGCGGCGACCAGGAAAAACATCGAAGACATCAAGCTGGTCGCCGGGAGCGATCTTTCGGTAATCATTCAGGGCGAGACGGGCACCGGAAAATCCTTTCTCGCCAAGATCATTCATACCATGAGCAGCAGGGCAAGGGGCCCGTTCGTAAGGGTCGATCTGAACGCCATTCCCGAGACCCTGCTGGAAAGCGAGCTTTTCGGCTACGAACGAGGGGCCTTTACCGGGGCCGTGGCCGCCAAAAAAGGGCATTTCGAGGCGGCCCTCGGAGGGACCATCTTCTTAGACGACCTGCAGAACATGTCCCAGGCCGTGCAGAGCAAGATCCTGAACGTCGTGGAGAACAAGACCATTTGCCGCGTGGGCGGCACCACGCCGATGAAACTCGACGTGCGGATCCTCGCTGCCTCGAACAGGGACCTTCAGGGGCTCGTGGCGGAAGGCGGGTTCCGGGAAGACCTGTTCTACCGCCTGGGAGAGTTCATCATAACCAGGCCTCCCATCAGGGAGCTGAAGAGAGATCTGGAGTTCTTCGTGAACAAGTTTCTCGAAGAGGCCGCCGCGGAATTCAAGGTGCCGGTGAAGGGGCTGACCGATGAAGCCGTCGCCGCGCTTAGGGAGTACCCCTGGCCCGGCAATATCCGCGAACTGAAGAACGTGATCAGAAGGGCGGCGCTCCTTTCGAGATCGGGCGGCATCGGCAAGGAGCACCTGATCTTTCATTCCGCGACGAGGCCGGAGGAGGACTGTCAGCAGGCCGTCGCGCCCTTAAGGGAAGCCGTAAAAGGCATCGAGGTCCGCATGATCAAAAGGGCGCTCGAGCAGACGAACGGCAGCAAAACGCAGACGGCTTCCGTGCTTCAGATCGACTACAAGACCCTCATGAGGAAAATGAAGGAATATGATATCCTGTAGCACCGCGGCGGATGCCGCGGCGTCGCCGCGTCAAGGTCCCCGGTAAAATACACTTTCCCGCAAAGTTCCCATTTCTCCAATCAAAATAGGCATTCTTCCAAGTCCCCGCACAATCTTTCGCAAAAAAACCTCTGAATTTCAAGCGTATCCCGGTTGGCATGATTGTTGCAATTTTATGGAGCATAACCCATATTAAAAGCAGTTTCAAAAGAGTATTGCCATGAGAGTGCTTGTCGCAGAAAGGGAGACGGATTATGAAGAGAAATATCCTGGTCGTGGAGCAAGATCCGGTACTCGGCGGCATGTTCCGGTCCGCGTTCCTGCACTCCGGCTACGATGTGAAGGTCACCGACAGGATCGCGGAGGCCGCGATGATGATCAGCGGCCGTCAGTCCTCCCGGGCCTTCGATCTCGTCATTATGGACATGTCGGACAGGAGACTTCTCGGGCTTGTGGCCGATGAGTGGAACATCGAAATCAAGATACCGGTCTTTACGCTAAGGGACGCCGCGGACAAGGCGAGGCTCATCAACCTGCTGATCCAGAAGCGGGTGACGGTTCTCGAGCATTTCATGGAAGCGCAGGGACAGGCCTTGTAACGCCTGGGCTGCATTTTCGAGTTTATTGCGGTTTTCTATCATGAATATTGTATGATGAAACATCGTGAGCACATGGAGACAAGAATTATGGCGCAGGAAAAGATACTCGTCGTGGACGACCAAAGGGATGAACTCGCTTTGCTTGAACTGCGCTTGAAGCGCTGCGGATATATGCCGCTTCTCGCGGGGAGCGCGGCCAAGGCCTTGCAACTCCTGGAGAAAAGCACGGTGGACCTCATCCTGTGCGATTATAGGATGCCCAGGATGGACGGGCTGGCGTTCCTCGCCGAGGTGAAGGCACGGTATCCCGGGATCCCCTTTGTCATGATGACGGGGCATGGGGGCATGGAAAAAGCGATGGCCACGTTGAACGAGGGGGCCTTTGATTATCTTGAGAAGCAATTCAACATGGATGATTTATTTGACACGATCAGGCGGGCGCTGGAATACGGTAAGACCGGGAAGCAACTCCGGTGCTGATGCAGCAGTTCAGGACGTGCCATGGAATAAGCGTGTGAAATTGCCCTTTCCTGGATTATTCGTTTCGTGAGAAGCCCTTCTTGACGTTGTTGCGATTGCCGCACCCTTACCCTTCAAATATCAATAATTGAAGCTCCCGGGATTTTTCCGTTCCCAAAGCGAAATAATTATCGTATTCGGTCGCCGACCCACAGAAAGCTACGTGTCATTCGGGCTGGGAGGGGCTGCCTTTCGAGCGGTTCCATACAGAGGACGAGTTTCCGGGGACAGGAATCGGTCTCGCTACCGTGCAACGTATCATGGCGCGCCACGGCGGCAGCGTCCGGGCGGAAGGAGAGGTCGGAAAAGGGGCGACGGTTTTTTTTACATTGAATGAAACCGCGTCGCAGTAGCTCATCAGCTACAATCTCCAGGTCAAGCGTGCCGTGAGCAGATTTCCCTCGGACGAGTTCCTGACGCCGAATTCGGTAAGCGCGCTCACGGTGACGCTGCATGTGCTGCCTGCCCTCCAGAAAAGCGAAGGCCCGGCCTGAAACCGCCGAATCCCCGTACCAGGCGCTTTTTTGCCGTTTGACTCCCTGTCCTCGCCGTAGGTGAAGTTGAAATTGCCTCCCAGCATGACGCCCGGCAGGACGTAATATCCGGCATAGCTCTCGAAGATCATTTCGCTGCCGGCCGTGACGCCGGTGTCCTTGTTTTCCCCGTATATGTTGTAGAAGAGGGATAGTTCTACGTCTAATCTGCCGAGCTGTTTCGCCCATCCGATCGCGGGCCGTATCTTATATACGTTTTTCCCCATATTGGCGGCCTTGCTTTTGTCGAAATCCCCGGTCGGCAAATCCACATACGCGCCCGCAACGAAATAGGTCCTGGAGGCGTGGTCGTCGATAAGCCAATATCCGGCCGCCAACGACAAATCCCCTATGCCCGTGTCACGGTCGCCGCGCAGGTCCGTGCGGCCGACGGGCACGTATGCGGTAAAGCCCAGCGTCTTCGGAAGGAGCGTCTTGTCGTAATAGGTGGCCCTGAGCACAGCCTGGCTGGCCCTCGCGCCCAGGTTCGCAACAGCCGTGTCTCCATTATTCCCTTTGAATTCGTACGCGGAATAATACGTGGGGTAAGCTGAAAAAAGCCAGCCCTCGGGCAAGGCCCAATTATCATAAGGACTGACAGCCAGACAGACACGCGCAGGCAGGACAAGATAATACAGGAACAACATACCAAATATGATGAAAGCTTTTTTGTTCACTATTACCTCTTCCGGTTGATCAATAGTTTAGAAAATCCTGCAATTCAGCCTCGAGTCTTTGAAATTGCCTGGTGGCCTCATCGAGCTCTCCGGATTTCGCCGCCCTCTCGATACTGGCGGCGAGCTCCTGGGCCGACGTAAATCCTACCGTGCCGACTGCGCTCTTTAAGGCGTGGGCCCGCATTTCTATGAGCGCGGCGTCCCGCGCATCAAGGGCTTCCTTGACTTTCCGCACCAGACCCGGTATTTCGCTTCCAAACACTCGAAGCAGTTCCTCAACAAGCTTGCTATCGCCTGAATATCTTTCCAGAAGCCCTACCCTGTTAATTTCCGCTGTGCCTGTCCCGGCCGGATTGTACGCCTTTGCCGCAGGGGTCGGCAGTGCGGCCTGACTGGTTTCATAAGGTTCCAAAGCCGCAAACAGCTCCTCTGCATGGATAGGCTTGGCTACGTATCCGTTCATGCCCGCGGCAATGCAGCGCTCCCTGTCGCCGGACAGGGCATGGGCCGTCAGCGCGATGATCGGCACATCGTGCCAGAGCACTGAGGAACGGGGGTCCCGTATAAACTTTGCCGTCTTATATCCGTCCATGACCGGCATCTGAACGTCCATGAAGATGACGTCAAAGCTCTCTTTTTCTAGTATTTTCAGGGCTTCCATCCCATGATCCGCAGAGGTAACGCTGTGTCTTCTCTTTTCGAGGAGATGGATGGCGACTGTCCGGTTGGTCGCCACATCCTCAACAAGGAGGACTTTCAGGTTTCTCCGTCCGCCTTGCACTGCGGGCCTTTCTGCCGTCCGCAACGGGTCGGCGGTCATGGTCCGGCCCGGTCTTAAACGCGCGGTAAAATAAAAGGCGCTGCCCTTTCCGACCTCGCTCTCGACCTTGAGCTCTCCCCCCATCATTACAACCAGTTGGCGCGAGATGCTCAAACCCAGGCCCGTGCCGCCGAATTTTCTCGTAATGGAGTAATCCGCCTGAGTAAAACTGGAGAATATGCTTTCCAGCTTGTTCGCCGGGATCCCGATGCCGGTGTCGCGTATACAGAAGAGAAGAGCGACGGATGAGGGAGGACGGTCCTCCCGACTGCCGGATGCCTCCTCGGAATACGGCTTCTCGACTTGCACCGTTACCTTCACTTCCCCGATATCCGTAAACTTGATTGCGTTCCCGACGAGATTGAGCAGAATCTGCTTGAGCCTCACCGGGTCTCCCTTCACCGAGGACGGGACCTCGGGACCGACATAATAGTCCAGCTTCAACCCCTTGTTCTCGGCCTGAAGGGAGAGCATCCTTGCCGAGGCGTCAATAATCCTCCGAAGATCGAAGTCGATGTCCTCGAGTTCCATTTTCCCGGCTTCGATCTTCGAAAAATCCATGATGTCGTTCAGGGTGGTAAGAAGCACATCGGAGGAATGCTTGACGGTTTCGAGATAGTCCTTTTGCTCCGGGGTCAGGTCCGTGTCCAGGACAAGATCGGTAAGGCCGATGATCGCGTTCATCGGCGTTCGTATCTCATGGCTCATGTTCGCCAGGAAGGCCGACTTGGCGCGGCTTGCGGCGTCCGAGGCGTCGTGCGCCCGGCGGAGTTCCTCCTCGCTGCGCTTGAGCACGCTGATGTCGTGGAACTGAACCAGATTTCCGACGAAAATTCCTCCCCTCATGAGGGGCATGGTGGTAATGCTCCAGTAGTGCACGTCGTCCGTCTCGTCCTGTAAAAAATCGTCAATGGTCGACGAGGGGCTGCTCGAAAGCGTTTTGAGAACCGGGAAACGGGTCAGGGCCGAGGCGTAAAGCGCAGCGAATCCGGAATCGGTCCTGGCGCCGAACAATTGCCTCGCCGCATGGTTGCAGTCCACCAGGCCGCCCTGGTAATCAAAGACCAGCACGGGATCGCTCAACCGGTCGAAGAGCGTCGCGCGGGCCAACGGGGCCACCTTCAGCAGGTGGTGCCGGAAGATGGCCAGGACGTAGCAGCCGCCGGTGAACCAGAGAAACGAGGTGGTCATGCTGAAGCCCCTGACCGGCGTCAGGTTCAGGCCGTCCACCAGAATCGGGACCAGGGTGCCGATGATGAGCAGCAAAAAACGGGCGCGAGACCCGGCGGGGCTTCGCGTGAAGCCTATCGCGAAGAAGACCGTTGCAACCAGGTTGAGGGCGTTGGTATAGAGGAGATAGAGGACCCAGGCGAGGCCTTGCTCGAAGCCGAGCACGAGCAGCGGGCCGCTTTGCACCAGGCGGAAGCCGTATCGGGAAAGGGTGTGAAAATCACCCGTCCAGACAAGAAACACGGTGACAGACGGGACCACGGCCAAAAGCGCGATCCGGCGGCGGCTCACCCGGTCTCCGTAGCCGATCAGCTCGAAGGCCATGGAAAGCACCGGAATGCTGATAAAGGACACGAAGGTCGTGGCTATCCTGTGGGATAGGACCTTAAGGGGAAGGGTCGTTGCGGCGGTGTTCAGGGCGTAGCAGACAGACCATACCGTGATGATGAGCATGATCCAGAAGACATGCATGGCAACCGGCATGCGTCTCTTGCGCCAGGCGAATACTGCGAGCGAACCGGTGACGGCGGCCGATAGCAGCGGGGCTATGATGTAGGGAGTGTAGTAAAACATAAGTCCGGCAAGCCGCGGAACTGCACCACTATACAGGAATTGCAATTTTCCGGCAAGAGCGAATCGCAAAAAACCAGTTGTCCGAGACTTCCCTGTCGTGCTATAGTTCGGCCATGGAAAAGATACTCATTGCGGAAGACGAAAAGGTGACTCGGGTATCACTTGCCAGGGTCCTGGAAAAGGAGGGCCTTTCGGTCGTCGAGGCCGCGGACGGGGCCCAGGCAGTGGACCTTTTTCGGCGTGAGTCTCCCCTTGTCGTCCTTCTGGACCTTAACATGCCTGTCATGGACGGCAGGGAAGCGATCCAGGCGATAAAGGAGCTCGAGGCCTCCGCGCCGGTCATCATCATAACGGCAAGCGGAGACCTGTCCACTGCAATCGAACTCATGAAGCTCGGGGCCTACGACTTTCTCGTGAAACCGATTGAGCCGGGAAAACTCATCATCACTGTCAGGCGGGCACTGGAAAAGCGCCGTACGGACCGGGAGCTGAACAGGCTTCATATTTCCGAAAGCGCCTCGCTCGAACGCTTCACGGGCAAATCACCCGCAATGAGAAG
>Ga0214472_10009258_pt1 | contig 10275 bp, 8 predicted proteins | sample RVTome_6_FD_207662 | JGI IMG/M metagenome (GOLD analysis project Ga0214472, IMG submission 207662) | Soil microbial communities from uranium-contaminated site in the Upper Colorado River Basin, Wyoming, United States - RVT140D175 | ecosystem: Environmental > Terrestrial > Soil > Contaminated >...
TACGCCGATCGGCGCCGCCACGAGCAGTGATACGCCTACCAGCCAGAGCGTTCCAACGATGGCCGGGAAGATACCGCCTGCCGTCATGCCAGCCGTTGGGGCGGAGAACAAGAACTCTAAGGAGAGAGCGGCGAAGCCCTTGACGACAAGGAGACCGATGATGGCCAGTAGGGGCAGGATCAGCAGCGCCGTCGCCATGCCAAGCACGGCGACCAGGACGTGCTCGCGCGCGCGGTTGGCTGCCGTCACGGCGCTCGTCTTGAAGGGCAGACCGGCCGATTGCTCACTCATTCGTCTCGAGTTCCTCGAATGAGCAGGTCCGCCGTCAGATTGACGACGAAGGTCAGAGCAAAGAGCAGCACGCCGATGGCGAAGAGCGCCTGGTAGTGGTCGCTCCCGCGGGCGGTTTCCCCGAGTTCGGCAGCGATGGTGGCCGTCAGCGTACGCACCGAGTCGAGCAGGCTGTGGGGAATTTGCACCGCGTGGCCGGTGGCCATCAACACGGCGATGGTTTCACCGACGGCGCGGCCGACGCCGAGAAGCACCGCAGCCAACAAGCCGCTGCGAGCCGCGGGGAACAGCACCTGGTAGGTGCTCTGCCAGCGGGTCGCGCCGAGAGCGAGCGAGGCCTCGCGGTACGAATCCGGCACTGCTTTCAGCGCGTCCTCGCCGATGGAGACGATGATCGGCACGCTCATGAGCCCCAGAATGATGCCGCCATTGAGCACGTTGAGGCCGATGGGAGCGCCGAAAAGGACGATGATCAGCGGGTTCATGATCGCAATGCCGATGAACCCCCAAACGACCGACGGAATGGCGGCCAGAAGTTCGACGACGATTTTAAGGCTTTCCTTGAGCTTGCCGCTGGTGAACTCGGAGATGAACACGGCGGCCCCAAGCCCAAACGGAACGGCAATCAGCATCGCCAGCGCCGTGACGCTGACGGTCCCAACAAACAACGCGAAGGTGCCGTAGCGTTTGTTCGCGATCGACGACGGATACCACTCCGTGCTGAGCAGAAACTCGCCGACGTCCAGCCGGTGCAGGATGAAGTCGGCCCCGGAGATGAAAACAAACAGGAAGATCGCGAAGACGAAGAAGATCGCGCTGAAGCCGCAGACGCGAATTATCCACTCAATGACCGGCTCAAGGGCCGTCCCGGAGCGAGTTCTCGCGTTCGCAGCAACGCGTTTGCTCAACCGGTTCACCCGCAGCGCCCTTTCTTCAACGTGTTACCGCCGGTGCTGGCGCCGCCGATGTCGCTGCGTAGATTGTACCCCACACCACCCTCGCAAGTCCCGAGCTTCAGGTCGATCAACAGCCCGCTTGGCCGCCGTGCCCCACCGTTCGCGTACAACCCCTGCGGCCCGACTCGTCACCCGGAAATTTGTCAGCGGACTGCCACGAAACCACTTTGCTCGACGATCCGTTGGCCGGCCTCGGATTTGATCCAGCCGAGGTAGTCAGCCACCTCCGCCTTCGACTCTCCAACTGTGTAGATATACAGTGCGCGCGACAGCGGATAGCTACGGTCAGCCGCGGACGCCTTGCTGGGCTCGACGCACGGGGCGCCCTCCGATTTCGAGACGCACACGGTTCTCACCTGGTCGATCAGGTAGCCCAGGCCGCTGAATCCAATCGCGCACGGGGTCTTGGCGACGATGTCCACGACATCCTTGCTGCCCTGCATGTCGCGCGAGCCGAGTTTGAAGTCGCCTTTCTGGCCGAGCACGGCCTCGCGAAAGTACTCGAAAGTGCCGGAGTTCGACTGGCGACTGATCCTGATGATTTCCTGCCCCGGGCAGCTGGGAACTTCCACACCTACGGAGGTCCAGGTGCCGCATGCACCGCCTTCTCCGTAGATGCAGGCCAGCTGCGCAAACGTCACTCGCTTCACCGGGTTCGATTTGTGCACGTAAATCACGATGGCGTCGCGGGCAACCACGTGTTGGACGGGGTCCGTCCCGCGCGCTTTGCGGATCTCGGCCGCCTCGCTCGGCGTAATCTCGCGGCTGGCATTGGCCAGATCTACCGTGCCGTTGATCAGGGCCGCAATGCCAGTGCCGGAGCCCCCGCCGCTCACGGCCACGGCCACTTCCGGACGCACCTTGCGGTAGGCTTCGGCCCAGGCTTGGGCCACATTGACCAGCGTGTCCGATCCCTTGTTCTGCAACAGCGTGTGTCGTGAGCTACTCCCTTTACAGGCGCTCAAGGCCAGTCCGGCGGCCAGCAGGGTGATAGCGATCGCGGCCGACTTCATTTCGGTTCTCCTCTGATCTGATCCACGACCGTCCCGTGCAAGCTGCGAATCAGCCACTGAATGCGTTCGAGCAGTTGGTCGAATGCCTGGGTATACGCTTCCTCGGCGGTCTGGTCTGCGGCGGGGTGGGTTGGATCGGCGATGTTCCACTCCAGCACGACCGTCTTGAAACCGACCTTGGGTATGGCTTTGAACGCCTCTTCGCCGATCGCCACCACCGCTTTGAAATGGCTCAGGTCCCCGATCTCGGCTAGTGTTTTGGGCACGGAAGCGGAGGCCGGGATACCTTTCTTGGCGAGGAACTCCACCGCCCTCGGATCCGGTGGGCTCGGAGCGATGTCCGCCGCACAAAAGTCGAAGTGATCGCCCGCAACCGCTCGGCCGATCCGCCCGGCCATGAGGCTATGGCAGGAATTGGCCGAAGAAACGAAAAGGATCTGCACGTCGGTGAGCAGTCGGTGTTTTGTCACTTCACCGGTTACGATGTACTGCACCTCGTCGCAAATGTTGCAGGCCTGGTCCGCTACGCGCTCGTAGCGATTGGCGATTGACAGCAGCGTGAACAGGCGTTCGAGGTCATCGCTGTTGGCCGGGATCTCAGCTTGAAGCGCCCGGTAGATGTCGTAGTGAAGCAGGTCGGCGCGGACATCGAGCTTGGTGGTCTCCACCGCCAGCTCGAGATCCTCCTCGAGAAACGAGCGGACTGCCTGGCGGATCATCTCCATGGCGACACCGGCCAGCCGTTCGAACATGGGGAGAAGGAGTGGCGGCCGGCTGCCGCCGAGCAGGATGGAGAGCCGGTTCATGCTCTCGGCGTAGTCACCGACCCGTTCCAGTTCCGAGCAGATTTTGCCGACCGAGTGGACGAACCGGAGATGGGCGGCCACCGGAATGTGGCGCACGATGAACTCCATGCACAGGCCGTCGATCAAGCTCTCCAGGTCGTCGATGCGCGAGTCACGCAGAATTGCCGCGTAGCCGAGCTTGGTGTCGCCCGTATGCAGTGTCTTGACGGAATCCTCGAGACCCCACAGGGCAAGGTCGGCCATCTCGCGCACCTTGTCGCGGATGCGGTCGATGTCCTGCTGTAGCTTCTCTTCTAAATGCGCCATCACGAGCCTTCTAAACCGGAAGTGATAGGAAGTTCTCTTTGAGGGTTAGCGCCCGAGAACTCAAATTGACCTCCGACTGCCCCCACTAGCCCGCTGTCTCCAGCGTCTAGCGGCCACCATGCAGGGCAGACTGGCCTGCTCCGCCCTTTTTGGAGGGAACAGTAGCCGATAACGCGCGATTAAGTCAACGGGCCGCAGCCCAGCCCGACCGCCTCGCCGAATACCTCCTCGTCGATTACCTCTCGCACCAGCGGAAAAAAGTCTAACCAAAGGTATTTGAAATTCGGAAACGAAGAAGAGATCGGAAAAACCACGTCTCCCGCAAAGACGCAAAGTTCAGAGAGTTCGGAAGATATTTTTAACTTGGCGCCTTGGCGGGATAAATTTTCCTGGAGTCGTTCTGTTCAACATTTCCAAGGTAGTATCTAGCCGCTAGCTTTCTCGAAACTGATTTTCCAGACAGTTGCGTCTTAAAAGTCTCACCCTGGACACTATTCTCCAATTTGCAGGTGATTCTCCACGACCTACACGCCGATCACCTGCCATGCGATTTTCACCGCTCGCTCCCACGCGTCTAAAGACGGCACGAGACCGCTCAGGTAAACCGTCCCTTTTCTCGTTTCCACGATTACCCGGGATAGATTGACACTTTTCTCCGCCAAAAGTCTGTCCTTGACCGCTTTACCGAGAGCCGCGTCCTGGGGCGTCTCGACGCCAACCGGCTGAGACATAGGTGTTTCTTGGGGAGGCGGCTTTCCGGTCATAGCTTGGCAACCCATCAAGACCGACGATGTCAACGCCGCCACGGTCAAAACAATCCCTTTGACAATTTCCATAGGTTTGCCCCCTACCTCTTGCGCCGTCCGAGATTAAAAATATTCTTTTCAATCGCGTATCAGATTGCAATTCGCCGCGCAATTGGAGAATCCGAACCGTCTACGACGGCTGGCCGGAGATGGATGGAAATCAAGATGCACAGCCGAAAATCTGTTCAAAAATCCAGCCGTGTCTCTGAGCGAGAACGCGGAATTGTTAAGAAAGAAAGGTTGGCGTTAGTTTCACGGCAGGCGCTTACATAAACCCTAGAATCCAGATTCAGGCTCGACCCCAATCAGACCCCAACCATACGAACACGAGTCACGGTTCGCAGGCGGAATCCCGAGCGAGAGATGGCCAGAAAGTAAGCCGCACAGAGGCTCCTGAATATAAAGAAGCAGATTTCAGCCTTTGTCGGTTTGCGTCATCAGAGAAGGCTTTACAAATCATTGTCCCCATTGTAAAAGCAGGCCAACTGACAGGGCGCGAACCGTAATATGCAGTCGAAATGCAGTTCTATACGGAACTTGATAATCCTGGTTAAGTGGATGAGGAAATATGAAACAAGCCAAAGGCCCTGAATTTATCCGTTTCTTCCGGCCAATTCTTGAGTTGCTTCTCGAGTCTGGTGGAACCAGTACACCGTCCGAAATCGTTGATCGTTCTATCGAGATAGCAAAAGTTTCCGAGTCCGAGCAGGAAGCGGTCAACAAGAATGGGCAGTCACGGATTAAGAACCAAGTGCACTGGGCGCGTCAATATTTGGTCTGGGCTGACTACCTGGATTCATCAAAAAGAGGCGTCTGGAGCCTTACAGGCAAAGGACGATCCGTAGATATTAACAAGCTAAATCCGCTCGAAGTATTCAAAAGCGTTCAAAAGAAACGCTTTCAAGCAAAGCGGTCCGAAAAGCAGAAGGCTCCTTCAGCGGATGAACCTCTTCCCGAAGACTTAGAGATTAAAGACCACAGAACTCGGTTGATTGAATTGATCAGGTCATTATCACCGGAGGGATTCGAGCGCCTAAGCCAGCGACTATTGCGTGAGTCTGGCTTCCAACACGTTACCGTTACTGGAAGAGCGGGAGATGGCGGGATAGATGGAATCGGGACACTACAAATAAATCCCTTCGTAAGTTTCAACGTCCTTTTTCAGTGCAAACGATTTCAGGGAACAGTAACTCCCTCCCAAGTGCGCGATTTTCGTGGAGCAATGATGGGGCGTGCTGACAAAGGAATCATCATCACTACAGGAACATTTACGCTTGAGGCCAAAAAAGAAGCCCGACGCGACGGTGTACCGCCGATTGAACTCGTCGATGGTGATGTTCTTGTGGATATGCTTGAACGCCTTGAACTGGGTCTCGTACCGAAGCGAACGTACGATATTGATGAAAAGTTTTTTGACGAGTACAAGAAATGAGCACCCAACAGGCGGCTGGAAGTGATTCTGCTACGCATAACACTTCAGCCTTGTCGTTAGGCGGACCCGCGTCTCTTCGCCTTGAGGATGACATTCCATGAAAGCGTTTCTTCTCGGAGCAGGAGCGTCGCGAGGTACGGTTGGTACTTTCCGCGTACCCGTTGCCGCCGAGTTCGGGGAAACGCTGGCCGCGCTCGATCCCTGTTGGAACGACCACTACCCTGCGCTGGCTCTCGTGGTTGAACACCTTGGCCTGAGCCTTGATCCCGCCAAATGGTCTCTCGAGCCGGTGTGGAGCTGTATCGACTACTATGCAAAACTCCAAGCATCTCTGCCTCTGCCGAAACCGTGGCGAGACGAAAGTCCGCAGATCAAGAAGGCCCTTCTGGCCGTGTACGGTCAGCGATGCGACGACGAGGCGGATCGAACGGCAGATGATTCGACTCTTTCGCAACTCTTTCAGAACGAGCTGCAAGCCGGCGACGTTCTGATCTCGTTCAACTATGACACGATCGCCGAACGGCTGGCGCAAAAGTGGAGGCACCAGCTGGCAGCAGTCCCACGAGACGGTAGCGGTGTGGTCAAACTCGCGAAGCCTCATGGCTCGACTTCTTGGATCCTTGATCTCACCTCACGGTCGGTGACCTGGCTGTCACACGATGGCCAGCCCATTCTGTCTTCGTTGTCGGCATCTGATGTCGACTGCGGACGAGAGCCTCTCGTTCTCGGCGCAGTACACATCAAGAGCGAGCTGATTAGAGAAGTGCAGGAGCTGGGGATGACCCGCGGTGTCTTCGACGCGATCAGCACTCAGTGGCGAGCGGTGGTGGAGGCCATTCGCGATGCCGACACCATCTTCGTGGTAGGCTACAGCTTTCCGCGCGAAGATCAGTACGGTCGATTTCTTGTACGGGAAGGGCTGCGGCTCAGGACTGGCAGTCCAAGAATCGAGTTCTTCGAGGTTGAAGATAGAGGAGCAGAACGTGCGCGCGAGATATTCAACGTGTTCGAGGGCCACGTGCGGGAACTCGTTTTCCGTGGACCGGTGCAACCAGGTGGCCGCGTAAACCGCCGATGAAGACGGACGGGCGCTTGCGCGCCCGCCGCTTATCGGCATCATCGTTAGCCTGACAGACTCTGTTCCGGAGGACACAGTGGAATACGGCGAATCTCGCTCGGAGCCAGCGTATGCCAAAATGAAGCCCCCTGCGGAATACGCAAAAAATGCCCACATTCTCAGTTGGTGGACCGAGCAACATGACGCCGCGATCATCGGACAGATCGAGTCCAAACACTGGCTCTGGTACTGGTATGCTTCAGATGCCATTGTTGCTGTAACAGATCCGCAGGTTATCGAGAACTGGCGGAAGACGGACCCGCTCTGTTCACAGTACGCGTGGTACAACATACTCATGAACTTCGCCGCGGCTAGGGCAGATGTCAATGGAATGACCTCCAGAATGAGGGAGCCCAGATGGAAGGAATGTGGACAGTGCCGCCGTTCATTTCGGGAAGATTCCCTGCCTGTTCCTTTGGTTGAGAGGCAGGGCGCAGACCAGATTGACTTCTGTGGTTCGTGCATGAGGAGGGTGGCGTACGAGGGTGGTGGCGACCCACGCATGACGCGGCAGCAAATATGCGATTACGTCGAAGACTTGGCGACCATTCTTCAGAGAGTACCGTCACAGGGATTCGGCAACGGGAAGTGGGACATGCTTGATCTTCCCACGCCCGACCGAGTGCGGCTCCTTCAGCTCCTTCGCAAACAACCAACACCCGAGGGTATAGAGAAACACTTTGGGTCGTGGCTAGGGGCTCTTGTAGCTGCGGGAGTTCTAGAGGGCGGTGCACGCAAAACATCGCGAGGCATCCAGTCCCTCGCCATCGATGGCCACGTATGTTTCTCTCTCGGGGAGAAGACCATTGATGATTTTCTCACGCGTCGCCAGGTTCCTCATGATCGAGAACCGTCATACCCAGAAGGGCAGTACAGAGCCGACTTCATCGTCGGGGGCACCTTCGTTGAGTACCTCGGGCTGCATGGCGATCCAGATTACGACGCCAAGACTGAAACCAAGACAGCAATTGCGTGTCGACATGCCCTCGATCTTATACTCGTCGTTCCTGAAGAGCTCATTACAACTGCGAGATTAGAGGAGGTCCTTAGGCGTGTACTGCCTGCCACGCGGAGCAGGGTAACCAGGGCCTGTACCTGACGGGGGCGGCCGGGGCGGTTGGTGGCGCCGTGTCTCAAATCCCCGCCCCCGCAGGTGAGCCCGGTGACCGTCGGCATGACTGAAACACCTTGCCGCAAGCAGTCGGGTATCAAGTCGGAGCTTGGCCAATACACTCGCCGCAAGCGGCGGGGACTTGGACCCGACGAGATCAAGCAACTCAGATACGAAGAAAATTAATGGAAAAATCTCAATCGAAGACTAAACCTGGTGTCCGACTGCCTAAGTTTCCTAACTTAAAAAGTCCCTCGGTGCCGTTCACCTTCCGAGCGCCTTGAGCAAAAACTCGTCGGTAAGAAACTTGTCCGCGCCGGTCCACGCAGGTGGAACGTACAATCCAACGCCAATCGATTCGCTTACAACATCTGCCAGCTTTCATGACCACAAGGCCGAGCAGGTGGCGACCTTGACAAGTCAAACTTCAAAGATATAGTCGCACCACCGCCTGGAGAGACAATTCAGGAGGCGGGCTGTTTTACCTCGTCACGTATCGCGTTGGACATTTAACAATGTAGATGATCAAGTCGGCGAAAGGAGATCGTCATGAAAATACGAGTTGCGGTACTTATGCTGATTTTCTCCCTTTCCACGATCGTTCCGGCCATTGCGCCCGACGTCAGGGCGCAAGCCGAACCCTTCTACAAAGGAAAAACCATTCGCATCATGGTCGGCACGACGGCGGGCGGATTTTACGACCGCTGGGCCCGCCTCTTTGCCAGACACATGGGGAAGTATATTCCCGGTCAACCGGAAATCATCGCTCAGAACATGCCCGGCGCCGGATCTGTGATCGTCACCAACCATGTCTTCAATGTGGCCAAGCCCGACGGTCTAACCGCCGCGATGCCCCTCAACGGCATCTATATCGACCAACTTGTCGGGCGCAAAGAGGTGCAATTTGACCTGCGTAAATTCCACTGGATCGGCTCTCCGGCGGTTGAATCCGTGATCTACTACATGCGGGCCGACGCTCCCTACAGGTCTATCGCCGATATTATCAAGGCGAAAGAGCCGCCCAAGTGTGGCTCAACCGGGACGGCGGGCAGCGACTATATCCTGTCCAAGGTGTTGGAAGAGACCGTAGGGGCAAAATTCAATATCGTCCAGGGCTATGCCGGAGGTACCGAGATCGATTTGGCGGTGGAAAAAGGAGAGGTGGTTTGCCGCGCCCATAGCACTTCCGCCCACTTTGGCCGCGAGCCGTTTGACACGTGGCACAAGAAGAATTTCGACCGCCATATCGCCCTGGCGGCGCCCAAGAGAGATTCGCGGGCAGGCGATGTGCCCACGACTCACGAAATCTTCGATCAGTATAAGGTCCCGGCAAATAGCCGCCGCTTTGCTCAAATTCTGTTGGCCGCGGGAGATTTCGGCCGGCCGATGATGGTGACGCCGGGCACTCCTCCTGAAAGGGTTAGAATCCTGAGAGACGCCTTCCTTAAGACCTTGAATGACGCCGACGTGCTTGCCGAAGCGAAAAAGGCCCGGATGGATGTGGAGCCAACATCCGGGGAAAAACTCGAATCGCTGGTAAAAGAAATCTTCGATGCTCCGGCGGAGGTTCTTGACCGGGTGAAGAAAATACTCGCCAACTGACTCACTCCCGGCTTCAAGCTGGGAGGTTTGCCCCGGGTCGGCTACAAGCCGACGATAACCTCCCGCTCCTCCCCACGAGCAGTGAGTCACCCTGAGCGTGAGCGAAGGGTCTTGTCCTTGAAATAAGATTTCTCGGCAAGGCCATTCAAGTGAGACCCCTTACTTCAGTTCAACGTTTCCGGTTCATGGTTCAAAGTATCGGACTCGAAGGATTGGATTCAGACTTGAACCTGGTGCACGACTTGCGTAAGTTTCGTCATTTAATAAATCCCTCGGTCCCACTCACCTTGAGCAACACTCGTCGGTAAAACTTTTTCCCCGCGCCGGCCCACGTGGGCAGAAAGTACGATCCAACCGCAATCGGTTCACTTACCGCGTCTGCCAGATTTCATGACGGCAAGGCAGACCTGTTGTCGTTTTACCGGAGACTATGAAAAAAGTTTTCGGTGGGGCTAGCAGAGAATTGGGAAGGATATCTTCGACAAGATGACGGGCCAACCAACAGTAGGCTTTTCAGAGCAATACGCTCAGGTAGACCAGCTGGAAGTCAGCAGTTTGTAAGCTTGGTTGAAACGCTAACTGCACGTCATCTCAGCTTAGGAAAGCGAGGACCACGACCGGAGGGGCTTCCCGGAATTTAGTATTGTGTCCCCAGAACCCCGGCCGTTAGAGAGACTCGGGCCGATGTTGGAGTCGGCACGCAAAACCCGATTCTCGAATTCGTTGAGGCGCAGCCGTGCCTGCAATACCGAGGTCGTCGCTCTTTTTCATTTTTGCAAACCGATTTGTTTGAAGAAACCGGAGTCTTCCAAGCCTTTAACCAAGCTCATGTCGA
>Ga0214472_10009259_pt1 | contig 10274 bp, 9 predicted proteins | sample RVTome_6_FD_207662 | JGI IMG/M metagenome (GOLD analysis project Ga0214472, IMG submission 207662) | Soil microbial communities from uranium-contaminated site in the Upper Colorado River Basin, Wyoming, United States - RVT140D175 | ecosystem: Environmental > Terrestrial > Soil > Contaminated >...
AGCTCGATGAAGTCCTGCTGCGGAGTCGGGATGCCGGGGTTGTGCAGCTCGGTGTCGCGCTGGCGGATGAAGTAGGCCGGCGTGCCGGCCGGCGGCGGCGGACCGTCGAGATCGATCGGCGGCATGGTCTGGAAGAACCAGAAGGCCAGGTCCGGGGCGGTGAACTTCTGGGTCGGCCGCAAGGTCAGGCCCTGCAGCATCCGCTCGCGGTCGAGGGCGTAGACCGACAGGCTGCTCTCGTTGGTGTTGACGTAGTAGGCGTCGGGCCAGACCGCGTACTTGGGGTAGTCGGGGAAGGTCTGGGTGTTGATCTGGTAGTGGAACCAGCCGCCGGCGATCGGATCGCTGGTCTGCGAGACGTAGAGGCAGAGGGCGTTGGGCGGATCGTTGGCGAACTCGCTCAGAAACCAGCGGTCGGCCAGATGGTCGTAGAGCGCGATCGGGTCACCGAGCCCGCTGCCGCACGCGCTGCCCGGCGGGGCCAGCGACTGCAGCAGGAAGGACGCCACCGAGGTGCCGGTCGCCTTGTTGTAGAAGGTCGTGCGGGTGCCGGTGTTGCCGTTGATCATCTGCACGTAGTACAGCGGGCCGGCCTCGCCGACCGGATCGGCCGGATAGACGCCCGAGAAGCCCTGCCCGTCGAAGTTGAGCAGCGGGGCAGCGAAGCTTCGTTGCGCCGGACCGCTCGGAAGCTGCAGATCCGCCAGCGGATCGCCGCTCCAGTCGGCCTGCGGCGCGGCGTTCAGACCCTCCGGCGGCCGCGGATGGATGCGGCGCGGGATCACCTTGATCGGGTCGCCGGGCCGCCAGGCGCGCGGCGCCGGCAGGTCGCGCAGATCGACGTCGGCGCGCCACGGCGCGACCGGCTCGAGCACCTCGGCGCCGATCCGCAGCTTGGGCTGGTCTTGGGCCGGCGCCGGAGCCGCAAGCACAAGGGCTGCGATCAGCAGCCCACACGAGATTCGGTATCCGCTTCGATTCGACATGGCCTCTCTCCCGCTACGGTTTCAGCACTCCGCTAGGATGGAATCCGCTGCACGTTCACGTTTCCGGTTTCGCTCTCGATCGCGACCCGGCCGCCGCCGGGGCTGCCCGGCGCGCGCCGCGGGGTGCCGGGATCGGCCCCGCCGCTGGGCGCGAGGGCGACGTCGCTCGCGATCTCGCCTCGGGTTCGAATCGTCAGGTCGATGTCCGAGCTCTCGAGCAGATGGACGGTGATGGCGCCGCCACGGGTGGCCAGCCGTGCCGAACCGGCCCACGCCGGATCGAGGAAGGCGGAGCGGATCGGCCCGCTGTCGCTGCGCGCATCGACGCTGCCGGCCGCGATGATCACGATCTCGCCTCCGGCCGAGCGGGCCTCGACGTCGCCGCCCAGCCGCTTCGCTTCGATCAGGCCGGAGACCGTCTCCACCTCGAGCTTCGCGCGCGCCGGCAGGTAGACGGTGAGGTCGACTCGGCGCAGGCCCCAATCGGCCGCCGCCGCTTCGGGCACCTCTCCGTCCGCGAGCTGGACCTCGACCGCGAAGCCGCCGCCGCGCTCCTCGATTGCGATCGTCCACTCGCGTGGATCCTCGCGGTGGCGCTGCTGCGCCGCATGCACCGAGACCTCGTCGCCTTCGGAGCGACGCGCTCTGACGTCGCCGTAAGGATTGCGCACCGTAAGCACGCGCGCGCCGCCCAGCGAGCCGCGCCACTCGAAGGGCTCGATGCGCCAGTCCTGCTGCAGCGGCGCGGCATCGAGCGCCGCGGCCAGCGCGACCAGCAGCAGGAGTGCGGCCTTGCCCATGGCCGAATCTTTCCAGGAGCTCGGGCCCAAGGCACAGAGGGAAAGACTTCAAGTCATGGAGAAAATCCACCCAGCCGAAGTCGCATGGTCATGCGCAGGACGTTGCCATGTCGGGTGGCATGGGCGTGCGCAGCAAGCCCATGGACGAGGCAACGCTCGAGCGCAGAGGGCTGTGGTGGGGACAGGTGGCTTGCTTCGCATGCTCATGCACCCGGCTCGGAGATTTCTCTTGCATTTCTCCGCAGGATGGGTGAATAATCTACTTAAGGGTTTCAATCCGGGCTAGTTTCATAAACCTTTCCTATTAAGGAGGGCTGGGATGATCCGACACAGCTCCTCGGTTGGAGGCTTTCTTATCTCCACCATTTTTTCTCTCGTGATCCTGCCAGGAGCGGAGCCGGTGATGGCTCAGGCGACTTACTGGATCGACGAGTCGACCGACTTCACCGGCAATGGCTGCGAGAACGCCGATCTCAATAACGTCACCTCGAGTCTGCGGAATCGGCTCAACTCCGACGGTTGGACTGGCACCCGTTGGTCCAATGTGAACGCCTGGCCGGAGGACTACATCGAGCAGACCTTCGGGATCGGTGGGATCGATCACGTGGCCGGCGATTCGCAGACGCTTTCGGTCTATGCCGGGCACGGCAACCGCGCCCTGATCCAGTTCGGTTTTCGCCGCAACGGCCGCTGCACGGTGACTTTCGACACCCAATCGCGCTTCGGAACCCTGGGTGGGGACGAGGCGGCTTACATGATGTACGTCACCAGCTGCACCATCAATCTCGATTCGCTCTCGCGCCACTTCGGTCAACAGGTGCGCCAGAGCTTTGGTTATCACAACTCCCCGAGCGTCAAGGACGATCAGCCGCGCGACTTCTACGAAGAGACCGACGGATTGCGCAATTCGCGCGCCTGGCTTGAAGAGATGGAGGACCGACCGGGCTGGTTCACCGGTGACAACTCACCGATCACGCTCACCTTCGGGGTGAGCGAGAACCACTGCTGGTGGGTTCATGATACCGCGCGGTTGCGCGATCGGATTCTGCTGTTCGACGCGCTGGAGCCGCATAACTGGTGGTGCGCCAGCTGGTTCGACAACGGCGCCAGCGGATGCTGAGGGAGGGCAGACCGATGAAGAGATTCGACCTCGAGCTTCAAATCTTTCTCATCGTCGCGATCGCGCTTTTTGCCGCGGCGCCAGCGTTGGCGCAAATGCCGCAAGTCGGTGACCGCATCACGTCCTTCGAGATGGCGTGGGTTCAGAGGGATGTCGGCGAGGTGGCCAAGCGGGCCCAGGCCGTGGCGGAGGTGATGCTGGGCCGCAAGCTGACCTACGAAGGGATCGAGAAATCGGTGCGCGAAAGCGCGCCGACCGACTGGAGAACCTCGGTTCCGGACGCGCTCGAGCTGCTGATCCGGTACATCCCAGAGCGTGACGAGCTGCGGCTGATCCACACCGAGCTCCTGTCGGTCATCGATGCCCGACAGAAGATCGACGAGCGCGGGGCGATCGAGCTGGTCAAGAAGGCGATCGAGGAACTCGACCGGCGCGGCGTGGTGAAGGCCTCGCACTACGACTTGGAGCGGGCGCAGATCGGCTACCACCGCGTCTCAGCCGGGCCGCTGGAGGGAACGAAAGCCTATGATCGAGTCACCGAATACCGCATCACCTTGAGACGTGTGCTCAACGGTATCGAAATAGCCAACGCCGGCATTCGGTTCTCGGTGCATGCATCGGGGCAGCTGGCCGCGATTCGGCTCGGCGGTGTGTCGGTCAGCTCGAAGACCGCGCAAGGTATGGAGTCGCCTATGGCGCAAGGATCGGTCCAGACTCGGAAAGTGTCCAGCGAGGCGATCGAGAGGAGATTCTACGAGTCGATGCCGGAGAACGCTGTACCCGAGGTGGCCTGGTCCAAAGTGCTGTACGTGATGCCCGAGGATCGAGAGAAGGCGGTGGTGGAGCCACTGCAAGTGTTCTCCTATTCGACGACCAGCAAAGTGGACGGGCAAGCGGTGGTGAGCCGGCGCAAGGTGGTGGGCTACTCACTGACCGACGCCGAAGCGAAGCCGATCGATTTCACCGCGCCAGGCGAGGTGGAGGCCGACGCCAAACCGAGAGAGTCGGCGAGTTAGGGAACGCGCAACGGTGGGCTCGGAGGCTCACTTGCCGTACTGGGAGTCATAGGCCCGGGTACGGACCACCACTTCGGCGTGTTGCACGCTCGGGGTGGAGGGCGTGGTTGTTCGCGTCGGCGCCGGCGATCGTCAGTGAGCGCCTTTCTGTCTTGTAGGTGCCGCCCTGGTAGGCGAAGTCGTAGGGCGATGGCACCGCCATCTCGGCGAAGATCGCGACCAGATGCGGCGGGCGCTGGGTCGCGGCCAGGTATTGGGTGGTGCCCGGATAGGAGCGGCCGGCCATGCCGACCTTGCCGCTGGGCCACGGCTGGCCGGAGAGCCATTCGATGATCTCGTACCCGTCGGCGGTCTCCTCGACCGAGAACGGGCCGTTGTGGACGCCGAACGACGCGCCGGTGCCGCGGGCGTCGGCCACCGCGACGGCGTAGCCGTGGCGCAGCAGGTGGCGCAGGACCGGATCGCCCTCGACCCGCGTGACGACCCGGCCGCCTTCCACCGTGGCGCGATTACGACGGCTGGAATCGCCTTCGCTGCGAGCCATCTCGTCCATGGGCGCGCTGCGCGTGCCCATGCCACCCGATGCCGATGCCAAGCTGCTTCGTTGCCTGCTCTCGCTCAGGCACGGCGCTGGTCGAGTGAGTATTGACAAGCGACAGACGACAGACTAAGGTCTATAAGTGATCCAGTCGTTCAGGCATCGTGGGCTCAAAGCCCTCTACGATGGAAGAACGACAAAGCGAGTGTCACCCGCGCATGTTGCTAAGCTCCGCGACATTCTCGCTGTTCTGGACCGTAGCCGGGGGTTCCAAGATATCAACATACCGGGATTCAGTTTGCATGAGCTAAAAGGAAGCCTCAAGGGTCACTATGCGGTTACGGTCTCAGGCAACTGGCGGGTCACGTTTCGGTTCGAGGGTGGTCATGCAGTGGATGTCAACTATGTCGATTACCACTAGGAGGGCCTGACCCATGGCGATGCGCAATCCTCCTCATCCCGGCGGTGTGGTGCGCCGGCAGTGTCTGCAGCCGCTCGGTCTATCGGTGACCGAAGCGGCCAAGGGTCTCGGCATCACCCGGCAGGCGTTGTCGGATTTGGTCAACGAGAAGGCCGGCGTTTCGGTCGATATGGCGATTCGTCTGTCCAAAGCCTTCGGATCGAGTCCTGAGACCTGGCTCGGGATGCAAATGGCTCACGATCTTTGGCAAGCACGCAAACGCATGGATGAAATCAAGATTCAAAAATTCAAGGCGGCTTAGATCTTGTCTTCGAGGATTTCGCTGCGGGGCTGGGGGATGACGACTTTCTGGACCAGCAGGCCCTTGGCACGAATCGCGTCGGCGGCGGCCTCGACCGCGGCTTCGACCGCGGCGACGTCGCCGGTCAGGGTGACGTAGCCCTTGCCGCCGATCGCCATCGCCAGATGGATCTGGATCAGCTGGATGTCTGCCGCCTTCACCGCGGCGTCGGCGGCCTCGATGATCGAAGCGACCGAGAAAGTCTCGATGATCCCGAGCGCGCCGGTCTCTTCGATCACCCGGGTGCCGCTGATCGCCGGGAACACGTCGGGGTGGACGTTGGGGATCAGCAGCTCGTCGACGATGGTGTCGCCGGCCAGATCGACCCCGACCTCCATGCTGGAGCGGACCGCGTCGGTCGAGCCGGCGATCAGAACCATGAACTTGCCGGGGCAGATGGTGCGGTTGAACACCATCTCGACCTGCGCGGTCTTGAGCAGCGCGTCCGCCACCTCGTAGCCCTTGGCGATCGAGGTGAGCTCGATCAGACCGATCGCGGTATCCTTCATCGGCTCGGCGGCGGATAGGGCGCCGTCTGCGTCGTTGGGCTCACTCGGCCTCCTCCAGCGTACCTTTCAGTACGCTTCCGTCAGCCTCGCTTCGCCCGCCTAGCATCCGGCACCCTCTCCACCGCCCCAGAAGCTGTAGGGGAAGAAGCGTCTCGACTGTATTGCTTTCATGCTATGCGCTCGATGGCGATTTCGGCGCCGACCGAACGGACGATGCCGCTGATGCTGGCATGCAGCGGCACGCCCCAGGCATCGGGCGCGGGCTGCGCCACGACGTTGCCCGCGCGCAGCCGGTCGCCGGCGCGCACCGTCGACGTCGCCGGCGCTCCGCCCTGGCCTTGCAGCGGAATCGCGACTCGATCCGGCTCGATCCTGCGGTCGTAGAACGGCGCGTCCTTTTTGTACTCGGCGAGGCCGAGCTTGCGCACCAGCCGCTTAGTCGGGACGCGCCGGAACTCGGCCGCCGCGTGCACGTCGCGCGACAGCCGGCGCAGCCGCTCCGGCTCGAGCCAGCCGCCGGCCTGTTTGAGATCGCGTTTGGTCACCACGCAGATGTTTCGCGGATCGAGGTCCTCGGGGCAAGCCCACAAGGTGCAGATGTTGCATTCGCAGCAGGCCTGCGCCCAGTGAGTCAGCGACTGGCTCATGGCGCCGGTGGTCAGCAGCGAGCGCATCACCAGATGCGGCTTGATCGGATAGCCCAACAGGTAGCGCGGGCACATCTCGGTGCACAGGCTGCACTGGTCGCAGACCGACTTGCCGATGCGCTTGAAGGTGCGCTCGCCCGCCGCCTTGCGCTCGGCCAGGCGCATGTCTTTGGGCACCACGATCAGGCCGCTCGAGATCCGAGTCACCGGCGTGGCGAGGTCGGTGACCACCTTACCCATCATCGGCCCGCCGTCGATCAAAACGAAGTCGGAGAGGGTGGCGCCGCCCGCCACCTGGAGCACCTCGGCGTAGCTCATGCCGATCGGAAACCAGGCGGTCAAAGGGGTGGCGACTTGGCCGTGGACCGTCAGCATCGAGTGGGTCACGGGCAGCCCTTGGGCGGCGCGGTGGATGTTGTAGAGCGTCTCGACGTTCTGGACCACCACGCCGAGCTCGAGCGGGATGCCGCCGGCCGGAATCCGCCGGCCGGTGCAGTGGTAGACCACCTCGTATTCGTCGCCGGCCGGATAGACGTCGTCCATCTCGGAGATCGTGATGCTGGCCGGAAGCTGCGCCCTCAGGGCGTCGATCGCGGCGCGGTTCTTGCCCTTGATCGCGATCTGCCCCCGGCTGGCGCCGAGCTGGCGCATGGCCTGAGTCATGCCGTCCACAATCTCGGCCGGGTAGCGCTCCATCAGGACCTTGTCCTTGAACAGCAGCGGCTCGCACTCGGCGCCGTTGGCGATCAGGAGCTCGGCGCGCGCCTCGAGCTTCTTATAGGTGGGGAAGCCCGCGCCGCCGGCCCCGACCACCCCGGCGCTGCGGACCCGCTGGACCAGCCCCTCCATCCGTTCGGCCCCGATCCTACAGCAGAACCGAGCAGCGGAGACAGCTCGCGCGGCCATGGTGAGACGCTGCTCGGCTCCGGTTCGCGGAGGCGGGAAGGTAGTGGATCAGCTTGGCCGATTACCGCTGGCCTGCCCATACGAGTGCCGTGGGCAAGCTCTGCTCTGCCCACGGACGACATTTGGAATCCGCAAAGAGTCTTTTCCGCGTTCATGTGCTGTCCGTGGGCAAGGCAAGCTTGCCCACGGCACCCGAAACAAAAGGAACTGAGCCATTACCAGGGGAAAAGTGATTGACAGGATCGCCCGACCTTGGTAAAGAGAGAGCAGATTCATTCCGAGCCGCCCTAGGGGTGGGGCCAGTTGCGGGTTGTCGGGTCAGCAGCGCTTTTCTTTGGTTTCTTCTTGCTGCCGGTTCGCGCCGGCGCGCAGGATTTCGGCGCCGCGCCAGACATCTATCCGGTCGTCTCTCACGCCCGGAATCCCCCTGACGCGCAGTGCCGCCACCAGGTGGTCAGGCTCGGCGCGGTCGCCGACAGCTGCGTGGTGAACACCAATCCGGGGGCGAACTTCGGCCTTTTGCACGAGCTTTGAATCGGCCTGGAACAGGCCGGCGCGTGGCGCTCGGTGGTGCGATTCGAGATTCCGGATTCCGTACTGGCCCTGCGGCCCGAAGAGCTGCTGGCCGCCACGCTGCGGCTATTCCTGCTGCGTTTCACCGGCAGCGCTTCGACTTCGATCCGGATGTGCGGCGCGGGGCAGAGCTGGACCGAGCCCGGCGTGACTTGGAACAGTCAGCCGCAGCCAGAGCAGCCGTGCGACGTGATCCAAGTGGGCGCGTTGCAGCAGTATTACGAGTGGGACGCGACCGACAACCTGCGGCCGGTGATCCAGGGGGCGATCGACCGCGGTTTCGTGTTCAACAATACCAACGAGGTAATCGTCAATCTGCGCGAATTCCACAGCCGGCAGAGCACCGCCGCGGAGCGCCGGCCCGAGCTCGAGCTGCACGTCGCAGGGGAGGTGGTGCCGGATGTGACCGCCGGCTTCTCGATCGAGACCGAGATCGTGAGCCTGAGCCTGACCAGCGTCAGCCCGATCGAGATCCGCGGGATCGAGCTCTACTCCGCCGAGCAGATTCCAAGCTTCCCTCCGCTTGTGCCCCTCGGCGCTCCGCCGGGCTGGTTCTTCGACCCTCTGTTGGACGTGCCCTGCGAAGCTCCCGGTGGAGCGGTCGAGTCCGACGGGATCCGGATCGAAACCCAGAATCCGCTCGGCGCGGGCCAATCCGCGCTGTTCACCTTCCGCGCCTCCCAGCCGATCGATACCGAGATCATCCAGCTTCAGCTCACCGGCAGTGCGGCGCCGCGCCAGCAGGAGGCGTATCTCGGCAGGGTGTTCGCCAGCCGGGCGCCGCCGCAGCAGCCGCCGCCCGAGCTCGGGCTGGCGACCGACCGCGAGCAGTACGCGCTCGGCGATCCGCTCACGCTGCTGGTCGATGTTCGCAATCCGGCGAACCAAACCGTGGTGGTCGATCCCTATATCGTCTTGCAGCTTCCCGGCGGCGAGCTGTACAGCTACGTGTTTCCGATCGGTTTCGTGCCGATCGATCCAGCCGATTTCGTCGCCACCTTGCTCCCGGTGGTATCGAGCTTTCCGCTGCCGCCGGGCCTGAGCGCCCACGATATTGCGCTGTTCACCGCAAGCCTCGGCGCCGAGATCCCGGCCCAGGCCGGCGGGGTGCATCGCTTCTTCGCCGCGCTGGCCGAGCCCGGCACGCTCAACCTGCTCACTCCGATCGACCAGGTCGACTTCCATCTGGAGTGAGCCGGCGCATCGCTGAGGCTTTTGGACCGTTATGCCGGGTGAAACGAGAATTTTGTTCTCGTTTGCTGGCATGGAGCACTGGATTTCAGGGGGCCGCTGGGGCGCGCGTGGGTGGCAAGGGCACGCGCCGCGCGCCTGAGCGCGTCGTCGCGGGTGTGGAGCCGGCACTGCAATCGATCCGCGAGCTCGAGATAGGCGGCGTCGTACGCGGACAGCTGGGAACCGGTTGATCATTCAACAATCCGGACGTTACGTGCCGATGTAGGGGCGGGGCTCGACCCCGCCCGAGCGGCGTTCGAAAACTGTCCAGCCGGCGCTGGTCGATGTTGTTACGCTTCGCGGGAGGGGACAAGCCCCTCCCCTACATCGACGGAGCGAGCCCAACGACGTGGGGATTGGGGGAACTCCCCCAAACCCCCTGGCAGACGGCGGCCTATCCGCCGCCGGGCTGACGGCGTTAGCTCGAAGTCAGCGGACCGCCATAGCACTACATAGTGGGCGGTGGAGAGGGTGCCGGCTGCTAGGCGGGCGAAGCGAGGCCGACGGAGTGAAAGGTACGCTGGAGGAGGCCGAGTGAGCCCAACGACGCAGACGGCGGCCTATCCGCCGCCGGGCTAAATGTCGGTTTTCGTGAGGCGGCGGCCGGCTAGGTAAGGCGGCACCAGAATCCACAGCAGGATCGACGCGGAGAGCAGCGCGATCGCGCCGCCGGTGCCGCGGGTGAAGCGCAGGAACGCAAGAGAGGCGGCGCCGAACGCGGTCGTGCCTTCGATGCCGAGCAAGGTACCGGTGCGGATCGCGTCGGCCGGATTGATCAGCACCGCCACGATCAGCAGCCGCGAGGCGGATCCCGACGGCAGCAGCGACGCGAGGGACAGGGCCGCGACGTCGAACAAGAGGACTACCACGAACCAGACCACCAGGGCGAGCGCGAGCGCCCGGGCGCGGCGCTGGCCGACCGCGCCGGATGCGATCAGCGCCGCCAGGCCCAAGAAGACCGCGGTCAGCAGGAACGAGCCGAGCACCAAGAGCAAGAACTCGCCGGCTCCGCCGCCGCCGGCCTGGGTGAACAGAACCACGCCGGCGGCGCCGAAGCCCAGCGCTTGAGCGCCGGCCAGCGCCGCGAATAGTCCGAGCAGCTTGCCCAAAAGGATGGTGCGCCGCGCGACCGGTTGGGAGAAAAGGAGCTCCGCCGCGCCGCGCTCCGGCGCCAGCGCCAGCACG
>Ga0214472_10009260_pt1 | contig 10273 bp, 7 predicted proteins | sample RVTome_6_FD_207662 | JGI IMG/M metagenome (GOLD analysis project Ga0214472, IMG submission 207662) | Soil microbial communities from uranium-contaminated site in the Upper Colorado River Basin, Wyoming, United States - RVT140D175 | ecosystem: Environmental > Terrestrial > Soil > Contaminated >...
CTGCGGCGGCCAGATTCCCGCGTAGCTCGTGATCGGCGATCAGGCGGGCGAGGGCGGCGGCGAGGGGTTGATCAGAATTCGACGGCACCAGCAGCCCGGTGACGCCGTCCTCGATCAACTCAGGGATAGACGACAAGTCCGTCGACACGCACGGCAGCCCCTGGCTTTGCGCCTCCATCAACACATTCGGCAGGCCGTCGCGGTCGCCGTCGCCGGCGACTTGGCTGGCAAGCACGAAGATGTCGGCGGTGCGATAGCTCTCGACCACAGTGTCGTGGGCTTGTGCCCCCAACCACGTGATCCGGTCGTCGATGCCGAGACCTTCCGCCTGGCGGTGCAACGCCGGCAGCAACGGGCCGCCGCCGATGTGAACGAACCGCCAATGCAGATGCCGGGGCAGGCAAGCCAGTGCGCCGAGCAGCGTCGCGTATCCCTTTTTCTCGACTGCGCGGCCGACCGACAAGATCACCGCCGGTGTGGACTCGCTGCCGCCGATCCGGGCGATGGCGCGCACCCGGGGCTCGGTAAAACGGCCGAAGTCGAGGCCGTGATAGACCAGCTCGATGCCGTCCGCGCGATCGGTCAGCCCCGCCAGATGCCGTCGGCCGACGGCGGTACAGGTCACCAGCCAATCGACGTCGCGCAACTTTTCGCGCTTCTCCCACTCGGGCGTGGTCCAGATGTCGCGGGCGTGGGCCGAGCAGCTCCACGGCAGGCCGAGAAGCATGGCGGCATAGCGCGCTACCGATGCCGGCCAATGCAGGTAATGGGCGTGCAGCCGGGTGACCCGCGGCGACAGCTCGTGGGCCAACACCAGCGCCTGGAAAAAGCCGCGCAAGCGGGCGATCGCGGGGCCGCGCCGGCAGTCACGGAGCCACTGGGTGCGTGCTGCCTGGTAGCCGGGCCGCCGCCGCATCGCGAACCAAGCACGGAAAACCCGCGACGGCTCGCGGCAGACGAACTCGGGCAGGTAAACGACGGGGGCCTTGATTTCGCGGTGTATAGGGTGGCGGTTGACGTCGGTGGGCCGCCGGAGCGACACAATCACGATGTCCAAGCCCCACTGCTCCAGGGCCCGGATCTCCTGGGCGATGAACGTTTCCGATAGGCGCGGATAACCCTTGAGGACAAAGGCAACGGATGCGGACATTGTGCCTCCGTTACATCAAAACACGTAACGGCCGTTCGACACCGAACTCCCCTTCGACGTTTGCACGCACCAGGGTGCCGACGCGATCGAGTCCGCCGAGCATACCCGGAAGCAGGGATTGCGAAGGTTTCTTCTGGTGGGGCAGTGCTCGCAATGCATCCGCCATCACCTGGATATCGAGGACGCCGTCGGGAATCAGGACCTTCAGAAGACCCAGTTCCTGGGCGCGGATGGCGCGGAACAACTGTTCCTTTCTCGGCGCCATCCTCGGAACGACCAACGCCCGTTTGTCGTAGGACAGGACCTCGCAGAAAGTATTGTAGCCGCCCATCGACACGACGCCGACGGAATTCGCCATCAACACCTCCATGCGGGAATCGAACGAGATCACCTTGACTCGGGAGAGACGGCTAGCGCGGTCGATGAAATCGCGGCGTTGTTCGGGCGGCATGAACGGCCCCAGCACCATGAAGGCGGCATGGGGGAGTTCGTGTCCCGCCTCGTACGTGCGCATCACCCAGTCGATCATGGTCGCGCCGTCGCCGCCGCCGCCCGGAGTCACCAGGATGTAAGGCTCCTTTACGTCGAAATCGTAGGGAAGGCTGTGTTCGGTCGGCAACGGGCGTGGCAGATATCCAGTATAAACGATCTTGTTCCTGAGGCCCTGAGACGTGTCGAAGCCTTGCAGTGGATTGAAAAACTCCTTCATCCCATAAATCCACACCTCGTCGTACAGGTCCTCCATCGCCGTCAGCACGTTGCGGCCCGCCCACTCCTGCTTGAGGAGCAGCGGCTCGTCCATGATGTCGCGCAAGCCCAGGATCACCCGCGTGCTGGTGCCCCTAAGCATCCGCAGCGTATCATGCATCTCGCCCTTCAGGCCGAGCGGTTCCTTGTCGACCAAGAACAGATCAGGCGCAAAAGTCGCGGTCGTGTTGCGGATGATGGACTCGCGGATCGACAGGGTCTCGCCAAGGTCGATGTGAAGGCCGAGTGAGGTATATTCGCCGTTGTACAGCTTGATGACGCCGGGAATCCGGACGAAGTCCACCCGCGCGCGGAAGTCGAAGTTGGCGATGATCGGCGAGCCGGACAGGATCAGTATGGTCAGGCCCTTGAATCGCTCCACCAGGGAATGGGCGATGGCGCGGCAACGTCGAAGATGGCCAAGACCGAACGTGTCGTGGCTGTAAATCATCAAACGTTTCGCGTGTAAACGTTCGCTCACTTCCCTGGGCCCCCCCATCCGTTCTTGTGCGTTTAGGAGCACGACAATTTGGCCATTTACGGCGGTAACGCGCAAGCCAAAGACGTTACGGGATTCCCGGGATAATGGGAAGCATTTCTTATTATTTGTAGGGATCGGCCGCGTCCCGGAGCCCGTCGCCCAGCAGGCTGAAGGCCAAAATCGTCAGAACCACGGGTACCACGGGCAACATCAGCCACGGGTAGAGCACGACGATATTGATGTTCTGGGCCTCGTTCAAAAGCACCCCCCAGCTGGTGATCGGCGGGCGCAAACCGAGCCCAAGGAAACTCAGGGCCGTCTCGCCGAGGATCATGTTGGGAATCGCAAGCGTCGCCGCGGCGATCAGGTAGCTCATGAACCCCGGCAACAGGTGGCGCCCGATGATACGGGCGGGCTTCGCCCCCATCAGCTTCGCCGCGGTGCAGAACTCCTCCTCGCGCAACGAGAAAAGCTTCGATCGAACCGCGCGGGCGAGGCTGGTCCACTCGATCAGCGCCAAAATGATGGTGATGGCGAAATAGATCAGCAACGGGCTCCACGACAACGGCAGAACCGCAGAGAGCGCCATCCACAACGGAATCTGCGGGAACGACTGCAGTATCTCGATCATGCGCTGGATGACAATATCCACCCAGCCGCCGAAATAACCGGCGATGCCACCGATCACCATTCCGAGAAGGAAGCTGAACGAAATGCCTACCAAGCCGATGGTCAGCGAGATTCGAGTCCCATAGATGATCCGCGACAGGACGTCGCGACCCAATCGGTCGGTTCCGAGCAGGAACAGCGCGCCGCCCTCCGCCGGGCAGAACAGATGAAAACTTCCTGGTGTCATCCCCCAAAACTGATACTGGTCACCGCGACAGAAGAACCTGATGCGCTCGACACGGTTGAGGTTCGCCTTGTACTCGCGTTTCAGGTTTTTCATGTTCAGGCGGTAGTCCATGCCGTAGACAAACGGCCCGACGAATTTACCGTCGTCAAACAGATGAACCCTCTGCGGCGGGGCGTAAATGAATCCGGTATTGCGGGTGTGAACGCTATAAGGCGCCAAAAATTCGCTGATCAAAACCGTGCCGTAGAGAAACAGGAGAAACGCGCCGGACACCACCGCCAACTTGTGCAGCTTCAGCTTCCACCACATCAGCCGCCACTGGGACGCCATGAAATAGCGTTCCTGTTCGGGCGTCAGCCTTTCGGCGGCGCGCGGATCGAACGGCGCGTCCGAGACGAAGTGTTCGACTACGGCGCCGTTGCCGGGCGACGGCGTCATGACTCGGCCCCCCGTTCAAGGCGGATGCGCGGATCGAGCGCGGTGAGGGCAAGGTCGGAGATCAGCACACCGACCACGGTAAGGGTCGACAGGAACATCAGGAACGACCCCGCAAGGTACATGTCCTGGCTCTGCAGCGCCGAGATCAGGATCGGCCCGGTCGTCGGCAGGGAGAGCACGATAGCCACTAGCTCCGAACCGGAAATGATGTGCGGCAAGATGTGGCCGATGTCGGAAACCAGGAAGTTGATGGCGACGCGCAGCGGATATTTGACCAACAGCCGGCCCTGCGGCAGCCCCTTGGCGCGGGCCGCCACAACGTAGTGCTTCTGCAGCTCGTCCAGGAGATTGGCCCGGAGCCGGCGGATCAAGCCGGCGGTGCCCGCGGTGCCGACGACCACGACCGGAACCCACAAGTGCTCGAGCACCGAAATGGCCTTGTCGACGCTCCACGGCTGGTTCAAATATTCCGGGTCCATCAGGCCGCCGATCGACGTCCCGAATACGACGTTGGCGAAATAGAGAAGGATCAGGGCGAGCAGGAAATTCGGCGTCGCCAGCCCTAACAGCCCGAGAAGGGTAAGGCCGTGATCGCCCCAGCTGTACTGGTGGGTGGCCGAATAGATGGCGATCGGAAAGGCGATCAGCCAGGTGAACAAGATGGTGGCAATCGATATCAGGATGGTTAGGAACAGGCGGTCGCCGACCACCTCCGACACCGGCAGGTGGTATTCGAAGGAAAAGCCGAAATCACCCTGAACCATGCCGACGACCCAATTGAAATAACGTTCGTAGGCGGGTTTGTCGAACCCGTATTGCTCGCGAAGAAAATCCAACAATTCGGGATTGGCCGCCTCGCCCTGGGCCTCGACCTGGGCTATGTAGCTCTCGATGAAATCGCCCGGCGGCAGCTCGATGATGGTGAACACGAGCAAGCTAATCGCCAGCAACGTCGGAATCATCAACAGAACGCGACGGATGATGTAGCGGAGCATGGGGCTAGATCCGCTCCATCATTCGTTCGCGAACCAGAACGTATCCGGCCGATAGATTCCGAAATAGGCGCCGGGGTTCCAATTGTGGAAGCCCTCGGCGGGAACGTTCCGGAGCCGGTTGCTGACGACCACCGGCTGCAGCGTGCGATTGATGATGCCGATGGAATAAACCTGCGACGTGTGAATTTCCAGAATGCGATGCCAAATCTCTGTTTTCACCGACGGATCGGCGGCGCGGCGCCAATCCGTGCTCAAGCGGAGAAGCGTCTTGGCCTCGGGCAGGTCCGGCGGTTCCCCGGCCTTGCCGCGACTTTCGATGAACTTTCCCCACATCGGCCACTGCAGTTGATATTGACGTGTGGGCACGAATTCATCGGGCGACATTTCTGCCGTCGGGACCCCGTTGGCCAGCCCGGACCACACGGCAATCAGCGACTGGCCGGAAAAGACGCGGTTGCGGAAGATGTCCCGTTGGGCGGGCCTGACGAGCATCTTGACTCCGATCTTCGACCACGTGTCGCCGATCAATTCCAACACGTCGGTGGTTTCCGTCTTCTCCCCCGATGTATCGACCATAACGATCATCGGTCGGCCGTCGGGCAGCAGGCGAATGCCGTCTTCGCCTCTTTTCGTCAGGCCCATTCCGTCGAGAAGCTGATTTGCCCTCTTCAGATCGAACGTGGACCACGCGGTCCGGTATGCGGGCTTGAACAGCGGGCTGGTTTCCAGGACCGTGTTGTTGCCCGCCTTGGCCAGACCGAAGTAGACGACTTCGTTGATCTCGTCGCGGTTGATGGCTAACGAAAGCGCCTGCCGAAACCGCGCGTCACGGATGACCTGACGCCAGGTCAGGTCGGTCGTGTTGAGATTGGGGTAAAGGGCAATGTGCGCACCTTTGGTAGTGCTCCACAGGTGAACCGAAAAATTGTAGCGGGCCTCGCTATCCTTCAGGAAGGTATAATCCTCGAACGCGATGTAGCGGCTTTGAAGGTCGGATTCCCCCGCGCCGGTCTTCGCCGGTATAAGGTTGGCGAGAACGACGTTCACCGTGATGGCATCGATATAGGGAAGCTGTCGCCCGGCGGCGTCGATGCGGTGATAGAATGGATTGCGCTTGAACAAGAATCGTATCGACGGCGGCCTCGTCGTGTTCAGCCACGGCTGCAAGGTCGGCAAATCCGGATTGTCCATGGTATATGAGCGGTCCCTGGCCTGATGGAGCGCGGCCCAATTCATGTGATGGGCCTCGCGGGCCATTTTCAGCAACGCCTTCTCATCTGCGTAACGGGCGTGGAACTGCTTCAGGTAATGGGACGGCCGATAGATATACAGCGGGGAGGCATCGGCCAACGCGGCAAGGAAATACGGGTTGGGCCGCGACCATGTGAAACGGACGGTCCTTTCGTCTATCACCTCGAAAAACGGCGACTCCTTTTCGATGATTAGCCTTTTATCGGGGCCGAGGGGCGACAGGTCACTGTTGTTGGCGACGTCTTCCCAGTAATAGCGGAAGTCCTCGGTGGTGAAGGGATGGCCGTCGGACCACCGGTGTTCCTTGCGCAGATACAGCGTGAATACCCGTCCCTCACGGACTTCAAAACGCTCCAGGATATCGGGAACGAACCGCAGGCTGCTGTCATAGACCACCAGCCGCGCATAACCGTAGACCGTGATCAGACGGGTATCGGTCGGCTTGGCCATCAGGATTCGCAAATCGCCGCCGTGCCGCCCGAGGCTTTTGGTCTTTCCGTCCATGGCGACAATGGACGGCGTTTGGGGAATTCTTTGGCTGACCGAAGGCAGTTGCCCCGCCGTCACCAGCGCGGTGAGAGACGGCGTTTCCACCAGGGCCGGCGTTGTGGTAGCCGCACCGGCGACGCGGTGGGGCAGGCTTTCCATCAGGACCAGGACGGAAACGAGGAAGGCGCGTTTAAGAAGGGTCATCGCACGAGAACCGCGCCTTCTTCTTCGGACGAAGCGAGGACAAAGTGGCTATCGCCTACCTGAACGTATTCGGGCGAGGATTCGTCGGTGACGGTAAAGGGCTTGGGCCATGCCATCGGATCCGACATCCTTCCGTCCATCAGAGCCGAAAAGTCCAGGCGCCGGTTCAAATCCGCGAACGGCACCGCGGCCATGAGTGCCCGAGTATAGGGATGGACGGGTTCCCGAAACAAGGCGTCGTGCGATGCCATTTCGACCAGCCGGCCCCGGCACATGACGGCGATATGGTCAGCGACGTAATCGACCACGGCCAGGTTGTGTGAAATGAACAGGTAGGTCAGCTCCAGCTCGTCCTGAAGGTCCCTGAGAAGATTGAGGACCTGCGCCTGAATCGACACGTCGAGAGAGGACACGGGCTCGTCGAACACCATAAGATCCGGCTTTAGAGCGAGCGCACGGGCGATGCCAATGCGTTGGGCCTGGCCACCCGAAAAGCTGTGCGGATATCGGTTGAGAAAGCGCGGATCGAGGCCGACGGCCATCATCAGTTCCTTGACGATTTCCCTCTGTGTTTCATCGTTGCCCACCTTATGGATGACTAACGGCTCGCGGATGACATCGAAAATGGTCATGCGCGGGTTCAAGGAACTGAAAGGTTCCTGGAATACCATCTGGATTTTCCGGCGATAGGGAACCAGGCCCGCATCATCGAGTTTAGCCAGGTCCACCAGCGAGCCGCGATCGTTGAAGATGATCTGCCCGGTGTCGGGGGAAAGAGCCCTCATGATGCAGCGGCTGACGGTCGATTTGCCGCTGCCGCTTTCGCCAATCAAGCCGAAGCATTCGCCGCGGTTGACCGTGAAGTTGACATCCCTGACCGCGTGGACGACGGTCGCGTCGCCGGCCCCGAAAAAACTTCCCTTTCGCGACACGAAACTCTTGTTGAGGTCGCCCACCAGCAGCATCGGCGCGTCCTCGTTCTCGGTTTCCGGCCACGGCTCCCGCCCGGTGATCAGCGGCCCGATACTGTGTTGGATGGCGCTCACCGGAATCAAGCGCTGCTTGTCCTTCATGTCGAAATGCGGTACCGCGTTGAGCAGCGCCTTCAGATACGGATGGCGGGGAGCATTGAAGATGTCCTCGACCGTTCCGCTTTCCATGACATGGCCCTGATAGACAACTACGACCTCGTCGGCGACGTTGGCCACGACGCCGAGGTCATGGGTGATCATCAAGACGGACAAGTTAAGTTCTTCGCGCAGGTCTTTGATGAGCTTCAGGATCTGGGCCTGGATCGAAACGTCGAGAGCGGTCGTCGATTCGTCGGCGATCACCAGGCTCGGACGGCAAACGAGTGCCATCGCAATCATCGCCCGTTGTCGGAGCCCGCCGGACAGCTCGAACGGATAAAGGTACATCGCCTTGGCCGGATTGAGGAACCCGACCAGCCCGAGCATCGCCTCGGTCAACTCCCATCCCTCTTTCTTGCTGACGTCGCGATGCAGGAACAACGCCTCGCTCACCTGGTCACCGATGGTGTGGAGATGCGAAAAACAGGCCATGGCGTCCTGAAAGATCATCGCAATGCGGGCGCCTCTGATGGCGCGCATCGCGTTGCTCTCGGGGCGCAGTTGGGCGAGGTCGATGGGCGGTTTATCGGGCGTTTCCGGGTCGAAGAACAGCATCTCGCCGGCAGCGATGCGAGCCTTGGCGGGAAGCAAGCCCATGATCGCCTGTGCGGTCACCGATTTGCCCGATCCGGATTCGCCGACCAAGGCGACGATTTTCCCCGGATGGACGTCGAAGGAGAAATCCTGGACCGCATGGACGACGCCGCCATGAATCTGGAAGTCGACCTTCAGGTTCCGTATCTGCAGCAGGTTCGGCACGGTTGTTTTCGGCGGTTTGAGGGGGGGGCCAGACGGCTTTCTTTAGTTGATTGCCATACCTTGCGATCAGTGTAAAATTTTTTTTCAACGGCCGAAACATGGGAAATTTCCCCGCAACCCTTTAATCCCAGACCCTTTTTGGGGGCTTATGGCGCGGCGCGGATATTGCCAATATGGACGTCAACAGAATTTCCTTCGACGAGCTTAAATCCTACTGGATTGAGGTCGACCATTTCGGCACCCCGAAGAAGAAAATACGGGAGGTTGTACGCCGGCTCGGCGCTCATGAATCGGGCCTCTACGATCCCCGCCGGATTTCCTACGGCCTGTTCGACGGCGGCCGACTGATCGGGGTGACGCACCTAGTGGAGTGGAGCGACCGCTGGCTGCGTTACCGGACGATCAATGTCCGCCGGGCCTACCGCGGGCGGGATCTCGGCTGGTTCCTGCTGTGCTCGGCGGTCAGCATGGATTGGCAGAACTGGAAACGCCCGGACAACTACGTTTTCGGATGGGTGAAGCGCGATCATCTGGCGTGGTCGCTGGCCCACCATTTCAAGCCGTTCGACGACCGTTGGCACGACGACCATACCGCCGTGGTCAAGCCGTTGAGCGAATTCTAGGCTCGCGCCACTGCCCGAGAGTTGGACATGGAACTGACGCAACGGCACATCGAAAAAACCAGGCTGGTTCCCAACCGGACCATTCTCCTGGAGCATTTTCCGAAAAATGCGATGGTTGCCGAGGTGGGTGTCGATGAAGGCCGATATTCGGAAAAGATCCTGGCGATCGCCGCGCCCCGCGTCCTGCATCTGATCGACCCGTGGGATTCCAATCGGTACGGAGACGGCAAGATGAAAATCGTCGGCGACAAGTTCAAAAAACAGATAGACTCCGGTCAGGTGGTCATTCACCGGGGTCGTTGCGTCGACGTCCTGAAAGGGTTCGCGGACGACTTTTTCGATTGGGTCTATCTCGACGCCTCGCATCGCTATCGCGAGACCCTGGAAGAGTTGGAATTGTGCCGGCTTAAGGTGAAGGCGGGCGGTCTGATCGCCGGTCACGACTACGCCGCCGGCAACGTCGATCGCGCCATCCGCTACGGGGTCGTCGAGGCGGTGAACGAGATCTGCGTCAAATACGACTATCGGCTGGCCTATCTGACCAACGAGTCCCGCCGGTATCTGTCGTTCGCGCTGCGGAAGGCGTGAAGGCGCGGCTCAGGAAGGAACGTCGACGTGGCGATAATCCGCTCAACCGTGGTCAAACTCTCGAAGGTCCTGTCGCGGCAGGGCCTGTATCCGTTCTTGCATGAGCACCTGGAGCGCTTGCCCGAAGGCGCCAAAGTCCTCAATGTCGGCGCCGGCGGCGATGTCGCGGGCGTGCTGGCGGTCCATGCCGGCCGGCGGCCGTTTCGAGTGACCAGCCTCGACATCGACCCCGGCCGCGGCCCCGACATCGTCGGCGACGTCGCCGAGTACGACTTCGGCAAGCGGCGCTTCGATGCCGTCGTTATGTGCGAAGTGTTGGAGCACGTCCGCGAGCCCGCCCGCGCGATCGAGAATGTGCGCCGGGTCCTGCGGCCGGGCGGCGTGCTGGTGCTTTCGACGCCGTTCATCTTCCCGGTCCATGACCAGCCCGAGGACTACTACCGATTCACCCAATACGGGCTCGCGTGGCTGCTCAAGGATTTCTCGGAGTTCGCGATCCGGCCCCGCAATACCTGGGCCGAAGCGATCAACGTGCTCGGGGTGCGGCTGATCAAGGAGAACA
>Ga0214472_10009261_pt1 | contig 10273 bp, 9 predicted proteins | sample RVTome_6_FD_207662 | JGI IMG/M metagenome (GOLD analysis project Ga0214472, IMG submission 207662) | Soil microbial communities from uranium-contaminated site in the Upper Colorado River Basin, Wyoming, United States - RVT140D175 | ecosystem: Environmental > Terrestrial > Soil > Contaminated >...
CTTCAATTTTGGTGAGATACTATAATATTTTCAGTTTTTTTATGTTGTTTCCCTTTGCAGCGGGAGAATTGGCCTTAGTACCGGTAGGTGATGCGGCGCATCAAGGATGGGTAACCATGCGGCGCATCAAGGATGGGTAACCATGCGGCGCATGGGTACCAGTGCCCGGCGACCAGCGAAATCAGGACTGGCAAACCCGATAAACTTCTTCAATTGTGGTAATACCTTGCAGTACTTTCATCGCTCCGTCTTTCTGGAGGGTGATCATGCCGTTTTTGATTGCCTGCCGTTTTATCTGATTGGCATCGGATGTTTGCAGGACGAGGGCCTTCATGTCCTGGGTCATCAGGAGCAGTTCAAAAATCCCACAGCGGCCCTTGTAACCGGTGTGGTAGCATTTGGCGCAGCCTTTGCCTCTGTATGCTGTCCGGTTATGGCATTCTTCTTCGGCAAAGCCGATCCTCTGCAGCATTTCCGGTGCAGGGGTATATTCCTCTTTGCAGTGAGGGCAGATAATGCGGATCAGTCTTTGGGCCAGGATGGCGTTCACCGAAGAGGCAATAAGAAATTGCTCTATGCCCATATCCCGTAGCCTGGTAATTGCTCCGGCAGAGTCGTTGGTATGCAGGGTCGAGAACACGAGATGTCCGGTCAATGCCGACTGGATGGCAATTTCAGCAGTTTCCGTATCACGGATTTCCCCGACAAGGATGACATCCGGATCCTGGCGGACAATGGATCTGAGGCCGGAGGCAAAGGTGAGATCGATCTTTGGATTGACCTGCACCTGGCCGATGCCGCTAATCCGGTATTCAATCGGGTCTTCGACGGTAATAATGTTGATATCGGAATTGTTAATAGAGGTAAGAGCCGCATAAAGGGTGGTGGTTTTCCCCGATCCGGTGGGGCCGGTAACCAGGACAATTCCATTTGGCGCCTTGATCTGCCGTTCAAAAGGAATGAATCTGTCCTCAGGCATACCAAGATCCGTTAGGGAAATCATGACGGTGGATTTACGTAGCAGACGCAAAACCACTCGTTCCCCGAAAGCTGTCGGCAGGGTGGAGACACGGACATCGATTTCCTTATTAGCGATTTTCAGTTCGATCCGGCCATCCTGCGGCAATCTTTTTTCGGCGATATTGAGTTTGGCCATAATCTTGACCCTGGAAATGAGCGCCGACTGCACATGTTTCGGAGGGCTCAGCATATCGTGCAGAATACCGTCGAGCCGCTGCCGTATCTTCAAACTGTTTTGGTAAGGTTCGATATGAATATCCGAGGCATTATCGCGCACCGCCTGGGAAAACATTAAATTGACCAGCCGAATAACAGGTGAATCGCTGGTATCGTCCAGCAGATCGCCAATCTCCTCGATTTCCGAGAACAGCCTTTCCGGATCTTCGTCATCAATATCCTGCATAACCTCATCAGCTGAAGTCTGGGTCATATCATAGGCATAATTGATTGCATTGAGAATATGATGGGAAGAAGCAAGGACGGTTTTATAGGTATCGGTGCCGAGAATCCGCCGCAAATCATCTAATGCCTGGAAAGAATTGGGATTATTCATGGCAAAAAATGATTCGTGGGCAGTGGCGATCGGAACTATTTTGTGCAGTTTCAGAAAACCGATCGGCACTCGATCGGTAAAATCGGTTTTAAAATCGGGAGGTAAGGATTTTCGAACCTCCATGTCAAATGTCACGCCCAGGACCTGGAGGACAGTGTATTCGTCCAGCTCTCCATTTTTGGTGAGAATTTCCCCGATCAGGTCACCACCCTCTTTTTGATCCTGGAGTGCCTGTTGAAGAACTTTTGAGGCCAGACCATATTCCTCAGTTGATATTTCACCAAATTTTTTCATGCTTTTTAAATAGTTGATATGTTCGTAAAAACCTTAACTCTTCGGTTTGCGTCATTCCGGGCTTGATCCGGAATCTACATCTACCTGAAAATAATGGATTCCGGATCAAGCCCGGAATGACGTTGCGCGGAACTTTTTAAACTCTTTTTCATCAGAGTGTTTTTCTATAAAAACTATACAGATGTGCACATATACAGCCGCCTGGATTTTAATCCGTCGATTTTAATATTCTATTGATATTTTCCTGGGCCAATTTCTTAAGAGGCACCCCATCTCCCGCCGGATCGCCGGAGCTGTCGGCAACGGCATCGGAAGGGCCTGACACCACAGCCTGGTACATTTTTAAAGCCTGCTTGCGGTTGCCTTCCTTTTCATACACTACCCCCATATTCATCAAAGCATAGGGATTAACCGGATCAATTACCAGAGCTTCACGAAAATAGTTTTTGGCAGCTTCCAATTCTTGCGCCTGCAGTTTTTCATAGCCGACCCTGGTAAGAGTCATCGCGTGTTCAAGGTTTTCTTCTTTATGTAGTTCCTGTTTTACTGCCGGTAACACCAACTCCATATCGTCTTCTTTTTTAAGGGTCACGGCCGCGATTTCAGCAGGATTCCGGACAATACGGGGTGTGATAAAAATAAACATATTGGTTTTTCTGTTGGTATTGGTATGGTTTTTGAAAAGCCAGCCCAGCACCGGAATATCCCCGAGAATTGGTACCTTAAAATTACTTTCAGTTGCATCCTGACCAATTATACCGCCTATTACAACCGTACTTTTATCGTTCAAAATAACAGTTGTGGTTGCCGTACGATTAAATGTTGTTGGAGTAAGTCCAGCATCCTTTATCCGCACTACTTCAGTCTGGATTTCAAGGCGCAGCACATCGGATTGGTTTATATGCGGAGTGATTGACAATTTTGTTGCGACATCCCTGTATTCAAACTGAGTGAATTCATTATTATTATCAGTAAGATTCACGCTGGTTTGATAAGGTATATTTTCACCAACGGAAATCTCCGCCGTTTTATTGTCCATGGTCAGAATCTGGGGCGTCGAGATAACATTGACATCGGAATCCGACCGAAAGGCTCTTACAACTGCACCAAGATTTGCAAATGTCACATCACCGATTCTGACTCCTTGTTTCAGTACCCCCAAGGTAAAACCTGATGCTAAGCTGGGATCGGCACTACCATCAATACCACTTACTGGATTGCCAAGACCTGACCCTTCCCGGAACCCAGAAACTATATTTCCCGTACCATCAGAAAATATTCCCCCCGCTGCCCATTCAACTCCGACATCAAAAGTTTTATCGGCATCGACTTCCATGATGAGGGCTTCCAGATAGACCATTCTTCTTGCGATATCCAGTTGCTGTATCACATCTTCCAGCACTACATATTCATCCTTTGTAGCCCGGATTATGAGAGAATTTGTCTCTTCATCGGCCATCACCCTTACGTCCTTGGAAATAGCCGCAGCCCGCCCTACATTCTCTCCTTCCTGGGCCATTTCGCCAGGAAGATCGTTCAGAACTTTGGCAAGTTCAACGGCGGTAGCGTTCTGTAAATAGTAGACATGGATATTTCCCTCAGCCCGCTGCACGACAGTATCCAGAACCGAGATTAGACTTTTGACACGCTCCATATCACTGCTACTCGCAAGAACAATCAGGGCATTAACCCGTTCATACGGCACCACCTTTACAGAATCCGTGGTTGCCTGTCCCGGTCTTTGCGCTCCCGGGCTTCTCTGGTAGACGGATGTTAAAATCTTGGCGATCGCATCGGCCGAAGCGTTTACCAAAGGTATAAATGCCACTTCCTCTTCTCTGGATTCGACATCGAGTTCCTGGATTATACTCAACAATTTCTGAATATTGGACATAGTCTCGGTAATTATCAACATACCCGAAGGAACATGGGAAATGAGAACCGAGGTTTGTGAGACAAGCGGTGCAAGTATTTTTTTAATATCTTCCGGAGAGCTGTGTTTTAAACGCACCAGCTGTGTTACGACCTTATCCCGGGGATCTTTGGACTCACCTTGTTGCAACATCTGTATGTTTTGTGATCGGGCACGGGCCGAAGGCAGTATTTTTATGACTGACCCCGATGTAACAGTGGTAAAGCCGTGAACCTCCAGGACAGACTCAAAAACTCTGTACGCTTCTTCTTCTGAAATCTTCGTAGGAGAAAGAATTGTCACATTTCCCTGCACCGCATTATCAACCACAAAGTTTTTACCAGTCAATTCACTAATGTATTTAATAAAAAGCTGGATATCGACATTATCGAAATCAATGGTAATAAACCGCTGGCTGCCCTGATCTGTCCCGGACGCCGATTGAGGCGATTCCTGAGCATTGAGATTGCAGGTAAGGACTAACCAAATCGAGCAAATAACAATTACATTAAGGAAATGTTTCGCGACGCTCATAGAGGATTCACCTTCATATTCAGAATTATTATTCTCTTGGTCATTCTGTAATTATCGACCGGGATGGTCGAATAGTTCTTGGCCTACTAATGACTCTCCCAGGCTTTCCGCGTGGGGACAGTGCCGGACGGTTCACCGGCTCTCTTGAAATTGCTCTTGAAGCTTGAGGTTGATTTCCTCCGACACCGGCTCTTGCAACAGGGGCCCCTTTACCGGATCGCATCTTTGCAGCCTCACTCATGTCAAGCATTTCATCTTTACCATTGTACAGAAGGATGACTTTCCCTCTCTGAACCTCTTTGACCTGGGCACCCTGAATTACATCCCCTACTGCATACAGTGCCTGTTTATTGTTGCTTTTATCAAGGACAATAGCCCGGGTATCACCTTTTTCGCCATCGATTGTGCCCATCAATACAATGTTCAGACTGGTCAACTCCATATTTTCAGCGTTATCCTCTACAACAGGTGCTTTCTCTTTACCTGGCGGTTGTCCGAATAAGTTTCTCTCTAAAATTATACTGTAGTCGTGTTTTTCTTCCTGTTGATTCTTCTCTGTCGGTTGACTTCCAACTGCAACAGTTTCCGGGACCGCTGCCTTTTCAACAGGAGGCCTTAATACAAAATATTCCAATGCCTGATATCCACCCTCGACAATACCGACACAAAGTAAAGTGATGAGCAGTAAAGGGAATATATCGGTTAATCGAGCTGCCATAATATATCACGTACTGAATCTGAATAACGGTCTTTTCACAGTGCCACCAACCTTAAAGGGCAGAACTGTTGCCTCATATCTTTGCAATAAACGCTGAACAAACAGCTGTTCCTCCGGGTGGTTCCTCAAAAAAGTTTCATCGGGTTCCAGATAACCGCTGATTTGGATATTGCTATTCAACAAGGGAGAATCCAATTGCATTTCTCCGGTGAAATCGGCGATAATTTCCTTTCCCATAAGTTCTCCATCGGCAAAAGTCACAATACCGTTTTGCTGGTCGACGTTTACTGCAAGATGATCGAACTCGATTGTTGTCAGGGACAACATAGGCTGCAAGAGACTCATACTGCCCGAAACAACCTGTGCAACTCCTGAACCGACACCGTCGCGCGGGGTGTCGGTCGGTGCCTGATAACTGCCTGCGAACTCAAAACTCCCCGAAAATTTTCTATCGGAAATTCCTATGCCTTCAACGAGTTTCCCGGCGTCAAGACCTTCGAAATAAATATCTGTCAGTTGAAAAGTTTCTGCCTTTCTGTCGAGATGAAGTTTCGCTTCAAAAAGACCGGAATACATCTCACCTGACAACTTAAAAGCCTTCCAGAATTGTGATAATTCGGGAACAATCCTTAACCGATCGACAGTTATTTCAGTTTCCCGATCGTCAATGGTTCGAGTAATGCTTACAGTCTCCAGGGTTCCGGAAAACGGAAATCGATAAACGAAACGACTAATATTGCAGTCACTGCCGGGTGATAATCGTTCAATGTGTTTTTCACAATATGCTTTAAATTTTTCTGCCGGAAAGCGTACATACAACAACAGTGCAGTAAGCAGCACAGCGTAAGCAATGTAAGACAACGTTCGGATCGATAAGATGGGACGAACCATTATTTATACCTTTTTCTCAAAGGTTACGATCTGCAGAATGGAGTCGAAATAGCCCTGCTTATCGCCGCTCTCCTGAACGGAAAACCTTCTTATTAAGACAACATTTTTTTCCGACTCCACCAGGCGAAGAAAGCCGACGAGATCGTTGAGAGTAATTTGCTGAAGTTTCATCTCCACCATGGTTTCATTCAGCTGCTCTCCTACAACCGTCGACGGTTTCATATACATTATCTGTTTTTTTACTTTCGCTTCAGTTGCCTGTTGGTCAAGAAAAGTAAAGAGGGTAAAACCCGATTCCCGTTGATTTATTCGGGCCTGTACCGTTCCCTCCTCGCTCTTCAAGGTATAATAATCCTGCTGCAGCGCCCTGATCTCGTTTAATTCGAGTTTTTTTCTCGAAATCGATTTTTCAAGATTATTCTGCGCATCAAGGATTGGAATAATCACCAGCTGCAACACAGCAAAGCAAAGAACAAAACCAATTCCCCCAAAAAGCACCCATCTTTCACGACTGCTGAGTTTTTCTATCCCGGATTTCCGCCAGATATTGCTCAGAAAAGTATTGTTGAACCATGAAGCCATAATAATTACCTGGCGAGTTCCAATTTAAGTTCGAAGTTCACCTCATCCCCTTTAGCCGATTGATTTGCAGAACTGATAATAACATCGGAAAAAAATCGCGATTTCACAAGTTCCTTCTGGACACTGTCAACCGTATTAAAGTCTCCGGTGACAGCCCTCAACCTGATAGTATCCGTATCTGCAACCATTCGAACGACTTTCACTGAGTATTCAGCAGGAATTCGAGCTGAAACCTCTGCCAAAAGTTCGATGATGGTGTGACCTGCACCACCCGGTCTGTACGTTGCCCTGATCTCGTTATTTGCAACCTGCAGCTGCTGAACAGGGTTGACTATGCGTGTCACTTCCGGAAGTGTTTCCTTGAATACTTCGGTGATCTGCTGCCGTAAAATTTCATGCTCCGTACTTAGCGTTGAATATTTATATCCCGCATAAGCCATCACAGAAAAAACTACTAAGCACAGAGGAATAGCAATCTTCAGTAACAGGTCACGATATTCCCGTATTGATTTCTTCTTTCTGAAATCATCTTTCCGAAAATTAAATCCTCCACTCTTTTTACCATTTTTATAAACCTGTGCAAGGATTCTGTCCATAAGCTCAGGTTGGTAAAGACTTTGGACCTCCGGTTCAATTTTTATCAAAGGTTGCGCACTCTGCCTGAATATTTCGATTTCCACCCCGCCAAAGAGTGGAGCCAACATCGATGATGCAGTTTCACCCCGTGCCTTGGAACCAGTCAGATAGATCTTGAAATTCAAACCATCTGTATTGAGGAGGTGAGAGGCATGCACTGTTTGTTTGACATTCTGTAGGAAAACACTATCGACCAAAGCCCCGCTTTCGGCTTCGGTCGGAAGGCCCAGAGATCGTATAAGCGCAACCTGTCTGTTTCGGACAATGAATAAACTTGCCCAGCTGGTACCGATATCGATCAGGAGAAAGTTTTCGGACAGGCCTTCCGCAATTGTCAAGGCTGTCGACAGACCGCTTATTCCTATGCTGTCTGGATTGATTCCTGCGGCAGACAATACGGAAAGATGAGCAGTCAGCTCTTGACGGCTTATCATGGCAGCGATAATTCCTGTCGTCCCGGGTTCGGTTTTGGCCACAATGAAATCGATGAGCAGGCTGTTTATATCTACCGGCGAATGGTCAACCAGCTCAAAAGGAAGCGCCTGTTCTATTTTTTTCCGGTCTGAAAAAGGCAGGGAGACATTTCTGAACGAAAAGAACTCGGCACCAAATGTTACCAGACATCGACCGGTAACAAATCCAGTCTGCTCTTTAATTTGATTTATTGCATCTTCTAAGGAACGCCCCGCTGTGTCTGCCGTACCACAGCTGGTTACTCTGGTGATTTTAGAGCTGCCGTCCACCACCACTGCTGTAATTGTATCTTTATGGATATCCAGGCAAAACAAAGTTTCCGCCATATATTACTCCGTTTGTTTTCCGAGCAGCTTGACCTCACCATTTGAACGTTCAGCCAACGCCACCACGCTGCGTGACATGGTATCGAATGCACCTGTGGCGATTAATTTAAAATAGGTACTCGATGTGGTCAATACATATTGATTGAGCACAATATCCCCCGGCCAGCCATCTATGTCTTTGTACCAGCCAATGTTCGTAAGACTTTCCTCATTTTCCTTTTCGCTCCTATACTCTGCAAGTTTTGCAAGCAGTTCATCACTGACAAGAGGATCCATGCTTTTTATAACCAGGAGCGGTGCGGTGTTGATATTTATTTTCCCATCATCGCCATTTACTGTCAGATAATCGGCCAGGCCCTGTTTGCCTTCACCCCCAAAGAGCAATCCGCGGGTAATTCCTTTTACTAACAACAGCTCTTCAATTGATCGTACAGGTCCGTTTCTGCAGCTATATGATTTTTCAAGCGACTGATAATAACCACTTTCCGCACCGAGGTCGGACTCTTCGTCATCTTCATCGATCCAGTCGATCAGGGCATCGGCAATGCTTCGTGCTTCCGTTTCATCTTCTATCATAAAAAAACCGGACATCAACAGCTCGAGGAATATACGGCGAATCTCATCTTCGGTGTTATTCCCGTCCCCTCCACTTTTTTGAACCAGGCTGTTAATCTGCAGCCGACCCGACAGGTCGACAACTTTCACCTGCAGGGAACCGGATGGAAATACTTCTTCGAACTTCTCTTGATCGATTGTGGCCCAGCTGTCCAATAGCGAATCATATTGGTTCTCCTCTCCATCATACCGTAGAATGGCCAGAGCTATGTTTATTCCAGAATCGGCAATTGCCTTAAGCTGGTTCCCGACTTTATAGTTATTGGAAACGAGAAACTGCTGCCAGGTCGACTTGTGATATTGAAGAGTGATGGCGATGAGCAAACTCACTGTCATGACGGTAATCAGCAGCGCCATGCCTTGTTGATCCCGTAGAAGAGTTTTCTTTTTTTCCCGCCATTGCACTCTGCTTCCACCTGAAAACAACTTTAGCATCCTGTTTTCCTCATTTACGGCAGGGCTACAGCAGTTTTAAAAATGGTGCTGCTGTCGCTTCCCGCCGAATCGGCAAATATGAGTTCTACATACACAAGGGAAGGTAACAGGGAACCGCCCTCGGCAGCATCCTGACCGGGAGACGCATCCTCTTTGGTCTCCCACTCTTCTGTTTCATTACCATCCCGATCAAGATAGGTAAACCGAAATTCCTGAAGACCTCTGCAGATGAGGTGTTTTCTTACATCTTCATTATCCGGCTCGATTCCAGGCAAAAGCACTTTATCCGAACGATAAAGATCCAGGAGACCTGTTTCGGAATCAAGTTCTACCTGATAACTAATCAACGCAGGACCGGATATGGTGTCGGTCTTACGTAAAATAAGATGAGCGGATGAGGTAAAGGTGAGAGTGTCACCTCGTTTGTCGGAATACGCATGCTTTTCACCACGAAACACTTCCTCGTTACCATATATAACACCATCGAGATCCTCGGTTAATCGCTCCAGAACAACCCTTGCACTGTCGGCGATATGAAGCTGATATTCCGAGCCGTGAATAACATGAAATGCCGAACGATAGGCACCGTAAACCGAAGATACAACTATTGCAAAAATGAAAATAGCAATGAGCAGCTCAATGAGTGTAAAACCCTTCCGATTCACTGAGTATGTTGGAATTCCTATGTAATCTGTCGATGAGTTGCCGTTCACCTTATTCCTGCCAGTGACCATAATATGTAAGCACATAACTGTATCTGGTATCGCTCCACAGCACAGTCAGTTCAACCTTTGTCAGCGGTTTCTCTAATTTTCCCAAAACATCCGGGCTGTCAAAATTTGCATTTTCTGTTTCTATCTCCCAGGTATATCCGGGAAATTCATCACCAAAGTCTCCATCATCATTATTTGGAGCAGAATTATCGGCTTTCAGTTCGGCAAGTTTTCCCGAAGCCAACATCGGCGCAATAATATTAAAGTGAGCTTCGGTTGCGTGAGTAAGACTCCTCGATTGGGATCCAAAAAGAGCGACAAGAGAGATGGCAATGATCGAAACCGCTATCATCACCTCCAGCAGAGTAAACCCCTGCTTATTGTCACTCCCCGGCAAACGGAAAGATACCGGGGGCCTGCGAGGTACTGAAAATGAAAAATCATGGCATGTCAGCATACCCATAGCCTGCCTATCTCTTCAAAAAGGAGCGACCTGGTCGGACACCAGCGCAGGATCGAGAAATGGATAAAACTGCACATTCAGGTGGTTTCCATCCTCATCTTCGAACC
>Ga0214472_10009262_pt1 | contig 10273 bp, 13 predicted proteins | sample RVTome_6_FD_207662 | JGI IMG/M metagenome (GOLD analysis project Ga0214472, IMG submission 207662) | Soil microbial communities from uranium-contaminated site in the Upper Colorado River Basin, Wyoming, United States - RVT140D175 | ecosystem: Environmental > Terrestrial > Soil > Contaminated >...
TACGACGTAAATCCGATTGTCCGGACCCGTGGCGATGGCACTGGGGGTTGTAAAACTGATCGGTTGCGTGGAAGAGCCGCCCAGCGCCGTGGATAGCGTCTGCCACCCGGTGCGCGCCGGCTTCAAGTCGGTGCTGCTGCGAAGTTCGCCGACAAAGCGAATTCTCGGCGCCGCGGGAGGTAGTGGCCAGGCGATGGTGGTTGCCGGTTGGGGAAAGACAATCCCCGCCGGTCGCATGCAACCCGTGCTGATCAACGTTAAGATTCCCGCCGCCCACGCGGCCGATTGAACGAGTTTCATGGGTTAATCCAACTTGAACACGTTTTCGATGTCCCGGCGAACATTGAGCCACGCGGCAAGCCCATCCTCTTTCGAGCCCGCGATTCGCAATAAATCATATTCCAGCGTGAACTCGACCATTAAGCCAGCTTGATGGTATGCCAGCGTCCCCTCGATATCGAGTGCATTGGTCGTGCCGCGTATGGAATCGTCTTCCCACCGGTAAGTGGAATCCAATGCGGTCGTCCAGTGCTCGTCGATGCGGTATTCATGATGCGCCCCGAGGTTGATCTCAGACACCTCCCGCTCTTCGCGTCCGCCTTCAAAGAAGTATTGCGAGAAGCCGCCGCGCACGTCGAGTGTGCGGCGCTCGGTGCGGATGGCTTGCAGGTTACCCGTGAAGTGCAGGGCGTCGTAGGGATCAATGGCGTCGTCGAAGATTTCGTATTCTCCGCTGAGCGATCGGTTTGACTCCGTGTAGATCGCACCCACGCGGTGATGATCCGTGCGATCTTCCACAAAATTGAATCCGGTCGATTGATCCACGTCTTGGTCGCGATAGCTGAATCGGTAATAGGGCGTAAGCCCGGATGCAAAGGCCTGCTGAATCTGGAAATCGAAGCGTGTTGTATCGATGGTTCCGCCGTGGGGCGTTTGGTAAGCATAGTCTATCAAAACGGTCTCGCCGTTGACGATTCGACCGCTGGGAACACGCAACAGAGCGGTACGACCTCGAATGGTTGAGATCGTGTAATCGGTTCCGGCTCGATAGGCAATGCCACCGGTGGCGTCGGTCACGATGATGGAGGCGGTCGCCACGTTGGCCTTGATGAGATACAACGGGAGCGGGTCACGAAACGTGCCCGATTCGTTGAGCGCCAGGCGCAGGCCGCTGCCACCACGCGTTCGTTCGGAATCGCCGGCCAGGCGAAGCTCCGCGGTGAGCACGCCGTATGGATTATTGCGCGTATAATGCCAAGTAAGCGACGCTCCGCCTTGTGTGGTTTCTACGTCGTCATCTGTGCGTTCTTCCAGGCCGAACACGTTTAGCGTTGTGGTGAGGTTCTTCAAGAACTGGTGGCGCAGCTCGAAGTCGGCGCGGTGCAGGTCCACCCGAAGAGCACCCAGTCTTTCACGTGTGAACTGATACTCGTATCGCGTGCTCAGGTTCGGCGTGTGCTGGAGTATGAGCTGTGGACCAAACTCCACAACGTCACGGGCCAGATCGCCGGATTCCTCCTGCACGCGCAGCAGCGTCACGAAGCGGTGCTCATGTGATTTTCCGAACGCCAAGTCGTAGTCGATACGAACCTGATCGCGGCGCCGCTCCAAGTTGAAATCGCTTCCTTGAAACTCCTGCCTGGTATCATGGTGCTGGTAGTCCAAGGTGAGTTTTTCGTGGGCACTGATATTCCAGTCTACACGATACCGAAAACTCTCGTCGATGAGGTGCTCGTCATCGAGCCTTTGGCGATTCCCCGTTCGCCTGGTATCCACGTAATCATAATCAAACTGCATCGGGAAGACGTCGTCGCGATAGTGCCACGACGTGCCATAAGCCGTGCGACGAACGCGGAGGCTGGGTAGGAACAGGCGCCCGATGCGATCCTCGCCGCGCTGACCGTAGATCGTTCCGGAAATGGGCTTCGTACGAAAAAGATCGGCTCGAAGATCGAATTCAGATAAGAAGCCGCTCGCCTTGTCACTGTCCTCGCTGGTGCTGCGTTCTTCGTGAAAGCGACTCTCCGTAAAGCCGATCCCCACGCTGCCGTAGTAGTCGATCAGATAAGGGTGAACGACGTCCCCGGAGAAACTCAGGTTCAACAGCCCCTGGGTGATGGCCGAGCGATTCGTCTGCCGCGCGTTGGACTCGCCTGACCCGTTCTTCGAACGAACGCGAAACTGTTCGAACGAACTCTCGAACTCGAGGAAAGCATCAACGCGACGCAGGTGGAGTAGGCCTGGTTCGATCCGCTCGGCAGGTCGATTCCGGGGTTCCGCCAGCGCCGCCGTGGACGTTAGCAGACTCAGGATGACGGTCGTCGACGCCGGCATCATGCGTGCGAACCCGCCTGATCGACTCCAACTTGTCTTTGTGGCGCGGGCCATTTGTGCGGCTAAGCTCCGGCGCGATCAGTCCGATCGCGGTTCTTCCGTTTTGGCTGATTGATAATCACGCAGCGCTGCCTTCTTGAGTAGCAACGGGTTGTTCGCGGAGTGCGGGTCGTGGCAGTCCATGCACGCACTCTTCGAGAGGTTTCGATGGTAGCTGGTGAGTGCAACGTCGCTGTATTGCGCAGCGTGGCAGTTTGTACATAACGTTTGTTGGGGAGCGACGAGTAGTGAATCGTGTTGCGAAACGTGCATGTCGTGACACGCAAGGCAATCGCGCGACGCGAACGGACCGTGTGCGTATCGTGTACTGCTAAAATAGTTCTTATGGCAGTCGCGGCAGTTTGTGAGAAAGTCACTCCGTGGTAATTGGCTCTGGTTGCGTGCGTGGCAGGTCTGGCATTGCCGCGTGACGAAAGGCTCATGTCGAGAAAGCAGCCGACCCCGAGCAGCGGACGATTCGACGTATGCGCTAATAGGATGGGGGCGCTCAGCGGACGTCGTCGAAGGCGGTTCGCTATTCTGCGGATACTCGAACAGGATATGCATCATGCGCTGGTGTGCTTCGCCCGAGCAACCCAGTAGCACCAGAGTTACGCCGACTGCATGACAGGCGAACCGTGGTCGCCCATCGGAGAAGAATAGCGATCGAAATCGGTGACGCATGACCGATCCAAAAAAACAGCTTGGATCCTTCTTAATCTTGACCAATCCAGTGGTTTAGGATAACCACAAGGCTTGTACCTTCGCAAGAAGCTTGAAAAAAAATTTCCAACCCCTTGCGATGGGCGAGAACTTGGTCGTTTTTCAATATCCTGGCTCTTCGAGGACTCAATGATGAAATGGACATACGCAATCGTGAGCGCATTGATACTTCCGGCCGTTGCCGGATGTGGTACGAATCTCAACGAGGCGCTACTCCTGGCCAGCGAAAGCGGAGCTCGTACACTGGTCGACGTCTTGTTGTCTGATCTGTATGCGGATCTACCGGACCTTTTTACGATTCCGCCGGTAGTAGGCGAGACGACCGATGACGCTGACGATGGGAATGACGGTGGCGATGTCGGACCCGGCGATGGGGCAGTAACCGACGGCGACGCCGAAACGGGCGGGCAGGTTTTCACAGCTAATTCTTGCGCGGCCTGTCATTGCGCCGATGCGTCCGGTGGGTGTGCTGCAAGTGCCCCGGCCGTCGTCGGTGCTGACGTCGATACACTTCGCAATCGGCTTCAAGGCGACACGCCACACACCGGCGGCAAATTCGCTGATCTATCAGCCCAAGATCTGGCAGATGTGGAGGCGTTTCTGGCCGACCTTGGTGGCTAGTAGCTTGGAACCTATCTGTGTACCGAGGATTGTCCCCTAGACGTGGGTAGCGCATCGCGGTGTGTGGTGCTTCAATATCGCTTCATGCATGATTTTCGGCTATTTTCAATGATATGATCGGCGGCTGCAACAATGCGGACAGTTTCTTAAACTATTTCTTGTAAATGTCCGGTTGTTGTGGGAGGATTAGGATGGCACGAGATGAGGCATTCAGCATCGATGGAACTGACATGTTGATCTATTCGGGGGATCACGATCCTCCACACCTGATGCGAGAAAGCCGGGGGTGTGGACTGCGCGTGTTTATATTCAAGAAAAAGAATCAAAGATGATACAACTCCTTCGGCCTCCGGACGCCAAGATTAGGGGACGCGACCGAAAAGCGATCATTAACGGGCTTCGAGACAACAGAGCTAGCCTTCTCCAAGAGTGGGAAGCCTGCCAAGAAGAGTAGAACGATGAGCAACGCAATAGACGACATTGCGATGCTCATTCGCGGCGTCATTCCTTCGAGGCTGTCCTCAATAAAGCGACGCGAAAATTCGTTGCGTGGCCACAGCCGTATTAGATTGTTTAGCGACTGGCACACAGTGACTACGCATTCCTGCCGCGAGATTCTGGTGTTCACGAATCTGCGTATGCTAGAAGAAGCGGATGAGGTTGAATGGGCGACTCGCTCGGATTTGCCAGGGAGGCGATTCTGTCTTTTCCTTAATGATAGGCCGCTCGAATCCGTGCCTCAGCGCGTCATGCAACTACGCGTTCGAAGCGACAAGAAGCTCCATTTGGCGAAACTCACTAACGGCGAAAGCGAGCTCGATTTTATTCAACGGTTTATCGCGGCACTGAGCACCGAAGATTCGAGTAGTGGGATAGTTGACGCATGGTGCGAAGGAGACTATCTCGTAGTGCTTTCGCCGCACTTTGATCGAATAAGAGTTTCGTTTTCAGTTCTTCCGAAAGTTAACAGACAAATCGCCGAAGATCAGCACCGGTTTGAACTTGATGGATACGGAGACTACATCTATTGGCCAAGTTGTGATGTTCATCTTGGATGGTCGCAACTTCAACAACTCGCTGATCCTATGGCGAAATTAAAGGCCGAGCAAAGGAGTGCCGAGTTCAACGCACGATATGGTGAGGCTGTTCGTAGGGTGCGCGTTGCCCACAATCTCACGCAAAGCGCTATTCACGGTCTAAGTGAACGTTCGGTCAGACGCATCGAACAAGGGAATACTCGTGCCACAGCGGACGCACTCAAGAAACTTGCCCATGCTCATGGTCTCTCTGCGGCAGAATACATGGCAGAAGTAGCTAAGCTATTGTAGTAACGAAAGGCGGTCCAGTCTTGCGCGAAGGAACACCGATCTCGTTTCGGTTTAAGCGGAAAAGCTCGAGCCACAACCACAACTGCTGGTCGCGTTTGGATTATTAAAAACGAACCCACGACCCATCAATTCGTCCTTAAAGTCCACCGTAGTGCCATTGAGGTAAATCAGGCTTTTGGAATCGCAGATGACCGGTATGCCGTGTTGGTCCCACTGTTCGTCATTCTCGGAGTGGGTTTCGGTCAGGTCCAACGTATAGTTGAAGCCACTACAACCACCACCCTTCACACCAATGCGCAGGTATAGCGGTGTCGGCTCTTGGGCATCCTTACGAGCAGCTTCTGCCTGCTGCTCGATGATAGTCTTGACTTCCTTGGCGGCCGATTCAGTAATCGTCAACATCTCGAGTATCTCCGTTCGGGGCTATTGAACACTTATCTTGGTTATTATATACTACCAAATCGGTATAATATCAACTACATCTGGAGCGTGGCGTTGTATGAAGGCAAAACTGCGCGTCACCGCACGTCACGGGATGTTACGTAAAACCCTGTCAATAAATACTTTACGAATGACCTGGAGAGATGATCTGTCACTGAAGCCTTCGAAGAAAAGTGCGCTCTTGAGCGTTTGCGGGCAGCGCCGTATGGTCTGGGGGAGATGCGTACCTATTTCGGACAGCCAGCGTGGAGCGATCTGTGAGCGAATGGACTGAATACATCCGGGGTTTGATTGAAAGCGGATCGGCCCAAGTGTGGGCTCGGAATGGGTCACGCGTTGGGGCGTTTGCCGGGGAAGTTGTCGAGTATGACGCCCTGGCCGAGGGTGCGGCCTTGATTGATCGAACGAATCGTGCGCTTCTTGAGATACGGGGAGCGGACCGGGCGGATTGGTTGCACAATCTGACGACGAATACGGTCAAGAACATGTCAACGGGCGACGGATGCTATTCATTTGTGATCAATATGAAAGGGCGCATCCTTTTCGATATTGAGGTCAGTATGCGTGCTGATGCAATATGGATTAGCTTGGAAGATCGCGCGCTCGCTCCGGCCTGCGCCCATTTCAACAAGTATCTTGTGGTGGAAGATGTGGTGATCTCCGACCGAACCAGCGAGTTCGTGCGTCTGGAACTTGCCGGGCCTCAGGCGAAGGAAATGCTCGCGGACTCGGGCATGGGGCAAGCAGCCAGCTTGCCGGCGTACGGTATGGCGGAGTTTGCGTGGGGCGACATGACCGTGGTTGCCATGCGTCATGACTTCTGCGGGTCATTCGGATTAGAGTTGCTCGTGCCCGCCGATCAGGCCGTGAAGGTATGGGAATCGCTGAGCGAATCGTCCCGCCCCCGGCGCGCGATTCCCGTCGGCGATCAAGCGTTGGAAGTCAGGCGAATCGAAAACGGTTGTCCGGTCTATCCCCACGAAATCAATGAGGAATACCTTCCGGCCGAAACCCGTCAAACCGAGCATGCCGTCAATTATTCGAAAGGGTGCTATCTGGGGCAGGAAGTGGTGGAGCGAATGCGCTCGCGTGATGTGGTTGCGCGGCAGTTGGTGGGGCTGGAGGTCGAGGGCGACTCGCTTCCTCAGGTCGATGTACACTTGAAAGACGCAAGCGGCGAAGTGGTCGGTAAAATGACGAGCGCATGTCGCTCCATTGCATTGGGCAGGGTGATTGGATTGGGTTACGTCAAGACAGCGCTGAGCGACGCGGGGACGCACCTACATATAGACGGATCGGATTCGGCGGTGGATGTGACCGTCGCCGACTTGCCATTCGTGCAACGGGGCGAGCATTGAGTTGTGCAATAACTCTTCAGTTTGAAGGGAGATGAAATCATGGCGGAGCGAGTTGTGGTCGTAACGGGCGGAGGCCATGGCATTGGTCGGGCGATTTGCCTGCGGTTTGCGGCGGACGGTGCGCACGTGATGGCCGCCTCGAGATCAACGGCGGATCTGCAAGAGACGAAAATGCTCATTGAAGCGGCGGGCGGAAAGTGCTCGATCCATGCCACAGATGTGTGCTGCGAGGATGACATCAATGGGTTGATCGAAACGACCCTTGGGCGGTATGGCAGAGTGGACGTCATGGTGAACAACGCGGGCGTCGCACCGCTCGCGAATATCGAAGAGTTGGATGCCTCGTTGTTTGATACGATCATGTCGGTCAATGTGAAGGCGGTTTTTCTGGGGTGTCGCGCGGTTTGGCCGGTGATGAAAAAGCAGGGCGGCGGCGTGATCATCAGTACATCTTCCTGCGCCTCGGTAGATCCGTTCCCTGGGTTCGCCGTCTATGGGGCTTCAAAGAGCTGGGTCAACGCTTGGACCAAAGCACTGGCGGAGGAGGGCCGATCGATCGGTATCAGAGTCTTTGCGGTGGCACCCGGCGCCGTTGAGACCCGCATGCTGCGCGATGCGTTTCCCGAGTTCCCCGGCGATCAAACGCTACAGCCGTCCGACGTGGCCGATGTGGTTTTCACCGTGGCCGATCCGACATTTCGCCACACAACCGGCCAAACAATCTTCCTAAAAAAATAGCGGCTCATCCGATTTAGCGTCCGGGCCCCGTGGCGGACGTAGGCGACGGAGACGGGACCGAGATTGTATGGCCACCACAGGGGGCGGCCGCTACGCCAATTCCAGGTCCACGGCGATGGATTGCAGGGCGGCGATGCAATGGGCGATGTGCTCATCAAGCGGAATCTCCAAGATTTCCGCGCCTTGTGTGATGTCATCTCGTGACACCGCAGCCGCAAAAGATTTCTGCTTCATTTTCTTGACGATGCTCTTGGCCTTCATGCCGTCGAGGTGATCGGGGCGGACGAGTGCGGCCGCGTAAATGAATCCGGAAAGTTCATCGCACGCAAAAAGTGTCTTACGGATCGGGCGATCGCGTGGAAAATCATTCAGGTTCCACGGCACGTGAGCGAGGATCGCGCCGATGATTTCCTCGTCGAAGCCGGCCTTGCGGAGCACCTTAGCGCCCTCGCGCGTGTGCTGTGGCGGATTCGGCCAACGCTCGTAATCAAAGTCGTGCAGCAGACCGGCCATGCCCCATTGTTCCACATCCGCTCCGCCGAGCTGCGCATAATGCCGCGTCGACGCCTCGACGCACAGCCCATGCCGAATCAACGCCGGATTCTTGGTGTACTCGTTAAGGATTTCCCAGGCTTTGATTCGATTCATGGTGTACGGCTCTTGGTATCGTGACGACGTGGCCGGCGTTTTGACGAACCCCGCGCGACCGTTATGATCCTAGCGTATCGCGCGTTGATGTCTACTGATTAGAAACAGAGGAGACCCCTTGCCGCCGCAACAGCAGGCCAGGTTCGATGCAGGAGAGTTGGCCGTCGTCCTTAGCCACTACGACCTGGGTGTCATCGAATCTGTAACCGACTTCCCGCGCGGTTCGCGGCGCAGTCCGAAGGTGGGTGTGGTGTCGCAGCGGGGCAAGTTTCTGCTCAAACGCCGATCGCTCGATCGGGCGCATCCCGACCGGCTCCGTTTCTCGCATCACGTTCAGACGCACCTCAGCCTAGCGGGCTTTCCCGTGCCGCGGCTGATCCCCACGCGTGATCGTGGATGGGAGTTGCTCCAGATTCGTGAACATGTTTACGAGCTATTCGAGTTCGTGCCGGGCCAACCCTATCGCCGGACGGCGGAGGAAGCGCGCGACGCCGGCGCCGTGCTGGCGCGGTTTCATCAGGCCACCGTCGCTATGAACATACCCGAAGCGCTCGTTGTACCGCGCGGGGATTACCACGATGCGCCCGGCGTTCGAAATGGACTGCACGCGATTGGATCGACCCTCTCATCCCACGATAGCCTGGCGGGCAACGAAGCCGCCCTGGCAGCCGTGACCGCAACGCTACGGGCGACCTACGATCGAGCATCTCAGGTGGTGAGCAGTGTGGATTATCAATCGTTGCCCGAGCAGATTATTCATGCCGATTGGCATCCGGGAAACGTGCTGTATAAGAACCGGGCGGTTATCGCGGTGATCGATTACGACGCCGCGCGGCTTTCCCGGCGTGTGGTCGATATCGCCAACGGTTTGCTGCAGTTTTCGATGATTTCCGGCGGCGATCCATCCGCCTGGCCCGACCAATTGGATGAGGATCGGTTTCGATGCTTTCTGGCGGGGTATGAGTCGAAGGACGGGGTGACGGAGTTGGAGCGGGCGTGCATTCCCAGCTTGATGATCGAAGCCCTGATCGCGGAATGCGTTCCGCCGATTACGCGGACCGGCTCGGTCGGGCGGTGGTCGGGGTATCGTGTCTTACAGATGGCACGCCGAAAGGTGGCCTGGATCGAGGCCAGTGCCGACGGCCTGTTGGATAACCGGAATGGTTGAGTTCTTCGAGCATGTTTAAGAAGTTCTATACCGAGCCGCGCCCGTAAGGAAGCGGTATGATTCTTCCGTGAAAAACCATTCCCTTACGGTCGCGGCTCTGACAGGAGAATACCCTTCTTATACACGCTCTTATGCCGTCGGGAGGGCACACCTGGGCAACCAACCAGGGCAACCGAAGCCGTGCCACGACGACAAGCGGCCGGAATGCTAAGGGTTTCCCCTTGTTGTGGTTTTACGGTAAGAGCGCGGGGTTCCCCATCCTTCGCGCCTTGCAAAGGGTGGGGGACGGAAAAGATTCCGGCCGTCATGTGGTCTACTCGTCCCTCGCCTCGAAACAAAGTGAACCGCCGGCCACCGGGGGGACGGTCGCCACGCAAGAAGCAAACCTGCTCCGAGGGGGCAATCAGTATTGCGGGCGGACCCACGTTCGAAACCGGTCTCGAACGCGAGTCCGCACGGCGGGTTCGACGGCCTCTTGGTGGGCCGTGCCTACCCTACTTTGGTGGGCCGTGCCCACCCTACTGCGCTGGAATCGGTGTCGGTGTGTGCACGCCTCCGCGCAGCGGCACGAGTGCTTCCATTGCACCGCCGTTGAATCCGCCGTTGGTTCCAAGAAAGGCCGAGTCTTCGCGGACAGTGTGGCAATCACGGCAAGCATTTCCCTGCGCCAGTAAAGAAGCGCCGGCGTGGTTTTGGTCGATCGCAGATCCGGTGGCGGGGTCGATGTACTCAAGTCCGGTGTTCTCGCCGATCAGGAATTCGTAGCTGGTGATTCCCGGCAGGAACAGATTAAGTTCCGTCACGGGGAACGCACCGGTATCGGAGAAATCCGGCAGGGTGCCACGGCCGCTACCCGCAATCTTTACGGCTTGAAT
>Ga0214472_10009263_pt1 | contig 10273 bp, 10 predicted proteins | sample RVTome_6_FD_207662 | JGI IMG/M metagenome (GOLD analysis project Ga0214472, IMG submission 207662) | Soil microbial communities from uranium-contaminated site in the Upper Colorado River Basin, Wyoming, United States - RVT140D175 | ecosystem: Environmental > Terrestrial > Soil > Contaminated >...
AGATGCCATCATGATTGCGCGTGGTGATCTGGGTGTTGAAATTGGCGATGCAGCCCTGCCGCCTGTTCAGAAACGGCTCATTAAACTGGCCCGTGATATGGATCGCGCCGTGATCACAGCAACGCAGATGATGGAATCCATGATCGATCACCAGATGCCGACCCGTGCCGAGGTATTTGATGTGGCCAATGCCGTACTGGACGGCGCTGATGCGGTAATGCTGTCCGGGGAAACCAGTATTGGTAATTATCCTGATAAAGTTGTTGCCGCCATGTCACGAATCTGTGCAGAAGCGGAGAAACAACGGGCCACCCAGGTTTCAGATCATCGCATCAATCAACGTTTTGAAGCTATTGACGAAGCCATTGCCATGGCGACAATGTATTCCGCCAACCATATCGGCGCCACGGCGATTGCCGCACTGACTGAAACCGGCTCGACATGCCTGTGGATGTCGCGCATCAGTTCCGGTATTCCGATATTCGCCTTTACCCGGCATTCATCTACTCGCAGACGCGTCAGCCTGTATCGTGGAGTCTATCCGGTCAAATTTGATATCACCCACACGGATCCACTGATGGCCAACAAGGATATTATTGATGAACTGCTGGCCCGCAAGATTGTGAACATCGGCGATTATGTGGTCATCACCAAGGGTGATCTGATGGGCAAACGGGGCGGCACCAACAATATGAAGATTATCAAGGTGGGTGAATCCATCGAACACTCGTTATAATATCCGGAAATAATTTATATACTACCAGGTAATATCAGGGGCTGAATCATGAGTACTGCACAAGAACTGGAAAAAACCGCCCAGGCCATGGTGGCCAAGGGCAAAGGCATACTGGCCATAGATGAAAGTTTCCCAACCATCAAAAAACGCTTCGACGGTATTAATGTTGAATCAACAGAAGAAAATCGCCGTGCCTATCGCGATCTGCTGATCACCAATCCGGGTGGTGCTGAATATATCAGCGGCATGATCCTGTTCGATGAAACCATGCGCCAGAAAACTGCAGATGGCACTCCATTTCCTGAAGCACTGATTAAACAGGGCATCATGCCCGGTATCAAGGTTGATGCCGGCGCGAAAGATCTGGCCGGTCATCCTGAGGAAAAAATCACGGAAGGGCTGGATGGTTTGCGTGACCGGTTGACTGAATATAAAAAACTCGGTGCAAAATTTGCAAAATGGCGTGCTGTAATTACTATTGGTAATGGCATACCCAGCACAGATTGTATTGAAGCCAATGCCCATGCACTGGCCCGTTACGCAGCACTTTGTCAGGAAGCCGGCATAGTGCCAATGGTGGAACCGGAAGTGCTGATGGATGCGGACAATACCATTGATCGTTGTTATGAAGTTACTGAAGCCACATTGAAAACTGTATTCAATGAACTCTTCAGGCAAAGTGTCACAATAGAACACACGATCCTTAAAACCAACATGGTGATCTCCGGCAAGAAATGTAAAACCCAGGCGGGCGTAGATGAAGTTGCAGAAAAAACCGTTCGCTGCCTGTTAAGGACCGTGCCTGCCGCATTACCCGGTATCGTATTTCTCTCCGGTGGCCAAAGCTCGCAACTGGCGACTGCGCATCTCAATGCCATGAACAAGATGTATCCAAACCTGCCCTGGCCCTTGAGCTTCTCCTATGGCCGCGCACTGCAGGATGATTGCCTGAAAACCTGGGCCGGCAAGAAAGAAAATCTGGCTGCGGCACAGGAAGCATTGCTGCACCGGGAAAAATGCAACAGCCTTGCATGCTCGGGAAAATATTCTGACTCCATGGAAAAAGCTGCCTGAAAACTATTGCGATTTGTGGGTACTGCGTTAAATAACGATGCCGGAAGATACCAAATTGCCCGCTGAAGCACAGACAGCCTGGGATGCCTATCAGCTGATGGGGAAAAGCAAGGCCGAATATTTCGGTCTGCTGCAGGAGATTGATCAGAAATACAAACAGGGCGGTTCACCTTCCATTGCGGAAAATCTGCAACTGGAAAAACTGTTAAATGCACACAGCGAAAAAGTGACCGCTTTTAATGAAGCCATGCAGGCAGTCACGGACAAGGAATCAAGGGAATTATTGTTGAAAAAGTTAATGGGTGATGCTTCACCGCCTGGTATGCACTAGATACATTTCATCTCTCCTTGCCACAATTTAAAATTCACCAACAATTACTTGCTGATTGTCACTATCTTGGCAAATTGACTCATTGCCATATTTTGCTGAATAAAAATTCGCTCATCCCCTGGTTCATTCTGGTTCCGGAAACTGATGTAACTGATCTTCTGGATTTATCATCCGCCCAACGTGAACATATAATGGGGGAATGTTCAGGTGTATCGCGCTGGATAAAACAGCATTACAAGATTGCAAAAATCAATTTCGGCGCCATAGGCAATGTTGTGCCGCAATTACATTTGCATATCATCGGCCGCAGGGAAAACGATCCTTGCTGGCCCAAACCTGTGTGGGGCAATCTGGAAAAGCAGAAGGATTATGCAACAGAGGAGATCAAGTCTATCCGTCAACGGCTTGTTACAGATCACCAGCTCATAGTAGATGATGACCCGGGGTGCTGAAACATATTCAGCAATTCCCACATAATCAATTGTATTTATAAATCTTTTCGTGGAGGAACAGCATCATGCAATGGGTTTACTTATCGATTGCCATATGTACTGAAGTAATTGCTACATCCGCACTCAAAGCGGCGAACGGATTTACTGTACTCTTACCATCTATAATCGTTGTGATTGGATATGCGATTGCATTCTATTTTCTGTCGCTTACCTTACGCACCATGTCAGTCGGTATTGCCTATGCGATCTGGGCCGGCGCAGGCGTCATTCTGGTTGCGCTGATTGCTGTAGTGCTATATGACCAGCATCTCGATTCGCCTGCGATAGCGGGAATTGTGTTGATTGTCAGTGGAGTTGCAATACTGAATCTTTTTTCAAAAACAGTTTCACACTGAATATTACAAACTTTTATGCCATTTCCGCGAACCATGGGCGGGATGAAAAAGTGATACACCACGACGTTTAAATAATGGTATCAGTGCCACTCCGGCAATAAATCCACCGATATGCGCAAACCATGCCACACCGGCACTGTTCGGATCCGCAGCAAGCGAACTGAATATCTGGATGGCAAACCAGATTCCCAGAACCAGACCTGCGGGCAAGCGCACCATATGCGCATAAAAACCTAAAGGTATGAGCACCAGTACCCTTGCATGTGGATATAACAGTAGATAGGCGCCCAGCACACCGGAGATAGCACCGCTGGCACCGATCATCGGGATCTCGGATGCGGGATTCTGCAACACCTGGCCGAAGACTGCTGCTATTCCGCACAGTAAATAAAAAATCACAAATCGCACATGACCCATGACATCTTCGACGTTATTACCGAAGATCCACAAATAAAGCATATTTCCTGCAAGATGCATGAAACCGCCATGCATGAACATGGAAGTAAAGACCGTAAGTTCCGCCGGAATCAGGGCAAGTTCCGGTGGAAGATTTACCTTGTTCAATAAGACGGCTGGAATTACACCCAGACTGTAAACCGCAGCCTGATTGCCTTGCCCGCCTAAAGATATCTGCCAGAAAAACACCAGTACACAGATGACAATAAATAATATCGTGAACAGCGGAATTATTTCGGTGGGATTATCGTCGTGTAATGGAATCACCTGAATCTTTCCCTGATTATTCTGACTGGTCCTGGATTTGCCGGCGTTGTTCTTCAGCAGAATCCTGTAATAAGCCTTCTACTGCTTTGGCTTTTTCAATCGCCTGCGTTTGTTCTTTCCATACATGATCATTCTTCTGCGGATTGTTGTCATCTGAACAACCATTTATCAATATACTCATCAGCAGAAGCAGGGAATATTTCATGACACAACCATCCGGTAATATCGAAGCCTTTATGATAGCATCATTGTTTAAATCAGACGTCAGCAACAGACTTGTTTCCCGGAATTCAATCTTGAATAAAGCACAATTGAACAGCTTCAAAGACCGCCTCCTCAGTCTACGCGCGGAAATCGAGGCACTTGCAGAAACTCGCAAAGACATGAGCAGCACGGTTGAACTCGATCAGACACGCACCGGAAGGGTGTCAAGAATGGATGCCCTGCAACAGCAGGAAATGGCCAAGGCTGGACAGGTGCGCGCTGAATCTGAATTGAGCCGGATTAATGCTGCACTTGCGAGAATTGAAGATGGCAGCTTCGGTGAATGTACTGTTTGCGGCGAAGACATCCAGACTGGCAGATTGCAGGCAAATCCCGCTGTTACTTTGTGTATAGGATGTGCTGAGAAAAAAGAAAGCAGTCAGAACCCTGTTTAAACCTGCTGGCTGAGAGCAGTATATTCACCATCCGCTTTACGGATGAAAAGTTCACCCTGCTCCATATCGAAATACCAGCCGTGTAATTGAATATCGCCACTTTCAACCGCCCGGTTGACGAAAGGAAATGTTAAAAGGTTGGTTATGGAAACACCGATTGCCGCACGCTCACAATGAGCACATTTATCATCCAGTGACCCATCAGGGTATTTCCGCGCCACCTCTTCTCTTGCCGAGGCCATGATCGCCATCCAGGGATCGATAAATTTGTGCATCTTGCCCTCGTGCTTGCCTTCCATCAAAGCGCGAATGCCGCCGCATTTACTGTGCCCCACTACAATGATATGCGGCACCTTGAGATGCTTGACCGCAAACTCGATTGCAGCACTGGTGCCATGGGTCTTGCCGTCATCCACAAAGGCTGGCACCAGGTTGGCAACATTTCGCACCACAAAAATATCACCGGGAAGCGTGTCCATTATCTGGGCCGGGTGTACGCGTGAATCACAACAGGCAATCACCAGCGCAACCGGATACTGGCCTTCTGCGGTTAAATGTTTGTAGAGTTCGGGGTCATCTTCAAAATAACGTTTTCGAAATTTTATGAACCCCGACTTGAGCTTATCCAGTTTGTTCATGTCCGGCATTATTTTGTCAGTCTGTCCTGGGCTTCCCGGTATTTGGCCGCAGTGTTATTGATGACTTCCTGCGGCAGTTTTGGTCCGGGTGCTTTTTTGTCCCAGTCGAGTGTTTCCAGATAGTCCCTTACATACTGTTTGTCAAAACTGGGGGGGCTGATTCCAGTTTCATAGGAATCTGCAGGCCAGAACCGTGAAGAATCCGGTGTCAGCACTTCGTCTATCAATACCAGGTTGCCTTGCGTGTCTGTGCCGAATTCTAATTTGGTGTCAGCAATAATAATGCCGCGCTGACGGGCATATTCCGCAGCATTCTTGTAGATTTTCAGGCTGACATCGCGCACTTTTTCCGCCATTTCCCTGCCCAGCAACGCTATAGTCTTCTCAAAACTGATATTTTCATCATGCTCGCCCAGTTCTGCCTTGGTAGAAGGGGTAAAAATCGGCTCCGGTAATTGTTGCGCCTGCTTCAGCCCCTCTGGCAACTTGATGCCGCAAACAGCGCCGGTTTTCTGGTAATCCTTCCAGCCCGAACCGATAATATAGCCACGCACAATGGCTTCTACCGGCAAGGGTTTCAGTTTGCGCACTACAATTCCACGACCCTCCACCATTGCCCGTTCTGCAGCGTTCGACAGTATGTCTTCCAGCCGTTTATCACTGAGATGATTGGCAATAATGTGGCCGGTACGGCCAAACCAGAAATTGGAAACGGCCGTCAGTACGGCGCCCTTGCCCGGAATCGGATCCGGCAGGATCACGTCAAAGGCGGAAATCCGGTCAGTAGTGACGATTAACATATGGTCTGTATCCACATCATAGATATCACGCACTTTGCCGCTGTTGATTAGGGTGAGGCTTTTGATTTCAGATTTATAGAGTGCTGCTGGTGTGCTGGTCATTGCAAGAATTATCCTCTGTTGTTTTTTTTGGCATTTTCCCACATAACGGCGCCTCTGGTCATCACCTGTCAGATGATCTTCCATCTTCACTCCTGCTGGTGTATGGTTCGCATCCTCAAATTACTGATCAGGTCAAATCGGCCCTGCTTTTATGTCAAAACCGGCACCAACCAGCGGCATGCATCATGTTGCCATCAACGTCACTGACCCTGGAAAATGCGAGCGTTTCTATGTCGATTTGCTGGGTATGTCGGTAGAGTGGCGGCCGGATGAAGATAATGTTTACCTTTGTTCTGGAAATGATAATCTTGCACTCCACAGATTTCCCGGCGGCCAGAAAGCGGACGGTCCGCAACGGCTGGATCACATCGGATTTATATTAAAAAGTCCGGAATTGGTAGACGATTGGTACAATTTCCTCAATACTCATGGAGTAAAGATGAAGACTGAACCAGGGACCCATCGTGACGGTGCCAGGAGTTTTTACTGTGAGGACCCGGAGGGTAATGTAGTACAGATGATCTATCATCCACCTTTGCAACATCTTTAGGGGGCGACGACCATGGCCAAAATCCGCCTGCACGGGTTCAACAATCTGACCAAAACCCTCAGCTTCAACATCTATGATGTGTGCTATGCGAGTTCCGACAGCCAGATCAAGGAATACATGGAATATATCGATGAGGCATATAATTCCGACCGCCTGACGCATATTCTGACAGAAGTCGCCAATGTAATCGGCGCCAATGTGCTCAACATTGCCAAAGCAGATTATGATCCGTTGGGGGCCAGTGTCACCATCCTCATATCCGAGGAAGGCTCACCGATGCCGTTTAATGCCTCTGATACAGCCAGTAACAACGAGGAGGCGCCCACAGTTCTGCCTACACAGTATCCGGGAGCTGTTGTGGCTCATCTCGACAAAAGCCATTTGACAGTACACACCTATCCGGAAAATCATCCGCATTACGGGATCAGCACTTTCCGGGCGGACATTGATGTCAGTACCTGCGGCATGATTTCACCCCTGAAGGCACTGAATTACCTGATCCAGAGCTTTGAGTCAGATATCGTGACCATGGATTACCGCGTGCGTGGGTTTACCCGTGACACCAATGGCACCAAGCACTACATCGACCATGACATCACGTCCATCCAGAATTTCATTTCCAGGGACACCAAGAAAAAATACCGCATGGTGGACGTGAACGTTTATGAAGAAAACATCTACCACACCAAAATGATGCTGAGGGACTTCAACCTGAACAGTTACCTGCTCAACGTTGCTTCCGAAAACCTGGATATGGATCAGCGTGCATCCATAGAACGGCGTCTGAAAGAAGAAATAGAAGAAATCTTTTACAGCCAGAACATTTACAAGCAGAAGAAGATTTCAGTCAGCCCTTGTTCTCCTTCGCCCAGGAATCCTTCAGAGTCACCGTCCGGTTGAACACTGGTTTGCCTTTAACGGCATCCCTGCGATCCACACAGAAATAACCCAGACGTTCAAACTGGAAACGCTCCTCAACCTCCGCAACTGACAGGCTGGGTTCAACATACGCCTGTTTGATGATTTCCACTGAGGCTGGATTTAACAACTCACGCCAGTTTTCCTCACGGCCCGGATCCGGCACGTTAAACAGGCGGTCATACAAACGTATTTCTGTTGGCAAGGCATGATCTACTGAAACCCAATGGATGGTGCCTTTTACTTTACGGCCATCCGGTGCGTTGCCGCCCCTGGTAGCGGGATCATAGGTACAGCGTAATTCGATTATTTCGCCGGTTTTTTCATCCTTGATGACTTCTTCGCACTTGATGAAATAAGCATAACGCAGGCGTACTTCCCGGCCCGGACCAAGCCGGAAGAATTTCTTCGGCGGGTCTTCCATGAAATCATCCTGCTCGATATAAATCACACTGGAAAACGGCACCTTGCGGCTGCCCATTTCCAGCTGGTTAGGGTGATAAGCGGCATCCAGCTCTTCTGATTGTCCTTCTGGATAATTGGTAATAACAACCCGTAATGGTTTTAACACTGCCATAACGCGGCGGGTAGTACGGTCCATATCCTCACGCACGCAATTTTCCAGAACTGTCATATCAATCACGGTATCGTTTTTCGTAAGTCCGATACGGTCACAGAAATCACGGATGGCGGCAGGGGTATATCCACGCCGGCGCATGCCGGTTATGGTCGGCATACGCGGATCATCCCAGCCATTCACATGTTTCTCCGTCACCAGTTCATTCAACTTACGTTTACTGGTGATGGTGTAATTCAGGTTCAGCCGGGCGAATTCGATCTGCTGCGGATGACACGGTACCGGCAACTGATCCAGACACCAGTCATACAAAGGCCGGTGATCTTCAAACTCCAGCGTACAGAGTGAGTGAGTAATTCCTTCCAGTGCATCCGAGATGCAATGGGTGTAATCGTACATGGGATAGATGCACCACGTGTCGCCAGTCCGGTGATGATGTGCGCGCTTGGTGCGGTATAAAACCGGATCGCGCATATTGATGTTGGGTGAAGCCATGTCGATCTTTGCGCGCAAGACAAGTTCACCATCTTTGAATTCGCCGGCCCGCATACGCCGGAACAGATCGAGGTTTTCATCCACTGACCGGTTGCGGTATGGGCTCTCACGTCCGGGTTCGGTCAATGTGCCGCGATATTCGCGGATCTGGCCGGCTTTCAGGCTGTCTACATATGCCTTGCCGTCAGTGATTAATAATTCTGCATACTCATACAGCTTTTCGAAATAATCCGAAGCGTAAAAAAGGCGGCCTTCCCAATCGAAACCCAGCCAGTGTACATCTGCCTGTATGGCATCAGTATATTCGACACTTTCCTTTTCCGGATTGGTGTCATCAAAACGCAGGTTACACAGCCCGTTGTAATCGAGGGCAGTCCCGAAATTCAGGCATATCGATTTGGCATGACCCACATGCAGATAACCGTTTGGCTCCGGCGGGAAACGTGTATGTACAAGCCCGTCATTTTTGTTCTGCCGCAGGTCTTCATCAATAATGTTGCGGATGAAATTCGAGGGCCGTGGTTTTTCTGTTTCAGTCATCGTTCATCTCAAAAGGGGTTGCCTGAATCAGGCAAGACGGCGGGGATTGTACACAGACTAAAACCTATCTCAAAATGTAGTGAGCGCTGGTGAGACAGGTATTATGGGTTGCGTGCGAATGATGGGAGATCGCCGGCCAGCCCCATCGCATGACGCATGATGGAATGTTTCACTGGTGTCAGCATATCAGTAATATCCAGCCCGATATTACGCATATGCCTGATTGATACCAGTCTGCTCTCGAACAGTGTCTTGAGTCCCTCTAGGGCTTTTATCATGAGAAAATTCTCACCCCGGCGCCAACGCTCATAACGGCGTAATACATGATAAGCACCAAAATCCCTGTTTTTATTTCTGGCTTCGATCAGCACTTCCGCCAGCACAGCTGCATCCATTAATCCCATGTTGGCGCCCTGACCTGCCAGCGGATGAATGGTATGTGCTGCATCACCAATCAGGGCGAGGCGTGGCTGGCAATAATGCTCCGCCTGTGCATGTTGTAACGGGAATGCCACGCGCGCACCACTGGAAATAATATCTCCCAACGTATGATTAAATGAACCAGCCAGTGCTTCATTGAAATCTGGTTCTTCCATCTCAACCAGTGACTTCGCATGAGCTGGTGTTGTTGACCAGACTATCCCGCATTGATGTGCATCAGCCATGGGCAAAAAAGCAAGCGGACCAGTTTTCAGGAAACGCTGACGTGCAATTAAATCATGCGCTTTTTCAGTTTTGACTACACAAGCCACCGCGTGTTGGTGATAATCATGTGCCGGACAGGCAATTCCTGCCAATGTGCGTAATCGCGACTTCGCACCATCAGCGCCTACAATCAAATGACTGACCAATTCCGTTCCATCTTCAAGTCGCACATGAACCAGTTTTTCATTGATGGTTAATTCAGCTAGTGTTGCGGGTTGATGATACTGAATCAGGTCTGTTTTACTGCAGGATTCCCGCACGGCCTGTTCCAGCAATTTCTGTTCAATGATGTAACCGAGTGTTGATTCACACAGTTCAGCGCTGTCAAAATTGATATCACCCGGACCGCCCTCATCCCAAACATACATTTTACGAAAATATCCAATCCTGTCTTCTGGCAAGGACTCCCAGGCATCTGCATGCCGCAGAATATTTTCCGAAGCGCGTGTAATTGCGAGTGTTCTTGGATCAACGCGCCCTGATGCGGTTTCCTGACTGCGCTCTTCCAGTATGATGCAACGGAAACCCTGCCCGGCCAGTAAAGCGGCGATTGACGCTCCCACCAGACCGCCACCCGT
>Ga0214472_10009264_pt1 | contig 10271 bp, 7 predicted proteins | sample RVTome_6_FD_207662 | JGI IMG/M metagenome (GOLD analysis project Ga0214472, IMG submission 207662) | Soil microbial communities from uranium-contaminated site in the Upper Colorado River Basin, Wyoming, United States - RVT140D175 | ecosystem: Environmental > Terrestrial > Soil > Contaminated >...
GTCGCGGATTCTTCGCCGGATGCGGATATACCGGAACACATTAACGGGAAATGCTCTAGGGTGGACGCGGGTGTCGTCTTTGCTGGGTGCCCCATCCTTGCGCAGCAGGGGTGGCGGACCGACTTCGACAACCGATCGGCACGTCGAAACACAAGAATCCTTCGATCCGTTCCCCACCCTTTCCTGATGGGAAGGATGGGGCACCCGCCCCCCTGGGCGACAATGCCGCTGCGCCCCACGAAGGGGGCGGGTAGATCGTACTTTCGAGCGTGGCGCCGATATTGACGGATCGAGCGTCTTGGCTTATATACGGGCTTTAGGTGCTGTTATGAAAGGTGCCCGCCATATGCCCAAGGGTATTGGTCTCCAATCTTCGTCCGATCAACTTGCCATCCCAGAGGGACTAGCGTTTGATGACGTTCTGCTCGTGCCGCGGCGCTCTTCGGTGCTGCCCGAAGAACTAGACGTCAGTACGTTCCTGACGCGCGGCATCAAACTCAACATCCCCCTCGTTTCTGCGGCCATGGACACGGTCACCGAATCACGACTGGCCATCGCCCTCGCTCAGGAGGGCGGAATCGGGATCATCCACAAGAATCTCAGCATTGAGGCCCAATGCCGCGAGGTCCACAAGGTCAAACGCTCGGAAAGTGGCGTGATCATCGACCCGCTTACGCTTTCGCCGGATGTGCCCGTGGCGCAGGCCAAGGAGATGATGGCACTGCAGAATATCTCGGGCGTGCCCATCGTCGGTGATCATGGAAAGCTGGTGGGCATCATTACGCGGCGGGATATGAAGTTCCTCGAGCGCGAGGACCTCAAGATTAGAGACGTGATGACCGGCGAGCACCTAGTCACCGGTCCGCCGGAGACGACGCTTGATCAGGCGTCGGAGATTCTTAAACGAGCCAAAGTCGAGAAGCTTCTGCTGGTTGACAAGGACCATCGTCTCGCCGGTCTCATTACCATGCGTGACATTGAACGCAGTCAGCACTTTCCGGTAAGCTGCAAGGACCAGCGGGGGAGGCTTCGCGTTGGAGCGGCGGTCGGCGTTCAAACGCACGAGCGGGTTGAGGCTTTGATTGCCAGCGGCGTTGATGTAATCGTCGTGGATACCGCCCACGGCCACAGCGACAACGTCATTGAAACGGTGCGGGAAATCCGCCGCCACCACGACATCGATATCATCGCCGGAAACATCGCCACGGCGGAGGCGGCCAAGGATTTGATCGACGCAGGAGCGAGTGCGCTAAAGGTGGGCATTGGTCCGGGTAGTATTTGCACGACGCGTGTCGTTTCCGGCGTCGGAGTGCCGCAGTTCTCTGCGATTATGAATGTCAGTAGCGTTGCGTCGCCCGCGAACATCCCGGTCATTGCCGACGGCGGTATTCGTCAATCGGGCGACATCACCAAGGCCATTGCCGCCGGCGCCCACACCGTAATGATGGGGTCGCTTTTTGCCGGGCTGGAGGAAGCACCGGGTGAAACGGTCACCTGGAAGGGTCGTCGATTCAAGGAATACAGAGGCATGGGCTCGCTCGGTGCGATGGTCAAGGGGTCGGCCGATCGGTACGGTCAAGACGCCACGTCTTCAACTGGAAAGCTGGTGCCCGAAGGCGTCGAAGGTCGGGTACCTTTTCGCGGACCGCTTGCGGATTTTGTATATCAGCTTGTCGGCGGGCTTCGCGCCGGAATGGGGTATTGCGGGACGCACAGCATCGAGGAATTGCGAACCGAGTCGAATTTGATTCGGAACTCGTCGGCGGGGCTCGCCGAATCGCATCCTCATGACGTAATGATTACTAAGGAGGCACCGAATTATGCCATGGAGTTGCGTAATGAATCTTGACGCGCATCATCGGTTCTGTTCTATGGGTGTGGCCTTGCTTATGGTGGGGACGTTGGGTGTTCTGGGTTGCCATCAATCGGCGAACCCATGGCAGGATAGTTTGGCGCAGCGGCAGCCCGTGACCACGCCATCCGTGGACGCGGCTCGGGCGGCGGACAGGGAACCATCCATTCAGACGCGATCGCACGCCCCGATTCGCATAGGCCCGTCTAGCGAACGCGTTTCGCACGGGCCGCTCTACTTTGCCGATCCTTTCGAGTGCGATGTGCTTGATGATGGGGTGTTCGCCTGGAACGGTGAGGACTATGCGCAGTTTCTGGTTGGTCCGTCGCGCTTTTTGGTCAACATCGCGCTGTTTCCCATTCATGCGCTGGCGACCTCGCCTTGGGTTTTCTTAAATAGCGACGGCGCGTCGTCGTTGGCCGGGGGCTGAATCAAGGTGGCAAATTGGTCGAGATGAGGGCAGCCCACGCTTTGGACCCGCACCTGCAGCGATGTCCGGCGTGTGGCCAGCCCGTGGAACAGCCGCCTCCCCCTCATTGTTCGCTCTGCGGTTTTCAATTCGCCGACGATCGCGTGACCCATGTTGACGTGACACCCTACGCCCAGGCGTATGCTTGTCGATCGCCGGGTTGGCGTAGCATGTCCGAGTGGGTTTGGTTCGCGGGTGTAGGCCGCTTGAATCATCTGGCTTTGATGCGGGCGTCCGCGGCGTCGCGCCGCTTCGCATTGGTTTATTGGCTGCTGCTGTCTGCCGCCTCGGGGCTATTTCAAACAACGCGGGTTGGATGGCGATGGGTGACCGGCGTTAGCGCGACGCCTATTAAGCCCACGGGCGAAGGATGGTTTGCGGTGGCCCGGACCCGTGGGGCGGGCGGGGGTGACCGGTTGACGGATTTGTGGTGGAACCCGGCGCAGAGTTTGATCGTTATGGTGACGGCCGGCGTGGGGGCCATGGCGGGGCTCGCCTTGCTGTTGGCAATGGTACGCTGGGGCGTTCGCAAGGCACATGCGTCACCGTACCGTGGCGAACAGCGCATGACAGCCGCTTTGCACTATAGCACGGCGTGGAGCGCACCGATCCTTTTCGCTGCCCTGATCATCGGGTTTAAGCCGTTGGCCTATGTCGGCGGGACGCTTGGTTGGTCGTGGATTCCGACGGCACGCGCCTTCGATTACGCCGCTGCGGTCCCGGCCGGAGTTGGTCTGGCGATGTGGTGGTTTGGTCTCGTGCGTCTCGGCGCGACCTCGCCCGCAAAAACACGTTCGCGCGTTGTCTGTTTTTTCGTGCTGATCGCGCCGCTCATGTTGGGTGGTGTAGCGGCCGGTTGGTGGTTTGGTCTTGCGCACCTGTTTCCTCTTTTGTTCACGGCTTTTGATTTAACATTTTGACGGTGAAGTATATGCCTCCTGCAACCATTGCTATAGTCGATTTCGGCGCCCAATACGTTCAACTGATTGCCCGCCGTGTTCGTGAAAATCATGTTCACAGTGTCATCGTGCCACCGGACGTCTCGATTGAGCAGCTCCGTGCGCACAACGCCGTAGGCTTAATCCTCTCCGGCGGTCCGGCCGGGGTGTATGAAAAAGATGCCCCGCGATGCCGCCCCGAGATTTTGGACATGGGGCTACCCGTTCTCGGCATCTGCTATGGTTTGCAATTGGCGTGCGATATCATGGGTGCCCAGGTCGGCGCCACAAAGTCACCCGAATACGGCAGAACGCAACTCGAAGTCATCGACGATCGCGACATTCTGGCTCACGTACCCACGCCGACTTCGGTGTGGATGAGTCACGGCGACATGGTGCACTCGCTTCCGGAGGAATTCGTACCTCAGGCACGAACCCGCAACTGCCCCTGTGCGGCCGTGCGCCACAGAACGAAACCTTTCTACGGTGTGCAGTTTCATCCCGAAGTCACCCACACGCCGTATGGCAGTCAAATCATCCGGAATTTCATCTACGACATTTGCGAATGCAGCGCCGAGTGGCAGATCGGCCACGTGGCCGAGAACATTATCGATAGTATTCGGGAGCAGGTCGGGGATTCTTCACGCGTGCTGTGCGGGCTCTCGGGCGGTGTGGACAGCAGTGTGGCAGCCGCGTTGATACACAAGGCTATCGGCGATCGTTTAAGTTGCATTTTCGTGGACAACGGCTGCATGCGTAATCACGAAGTCGACTTGGTCGAAAGCACGTTTCGCAAGCATTTCGACATCGATCTGCACGTGGTAGACGCGGCGGATCGCTTCCTGTGCCAACTCGAGGGCGTTACGGATCCGCAAAAGAAACGCCTCATCATCGGCCATGAGTTTATCGCGGTGTTCAAGGAGGCGGCAAAACGGTTTGAGGACGCACAGTTTCTGGCTCAGGGCACACTCTACCCCGACGTGATTGAATCGGGACACAGCGTGGGTGGAAAGGCGGTCAACATCAAGATCCACCACAACGTCGGCGGTCTTCCCGAGGAGCTGGGATTTGAGTTGGTCGAGCCGCTGCGCGATCTGTTCAAAGACGAGGTGCGTCGGGTGGGAGAGCACCTGGGCTTGCCCGAGGAAATCGTTTGGCGTCATCCGTTCCCCGGACCGGGCCTGGCCGTACGGGTCATCGGTTCGCTGACCCGTGAAAAGCTGGATCTGCTCCGCGCTGCGGACGACATCATCATCGAAGAAATCCGAGCCACCGGTTGGTATAATAAGATCGCTCAGGCGTTTGGCGTTTTGATTCCGGTGAGTACGGTCGGCGTGATGGGCGATGGGCGAAGTTATGAGGGACAGAGCGTGATCGCGATTCGTTGCGTCGAAAGCTCCGACTTCATGACCGCCGACTGGGTGCATGTCGATTACGAATTACTCGCCAAAATGAGTAACCGCATCATCAACGAAGTGGGCGGCGTCAATCGCGTCGTCTATGACATCTCATCGAAACCACCGGCCACCATCGAGTGGGAATAGGCTTCGTAGGAAAGCCATGATACGCAGTGGGCGCTGAGTCGCGAGATCATTTTGGGCAACGCCTCGGACACCGCTACGCTGGTTAAGGCCGGGCTTAATACTGACTCAATGTTGGCACTAATTATTCCCGACGAAAGAGCAGCACAATTGGTGCATCGAGATGCACCCTACGGCTGGAAACGGCTTCTCGGGTTCGGCGGCTTCGCCCGAGAATCTACATCATCGCCCGCACGAACTATTGCTCTCAGGGCATAAGGCCTCACAGCTCAGGGCCGACGACGTCATCAAGGCCGAACAGGCCGTAGCCCTGCAATTCTACGAAAAGCTCAGCTCACGCATCCGCACCCCGGTGGCAGAGCAGGTGTAGACAACGCACAATTGGTGCATCGAGATGCACCCTACGGCTGGAAACGGCTTCTCGGGTTCGGCGGCTTCGCCCGAGAATCTACATCATCGCCCGCACGAACTATTGCTCTCAGGGCATAAGGCCTCGCAGCTCGGGACCGACGACGTCATCAAGGCCGAACAGGCCGTAGCCCTGCAATTCTACGTAAAGCTCAGCTCACGCATCCGCACCCCGGTGGCAGAGCAGGTGTAGACAACGCACAATTGGTGCATCGAGATGCAGCCTACGGCTTGTGGTTTTGCCGAGCACAATTGGTGCATCGAGATGCACCCTACGGCACTGGTGCCACTGGCATTGCACCGGGTGGACCATAGTGCACCGGGGAATCGCGCAAGCTGAAGCGTGCGGCTCGGGGGGTGCGATTGTCTATTCCCACTCGAGTGCATCGGCGGTGGCGAGGCGTTGCTGGCGCTGGACCATTTCTCGATAGGGGCCTTCTTGGTTGATCAACTGGGCGTGCTGGCCGGTTTGTACGATGCGGCCTTCGCAAAGCACGATGATGATGTCGGCGTGGGTGATGGTGCTGAGTCGGTGGGCGATGACGAAGGTGGTGCGCGAAGTCAGCAGGTCGGTGAGCGAAGCTTGAATCAACTGCTCGCTTTCGGTGTCCAGGTTGCTGGTGGCTTCGTCGAGGATAAGGATGTCGGGGTCGGCCAGTATCGCTCGGGCGATGCTGAGTCGTTGCCGCTGACCGCCGGATAGCTTGATCCCGCGCTCGCCGATTAGGGTGTCATACCCTTCCGGTAGCTCGGCAATGAAGTTGTGGGCGTTGGCGCGCCGCGAGGCACTGATTACGGCGTCCCGGTCTGCGGATCGCCGGCCATAAATGATGTTATCCGCCACGGTGCCGTCGAAGAGAAATACCTCCTGCGGCACGACGGCCAATCGATTGCGGTAGCTCTCCAGCCGAATCTTTCGCAGGTCGACGCCGTTGAGGCGGATGGACCCGCTGGTGGGGTCGTGAAAGCGAGCGACCAGATCGACCAGCGTGGTTTTTCCGCCGCCGCTTGGCCCGACCAACGCCACCACGCTGCCGGCGGGAACCGAAAGCGAAATGTCCCGCAGCACGGGCAAGCCTTCGCGATACTCAAAGCTCACCGCGTCGAAACACATTTCTTCGATGTCGCGCGGCGCGGTCACGGCGTCGATCGCGTCGGGCTTCTCGGCCGGTTTGTCGAGAATCTCAAACACGCGCTCCAAAGCGGCTAGCGCCTGTTGTGTGGCACTGAGCGAGTTGACGATCTGTGACACGGGATGCAACAGCATGAAGGCGTACATCTGGAATGCGACGATGTCACCGATGGTACCGAGCCCTTGGATCACGCGGTACCCCCCAAAACCGACCACGGCCAGGCTGGTCGCGGGGATGAGCAGGCCCCAGCCGGTGCTGACGACGAGTCGCAGCTTTTCGGCGAGCAGGTTTTGACGGATGACAGCGTGGTGCGACACGGCGTAATCGCGCTGCTCCTTGCGTTCGCGCCGAAACGCGCGGACCACGCGGATGCCACCGAAGGTTTCGGTGACGCGGGCGTCGATTCGTGAGCGCACCTCGGCCATGTCGCGGTAGATCGGTCTGACCTTGCGAATCCATAGCAAATTGATCAGAACGATCGGGGGAATCATGGCGCCGGCGATGGCGGCCATCTGCCAACTGATCACCAACAATACGGCGACCGTGAGCGCCACGCGAATGACAGCCACGCCGGGGGTAATCAACGCCATTTGCAGCATGCCGGTGACTTTGTCTGTGTCTTGCGAAAGCCTCGACACAACCCCGCCGGACTTGAAACCACCCAGTTCGCCGAGCGGCAACCGAAGGAATCGGTCGAAGAGTTTCTGTCGCAAACGAAAGATCACCTTGGCGTTAAGCAAAGACATGAGATAAGAACGTGAGGTGTCGATGATCTGCGAGATGAGTAGCAATACTACCATAGCCGCGCAAACATAGATGAGCCGGTTGGTCTTGATGGTGGCGGTGACATCGCTCGCGGTAAGCACGTCGTCGATGATGTAGCGCGTGGCCAACGGCAGAATCATGGACAGGCCCGCCCCGAGCAGAGCCAGCAGAAATACAACGACGATGCTACCTTTGTAGGGCCAGAGCCATCGGCGATATTCTCGCAGAGATTGTCTGCGCTGCCGGCGGCGGTCGGAAGAATGTGCGGAATCCTCCCTCGCTACGTCCTTTGGCGCGTTTGCGCTTTTGCCGGCGCGGAAGGCGCGAAATCGTTTTTTGGATGAATCGATTGGCGTCATATTGGTTGTATGGAGTCGCCGTAACGCGTGTTTAACGCCGCGCGTGACTTACGGTGACGATCGTTCGCACAGGCTCGCGCCGGGTAGCCCATTAAACTCCGGTTGATCGCGCAAGCTGAAGCATGCGGCTCGGAAGAGGGTACCTCAATGGGTGCCGGCCAACAATAAGAGCAGCCCGCCGGTATAGACGATGGCGATGAGAATCGAATCGAAACCGAATCGGCGGAGCATTTTTCGGTGGCTCTTGTAGGTCAAACCGCCGATCGCGATCGTGGTCAGGAGTATGGCGGTCAGACCGGCGATGAGGTTCTGCGTGCTGTCGGACGCCGTGGCCGTCAACATGACCGCGTCGCCCCGCCCCAGCGAAACGCCTTTTAGGAACGGAATGACGAAAATGTTGAACATGTTCGAGCCGAAGATGTTGCCCAAGGCGAGATCGAGATTCCCCAGGCGTACGGCCGCGATGCTGGTGACGATTTCCGGCAGCGAAGTCGCCAGTGCCAGAAAGCAGGCACCAACGAATGTGGCGCCGAGCGGCCGACCGATCCATTCTATTTCATGCGTGCTGAGCACATCGCCCAGCTTGGCCAGCCACCAGGACGCCACCACCAGAATGGCGGCCATCAGGATGACCTGCACCGTTAGGGATCTTCCGACGACGCGGCGCTCTTCCCTTTGATTTGCATCAGCGTTCTGCTTTTTCTCGTACTTGTAGATCAGCCGCATACACACCAGATAGCCGGCACCGATGAGCAAGGCCCAGACGATTTCCGTGACGCGGGCGGCTGTCGGCATGGATGCAAACTTGTCCATCAGGACGATGCCGAAGAGCGCCATGGCGACGAGCAGCAGACCGAAGGAACTTGTCAGCCGATGCGTGCGACTCACCTCGCGCAGTACCGAGCCGCCGCCGATCAAGGCGTTGAGCAGAACGATCAATGTGATGTTGAAGGAGCAGCTTCCGAGAATTCCGCCGAAGGCGAGATCGACATTCCCGATGGCCGTCGCGGTTCCGCCGACAACGAGTTCGGGTAGGCTGGTGACGGTGGCCAGCAGGATCAAGCCGATCCACCCGCCGCTCAGGTTAAGGCGATCGCCGATATCGTCGGCGGCGCGTGCGAATCGTGAACCGGCGATGACGACAACCCCACCGGCCAGGATCAGCTCGGCAAAGAGCGCCCAGGTGGGGAGCGCATCCGGGAATAATGATCCACTTAGCAAGTGCCGTTGGTCCTCGTCACGAATTGATGGTTCATCGGTTCCTTATCGTCTGTAGGAAGCTATCTGCTTTCAGCGGTAAGCCAGAGGCATACAACCGCTAACGCCCACAACAAAGACGAAGTGTGTCCCTTTCCTTGGCGACGCGTTGGGTGACGACAACCCGTATTCCGACTAACGGCTGATAACTGAAGGCTCATCCAACACCCTCAATAGGTTGTGGGGATTATATCGACGAATGCAAGCGACTTGCAATTGGTTGCGTGACACTTTCGGCGGGGTCTTCGGGAGCGCGAGCCTCCCGGCGAGCCGTTACGGAGTGTCAATTAACGATCCCCACACGCGGGTACTTCGCTTAGCCCGATGCGCTGCGTATTCTCTCTGCCCTGAAAGGGCACACTACACCAGCCCAGGGCAACGCCCTGGGATCGATGGCCCGACTCAGCGCGAGCCCTGAAGGGGCGGCATAGCATTATTCCACCCTTTCAGGGCTTACACGCCAAGGCGTCACCGGTTCCCAGGGCGTTGCCCTGGGAACAGGTGACACCCCTTTGGGTTTTTCGATAATGCTGCTGATCATACCCACCAAAGACCACGCCCGCCCGCCGATTCTGTCACACACCCCTTACCATTGGAAATTCGCGTCGTGATCAGAATGGCGACGGTTCGCTTGGAAATGTTCAAGGGTTTATTCGGCGGTGAAGAAACGGGCGTCGGTTCCGCCCTGACCTACGCGCAAACGGATTCTTCGCATGCATTGCGGACACCAACCCTTGTAGGCGGTTCCATCAAGGTTGCGGTAGATTCGGGAATAAACGCCGCAACAGTCGAAGCGAATGCCGACCCAAGGTCGACCGCACAGACTTTGGCGGTCCGGCTGCGCGGTATCTTCCATGCCGTCGATTTCCAGGAAATAGGGGGGCGTTTCTTCCATTAGAGCATCTATCGGTCCGAAGAGGCTGGGGCCTCAAGATGCGCGGTCACGAACGCCTCGATGGACTCGCTGTGCGCGGCGCAATGTGCCAAAACAACATCCATCTCACTCAAGAGCTTGCGGCGCTGCGCCGGGTCGGCGAGTTCGGCCACGTTGACCAGAACGGTAAAGCGGGCGGCGCGGGCGGTGGCATCGGCGAGCACGGCGGCGATACCCAGATCACTTAGGAGATAACGGCCGGCGTCTTGCTTGAATTGGTCGAGCGTGGTAAGCGTGTGGGAGGCGAGCGCGGCCATCTCCACCGGAACCGAAAGTGCCCCAAGAACGGCATCTTGATACGCCCTAGCACCGTCGCCCTTAGCCGACTTGGCTGCCTCCGTCATGGCGGAATAAGCGACGGCATCTTGCGTGATGAGCGCGCGGAGAAGTTGGTCCATGCGATGAAGCTGGACGGCTACCTTTTCGATGCGTTTTTTCTTTTCAGGATCGGTATTCTTGCCCACGGAATAGGCGGCGACCATGTGGGCCATCGCACAAGCTAGCGCCCCGGCCATTCCCGTGACACTGCCGCCACCGGGGGTGGGTGTGCGGCCGGCGGTTTGATCTAGAAACTCCTCCACCGATAATGTCGCAAAGTCTTGCATCGGTATTACC
>Ga0214472_10009265_pt1 | contig 10271 bp, 9 predicted proteins | sample RVTome_6_FD_207662 | JGI IMG/M metagenome (GOLD analysis project Ga0214472, IMG submission 207662) | Soil microbial communities from uranium-contaminated site in the Upper Colorado River Basin, Wyoming, United States - RVT140D175 | ecosystem: Environmental > Terrestrial > Soil > Contaminated >...
TTTTCCACGTCATCCCGGCTGATATTCACCAGATCAAAGGCCGTGTCGAAGTCCCCCGCCATTTTTTCCGTCGCTCGGACCACCCTTCCCAGACACTGTATCGTTTCCAGTTTTATTCCCGGCAGGGTCATTTCCAGTTCAACCAGGCTGTTTGGTGCCAGTGATACGCCGGTCTGAAAGCTGATGCCGTATCCGCTGAGGTTTACGCGGGTGCGGAGAGGCTTGAGGCCGTGCCGGTTGTCCCCTCCCTGCCAGAAACGCAGGAAGATTTCCGTATCGACCCGTTGGTCGCGGCGGATGTGGCTGTTGGTTTCCGAATGGGTAATGGTCAGTTCAACCAGATTGGGGTTGAGGGTTCGGGCGAATTCGGCCCAAACGGTGAGGAAGGAGATCCCCTTGTCGAAGGAGAGGCGCCATTTTCCAGCCGGATCGATGCGATCGAGGGGCAGGGTCAAGGTGGGAAACTGGATTTCCATCTGCGGGTGGGACAGTTGACGAAGGACGCCGTCGGCTTGGAAAGCCTGCCGTCCGATCAGCGGGATGGTGACGTTAACCATGCGGCAGTCGGCAAAATTATCCAGGGCCTTTGTGGTAGACATTGCCGTATCCGATTCACCTGGGGCATCAAGAATTGATGCTTTCGCAAAAACTCGATCTTCCTGTCAGCCCAAATCCTTGGTCTGAATTTTGTTGCGCAATTCCTCGCGCTGGGCCGCCATGCAAAAGGCGATGATGGCGTCGCGGTCCGCGGGTTCGATTTCAACGAAATGCAAGGCCGCCCCCTTTTTCCCCCCGGACCAGGGACAAAATCGTTTCACCTCGCCTATGCAGTGCACTTCCTTCGGCGGGTCGAGGGACAGAATAAAGGTCAAAACGATTTTTTCGTTGAGACCAACCGGATCTTCCAGGGGCAGGCGGATGCCGGAACCGCTGATATTGACCCGGGTGGAAAGCCTGCTGGGTTGGGCTTCGTCGCCTTCGACCAGTCGATGATATTTGACGGTCAGATTGGCATCGACCCGAAAAAATTCCCGATTGCCGTAATGCATGGTTGCGTCCGCCACTTTGAGGCGGAGTTTTTCCCCGTCGATGACCTCTTCAATGGACGACCGGAGGCGAAAGGGCCGCCCTCCTTCCTCGAAGTAGAGCCGGCAGACACCGTTCAGGTCGAGCTTCCGCACCGGCAACTGGCCGGGCGGAAATGCCGCCTCGATGGTATCGACTGACCGGCGCCGTGCCACGCATTCGATGGTCGGCGACTGCTCATCATTCGCGAAGGGCAGGGTGACCAGGACGATGCGAAAGTCTTTTAAATGATCGAGAGCTGACATGAAGAAGTTCGGGTCCGTTTGTAGTCTGTGCGGTTGATTCAGAGGGCCAACCGCCAGGAGATTCTGGCCTGGCAAAGGGGTATAGCCCGGGGCGGGTTTCGACCGTCATAATATCCTGCCCCGGATATTATGGCAAATGTTTATCCGAGCCGGGAAAAAAGGTGAATATGGCCCGCATTTTTCACTGCCTGGAGCATATTCTGTTGCCAGGTTTGGTCGGCAGCGATTTGTAGCAGTTTATGGCCGTGCGTCCTTCCCTCAGCCGCATCAGTTCGTCCCGGATCAGGGCCTGGTGAGCCGTGGCCTGGCCGAAAATCTCCCGGCACCGTCCGCCGAGGGCTTTCATCAGTGTCTGCCATGCTTCAAAGGAGGGGCAGGACCGGACGGCTGCCGCCTGCCGGTCGCCAAGTTCCGCGATTTGCGCATCGGTCCGCCTCGCTTCCTGCTGCAGTTGCAGCCAGGTCTCCAGAGACGGCCCGACGGCCGCGGCCCGGCCCGTTTTCAGCATCCTGGCGATTTCTTCCAGCTTGTCCAGGAGCTGCCGGTACTGGTCAAGGGAATGCTGCAGTAAAGATTCCAGTGTCATGCGGATTTCCCTGTTACAGGCTGGCGCTCAGCGGCTGGTAACTGCCGTTGGCCACTTTTCCCTGGGCCTTCTGCTCCTGCTTCTCTTTCTGAGCGATTTCGATAGCCTGTCGCCAGGTTTCCCGCAGATCGGTCAGCAGGCCGTCGACCACTTGCAGAGGCTTGACATCGTTTTTCAGATTGCCCTGGAGCAGACTGCTAATCATGAACTCGTAAAGGGCATCGAGGTTGGCGGCGATTTCACCGCCGATCTGATGGTCCAGGGTATTGCGAAATTCCGCCACGATGGCCATGGCCTTTTCAACGCCGGTGGTCTTCCCCTGCTGGTTGCCCGACTCGATGGCCAGAATGGCCTGCCGGGTGAAACGGATCGCGCCGTCGTAAAGCATGATCAGGATCTGTTCGCGGGACGCGGTATCGATCTGATTGTGCTGATACTTGTTCATGTATGCATTCATTAATTTTTACTCCACAGGTTTTCCAGGGACTTGAGCTGCGATGTCAGAAAAGAACTGGTCGCGTTCATGGAACTCATCAGCAGTTCCAGGGAGTTGAACTGGTCGAACAGGGTCTTTTCCCGTTTTTCCAGGCGAAGTTCCATGCTCACGATGCTTTTGTCGATGCGCTTGATATTGCTCTCGATACTTTCTTTTCGACCGGCATGGAAGCCGTCGATGTCGTCGGTGATGTCGTCGAGGTAGCTTTTAAAACGGGTGGCGATGCCTTCCTCCGAACCGTCGCCGGCCAGCAGGGTGGTGACTCCCGCCAGGTCGTCCTGGATCGCTTCGGTCAATGCTTCGTCATCGATCTTGAGGGTGCCGTCCTTCTGGGTTTCCAGTCCTAACTGGGAGAGGGACGTGATGCCGCCGGCGATCGGCGTGGTCAACAGGTTTTGCAGGCGTCGCTTGATGCTGTTGAGGCCTGAATCGCCGGACAGAATGCCGGCTTCGCTCCCCTCGGTCTTCGACTGGCTGGTGACGTAGGAAACCACGTCGTTGTAGCCCGAGACGAAAGATTTGATCAGGTTCTTGACGGCGTCGTCATCCACCTTGACCGTCAGGTTGGTGACGGTGCCTTCCTCTGCTTTGTCCAGATCGAGGGAAACGCCGGGGATTGCCTCGGTGAGGGTGTTGCTGTCGCTGTAGATATCGATGCCGTCCACCCGGATATGGGCCTGCTGGGCGGTCTGGGTGGTCGTCAGGGCCGGAGGAGCGTAACCCGGGTCGCCACCTGTCAGGGCGGAGGAGTCGAGGCTGAAACCGGTGGCGATGTCCGTTCCGGTCAAAACCAGACGATAGGGGGTGCCGGAGCCGTCGTTGATGATGGCTGCGTTGACCCCGGCATCCGCCTCGTTAATGGCCGCCATCATGCCTTCGAGGGAATTGTTGTCCGCATCGATGGTGATATCCATCGGATCGTTGGCGCCCACGGTCAGGGTCAAGGTGCCCATGCCGAAACTGGGGGCGGTTTTGTCGGCCACCCCCAGGGTGACGCTTTTCTGAACCTGGGCAAGACCTACCACCTCGACCTGGTAGCTGCCGGGCAGCGCTGTGCTTTCGGCGGTGGCGGAAAAGAAGGTCTCCGAGCTCAGGGTGGCTTTCTTGGCCTGGAGTTCGGTCGCCGAATCGAGTTTGTCGATCTTCGACAGGAAGCTCTCCAGCTTGCTTTCAAACTTGGTCAGGGCGGTGAGGCGGGCCTTGAAATAGTTCTTGTCCTTTTCCAGACGGGTGACCGGTTGGCGTTCCGCCTTCATCAACTGTTCGATCAGCGAAGATGTGTCCAGGCCCGTGGCCAGGCCGCCGAATGAAATGGTCATGGCGCGCCGCTCCCTTCAGGTCAGCCGGTGGTGTCCACCAGGCTGCCCCGCAATTCGTGCAAAACTTCGGTCAGATCGATGATTTCTTCCGGCGGAATCTGGCGAATCGTTTCCCCCGATTCGACGTCCACCAGGCGGACCACCATCTTGCTGGTTTTGGCTTCCATCTCAAAACGCACACTGTAAGAGCCGTCTTCGGTGAGCGCCTTGATCCGGTCAAGGACCTCCTCGGATTGGACCATTTTCTTCGCGGAATCCGAGTCTGTCTGGTTGGTTGCTTTCTGGCGTTCGCGGTCGATCTCGTCGGCGCTGGTCGTCACTTTCGGCGAGATCGTTCCGGAAACGGCGGCAGAGTCAATTTTCATCGTCGCCTCCCTGGAAAAAGGGGGCCGGGAATCCCGGCCCCCGAGGGTTTAACTACCGGTTAGATCTTAGCCGAGCAGCGACAGGGCCAACTGCGGCGCCTGGTTGGCCTGGGCGAGGATGGAAACCCCGGCCTGCTGCAGGATGTTGCTCTTGGTCATTGCCGAGGTTTCCTGGGCGATGTCCGCATCCAGGATCCGCGAACGGGCGGCGGTCAGGTTTTCAGCAACGTTCGACAGGTTGCTGATGGTCGATTCGAAACGGTTCTGAATCGCACCGAGACCGCCGCGGATGCTGTCGATGGTGTTGATCGCCGAGTCGATGGTGGTGATCGCGGACTGGGCGGCGCTGTAGGTGTTGACGTTGACGCCGGCGACAGCGATGGAGGTGGCCACGGAAGAGGCGACGTTTCCTGCTACGCTGGTCGCGAAGCTGCTGGCGACGTTGCCCGCGACGGTGGTGGCGACGTTGGAAGCAACGTTGCCCGCGCTACCGGTACCGATGTCGGTGGTGGCGACGCTGGTGGCGACGCTGGTGTTGACGGCGGTCGTAGCGACACTGGTGGCGACACTGGTGTTGACGGCGGTCGTAGCGACGCTGGTGGCGACGGAAGTTGCAGTCGCCGATCCTGCGGCGAGGGACAGTGCGGAAGCATTGGCTGCCCCGATGTTGATCGAGATCACGTTGTTACCGCCCGCGTCGGCGCCGACCTGGAAGACCGCGTTGGCCGCCCCGGAGGCGAAGGTGCCGTCGAGCAGGTTTTGGCCGTTGAAGGCCGTGGAACCAGCAATCCGGTTGATTTCGCTGACCAGTTGTTGGACTTCAGCGTCCAGGGAGGAACGGTCCTGGCTGGTGTTGGTGCCGTTGGAGGATTGGACTGCCAGTTCGCGCATACGCTGCAGGATGTTGGTGGTCTCCTGCAGGGCGCCTTCAGCGGTCTGCGACATGGAGATGCCGTCGTTGGCGTTACGTACTGCTTGATTCAGGCCCCGGATCTGGGCGGTCATGCGGTCGGAGATGGCCAGACCGGCGGCGTCGTCCTTGGCACTGTTGATGCGCAGACCCGAAGACAGGCGCTGCATCGATTTTGACAGGGCCCCCTGGGACTGGCCGAGGTTGCGTTGGGCGTTCAGTGAAGCGACGTTTGTGTTAATTGTAAGTGCCATGGTTTTTTCCTCCTTGAAGGTGTGTTCGCGGGCGTCCGTGCCCTTTGGGTAATGGTTTCAGGTAAAGTACCGGAGATTTGCTTTGGTCTATCCCCCTCCTTTCTTTCGGGTATTTCCGGCCTTCAATTTACGTATCGGTTGAATAGGAAGAGATCTTTAGATAAAAAAATACGGCCGTAAAAAAAAGGGGGCGGATTGTCCGCCCCCGTGAGGTACATAGCGCAGGTTGGTTGACTTCAAAGGGTCGGGTTCAGTTTGGCCAATTCAAATTGCGCGGTCTGATTCCCAGGATCCTGATCCAGAACCAGTTGAAGAGCCGTACGAGCTGCTTCAGGGGAGCCCAGAGCCAGATAATATCGGCTCAGCTGCAGCAGTGCTCGAAAGTCACCCGGAATTTTTTCCAGGTAGTCCGCATAAACATCGAGTGCCGCATGCTGCTCGCCCAGCAACCAGAGAAGATCCGCATATTGCGGCGAATAGATCGGACTCAGACCTGTCAGGCATTCCAGGGCCAATTTCAACATGCCGTAATCCTGGCCGTCCTTAGCCAGGACTACGATCCGGACAAGAGCGTCTTCGACCAGGGCCGTGTGACCCCCATCGATGACCTTTTGGTAAAAGTCCAAAGCTTCTTTCACCTGGCCCTGGAGTTCGGCCCTGTAGCCTTCCGCCAGATTCGCCAGGCAGGCGGCTATGGGTTCCTGTTTTTGGGACAGTCCTCCAATCATCACACTCAGTGCTTCGGCGTTGCCCCGGCGAAATGCTGTTTGCGCCGAGGCCCGCATTTCGCTGTAATTGGTTTTTTTCAGGACCTGGTTGGAACTGAGATTCTCTTCCAGGGCCATGATTTTTTGAAAGCGGGCTTTTAGGCGGGCGAAGACCTGCAACTCCTCGGTCGTTAGTCGGGCAAAGGCTTCAGGATTCCGTTCCTGCCAGATCAGGCTCCGTCCGAACTGGCGGTCACGCTCCCATTGGGCCGCCATTTTCATGAAGTCGGCATTCTCCGACTCTTCCAGCATTCGCACCTGCAGGCGATTTTCCATTTCATTTAAAAGACGGAAAAATTCATCGATAGTCGCCAGATAGGATTCATAGTAGATCCGGCCCGTCGTCGCGATTCGCTCGTCGGTCCAGTTTTCGGCATTGGGTTTGATAATCCTGAAAAACCTTTTGATGCCAAGTCCTTTGAGAAATCTCGGCAGATCCTGGTACCGCGTGTTGATAAGCTTTTCAAGACGATCCATGCGCCTTTGGTAAAAGGCGGGCGGTTTTGAGCTATTGGGGTCCAGAAGGCACTTATTGGCAGCCAAAGCCGCCTTTGCCAATTTTTGAATGCCGACAGCACCCTTCCTCACCCGCTCCAACTCTTGCAGCGTTTCCCGGTAATGTTCGATGCGGTTGGCGCGGTCATCCATCGGCAGACATCTTTTGAATATATCGGCCGTCGTCTCCCCCGTTGAGGGAAGGCGAATTTTATCCACCGGTAGAAAATCGATATTGGCGAGTTTCATGGCTCCGGGGGCCGCATTGTAGACCTCGATCCCTTTATTCCTGGCCATGGCTGCAATGTCTATCATATTTCTCGTGCCGGCAAGGTAAGGGATCAGGGTACCGGCTCGCCAACCGCCATAGGTTTCAACACCCTCGGGTATGTCCCCGACCATCGCTCCACGTTCCCGGCCCATGATCGCGGAACTGTACATCTGGCCGTCACGACTGAAGCAAAGATCGACTCCGCCCAGAATTATTTGAGCAGGTCCCATCTCAACGGCGGCATAAAATGCTCCTTGCGTGACGGTGGGGCCTGCCGATTTCAGGGTCGGCAGATTGAGTTCGGTCTGCCAGGGGTAGCGATGGTCGCAATAAAAAGACCGTCCCTTCCATTGGGATATAATCAGCGGTGAGGAATGAGGGCCATTCAACAACAGGGTTTCATGACTGAAATGCAAGGCCTCCCGGCTGACATCGAAAGACAAGTTGGTGGGGTCCATGGTGTAGATGAAATGGGGAACAACCCCCTCTTGATATAGTTTCCGGGCGGCCCGGGAGACAGCCATGATCACGAGGTTGTCGCGGTTTTCCTTGACCCAGGGAAGAATCTCTTCCAGCGAGGGGCCCACTGCCAGCAGTACCAGGGTCTTTCCTTGGAAAGCATTCTGGAAACAGATGGATGAATTACGGTTTTCGGCCAGGTTCCGAAGCTGTTGAACCCAGAATTGGGTAGATCCTAAATTGGCTTTCGTGGCGAAAATCGATTTTTGCATCTCGGATTTGATCTTGATAAACAGTTCGTAGTATTCGGGAATGACCGCCTCGAGAACACACAGAGACCGCACAATTTTGGCGCGGTCGGCAAAAACATAGTCATGAAAACGATATTCGTCAAATTTGCCGTTAAGGTCTGCCAGTGACACCAAGCTAAGACCGGCAGGCAATGTTTCCAGATCGATCACTTCAGATAACCGATCGATAACTTCCGGCAATTCGAGGAGGATAAAGCGCGTTCCGTCCGGCACGCCTTTGTTCTGCAAATATTTGATCAAAAGACCTGAGTCCGTACCAATGATAAGGTAAAGGAAATCCTCCTGGAAGTAATCTCGACCGAAAAAGGTTTCGTAGACCTCCGTCAAACCCATCTTGCAAAAAGCATTACGATTGACCGAATAGAGAAACTTATCTCCGTAGGGACTTGTTTGAAACGGTTCGAGGTTGTTTTCAATATTGGTTTTCATGGTGAATTATCCTTTTTGAATTCCTTCCGGGGCTCGGCGGAGGTCAGGTGTCCCCGGACCGATCGAGCAATGGTTTGATCTCGTATTGCAGCAGGTCGGCCATGCGCTGAAAGTCCTTGCGGCCCTGGGCGGCCAGGGCTTCGCCCAGCAGCGGATTCAGCCGCTGCGTCGCTGCCGGCGCGGACAAGGAGAGCCGGGGCGCCAGGGCATCGATGAAACGGGCCATCCGGTCGCCGGCCATCCCCTCCATTCCCAGGCGCAAGGCCAGGATGGCGGAATCGAGGTGTGCTTGCCAATTGTTCTTGCCTTCCAGGTTTCTCATGCCGATTTTTCCAGATAGGAGCAGCCTTCGATGCGGGCTCCTCTGCGGCCGGCATTGACGAAGCGAACCCCGGTCTGTTTGGCGATGTAGTCTTCCAGATCCCGCAGAAAGCCCCGCAGGTTGGGCGAGGTCGGAATCCGGTGGCCGGATCCGTCGTGAACCCAGTGACCCTGAATATCCGGTACCATCGCTTTGGCGTGGGCTGCTCCGGAAACGTGGCTGAGTCCTCCGGGGTAGGCGAAATCCGCTCCCAGCAGGATGATTTCCGCGGCTCCCATGCCGACCGCCAGGTCCACCGCCGGATGCAGGACGCTGCCCGAGGAAAAGAGCGTCTGCTTCGGATACTCTTTCGTCAGGGATCGGTAGAGAGGGTGGTCGGGATAGGCCGTCAATCGTGGTCCGGGCCAGAGGTCCAGAACCTCCCGGTGAACGCAGGGGAAATAGACCAGGGGCGTGGCGGAGAAGGGCGCGAGGTCAAACCCGGCGAACTGCTTCAGCACGTCTTCGGGATGGGGGTCCACCGCCACCACAGCGTTGGGGACAATGCCTGCCGCTGCCAGGGGTTTGAGGGCCGAGTCGACGGCCACCAGGGGATGCCGGTCTTTCCGCGTCCTGATCCAGTCGAAGGATTCGGCCAGGGTCGGCCCGGCCGCGGCGACCAGTATCCTTTCGCCCCGGTGTATCCCGAACAGCGAACCGGCGTCGCCGTCCCTTCGGCAATATCCCTGGTTCTCTTCCAGCCGGACGACGAGGGAGGCATTGTCCGCACCATGTTTTTCACGGATGAAGGGGGTCGACAGTTCCAGAACAATCAGGTCTCGCAGCCGCGCCGCGCCGTCGTCGGCCAACTGCAGGCAGGAGGGGACCGCGGCGAAGGGGCGCTGCAGATCCGCGGCTTCCGAAGCAGTCAATAAGTTGACCCTGGCATCCGCAAGCCAGTCCCGGTGATCGAAGAAACAGAAACTGGCGTGAAGGACCGCCGGGTTCAATATCACCACCTCCAGTCGGCGAAGGCTTTCCCGCCGCAGAAGAGTTCGAGGCAGGTCTCCGGAGCCGATACCGTAGACCCAGGCGAGAGAAGAATTCTCAGGAACCAGGGAGGCCTGGATGGCTGCTTCGGAACGCCTGTCGTAGCCGCTTCCCAGCTGGATGCCGTCGATGGACAGGGTCGGCTCCGGGGTATCTGTCACCCGGCACTCTTCGAAGGCCGGCGCCCGGTCGACCATGGCCGCAAGGCGGGGCCAGCGGCTCCGTACCACCTTGAGGTTAACCTCCAGCAGGTTCTCGCCCTGGCAATGGTCACGGGAATGTGGGTCATGATCAGAAGGGGACAATGCTAAATCCTTGTATTTGGCCGAACTTTTCAAAAAAAAAGCCTTCCTCCTGGATACTTGCAAGAGGAAGGCCAAAGTGAATTTATCCGGTGTCAGGCGCCGAGCCGGATCAGGGTTTCGATGACCCTTTCCTGGTCTGCGTCGGTCAGCCCCGCTGAGCAGGGGAGGCTGAGGGCAGAGGCGTTGAGCCCTTCGGCCACTTCACCGCCGAGCCGCCGGGTCTGCCGGTAGGCCGGGGAGAGGTGCAGCGGCTGCCACAGGGGTCGGGTCTGGATCCCTTCTTCGGCAAGGCATTGCATTAACTCTTTGCGATCCCTGCCGTAACGGCCGGGATCGACCAGCACCGTGTAGAGCCACCAGGCACTTTGTCCGTAGGAGACCTCGGGCATCGGCGTGATTCCCGCAACCGGGGACAACGCCTGGCTGTAACGCTCGGCGATCGCTTTTTTCGCGGCCAGGTAACCGTCGAGCTGTTCCATCTGGGCGCAGCCCATTGCCGCCTGCAGATTGGTCAGCCGGTAGTTGAAGCCGATTTCTCCATGGATGTATTCGAGGGGATCATCCTTGGCCTGGGTGGTCAGGTAGCGGGCCCGCTCCGCCCACTCGGGGTTTTCGGTAACCA
>Ga0214472_10009266_pt1 | contig 10271 bp, 9 predicted proteins | sample RVTome_6_FD_207662 | JGI IMG/M metagenome (GOLD analysis project Ga0214472, IMG submission 207662) | Soil microbial communities from uranium-contaminated site in the Upper Colorado River Basin, Wyoming, United States - RVT140D175 | ecosystem: Environmental > Terrestrial > Soil > Contaminated >...
GCCGTCCTCTTCGGAGCCGCGCTCCACGGCCCGACGCGCTTCTTCGAGCGCAACGGATGGCCGCGTGTGCTTTCGGTGCTCACGGTCTACCTCTTGCTGCTCGGCGTGTTCGCGTCGGTGGTGTCCCTGATCTTCCCGCCGCTCATCAACCAGGCCGTGGACCTCGCCGACGACTTGCCGCAGATCGTGGACGACCTGCGCGACGCGACGATCGGCTTCATCGACGCGGTGGCCGGCAGCGGCTCCGGTGAGCAGGTCGTGGACGCGATCACGCGCGGGGCGGGGGAGGTCTCGCCGGATTGGGGCGCCCTCATCCGGCTGCCGCTGACCGTCGCCGGGATCCTCCTCAACATCGTGCTGGTGCTGTTCCTGAGCGCGCTGATGCTCCTCGAGCGCGACAGGGCGCGCGAATGGGTCATGAAGTTCGTGTCGCCGGAGGACCGGCCGCTCATGCTGGAGGTCTCCCGCACCGCTCTTCTCAAGCTCGGCGCCTACGTCCGCGCACAGCTCCTGATCATGACCATGACGGGGGTCGGCACCTTCCTGGGGATGGTCATCATTGGCGTGCCGTTCGCCTTCCCGCTCGCGTTGCTGGCGTTCATCGGCGAGGCGATCCCGATGGCCGGCGCCTTCATCGCCGGCGGGCCGATCGTGCTCCTGGCGCTCCTCCAGTCACCGATCACCGGCCTGCTCATGCTGGCCTGGCTGGTGGTGATGCAGCAGTTCCAGGGATTCATCGTCGTGCCGATCGTGCAGAGCCGCGCGGTCCAGCTCTCGCCGGTCGTCGTGCTGCTCTCGGTGCTGGCGGGTGCGAGCCTGGGCGGGATCGTGGGCGCGATCATCGCCATCCCGGTCGTGGCCGTCGCCGACGTCGTGATCCGCGACGTCGTATTCCCGCTGCGACGTGCCCGCGAGGCTCGGCGCCAGGAGCAGCCGGCGCTGTGATAGGTGAGGAGGCGACCGTTCGATGAGTGGCCGAATTGACACCGTGCCGGCGGTGCTGCGCGTCACCTATTCGGTTCATCGGTCACCGTGACACCACAGCGGCTGAGTTTGCGACCCGGACGTGTGCCGATGACCGATGAACCGAACGTGCGACGCATGCGACGACCCTCCAAGCGTCAAATCGCCGATTCATCGAACAGAAGGTGCGGCAAAGGACAGGGACCGACCAGCCGAGGCGTTCAGGCGTCCAGGAAGCGCCGCAGGAAGCGCTTCGTGTCCTCCTCGCGCGGCGCGTCCAGCATCTGCTCCGGCGGTCCCTGCTCGGCGACGACGCCGTGCTCCATGAACACGACGCGATCCGCGGCCTGACGCGCGAAGTGCATCTCGTGGGTCACGACGATCATGGTCGTGCCCTCGTGCGCCAGGTCTTCCATGACCCGCAGCACCTCGCCGATGAGCTCCGGGTCCAGCGCCGACGTCGGCTCGTCGAAGAGCAGCACCCTCGGCTCCATGCACAGGGCGCGGGCGATGGCGACGCGCTGCTTCTGCCCGCCTGACAGCCGCGCCGGGTACTCGTCGCGCTTCTCGAGCAGGCCCACCTTGTCCAGGAAGCGTTCGGCCGTCGCCACCGCCTCCTCCTGACCGATGCCGCGCACGCGTGTCGGGGCCTCGATGCAGTTGGCCAGCACACTCATGTGCGGGAACAGGTTGAAGTCCTGGAACAGCATCCCGGCGCGCAGCCGCATCTGGCGGATCTGCTCCTGGTGGCTGCGACTGCGCGCCTTCAGCGGGTCCGCCTGCAGCCTCAGCCCGTCGACCTCCACCCAGCCGACGGTCGGCTCCTCCAGGAAGTTGATGCAGCGCAGCAGGGTCGTCTTGCCCGAGCCGGATCGGCCGATGAGCATCACCGCCTCGCGCTGCCGCACCTCGAGGTCCACGCCGCGCAGGACGTGGTTGTCGCCGAAGTACTTCTCGACGCCCTCGAGCCGCACCATGACATCGCCGAGGTGCTCGGGCAGCGTGTCGGCGTACCCGCTTCCCTCCGGCGCCGGACGGGTACCGAGGTCGGGGAGCGGCGTTTCGGTCATCGGTCGCCTCGCGCCAACCGCCGCTCGAGCTTCTCCTGGAAGAAGCTGAAGATGATCGTGAGCGTCCAGTACACGGCGCCGGCGACGATGAGCGCGGCGACCGGTTCGAACGCGCTGCGCCCGATGCGCTGCGCCATGAAAAGCGTCTCGTGCACGGTGATGGTCGAGACCAGCGCCGAGTCCTTGATCATCGCGATGAACTCGTTCCCGATGGCCGGCACCACGATGCGCACCGCCTGCGGCAGGACGATCCGGCGCATCACGAGCTGCTCGCGCATGCCCAGCGCCTCGGACGCCTCCCGCTGGCCGCGGGGAACGGCCTGGATTCCGGCGCGGAAGATCTCGGTCATGTACGCGCCGTAATTCAGGCTGAGCGCCAGGACGCCCGCCGGGATGGCCGGCAGGATGATGTTGAGCTGCGGGAGCGCGAAGTAGATGAAGTAGATCTGGAGCAGCAGCGGCGTGCCTCGGAAGAGCGAGACGTAGAACGAGCCGATCGCATTGATGACGGGGTTCGTGCTCAGCCGGGCGAGCGCGCCCAGGACCGCCAGGATGGTGGCGAAGAAGATCGACAGCGCGGCCACGAGGATCGTGATCCCTGCTCCCTGGAGCACGATCACCGGGCCGGATACCAGAACGAACTCGAATTCGGCCCCGGAAGCAATCCACGTCCCGGCGCCGAGCACGGCTATGAGCGCGAGCCAGACCGCGACGAAGGTCGCGCTGAAGCGCCGGCGCGCTCCGCGTCTGGCGGCGGTGATCTGCTCGACGATCGGCACCACCTTCGCCGCCTCCGAGCCGGACCCGACGGTCATCGCGATCCTCTAGAAACGAGGATGGGCGGGGCATTCCGCCCCGCCCATCTGTTTGGCCGACCCTACTCGGCCGTATCGTCGAACACGGCCATCTGCGCGGGGGTGAAGTAGTAGGGCTGCGTGAAGTCGAGGACTTCCTTGCGCTCCTCGGTGACGGTCACCGAGCCGACGCTCACGTCCCACCGTCCACCCCAGCTTCCGGCCACGACCGCGTCGAACGTCGGGTCCGTGAACTCGACGTCGACCCCCAGGCGAGTGGCGATCTCGGTCGCGACGGCGATGTCGAAGCCCTCGTAGTCCCCGGTCGACTCGTTCAGGAACGACTGCGGCGGATACGCCGGGTCGGTTGAGACGATGAGGACGCCCGCCTCGCAGACCGCGGCCAGGTGCCCGTCGTTGTCGCCCGAGGCGCAGGCGGCTACACCGCCACTCTCCGATGCGGGCTCGTCCCCGCCCTCCTGCGAGGTGAGGTCGACGCCGTCGTACCACTCCTCCGACAGCGCGGTCAGCGTCCCGTCGGCGTGCATGTCGGCGACGATCTGGTCCACGGCCGCGACCAACGAGTCGTTGTCCTCGACGCTCGCGTCGAATGCGACCGCCAGCGGCTCGTAGAAGACCGGCTCGCCGATGAGCTTCACCGGGTATCCCTCGTCGATGGCTCCCTGCGCGGTTGGAAGCGCGGTGAGCCAGCCCTGGAAGTCCTCGGTGCGACCGCCACGCCACGCCTCCGCGCAGTCGATGTCGGTCGGCAACGTGGTCGCCACCACGCCCTCGGGGACCTCGGCGATCTCTCCGGCCTCTTCGGGCAGGTTCAGTGTGCCTTCGATCCAGAACAGGTACGTCGTGGCCTCGCCGACGCAGACGGTCTGCCCGGCCAGGTCGTCAAGGCTGTCGATGCCGCCCGTATCCCCGGCCTGGCACGCCGCCAGTACGAGCACAGCGGCCGGCAGGATGGCGAGACGCCGCAACTTCTCCATGGTCTCCTCCGTACGATGCGCGCCGAGGTCCGGCGCTATTGCGTTTCGGTTGGCACGTTGTAGCACTTCGCCACCTTGCGGGGCAAGGAATCGCCTTCGATCGGCGCGGCGCCGCATCGGTACACTCACGCCATGACGACGACCGAGCGACCGATCGCCACTCCCGGCGCGCGCGTGCCGCTCAGCCAGGCGTCAACGCTTCCGAAGCGCTACTACCTCGACCCGGCGGTCCTCGAGCGGGAAAAGGAGCTCGTCTTCGGGCGCACCTGGCAGCTCGTGGCCCGAGCCGATGAGCTCCAGCGCATCGGCGACTTCGTGCCCGCCACGGTCCTCGACGAGCCGGTCGTCATCACTCACGGCCTCGACGGCGAGCTCAAGGCGTTCTACAACGTGTGTCGTCATCGGGCAGGCCAGGTCGCGCTCACGCGCGGCAACCGCAAGTCGCTCCAGTGCCGGTACCACGGCTGGACGTACGGCCTCGACGGTGGTCTGCGCGCCGCCCCCGAGATGGAGGCGACCGAGGGCTTCGACAAGGCCGACTTCGGACTCGTCCCGGTGCGCGTGGACCGATGGGGGCCCTTCGTCTTCGTCAACCTCTCCGACGACGCGCCGCCGCTGGCGGAGGTCATGGGCGCCATTCCGTCGGAGGTCGCATCGGCTGGATATGACGTCGGTCGCATGCGCCTGGTCGAACGTCGCGAGTACGTCATCGAGTGCAACTGGAAGGTCTACGTCGACAACTACCTGGAGGGCTACCACCTGCCGATCGCGCACCCGGCGCTCTTCAAGGAGCTCGACTACGACTCGTACCGCGTGGAGGAGTTCCGCTACTACTCGAAGCAGCACGCGCCGATCCGGGAGCTCAAGCCGGGCGAGGAGATCGGCGTCGACCGTCGCTATCTGCGCCAGCCCGGCGCCGAGGACAGCGCGCTCTACTACTGGCTCTTCCCGAACACGATGTTCAACATCTATCAGGACAACATGTCCTCGAACGTCATCCTGCCGATGGGCCTGGACCGCACGCTGACGATCTTCGAGTGGTTCTTCTCCGAGCCGGGCACCGGGCCGGGATGGGAGTCGATGCAGCAGACCATCGCCTTCTCCGACGAGATCCAGCAGGAGGACATCGCCATCTGCGAGCAGGTCCAGCGCGGCCTGCGCTCGCGCGCCTACGAGGCCGGCCGCTTCTCGGCCAAGCGGGAGAACGGCGTCTACCACTTCCAGAACCTGGTCCGCGAGTTCCTGGGCGACTGAGCGTTCGCGCGCCACGGTCGTTGCCTGACAGATTCATCTGACCGCCGCGTTAACGGCGTCGGCCGCTCGGCGTCCTGTCAGATTCATCTGACCGCCGCGCTATCGCCGGAAAACTGGCCATGGACTGCCACCCGCGACTGTGAGCCTGCACCACGCGTGACACGGACCCGCTGCCCGGTTGTAGTGCGGCTGCTGTCTGAATCTGGCAGCGCCTCGAACCACAGCAGCCCTGCTGGCGCACCGGACGGCGCTGCAACCCACGCCGTGGCCGCCCGGCCGCGCAGACCGAAGGCCTCGAACATCGATGGGTGTCGCTCGACAACCCGTCGCCCAGTTCGGTGGTCCGCCACGACGAGAGCCACGACCACTGCGCTCGGGTCTGCGCACCCAACCTGTTCGGCGAGCAGGCGACCGAGGCGGCGCTTCACGCTCAACGACCCGAGCGTCTCCTGGAGATTCCCGAGCCGGCTCTTGACCTCGACGATGAGCAGCGTTCGCGTCGACGCGTGCCAGGCAAGAATGTCGCAGCGCCCCCGATCCCCGTAGTGGTTGAAGCTGACCTCGAGGTGCGTGGTCCAGCCGGCGCTCCGCAGCCGAGCGGCGACCGCCTCCTGGAGGGTTGCGTGAGCCCGGTCCACGAGCCGGTCGAGCTCGGCGCCCTGCCACCGAAGCTCCACGACAAGCACCGCGTCGAGCGCGGCTGCGAGATGCTCGAGCGATCGGACGGTCAGGCCTGCCAGCTCGCCGAGTTCCGCGCGAGAGACGGTGTCGCGCGAGACGCCGGCCCGGTCGCCGAGATCCGCCTGCCGCCAGCGGCGCAGCCGGCGAAGGGCGCGAACCGCGACGGGCAGATTGGTGCGCATCTCGACATCGTCACGACCTCTACTTATCACTCACTTACCGAATCGTGACCGTTGGGTGAGCGCTAGGCTGCTCGGATGCCGCCGCTGACCTACGAAAGGCTCCTGGAGGTTGGTCGAGCCGCGGAGGGCAAGACACTCGAGACGGTAACCGGCCGCAGGTTCACGGTCGGGATCTACCGCGAGGGCCTCTTCTTCACGCCGGTGTCGAGCGGTTACGGGCAGAGCGACGGGCGCAAGGCCGCGGAGCGGTTCGTGGAGCGCTTCAACGAGATCGGCAGCCTCCGGCCCGGCGATTACGCGGACGTCACCCGCAACGCGTCATACTTCATCGGCCTGCTCCGGTGGGCCGACATCGAGGGCTGATCCGGCCAGCCGCGCGGCGATCGCACTAGACCACGGCGAAGACGGTGCTGCGATCTCCGCTGACACCTTTCAATGAATGCTGGCCACGTGGTCTGGATTTCGCTCATCGTTAGTGCCCTCGCGGCTGTGCGACCACCGGCTATCGTACCGACCATGGTGGCGGTGAAGCGCGAAGACGGGCGACTGACGGTTGCCCTCATCTCGGAGGTCTTCTGGGAGGCCGATGGCGTCGCGCGCCTGCGCGAGCGCCTGGGCGAAGCCGCTGAGCGTGGGGCGGACGTCGCCGTCCTGCCCGAGCTGCCGCTGAACCAATGGCGGCCGAGCACGAAGGAGCCCGTCGACGACGACGCCGAGCCGATGGACGGACCCCGCTCCCGCCCCCAGGCCGAGGCGGCGGCCGAGGCCGGCATCGGTCTGGTGGGAGGCATCATCCACCGGGATCCGGACACGGGTCGCCGGACGAGCCGCGCCCTCGTGTTCGATCGGTCTGGAAGCCTGGTCGCCACCTACGAGAAGCTGCACCTTCCGGAGGAGCCCGGCTTCTGGGAGACGAGCCACTACGAGCCGGGCAGGGAGCCGCCGAGGCGGATCGACGCGTTCGGGTTGCCGGTCGGGGTCCAGATCTGCTCCGACAGCAATCGTCCGCAGGGGACGCACCTGCTCGCCGCCGACGGGGCGATGGCCGTGGTCATCCCGCGCGCCAGCGAGGAGCGCTCGTACCAGCGCTGGAAGACCGTCTTCCGCGCGAACGCGCTGACGAGCTGCGTCTACGTCCTGTCGGTGAACCGGCCGCATCCGGAGGATGGCGTGCTCATCGGCGGGCCGAGCGTCGTGATCGACCCGAACGGGCAGCCGCTGGTCGAGACGACGGATACGCTGGCGCTCGTCACCCTCGACGAGCGCGTGGTCCAGGAGGCACGACGCGCTTATCCGGGCTATCTCCCGGTCCGCGCGCGGCTGTACGCCGATGCGTGGGCGGAGATCGCGGGACGCGACGGCTGACGGAGCCGGCGGTCACTCCGCGGCGAGGGTGAACTGCTCCTGGGCCATGAGCTCTCCGGCGGCGTAGACGCGCATCACGTACAGACCGGGGCCCCAGTCGATGATGAGGTTGTCCGCCGGCACCTCGAAGCCGGCGTAGTTCAGGTCTGGAACGACCGCGAAGATCGGGGCCGCGCCCTGCACCTCCTCCTCGGTGCCGTCCTCGAGAACGCGCACGACCTGCTCGCCGATGCTCGAAACGCCCCACGGCTCCGGGACGGTGACGACGTGCGCGAAGTTCATGCCGGGCGTGAACGTGTTGGTCGGGGCGGTGATGGACTGGCGGTTCTCGTCGAGCTCGCTGCCGAAGACGAGCGTGCCCGGAGGTCCGGCGACCGGGGTGGCGGTCGGCTCGGGGGTGTCGCTGGGAATCGGCGTCTCGGAGGGCTCGGCGGTGGGCGACGGGGTCGGGGTCGGGCCGTTCCGCCCGACGGTCGGCTCGGTCGGGTTCAGCCCTGAGACGATCAGTCCGAGGACCACCGCGAGCAGGATGGTGCCCACGACGGCGCCGATGGAGATGAGCGAGTCGCGGTCGGTGGGGATGCGGCCCGACGGGGCGAGCAGGGGATCGCCGTGGCGGAGCGGAACGCCGCAGGACCGGCACACCTGTGCCCACTCGGGGTTCGAGCGGCCGCAGTTGAAGCAGTCGACGAGCTCGTCGTTCATGGGGTGCTGGGGTGCCCTCCTGTCGCGTCCCCGAGGCCGGCAAGCCTAGCAGTCGCAGGTGGCCGCCGGCGGTGAGAAGCGCCGACGGCCGGATGGCCGACCGCGCAACCGGCCGACCGTCGAGGAGTCTAGCGACCGATGAACTCCCGCGCCGATGGCGCCCCCGACGCGCGCCGCCTCGTAGTATCCGCGGGTGCGGATGCCCGATCGACAGGCCGCGGCGGGGGTACTGAGAAGCGGCGTCTCGGTCGCAGTCGCGCTGGCCGTCGCCACCGGGCTCGTCGCGCTGCTGGAGCTCGGCCTCGAGCTCAGCAACACCTCGTCGGTCTACCTGCTGGCGGTGGGAGCGGTCGCGATCACGCGCGGCACGACGCCGGCGCTGGCGACAGCCGCAGGCGCCTTCATCGTCTACAACCTGCTCTTCGTGGAGCCCCGCTTCACCCTGACTGTCGCGCGCCCGGAGGAATGGGTGACGCTCCTGCTCCTTCTGATCGTCGGCGTGGTCATCGGTCGCCTCGCCGGCAGCCAGCGCGACCGTGAGCGGCTCGCACTCCGGCGGGAGCGCGAGGCGAGGGCGCTCTTTGCGATCACGCGCGAGCTCGCGACAGGAAACCGATCCCAGGACGCGATCGGGACGGTTCTCTCACGCCTCCTCGACGAGACCGTCACGCTGCGCATGTGGGTCGGGCTCGGGCCCACGGTCGCCCAGGAGCGGGCCGTCGGCGACACGGGTCCCACCTCTCCGCTCCCGTCCCTGGGGACCCACTCCGTCCTCCGTCGAGATCGCGCGGAGGGGTCGGCGGCGTGGACGCGAATCCACACCGGAAGCGAGGCCGGGGGCCGCGCTGCCAGGGCCGCGAGCGGGCGGGCCCTGTACCGGGTCGAGCTGCACGCCGGCGACCAGGCGATCGGATCCCTGTGGTGTCAGCGGGATCCATCGCTCGGCGATCCCTACCTCGAGCAGACCCGCCTCCTTGCCGCTGCCGCGGACCAGATCGCCCAGGCGGTCCAGAGGGATCGGCTCGCGACGGCCGCGGCGGAGACCGAGATCGCCCGTCGGAGCGACGCACTGCGCTCGGCGCTGCTGGACTCGGTGTCACACGACCTGCGGACGCCGCTGGCGAGCATTCGGGCGGCAGCGGGCAGCATCGCCGATGCGTCCATCGACCTCGGACCGACCGAGCGCCGCGCAGCCGCTCGCTCGATCGACGAGGAGGCGGAGCGGCTCAATCGGCTCGTGGGCTCACTCCTGGACATGAGCCGGATCCAGGGCGGCGTGCTCGTTCCGGACCTCGAGGTCATCCCTCTCGGCGAGCTGGTGGAGCCCGTCGCGCGCATGACGACCGCGCGCGGGGGCCCTCCGGTGAGGATCGATGTGCCGCATGACCTTCCGAGCGTGAACGTCGATGCGACGTTCCTGACCCAGGCGTTGACGAACGTGCTCGAGAACGCCGCGCGCCACGCTCCGGCCGGCCCCATCGTGATTCGCGCGCGCCGGGTCGGCGATCGGGTCAGTCTCGTGGTCGAGGACGGCGGGCCCGGCGTCCCAGCCGAGTCCCTGCCGCGGATCTTCGAGCGGTTCTATCGGTCCCCGGACGGTTCGTCCGGCGCGCGGCGGGGATTCGGGCTGGGGCTCGCCGTCGTGCGCGGGCTCGTGGAGGCGATGGGTGGGACCGCGCGCGCCGAGCGCAGTGAGCTCGGCGGCCTTGCCGTCACGCTCGAGCTGCCGATCGCGCCCGATGTCGAGACCGATCCGTGACGCCGGCGGACGGCAGCGCCCAGCTTCTGCTCGTCGAGGACGACGAGCCGACGCGCCGTGCCGTGGCCGCCAACCTCGGTGCGCACGGCTATCGCGTGCGCGAGGCCGCCGACGGCGAGGAGGCGCTGCGGCTCTGGGAGCAGAACCGCCCGGACCTCGTGCTCCTCGACCTCGGCCTGCCCGGCATGGATGGCCAGGCGGTGGTGCGGCGGATCCGGCACGACTCGACGACGCCGATCATCATCCTGTCGGCTCACGACCAGGAGCGCGACAAGGTCGCTGCTCTGGATGCCGGTGCGGACGATTACCTCACCAAGCCGTTCGGCATGGCCGAGCTCCACGCCCGCATTCGCAGCGCGCTGCGCCGCGCCCTGGGTCCGGCCGCCGGCGGCGACGGCGCCGTGAGCATCGGTCCGCTCCGGTTGGATCCCGTTCGACGCCGCGTGACCGTCGGCGACCGAGAGGTGCACCTGACGCCGCGCGAGTACGAGCTGCTGAAG
>Ga0214472_10009267_pt1 | contig 10270 bp, 8 predicted proteins | sample RVTome_6_FD_207662 | JGI IMG/M metagenome (GOLD analysis project Ga0214472, IMG submission 207662) | Soil microbial communities from uranium-contaminated site in the Upper Colorado River Basin, Wyoming, United States - RVT140D175 | ecosystem: Environmental > Terrestrial > Soil > Contaminated >...
CATTGGATCCCCCTCATCGACGAAGATCCGTAGATAACCTTCCGGCTCAGCCAGAGCCACGGCGCGCCCCAGGTGTTCCAGGGCGCTGTCATCATGACCTTCCGCCTGCATGACCAGGGCTTGCTGGATGAGGATGGCGATGGCGCTTCCGTTTCGTCCCTGGACGTCGGCCGCCTCCAGCAGCCGCTTGAGCAGCATCCATGCTTGCGCATGGTCCCCCTGCGCGCGGCGGATCCGAGCGAGCGTCAGGTACTCCAACTCGCGCCAGCCCGGTTGAGCCAGCTCCGGATCCTCCGGACCGAGCCCGGTTTCAGCCACCCAGGTTTCTGGGGACTTGAGATCTCCCTGGGCCAGTTGCAGAGCGGCGCCCAGGGCCGCTGCCTGCTTCGCGACCAGGCTGACCTGCGTTTTTCGACCAGCCTGATGGGCGCGGTCCAGCGCGTCCAGCGCATCTGGCCAATTGCCTCGAATCTGGTGGACATGCGCCACGACTCGATGGAGCACGAAGGCGGCCCAGGCGCCCCCGACATGTTCCAGCAGGTCGGTGCCCAGCTTGACATGCTCGAGGGCGGCGTCCAGCTGGTTCTGCTCACACAGGATGTGCGCGAGCCCAGCATGTGCCATCGCCGCGCCCTTATGTGGGGTGCCGGGCCCCGCCCAGGCCAGCACCTGCCGGTACATCTCCATGGCACGGCCGAGCTGGCCCTGTTGAACCAGAATGTCGCCCAGGAAACTGGCGGCGGCCAGCTGGATGTAGTACACCCCGTCGGCCTGGCTAAGCTTCAGCGCCTCTTCGAACGCGTGGGCGGCTGCGGCGATGTCGCTGGATTCCAGGTGCGCGGTTCCGAGCGTAAAGGTGACCGCACTTCGCCAGGGACTCTCGGGCGGCAAGTCCTCGAGGGCGCGCTGGGAGAGCCTACGGGTACGTGCCACCTCGCTGCGAGTGGCGGCGACCATGGCCTGCAAAGCGGCGGCCTCACCGCCGAGGGCGGCGCTGTAGGATCCATGGTCCTGCGCCACCTGAACCGCGAGCTCGGACCACTCCTGCGCGCCAGATAGGCTGATCGCGCCACCCCATTGATAGGTCCAGGCCCGAGCGAGGCACAAGCGTGGGCGGGCCCGGATGGTCTCCTCCGGGAGGGCATCCAGCCACCCCCTCAAGGAGTTGCCAGCGCCGCGGTGCAGCATGTCGCCCGCCTGAGCTTCGATCAACGAGGCGGCCTGCTCGTGATCTCCGCTGGCCAGTGCGTGGCGAACCGCCTCCTGCATGGTGCCGTGCTGAGCGTGCCAGGCGCACGCCCGCCGATGGAGATCGGCTATCTGATCGGGCCAGGTCCGCTGGAGCCGTGCCTGCAGAACTTCCGCGAACAAATGATGGTAGCGATACCATTGAGCCTGATCATCCAGCGGGGCGATGAACAGGTTGGCTTGTTCCAGTCGCTCGAGGACGGATTGACCGTCTGCGCCGCCCGTGACCGCGTCGCAGAGCGGGCCGCACAGCCGGTCCAGGATGGAGGTCTTCAAGAGGAAATCGAGTGTGCCCTCCGGGCGTTGGTCGAGCACTTCTTCCGCCAGATAGCCGAGGATGTGCCGGTGGCTGCCCGAGAAGGTCCGAATGAAGCTCGGAATGTCATGTTGGGCCTGCATGGAGAGCGCCGCAATCTGCAGTCCGGCGATCCATCCTTCGGTGCGCGACTCCAACGCCTCGACTTCCGTCCCCGACAGGTGCAGCCCGGTCGCCTGGGCGAGGAAAGCGGCCGCTTCGTCGGCAGTGAAACGCAGGTCGTTGGCGCGGAGTTCGGCCAGCGCGCCGCCGGCCCGCAGTCGAGCCAGGGGCAGAGGCGGATCGGCGCGGGCAGAGATCACTAGATGGAGGTTCTGCGGGAGATGATCAATGAGGTAAGCCAACGCCTTATGGATCGAGGGCGTCTCAATCGCATGGTAGTCGTCCAGGACCGCCGCGAAAGCGTCCGGGTATGCCGAGATGTCGTTGACCAGGGCGGTGATGATAGAAGTGATCGGGGGAGTCTGCGGCGACCCCACAAGGGCCAGGGCACTCTGACCCAGATCTGCGTCGATCTGCCGCACCGAGGCGATCACATGTGTCCAGAACCTGGTCGGATCGTTATCCCCTTTGTCCAGGGAGAGCCAGGTCACGCAGCGGTGACTCTGCGGGATCCACTCGCTCAAGAGGGAGGTCTTGCCAAATCCGGCCGGGGCGGCGATCAGCGTGACCCTCCGATCGAGCCCCGCGTTCAGACGCCTCGTAAGGCGCGGCCGGGTAACCCGATCCGTCCGCGGACGAGGGACATGCAGTTTTGTGCTCAGGATCTCAATCATCGGAGACCCCATTGGCTGGGGCATGCTGCCTCACCAGGCTGGCAGAGCAAGGCGTGAGAGGATGATAATACGAATTCACACCGATTGAGTAGGAATTGGCACGGTCTGGCCCGCGCAGCGGCGGCTCGCTGCGCGATAATCTGCAACAAGGTGATACCGTGAGGCTCCCAAGGCGCTGGGTATTCAGGTTCGCCGTAGGTCTGATTGGGCTCGCGCTGAGCGGCTGCGCCATCAACTTCACCCCTGAGCCCATCCCGCAGCCGTTCCCGCAAAATGCGCCACTCCCGGTGTCGGGGTTCGAGCTCAACTACGAACCTGAACTATGGAACGACGCCGGCATTGTACAGAACTCCACCAACTGTTACGCCTACGCTCTCGACCGGAGAGCGGGGTTTCCGGAGGGACACAAGCTTCAGCCGGGCGAACTGGGCGGCATGCCGCTGGCCACTCTGGCGGACGTAGACGTGGAGCGAATCAAGGAGTTGGTCCTGGCGGATACGGGGGTGGCCGGCTTCACCTTCGAAGAGGTGAGTGCGCAGGACACCTGCCCTAGCGGGACCTACAAGGTGGCGCTCGTGGTCGATCCCGGGGTGGATTACCATTGGTATAGGCAGAACCCGGACGGGTCCTGGTCCCACAAGCCCGGCCACAGCGAAGTAACCGACCTCGACGCTGCTGGGAACACTGTCCTCGATCCCGCCGCGGCGGATCGAGACTATGGGTTCATCAACTACAGTGAATTCGGCGGATATTTCTGCACTGGCGCCGCGGCATGAGAATGACAAGCGGAGTGACGGTGGCCCAATACGGCCTGGATGTCACTCCTGCAGGAGATGATGGATGTCGGGGAGAATGCAGTTCACGCTGAGCTTGCTCAGCTTCGTGGGAGTGGTCTTGTTCGCCTCCTGCGTGCGCTCAGAGGGCGCTGGCAAGATGTCGCGGTCCGATTTTGACTTCCTGCGGCTGAGAATGAGCTACCAGGAGGTGGTCGCCAGGGTCGGTGAGGCGGACCGTGACGTGGGCTCGGGGATACACATCATGGTCTACGACCTCAGCGATGGCACCCAGCTCATGCTGTCCTTTGCCTCGCTGGACAACCTCATGGCGGTCCACCTCTACGATCCCGACCGCGACACCCGCGAGCTGATCCTCGGGTCCCAGGGGTAGTCCTCTACTCCAATCTGCCCTCGAAATTCGCCCGGATCAGCGCCTCGAGCGCCGCAATAGCCTGATCCTCGTCCGGGCCCTCCACCTGGATTTCGATCTCGTGCCCCTGCTCGACCCCCAGGGTCAGCACACCCAGGATGCTCTTGGCGTCCACCCAGGCCGGCCGCGTGACCGACGCGCAGCGCAACCGTCTTCATCGGGCAGCCCCGAGCGCCCCGACCAGCCCTCTCAGGTCTTCAAATGCCCAATCCGGCTGCTCGGCGCTCGCTGCAAGCTGCTGTCGATCAGTCATCCCGGTGAGCACCAGCGCGGTGCGGCAGCCGGCGCGGCGGCCGGCCTGGATGTCCGACTTCAGGTTGTCGCCAACCACCAAAACCTCCGCCGCCGGCAGCCCCACCATCCGCAGCGCGGCCCGGAAGAACGCCTGGCGGGGTTTTCCCAGCACCCGCGCCCGCCTCCCGCTGGCTGCCTCCAGCGCTGCCACCAACATGCCGTCGCCGGCCCCAACCCCGTCGTCGCTTGGATAGATCATCTCTCGATTCGGCGCCAGGAAATCCGCGCCCCGGCTCAATGCACGGATGGCCAGGGTCAGCTCCGACATCCGCACCACCTCCGGAAGGGTCACGATCACCGCCTCGGCAGCCTCCTCCGCCAACCCGAACCCCGCCTCCTGCACCAGTTCCCTCAGCGAGTCGGTCCCGATCACCAGCACCCTGGCTCCCCGCGGGCGCTTCCGCTGCAGGGCTTCGATCACCACCATCCCTGCGGTGAGCACCCGCGCCGGAGGAACCGGCATTCTTAACTCGCGCAGCCACCCCGCCAGCTCGGCGGGCTTCGCGGTGGGATCGTTGGTCGCCACGACATACGGCAGTGAACGCGCCTCCAGCCATTGCATGAACACGGCGGCACCGGGAAGCGCTTCGCCGCTGCGCCACAGCACGCCGTCGAGGTCGACGATGAACCCGCGCAGGGAGCCGAGCCGGGCTGGGGAGGAGTGGACCATGGATGCGTCCTCAAGGGTCGGCCCCGCGCCCGCTGCCCGGGCGGCAGGGCCCGCTGAGCATAGCACCTGAACCTCCGCCTTGTCCAGCGCCCGCCCAATCCCCATCGTAGCGAGGACGTCGCGCCCCAGGATCGAAGAGCCGCTGTCCATCGGCCGCGAAGTAGAATTGCGGGGCCCCGGAGGATTCGAGCGCGACGTGAAGCCGCTGTGGACCTGCCCCAAGTGCGGGCACCAGTTCGTCCCCGCCAACCTGTGGCACTCGTGCGGCCACTACGAACTGGAGTCGTTCATCTGTGAGGCCTACGCGGTCGGTCGGCAGGAGCATCTCGCCGGGCGCCGGACTTCCAGGTAGCCTCACCATGATGAAGTATCGGGAATTCCCCGCACTGGTCTTGATTGCGCTCATCGCCGCGGCCTTGGCATGCAGTCAGGCGCCGACAACCGCCGCGCCCTCCGCCAGCCCCGCTCCAACTTCCGCGGCAATCGCTGCGGGCCCCTCCGCCGCGAACACTGCCGTTTCGACTTCGGCGACCATCACTGCCGAACCAACCTCGGGCACCACGGTAATACCCCTATCCGGTTCGCCCATCTTGATCGGCACAGAGTACATCCTGACCGATAACCCTTCCCGAACCGGAGCGCTGGCTGAGCTCCTGGCTCCGATTGGGCTGCCGATGGCAAAGCCGCTGCCGGAGCCCTTCTCCTGGGGGAAGATGCAGACCTCCCCGGATGCGCCCATTGATTTCGGCCGGTTGGATGTTTTCGTCAGGGAATTCCAGGAGGCGGGATTCAGCGACTTCCTGATCGCCCTCAAGTCTGCCAGTCTGTGGGGGTCCAGAGACTCCTCGGCGCTGATCACACTCAACCCGGCCCCCAAGCCGGAGTACATGGCGGCCTATGAAGGTTGGATCTCCTCGGTTGTGGAGCGCTATGACGCCGACGGCTTCGCCGACATGCCGGGCTTGGTGAATCCAATCCGATACTACGAAATCGGCTCCGAATTCTCAAGCTACGAACCGGAACCGGTGGCCGAGTACCTGGAAACTCTCGAGCATGCCTACGCCGCCGCCCATCGGGCCGATGAGAATGTGATCGTGGCTCACGCGGCTTTCCTCACGACCCTGGCCTTCGAGGGGAATCCGGGTCCGGCAGAGTATGAGGCCGCCTTCGGAGAAGTCCCCGACCCATCTCACAACCTGGCGGATATCCGTCGGATTCTCGATCGCCCGGACCTCTTCGACGTCGTCAATGTGCATTCGCTGGGAGACCCCTACGAGATCGAGGCCATCGTTGCCTGGCTTGACTTTGAGATGTCACAGCGGGGCTACCAGAGGGGCATCATGATCAGCGACACGGGCACCACGCCCTTTGTTGCCTGGGGACCGGCGACTGCTTGCGATCGAGATCCCACCGCGATGGGCAGGATCATCCCGCCGGCAATCGAGGCCGACCGGTGTCGCCTGGCGGACTACTTCAACAGACTGGTGGCCGGCGATGTGAACACCTTGCGCTGGACACAATCATTCGTGGCCGAGGACGTCGTGAAGAAGGTCATGGTGTCGGCCGAGCAAGGCATCCTTCTCATCAACACCGCCTTCACGGAAGACCTGTTCTGGCAGAAGTTGCCGCTCTTTCAAGCCGGCGCTGGGAGCTCGGCCTGGGCAGGTCTGGTTGACGTTGAACGCCGCGAGCACCGGGCCAGTTTCTATGCCCTCCAGCAGTTGATCCGTCATCTGGACGGGTACGAGCGCGTGGCCAGGCTCACGCTCGACGACCAGGGCATCCGAGTCTATGAAGTTGCCGATCCCCAGCAGACCATCTGGATCGCCTGGTACGACCCGGGGCGGCTCATCCTGCCCGACGACCCGGTACCCGAAACGGTCGTGCAGTTGGAGCTTGGGGCACTCCCGATCACGGTGGAATCCCTGATCACGCAGTTCGGTCAGACCACCCCCGACCGAACGGTGCTGTCGCCCGACGGGGGTTTTATTACGCTCACCCTCACCCCGAGGCCAGTCTTCATCTATCCCGAAGGCTGACTCATCGCCTCACGGCCGACCCCCGCCGGCCCCTAGCGCAGCCGGACGCGCGGCTTGGGCTTCTCCACCAGCCGCACCCGCGATCCGGCCTCGCTCTTCTGCCCGCGGGCGGCCCGCAGCCCACGCCCGATCAGGCCGGGAGCTACCAACAGGACCACCAGGACCATCAGCACGCCAAAGAACAACGGCCAGGATGCCGCCTGGCCCACCTCCGGCACCAGGCCCCCGGGGTTGTATCTGCCCTCTGCCGGAGCGGCACCCGCCAGGCTCACCGAAAGCGAACGATTCAACCCATCCCGCAGCCTGGCCGCAGTGATGTAGGTCAGGGCGTATTCACTGTGCAACACCCGGCCGTACCGCTCATACACGGACTTCAACGAGGCCGGGTCCTCGGCAAGGGCGTAGCTCCCGCCGGCGTTCGTCGCCAGAGACCGCAGCTCAGGCTCATCCAGCCCGCTCAGGCTGACGCCCTGCACCGCCGGGTCGCCCAGCCCGATGGTCGAGATGGAGAGCCCACCCGGGCCGATCTGCGCCAGCACCTCGTCCGGTCCGAGCTGGCTGCGGTTGTCCATCCCGTCGGTCAGGACGATGATCGCCTTGCGCCCGGAGAAGGGTTGGAGGATTCCGACCCCCTCGCCCAGCGCATCGTACATGGCGGTGTCCTCGCCTGCCTGCAGGCCGTCGATAGCCTGCAGCAGCGCTTCCCGGTCGGCGGTGAGCGGCTGCAGCAGGCGAGCGGAGGTGTTGAAGGCCAGCAAGCCGGCCTGGTCGCCGGGCTGCATCTGCTCCACGTAGGCCCTGGCAGCGGCCTTGGCGCCCTCCAGCTTGCCCGACTGGTTCATGCTGCCGGAGACGTCCAGGACCAGCAGCGTCGCCAACTCCGAGGTCACACGTGCCCCTTCGCCAAGGGCGCGCACCTCGTCGACCTGCACCGCCGACCCGTTCTCGGACAACGTGATCTGTGCGGGATTGACAGCGATGGGTTCACCGGCCGCGTCGGTCACCGACACGTAAACGGTGATCCGGGGAAACTGGGTGGTGTCGACCTGGGTGATGAGGACACTCGATCCCTGCTGCAGCGGCGCGGCGAAAGCGGAGGTCAGGAACAGCGCGGCCAGCATCAATGCATGCAGCCAACGATTCTTCTCCAGTGCAGCCATTCGATCACCTCCGCTCGTGATAGACCAGCTCGGTATTGCCCAGCCGGATGTTGGCCCGGTCCGGCAGCCTGGCCAGGGTTATACGCCGGTTCCCGAGGAAGGTGCCGTCGGCGCTCATGTCCTTCAGCATGAAGTGGGTACCCTCTCCCAGCAGCAAGGCGTGCTGAGGGGCGACGTCCGGGTCGGGCAGCACGATGTCGGCCTTGAGCGCGTCGCTGCCCAGGATGGCGTTCGGTCCGCCCTGGCGCATGAACTTGTCCAGGATGAACTCGGTCCCCTTCAGCTTGCCGCTGGCCACTTCCAACCAGGCCCGCGAGAGCAGCACCACGATCAGGGCAATCAGCGCGCCCACGGCGGCGCCCAGGAGTACCAGGCCGGCAGCCTTGCCGAGGGCGGGATCGCCCAGCCAGCCCCGGGCGGCCTCCAGCAGCGCGCCTCCGACCAGGCCCCCCAGCAGGCCGCCCAGCGCGCCTTTCCAGGCCTGGCTGCGCCCGGTCACCCCCTCCGCCAGGCCGAGCAGCAGCCCGAAGATCGCCCATCCCAACGCACGGGCCACGGCCCCCGCACCGATGGCCTGGAAGGCCCATTCGCCCAGCGGCAGCCCCACCGCGCCGGCCACCAGGCCGAGCGCGCCGCCAAAGGTTCCGGCGCGCAGCGCATGCACCGGATTGCGGGTGAGCAGCCCCTCGGCGGCTCCAATCAACAGCCCCACGCTCAGCCCAATCAGGGCGCCCACCAGCGCATCGCTCAGGTAGATCAGCCCGGTGAAGGACAGGCCCAGCAGGTTGCTCGCCTGCCAGGCCAGCAGACCGCCGGCCGCGCCCAGCACCGCATAGTAGTACGCACGCATTCGTCGACTCATGGACTTCATCCTCCCACTACCGCTGCCTCCGGGTCCGGCTGCACGTTCTCCCAGTGGACCAGGCTCCTGCGCCGCCCGTCGAGCAGTTCGGAGAAACCGAAGTAGCGCTGCGGGTCGAGGGCGCCTTGCTCCGACCGCACGAAGAACCCGCCCTGCCTGGCCTGCGGATCGATCACCAGCGCCACCTGCCACAGCTCGGGAAAGAAGTGCTCGTGCAGCCAGGCATCGTACCCGGACAAGAACAGCCCCAGCCCGGGATGGGTGTGATACCAGCCCACCATCTGCTTCCCCGGGTGGCGCTGTTCCAACTGCTCATGCAGCGTCACCAGGCTGTCCTGCGTGAAGGTCACGTAACTGCTGCCGTGCCGGGTGTGCAGCGCGGGCAGCGCGCCCTCCACGACGACGAACTTCTCCCCTCGGGCCTCGTCCACCCGCCACTTGCCCACCAGGGCTCCTCCGACCTCGTTGTGCAAGTCGGATCCGGCATGCGCGCAGGCCCGCACGAAGGACTTCTGGGTCAGGAACACCGCCACAGCCGCGGCCGGCCCGGCGCCCTCGTAGGGGGAGTGCCAGCGCAGAGCCTGACCCCACGGGATGCGGGAGGTCAGCGGGCGGGGCGGCTCCCAGGGGAGCAGATGCAGGCGCGGTCCGTTCACCCAGCGGTCACATCGGCGGTGAGCATCAGCCGATCGCCCTCCGGAACGTTGGCTTGCTCGAGGGTTTCTTCCTCTTGCAGCTCACGGCCCAGCGCCTTGCTGTCGATCCGGTAGCTCATCGGCCGCCCGTCGGGCCCGGTGGTGGGCAGTTCCAGGGTGGTGGTGAGCTCCGGGAGCAGGTCTTTCACCTGCACGTCGTCCGGCACCTCTGCCGAGCGGGTGCCTCCGGACGGAAGTACGAAATTCACAGGGACGTTGCTCATTGCGATTTCCTCCTTGTGCGATCGTGTTGCATCGGCTCGTGCCGGCTTGCGGGGCTCCGCCTCACTTCAGCCGGATGCGCGGCTTGGCCTTCGCCGCGGTCTTCTTCAGCTTCACCCGTTCCTTGCGCAGCAGCTCCCGGCGATCCACCGGGAAGGCCCGCGGGTGCTGCTGCCGATAAGCCCGGCTCCAACGGGCCGCCTCCGGATCCCAGGGGAAGGGCGGCTGGGTGGGGTCGTCATGGAAGTTCTTGTACTGCACCATCTCGCCCAGCATGATCACCAACCGGTCGAGCGAGCGGCTGGCGGTCCACCAGGCTGCGTCGATGCACACGCTGCCATTCAGGTGGTTGATGTTGGGATGCCAGATCTTGGTCAACCACTTCATGCCCGGCCAGCGCTGCGGGTACTGGTTGTGCAGGTAGATCTCCACCTGGTGGCGGCTCCCGAACCTGGGTTTGCCGGCCTTGTCGACCCCCAGGATACCTTTGCAGGTCAGGGTCACGACGTACCGCTCGGGCGGCAGCCCGCGGGCGGCGGGGTCGGCCCGGAAGGAGATCAGGTCGCTGCGGGCGGCCAGCTCGCGCATCAGCTCGTGATCGGCCCGCAGGCGGCGCATGCGCGGGCTCTGGTCCAGCGACACCGCCCCGGCGGTGATGTCGGCGGTCAGGATCAGCCGGTCTTCGGCGGGAATCCCCGCCGCTCCCAGGGTTTCCTCCTCGCGCAGCTCGCGCCCGAGCGCCTTGCTGTCGAGCCGGTAGCCCATGGGCCGCCCGTCCGGGC
>Ga0214472_10009269_pt1 | contig 10269 bp, 8 predicted proteins | sample RVTome_6_FD_207662 | JGI IMG/M metagenome (GOLD analysis project Ga0214472, IMG submission 207662) | Soil microbial communities from uranium-contaminated site in the Upper Colorado River Basin, Wyoming, United States - RVT140D175 | ecosystem: Environmental > Terrestrial > Soil > Contaminated >...
CGGTATTGCAGAACATCGAGGCCGCCACCCAAGCCTTGCTGAAGCTGAAAGATGCCGGCTTCAGCATCTCGCTCGACGATTTCGGCACCGGCTATTCGTCGCTCAGCTACCTCAAGAAGTTCCCGATCGACAAGGTCAAGATAGACCGGTCGTTCATCTCGGATTTCCTGGAGTCCTCCGACGACGCCAATCTGGTCAGCGCCATCATCGCCCTGAGTCACAGCCTGGGCAAACGGGTGATCGCCGAAGGCGTGGAAACCGAGGAGCAATTGCGCTTCCTGCAGGATCTGCACTGCGATGAGGTGCAGGGCTATCTGGTCAGTCGTCCACTGTCGGTCGAAGAAACCAAGTACCTGTTCGCCGATGCCGGCAGGTTGCGCCGCATGATCCAGGAAAGCCGCATCAACGCCGGCTTGACCACCGGCCAATGGCTCGGGCCGGTCACCGGCATGATTGGCGTCTTGAATCCCAGGCTCGCCACACTCTCGGTCGGTGACGACGACCGCTAGCCCCTGCAACCGCCCGGCTGCCGCGACGGCAGCGCCTGCTGTCACGTCCGTTCGGCCGTGGCGCTATCGACCCGTGCCCATTTGCCTCTGCATGAATACGCCAGCGCCCCGGCTCGGGCGCCGATGCCCCATGCCACAGCAGGCCGGCACAGGTGCGTTTAAGGTTCTGCAGCGCGGCCTGCGGGGACGGCACCGGCCGTGCGCCGCGCCCCGGATGTGCGCCCTGAATGAACTACTGGGGCAGAAAGCTCAGCTGGCAGCGCAGGCCCGCTGGGATCTTGTACCCGGGGTTGGCCAGGCTCAGGCGAACGCCGTAGGTACCACTGGCGGCGTCGGCAACCTGGTCGACGCGCTCGACGATCGCCTGGTACTTTCCCTTGCCGGTCAGATCCGGTGTGACCTCGGCTCGCATGCCGGGGGCAATCCGCCCCAGATATTCGACCGACATGATCACCTCGACGTGCAAGGGATCCAGTTGCGCGACCCGCAGCAGCGGTTCGTTCTCCACGTACTCGCCGACCGATTTGAAGCGCTCCATTACCACCCCCTCGACCGGGCTGCGGATGCTGCGCTGCTGGCGGACCATGAGCGCGCGCTGGTATTCGAGCTCGGCGAGGCTCTTGTTGTCCCGCTCCTGGCGCACCTGCAGCTCGGCCAGTAGCGTTTCCGTCTTGAGCTTTGCCAGGTCCTGCAGGGAAAGGACCGACTTGCGCGCCAGCTGCTCATGACGCTTTAGGGTCAGCGCGCCAAACTTGGCGCTTTCCTGGCGCAGCTTCACCGCGGTATCCAGCTGTGCCCGCAGCTTGGCCAGCTCCAGCGCGGCCTGTTCGACGCTGGATTCGAGCTCGACGATCACCGCGCCCTTGCGGACGAAATCGCTACGGTCGGCGTGAATGGCATCGACCACGCCGGGTATGGCGCTGCCGACATCGACCACTTCACTGGGCTGCAGCACGCAGTCCTGCTTGGGCAGATTCAGATCCAGCGGCTCCAGCGGATATTCCAGTGCTTCAACACTTGCGGCGAGCATGACAGCGGCGGGCAGGAGAATCAGATTGCGCCTCATATATTCACTCTCATCCTGTTCAGCGGTTCGAATTCTTTGAGCGCTCGCGCCGATGTGCACCGCCCCACGCGGGCGATCGCCCGGCCAGCCGTCAAACGGCCAGTCGGCGCAGCAACAGCTGCCGCAGCTGACGCAGCCACTGCGCGAGCAGGGGTTCGGCGCCATGATCGAAACGAACATAGGCCCGCTCGCCCAGGCCGGTCACCGCCGTATTGGCCGGCAGCATCAGATCCACGTGAAAGACCTCCTCGGCCGCCGTAAGCCCGTCGCCGGTCAGCGCACTGACCGCCACGGCGCCGCCGCCGGCAGAACCCAGGGCGCGGCTGGGCAGCACCCGGCTGCCGGCGGGCGTCGCCCGGGCCAGGCTTGCGCTCACCGGCTCGCCCAGGCGCTCGGCAAAGCGCACCTCGACATGCCGCACCTGCTGGCGGATCAGACCGATCTTCGATTGCGGCACCACCGCCCGCACGAGCAGCTGCTCTGCGTTGATCACGTAACCGATCAACTCGCCCTGACGCACGAAACGGCCGAGGAAGCGGTGCTGGTCGGGCAAGACGAAGAGGCCGGCCGAGGCGCTGCGCACCACCAGGGAGGCCTGCTGTTCGCGCAGCAAGGCCAATTCGGCGTCGATGGCCGCGCGCTCGGCCTGGGTGATCGGCGATTGCACCCGATGCTCGATACGCTCGGCGGCACCGCGCACTTCCAGCTCACGCTGGCGCGCCTCAAGCTTTTCGATCTGCGCCTCCAGCGCCAGGGCGCGCAGGCGCACTAGGGGCGTGTTGGCGCGCACAGCCGTACCGGAAGGCACCAGCAGCTCTTCGACAAAGCCATTGGCGCCGCTGTGCAGCAGCCCCTGATCGGCCACCCAGACCACACCCTCCACCCGGCTGCTGAGGGACACCGGCACGAACATCAACTGGGCGCTAAAAACGCCCACCAGCACGGCCAGAGCCCCCACGGCCCGGGCGCGGCGCCCGGCCAAGAGTGGGCTGGCCGCCAGAAAATGCCCGCCCTTGTACAGCGGCATTAGCAGCTGGGTCACCACCGCCCACGCCCCCAGCGCGACGCCCACCATCAGGTAGTGCTCGGCCAGAAACAGCACAATCACGCCAAGGATGAACAGCCGGTAGACCAGGGCGCACAGGCCATAGACGGCGAACCAAGCCGCCTCGCCCCGCGCGACCACCGGACTGCTGGCCGCATCGATCCCCAGGATGTATCGCTGTATCAGATAGAGGTAGTAACGGCTGGCGCGGGCATAGAAATTGGGAATCTCGATCAGATCCTGCAGCACGTAGTAGCCATCGAAGCGCAACAGCGGGTTGGCGTTGAACAGCAGGGTTGAGATCGAACTGATCAAGAGCGCGTTGAAGGCGGCGTCGCGCACTAGGCCCGGCTCCACCGCCCACCACAGGAACAACGCTAGAGCGGCTATGAACAGCTCGACCAGCACGCCGACGGCACCGACCAGGGCGCGCTTGTACTTGTCGCGAATACCCCAGGCCGCCGAGGCGTCCACGTAGGGCACCGGGGCGAACACCAGCAAGGTAATGCCCATCTCATGAACTTCGCCGCCCCACAGCTTCACCGTGAAGGCATGGGCGAACTCGTGCACCAGCTTGATCAGCACGAATATCAGGAACATCAACACCAGGTTGGCGGGCCTCAGCACCCTGCTACTGTCGGCAGCGGCGCTCAGCGCCTCCCAGTTGGTCAGCGCCAGCACAGTGGCCAGGCTGACAGCGAACAACCAGAGCACGACGGCGGTTCGGCAAAACAGCGGGCGCACCCAGGGCATGAAGCGGTTGAGGATGGCATCCGGATCGAGCAGCGGCACCCGAATCGCCAGCGGATTCATGATGCCGCGCTGGCGGCGTAGACGCCGCTCATGCTGGTAGCGGCTGAAGAACTCCTTGGCCTCGCCCGGCAGCTCGCCGCACAGCAGATCCATCGCGAACAATTGGGTCAGCAGCAACACCACTTCATATTGGGTCAGGGCCGACTTGCCCGGAACGGCCGGGATTTTCTGGTAGATTTCCTCGACACTGCACTCGCCATCCAGGCGCGCGACGAATGCGTAGGCCGCGGCGCTGAAGCGCAGATGGCGACCGCTGACCTGATCACGCAATAAATACCAGGCGGCACCGCGGTATTGCTGCGAGTGCATGCGCACATGCGGCTGCAGCCGCGGACAGGCCTTCGCCAGCAGGGGCCAACCTGGGCTTGAGGATTGCGCGCTCATCGCCTGTCTACCATCCCAGCGACCAGAGCCACAGGCGCATGCGGTCGACCACCGAGTGCGTCCAGATCCACAGCAGGCTGCGCTCGCCGATGGCGATCTTGGCCACGCCGCGCATGCCCGGACGCAGCAGTTCGGCCGGCTCGTCCAACAAGGCATAGACTCGGAAGAAGTTGTGCGTCTCGCTGGACGTCGCCACCGGCACCACTTGCTCGACCACGAAGGTCAGGGTCTGGCTGGGCAGCGCCGAGATGACCAGCCGGCCCGACTTGCCCCTGCTCAGGCCGGCCACATCGAACTCATCGACCTCCAGCACCACCCGATAGCTCTCCAGCGTGGCAATCTCGTAGAGCACCTGGCCCATCTCCACGGGCGCGCCCAGCGACTGGCTGAGGTCGCCGCTGACGACGATGCCGTCGAAGTCGGCGTGCAACTGGGTGCGCCTGATCTTCTCCTCGACCAGCTTGATCTCGGCGTCCACCTGACCGAGCTGCGCGCGCAGTATGCTCAGCGTGGCCCGCTCGCTCCCGGCCAGTGCTTCCCCATGCTCGGTCTGAATCTTGTTGCGCTCGCTGCGCCATTTCTGCAGCTCCAGCTGTAGGGTTCGGTCATCCAGCACGGCGACGCGCTGGCCCTTCTTCACCCGGTCGCCGGCCCTTACCTCGGCCTGTTTGACATAGCCGCTCTGCGGCGCCGCCAGCAACTGGCGAACGGCGCCCTCGACAGAGGCCGTCGCGGTAACCTCGTGAGTGCCGTTCACCAGCGAGAGCAGGCCAATCAAGACCAGCGCCGCGCCTGTGGCCAGCTTCAGCTTGAGATAATGGGCGCCGAACACGCCGCCTGCCAGCTCGCGCAACAGTTCGGCGAACCTGGCCCCGGCAGAACGCTCCTCCTGCCGTTTCAAGTCCAGGGCATGGCCCAGTAGCTTGGCCAGCGACTGCAGCTCCTGCACGATTTCTTTGCGAAATGGCCTGTTGACCCGGCGCTCCAGGGTCAGGGCGCCGATCACCCGGGTGCGCCCGCGCAGCGGCAGGGTGCAGACCGTTTCGGCCCTGGCCTGGTCGGCCAGCTCGGCATGCGCCCGGGTGACGACCGATGCCTGGGCGGGCCGAGTGGGGTAGACCAGGCTGCAGTCCTGATCGACGGCCTCCTCCATGGCGGCCTCGATCCGGCGCACCAGCTGGCTGCGCGCATCGAAACGGACGACATTCGACAGCGCCATGAGGCGGATCGCCAGCCCCTCGCGTAGGCCCAGACTGACCCGTTCGCAGTCGAAATGCTCGGCCAGCTGATTGACCGCCTCGCTGGCGGCGACCTGGGAACTGGGATGGCCGAGGATGGCGGTCAGCGCCTGTAGGGCGAACGCCCCCGTTGCGTCCGGCCTGACGACCTGCTGCTGGATCAAGGCTTCCACCCACAGGCCGCCCCACTGCATCAACTGCAGCACGGCATGCTGCTGGGGTTCGGAGCGGGGCGACATCATCACCGAGACAACCGCCACCGGCTTGCTGTCGACCAGCAGCGGGAAGGCAATCTGATCGCAGGTGCGCTGCCCTTCCGGGCCGTATCTCTGCTTGGCGAGCAGCACCTCGCCGCGGCTCGCCAGCGCTAGACTGGCCGCAGCCGCCAGCTGCGAGTCAGCCTGCCCCCCGGCCGGCCAGGTGGAAATCGCCGGGCCAATGGTCAAGACTTCGGCCGGCCGGTAGAGCGCGCCGCAAATGATGCCTGCGACCATTTGGCACTGCCAGGCCAGCCATTTCTGCGCCAGATCCGGCGCCAGGGTAGGCGCCACGGTGGATGCCGGCGCGCGCCCCAGCGCCCGCTTCGCCATCGCCTCGGGTTTGGCCGCAGCGCACGCTGGCTCGACGCAGTGCGCCTCTGGCTTGGAGGTCGGCAGCGATTGCTCAGCCATGCGCACCACCGCACACGCTACAGGCGGTAAGCGCCACGCCGGCTAACGACAGCGAAGCACGCTTGCGGTCAACACTTGCCATTACTGCGTTTTCCATGGCTTCGACCAATTCCCGTTGATGGCTCTATTCCGTGCTGAACTCAGAAACTCCTATTGCCGTCGTTCCCTCGTCCCACCGGCGCCTGCGCAGGGACTTGTAACATCCGTGATACAGATCACAGACTGGCCCGCCCCTGTCGTGCTGTCAAAGGCGGGAGCGATGCCAGCTGACGATCGGCCGCATCAGCCGCATCAGCCGCATCAGGCGCCCCAGTCGCTGCGCCGGTGCGTCACCGGCACTTGAGCTAGCGTTGTGCATAAGCGAGGAGGCGACATCAAGCCATTGATGTCAGGCAGAGGATCGCGTCGTGGAGCAAATCGCCTTCGATCTGGCTGGCCTGGCTGCTCGGCCGCTGGCTGTCGCGCCGCTCGGCACCGCCCTGGGCTTTGCCTTCAAGGACACACTGGAGAACTACCTGGCCGGCATCCTGATGATGCCTGCGCCAGCCTTTCCCCCCGTGACCATGTGGTGATCGACGGCAACGAGGGTCTGGTCATCGCCTTCACCGCGCGGGCGACCATCCTGATGACACCGGACGGCAACCACCTGCGTCTGCCCAATGCCCTGGTGTTTCGCAGACGGAAAGGGGATTTAGTTATAGGACAAAACACTGGGCTATGCGTGAATGCCCGCTTTTGGCCGATCGCTGCCTAGCAAGACGGGCCCCGGGTTGGGACGAAGGCAGACGAATGAAACTCTCGTCCCATTAGCGGAGCACATAAACATAGGCCTCGATCTGGCTGCCGCTGACCAGCGTGACAGTGGCTAGAACGCGCTGATATTCAACGCCCTCAAACTCATCCAAGGCGGCCCAGTGCCGCTCAAGATTGTTGGAGGCGAAGACGTGCCCTTGAATCTCCTCACCATCTTGACTGATCACCAAGCCTGGAAACCCATATCAGCGCCCCAGCCCGCCTGGATAAGGCACCCCTTGAGACTTGCGGCTTCCCAGGCGCCACCGATCTTCTGCATCACGTGTTCATTGGGACGGCCGGGGCCGAGAGTTCCGTAGACGAAGAGATGATCCATAGAGATACCAGCGGTGATTGGAAGTGAGGGATTCTGCGAGGTCAGGGGGGGAAGACAAGACAGACGTATTTAGGTCTGATTCGAGGCGACTCTGACCTGTCACGATCGGCAGCAGTCGACCCTTGGCGGTCGTTTAGCTGCTATTTTCACAACCACCGATAATGGTCGTTTGCGAGGTCACGCCGGCGCGTCACTCGGGAAGACCGGCCTTGTGCTAGCCATCAACGAAACGCTCAAGGGTCGCAGCGGCGCGCAATGGCTCCGTCGTGGCCCGGTGGCTAGCAGGCTGTTGAAAAACTACCTGCGTTGCCATCGCTGCGTTAAAAACAGTCTCGTGCGCGAGTCCGATCAAAATGCTCATTTACAACACGTAAACTCCGCTTTTTCGCCTGTTTTTGCCTTGCGCTGGCTGTCTCGCCTACGTTTTTCAACGGCCTGCTAGAGCATCGTGGACGCCGGCTTTATAGATCTCGACGAGTGCTTGATTTTAGAGGAGGTGCAGCATGGACCGATTCACCGGCGGTTGCCTGTGCGGCAACGTTCGAATTGAGGCATCGGGGCGCCCGTACCGGGTCGGCCTGTGTCACTGCCTCGATTGCCGCAAGCATCATGGGGCCCTTTTTCACGCTTCCGCGATTTTCCCTCAGGATGCGGTGACGATCGCTGGCGAAACTCGCGACTACGCCGGGCGGTTTTTCTGTCCCCGTTGCGGCTCGTCCGTTTTCGCACGCAGCGCCGACGAAGTCGAAGTGAACATGGGATCCCTGGATGCCCCTGACCAACTGATGCCAACCTACGAACTCTGGACCGTCCGTCGCGAGGCCTGGTTGCCGGCGTTTCCGCTCACGCGACGATACCCGCGCGATCGTGACGCCACGGGTCGCGTTGAGGAATAGGTGGCACCAGCGGTGCGAAGGCGCCGTCACGAGGTGACCGAGCTGTATGCCTCGATCGAGATCTCGAACCAGATGCTCGGGGACAGCGTCTTCGAGCACGCCGGCGCGTCCTCGAGCCGCCCGGCCAGCACCCGACCTGTCCAAGCGCCAGCCCCACACAGCGCGGGTTACCCCTTCAGAGCCGCTTCGATCGCAGCGATGTCGATCTTTCTCATCTCCATCATGGCGTCGAACGCGCGCTTGGCCGCCGCTCGATCGGGATCGGCTATCGCGGCCGTCAGAGCGCGTGGTGTGATCTGCCACGACAGTCCCCACTTGTCCTTGCACCAGCCGCATGCACTTTCCTCGCCGCCGTTTCCGACAATCGCGTTCCACAAGCGGTCCGTTTCGGCTTGGTCGTCGGTCGCAATCTGGAACGAGAAAGCCTCGTTGTGCTTGAACGCCGGCCCCCCGTTCAGCCCGAGACAAGGGATACCCGCCACCGTGAACTCGACCGTCAAGACATCGCCCTGCTTGCCCGCCGGATAGTCGCCAGGGGCGCGATGGACAGCTCCCACAGCGCTGTCCGGGAAGGTCTCGGCATAGAACTTAGCAGCGTCCAGCGCGGTGCCGTCGTACCAGAGGCAAATCGTGTTTTTGCTGATCATCTTGGTTCTCCACGATTGGGATGGGGACTGATCACGAACATTTTAGCAGCGCAGGCAGCCGGCCTACTTTTCGGCGACGTGCGCACCCTGGGGCGGCGCGCGCATGCGCCGCAACCACTCAACTGAGCCTCAGCGCTTGGCCCGGGCGCTGTGCAGTTCGATCTGCAATTCGCTGTCGCCACTGCCGTGTTCGAACAGGCAGGCCAGCGGCTCCGGCTTGCCCCTGGCCAGCGGCGGATTGGCGGAAAAGCCCACCGGCTCGAGCGGCACGCCCCGCGGGCTGAGGTCGAGTTGGCCGTTGCCGTTGGCGTCTTGATACAGCTGCAGCGCATAGCGCCCCGGTGGCACCTCGGCGAACCGGGCGACGCCCTCCTGCGCCTGTACTTGCCGCAGCGGCGTTGCCGGCCACTGCGCCTGGTCGGCCAGAACCAGCGCCAGGTGTACCGGGCCATTGGCCGGTTTGGCGCCGATATTGACCAGAATGTCCCCCGCATAACCCGGCGAGCAGAGCGCTAGCAGGGTAAACAGAAGGCCGTAGCGCAGGCGGGTTACGGTTTGAAGAATTCGCTGTGGCATAATTCGTTCATTTTGCGGGTGGTTGCTAGGAATGCGACAGGTTCTGGTGGTTCATTATTCCCAAACGGGCCAGCTCGATCGGTTGATGCAGTCGGTTTGCGCGCCATTATTGCAGCGCGCCGACATCCATGTGGACTTTCTCGCCCTGCAACCCGCCCAGCCTTACCCCTTTCCCTGGCCGTTTCTCGGTTTCTTCCGGATTTTCCCGGAAACCGTGTTGATGCGCCCGCAACCCCTGTTGCCCCTGGCCGTCGATCCGGCGCAGCGCTACGACCTGGTGATACTCGCCTATCAGGTGTGGTTTCTCTCGCCGTCGCAGCCGATGACCAGCTTTCTCGCTTCGACCGAGGCCGCGCAGTTGCTCGCAGGCACCCCGGTGGTGACCCTGATCGGCTGCCGCAATATGTGGCTGATGGCCCAGGAAAAGCTCAAGCAGCGCTTGAACCAACTGGGCGCGCGGCTGGTGGACAATATCGCCCTGACCGATGCCTGCGGCACCGCCGCGAGTTTCCTGGCGACGCCCCTGTGGATGTTCACCGGGCGGCAGAAACCCTATGGCTGGGTGCCGCGCGCCGGCATCGACGAGGCCGAGATAGTCGCCGCCCGCCGTTTCGGTGAGGCCATGGCGCAACGCCTGACGGCCGACGGGTTGCCGATCGAGCAGCCGATGCTCACCGGGCTGGGCGCGGTGCGCGTCGACGAGAAGCTGATCGCCAGCGAGAAGGTCGGCAATCGCAGTTTCCAGTTATGGAGCCGTCTGCTCGCCGCCCTCGGCCCGCCGCAGAGCCGTCGGCGCGGGGCGGGTCTGCTGCTGTATATCGTATTTCTGTTGTGTCTGATCGTGACCGTGGTGCCGCTCAGCGCATTGCTGAAAAAGCTCATGGCGCCGTTGTTCAAGGCGCGCATACAGCGTGAAAAGGCCTACTACGCCGGCCCGTCCGGCGAGTGAAGTGACCCGAGGATCTAGCGTGGTACAACCGGTATTCATTAATCGCATCAGCGCGTTCCTGCCGCACGATCCGGTCGGCAACGAGCAGATGGAAGAACGCCTCGGTCTGGTTGGCGGCAAGCCTTCGCGGGCGCGCAAGCTGGTGCTCAAGCGCAATGGCATCCAGCAGCGGCATTACGCCATAGACCCGCAAACCGGCGCGGCGAGCATGAGCAATGCGCAGATCAGCGCCGCCGCGGTGCGCGGCTTGCTCGGCCCCGGTTTCGCCCTGGCCGATGTGGATTGCCTGGTGGCCGGCACCGCTTCGCCGGATCAGGTGATGCCGGGCCATGGGGTGATGCTGCAA
>Ga0214472_10009270_pt1 | contig 10268 bp, 10 predicted proteins | sample RVTome_6_FD_207662 | JGI IMG/M metagenome (GOLD analysis project Ga0214472, IMG submission 207662) | Soil microbial communities from uranium-contaminated site in the Upper Colorado River Basin, Wyoming, United States - RVT140D175 | ecosystem: Environmental > Terrestrial > Soil > Contaminated >...
CGGCGCTTCATGTCCTTCTTCGGCCCCATCAGCTCGGTCTACGACTTCCTCACGTTCGGGGTGATGCTGTGGGTCTTCCACGCCGGCGCGCACCTGTTCCAGACAGGCTGGTTCGTGGAGTCCCTCGCCACCCAGTCGCTCGTGATCTTCGTGATCCGAACCAGGCACGTCCCGTTCACCCGCAGCCGCCCGAGCCGGCCACTCTTGGTGGCGACCGTGAGCTGCGCCGGCCTCGGGGTGCTCCTTCCGTTCATTCCCCCGGTGTCCCACACGTTCGGATTCCGGCCACTCCCCGCGGCCTTCTTGGGCATCCTCCTGCTGATGATCGCGACGTACCTGCTGCTCGTGGAGATGGGCCAAGCGGCGCTTCTTCCGGCTGGAGCGCGGGCGGGCCCCGCTGGCGGTCCGCCTGCCGCCCCAGCATCGGCGGATCCGCCGGCTTGTCACTCGGTGGAGCCATCCTGACCCGCGAGTGATGAAGCAAGGGAGGTACGAGGAGCCAGGCTGAAGACCGGTGCACCGTCGCAGACCTGGAAGCCCTGGGTGCTCACCCGCCCCGGTGGCTCGGAGCGCAGTCTCACCCCCGAGCTGCTCGGAAGCGATCAGGAGCCCATTTCGGCTTCGCCCCCGACGGGTACCGCTAGGCACGCCTCCTGAGGACGTAGGGCGTGCCGCGCATCACATGCCAGACGTCGGCGTGGACCGATGCTGCGCGAACCCGGACGAGCATCTGATGGTCCCCGACCGTTGGTTCTCGACCTCGCGGAGCTCCAGGACATCAGGTGAGCCGTACCTGTTCTGGACGATAGCCTTCATCCTGGCTCCCTTGGTCGTCCAGGTACTGGAGCACGTCGCTGAGCGAGACGTCCAGCGCGGATCAACCAGCGAGGCTCTTGGGCCCTGCGGCCCAGGCTGCCTCGCGCGGTGAAACCGGCCCCGAGAACACTCCCGCGGTCTACGGGGCAAGCGAGAACGGCGGGTATCTGTCGGTGACCAGCACGAACGCGAAGGCGACCACCCGACGCCCCACCCGACGACGCCCTGCACGAAGTCGACATGCCCCTCGGGTACCGCCCGGTGAACAAGATCGCGAACCAGGCGATGATCACCACCACGATCGCCGCGATCCACAGGAAGAGCAGAACGATGTAGTGGGGGATGGCCAGGAACCACTTCACGAGGGGAAGCCACCGGTTCAGTTCGCGGGCCGCGTCCGGGTAGACATAGTCGAGGTGGACGGCCTGCTGTTGATCGGTGGCCGGGTATCGGTCATCCATGAGCGCGAGGTAGATCCCTACCCGATTGGTGAAGCGCTGCAGCTCCAGGTTCCAGTCGAACCACCACCGCGGATACTTCTGGCGAAACAGGATCATGAGGAGCGGCCCGAAGAACAGCAGGCCTCCCGCGCCCGCCCTACCACCGTCGTCCCTCTTGCATCCGACCACTGCCACGTCCCGCCCGAGACCGCGCCCAGCACGATCAGGATCGGGATGGCCACGAAGACCCGGAAGGCCGTGGTCAGCCGATTGAGCGGCCGGTCGGGATAGTCGACCGAGAACTGGATCGGGTACGCCGCCTGCTGCATCGCCATCGCGACCTCCCCTCGTCTTCCTGCAGGCATTCAACGGCACCATGCGACGAGAAGCAACGCGGGAGGAAGGCCCAAGGAGACCGGGCTCGACGAAGACCCAAGACGGTCGCCAGCCACGCGGAGCACATCTAACGCAAGGATCAACGCCTCGACCCGCGCCGCCGCAGTCGTGTTCTCGATGCAACACGGCCTCCTGCCCGAGGAGGGGTTCGCCGCACGCTCCTCGCCTAAGGCGTTGAGCCGTCCTGCATCGCCTGCATGTTCTTCATCATGACCGCCTCGGCCGTGCGCAGCTCTTCGCTGGGGCTGAACCACAAGATCTCGGTGCCGGGCTCGTTCTTCACCGGGACGTGGCCGGGCGGGATGTAGACGGCGTCGCCGGCCTCGAAGACCTCATCACGGTCGGCGTACCGAGCGGTCATCTTGCCCTTGAACACGTAGCCCCAATGCGGACACTGGCAGCGGTCGTCCGGAAGCCCCTTCATGAAGGGCGTCGCGTCGATGTCTTCGACGAGCGACGTGAAGCTCACGGTGTAACCGTCGAGCTCGTCGCGCAGATCCACGACCGGGCCAGCCTCCTGCGATTGTGGCGCGCTGTCCCTTGAGACCTTCGGCATCTCTATCGCCCCCTTCGTCTGGGTGGTGACGCGGTTAGATGTCGAGAGGTTACGGCCGTCATGAAGTGTTCGACCCCCACCTCTCGCGCCTTCTCGAGCACTGCGGGCATTGAGTTCGCCCGATCGACATGGTGGTCGGGGAATGCGCGACACTCGTTTGGAGAACGGCACCACCGACGATGTTCGACCTCGCCGGCGGCGAGCCGGCCGATCCGGTCGTCGGCTGGGCGTGAAAGTCGAACGCTCGCCCACAACATCGTTCCAGTCCTCTCTCAGGGACATCGTGCACACCGAGTTCGTTCGGGGTGATGCCGCTTCTCCCTTCGGCGATTGCTAGGGCTGGAAGTGGATCCCCGCGACGATCTCGATCGCGATGGCCAGAGCGACGACCCAGTCGACAGCGGCGCAGAATGGAGGCCACCACCGCGTGCCGGACACGTATTGGGCCCGTTGTTGCCACGCGTCCTTGAGTCCGTGGGCCGCGAACCCCAGCACAAGGAGCCAGGCCGGTCCGGTGATGCCAGCCGCAGCGATCACCACGAATGCCATCGCGACAGAACACTCGAGGGCGATGACTCTCCACCGTCCGTCGGCGACCGCGAATCCGATATAGACGGCCGCGATCACGGCGAGTCCGACCGCATACACGGTCGACGGATCGAGCCACCAGAACCCGAGTGGCGACGCGGCCTGGACCGCGCCCACGACGACTCCCCAAGTGACGGCCGCTCGTATCGAAGACTTCTCACCATGGGGAATGGGCGATCGGACGACACTCATGGCCAGATCCCTGCGATCGCGTGCCTCCCTGCGCCGATGCCGGCCTCGTCGAGGAAGCTAAGCATCGCCATTATGGATGGCCTCGTACAGCATCAGTGGCTTTGCGATGCCCTTGAGCTCGAAGGCTCCGACCTCGACGAGGCGGAATCCGCTCGGCGTGATGTGACGCTGGACGTCCTCCCCGACGAAGACCTGATCCGGCCCTGCTTGTGACGCGATGCGCGCCGCGATGTTGACCGTCCGACCGAAGTAGTCACCTTCGTCGTAGATCATCGGCCCCGCATTCACGCCGACGTGGGCGGGCGGCAGGCCTGCGGGATGGACGGTGTCCACGATCTCGAGTGACGCCATGACCGCATCGTGCGGATCCTTGAAATGGAAGTGCACGCCATCCCCCAACATCTTCACGACGGTACCTCGATGCCGCGATGCGATCTCGTTGACCAACTCGGCGAGCTTGAGCGAGACGCGCGCCGCGACCTCGTCCCCAGACTCTTCGGTCAGCCTGGTGTAACCGGAGAGGTCCGCGAACACGCAGCCTTCGACTTGCCGAGGTTCTCTCCGATGGACCCCCGCGTCCTCGAGCGCGGTCTCGACATGATCGAAGAGGTGCTCGGTCTCGAACACCTCCGAATGACGCCTGTAGAGCCAGCCGAGCAGATCTTCCCCGGACCGACCCGACCGAACGCCGACCTCTCTGAGCGCCGCCTCGAATGCTGCGTTGTCCCGAAGGCCACGCTGGCGGAACGGCTCCTCGATGGAGTGGTGAAGGTAGTGGCTCTGGAACTGCGCGACCCGCCGGGCGCTGTCACCCCACACGCGCGCCAGCCGCAAGACATCCCCGTCGCTCAAGCCGGCGCCGACAAGCACGGGGATGAATCTCATGAGGGGCAGATCCTCCTCTCGTACGTACTCGTCGGGCGTTGGGCGCGGCAGCCCGAACGCAACGTAGAGGCGTTCGAGCATCACGAACGGGATGTCGATCTCGTCGCTCAGCTCGGCAAAGGTTCGGGTCGAACGAGGTGGACGTCGCCCCCCGATCTCGACATACCCGAGGGTCAGATCCCCTGAGGCGAGCGCATCCGCGACGGCGTTTGCGTCGATGCCCATCGCATCCAGACCGAGGACGAAACGGGCTCGAAGCACGTCTCGTCGCGGATAGGTCCCGTCCTCGTCTGGCTCGAGGATACCCACCTTGGCGAGCAGCGCGACGTGTTCTGGAGTCGTCCCCGCACGTTCTGCGACCTCATCCGCGGTGAGCCGATCCAGGGTCATGTTCGAGCCTGAACGTCAGCTTGGATGATCCAGGAGAGGCCGGCACTGTTCAAGTCACGTACGAGGTCGGATCTGACTCGAAGGCGTCGTGGCAGGCCTGCGAGCAGAAGTAGTACCTCTTGCCTTCGTACTCGAGGGTCCCCGCAGCCTCTTCGCTATCGATGCGCATCCCGCACACCGGATCCTCCACCATCGCCATCCGGTCCCCCTTTACGTCCGCTCGGAGTCTGTCCCGACCAGTCCAGCGCGGTCCTCGAGCCGCGAGCCGATACGACCCGCGATGAAGGCAGCGTCGTCGCCCACGAACCCGATGAGGGCCGACCCCCGTGTGTGCTGCCAGGTGAGCCCGATGAAGAGCACGCCGGGAGCGTCGGTCACCCCACGCCGATGGATGATGTCGCCGCTCTCCTCCTTGATCGTTGGGATATAGATCCAAGAGAAGTCGGAGCGGTACCCCGTCGCCCAGACGATCGAGTCGATATCCACTTCGCTTCCGTCGTCGAAGACGGCGCGCCGCCCCTCGGCTCTAGTCAGCCGCTTCCTCAGGGTCACCCCAGAGTGTCGAAGTGCACTCGGACTCGATCCGATGAGCACGTCGCGTTTCGCCAACCTCCGACCCAGGCGTGAATCGGTACTGATGTTCATGAACCCGATCCAGGACAGCCACCAGAAGAGGTCCTTGCCGAGCAGTCGCTGCGGCAGAGACGGAACTCGCTTGCCCACGGCGAGATCCACCTTCCGGGTCGCCGCGAGTTCCTCGGCGATCTGGAAGCCAGAGTTGCCTCCTCCCACCACGAGCACGCGACCACCCTCGGGCAGTTGAGCCGGGTTCCGATAGTCGGCGCTGTGGATCTGGAAGACCGTCTCATCCAGGTCGCCGGCGATGAGAGGGACGAAGGGGATCTGGAATGGTCCCGTCGCGACGACGACTTGGCTCGCCGTGAATTCCTCGTCCGCCGTCGCCACGACGTACGCCCCGTCTCGCTGGGTGAGTGACACGACCTTGGCGTTGAGCCTCACGGGGAGATGAAGAGCGGATGCGTACGACTGGAGGTACGTGGCGACGTCGTCCTTCGACGGGTACGTGTCCTTCGGCGATGGAAAGGCCATCCCCGGAAGCCCGCTGTATTGCGCAGGGGTGAACAGCGTGAGCGAGTCCCATCGGGACCGCCACACCTGCCCGGTCTCGGAGCCGACATCCAGGATCACGAACTTCAGGCCACGCTGCGCGAGGTGATAACCGACGGCAAGTCCGGCCTGGCTGCCACCGATGACGACAACGTCGAGCGAAGGTGCGCCGATCTCTGAGGTCATGTCGTCACCTCCGCAGGATCACGCCGGGATACGTTGAAGCTGAACATCATCCCGCTCTGGGCGTGCTCGGCGATGTGGCAGTGCGCCATCCACAGACCCGGATTCGAGACGTCGAGCAGGACGTCCACTGTCCGTCCAGCGGGCACAAGCACGGTGTCCTTCCACACCAGGTTGGCCTCGGGCTCACCTTCCCGCGACAGAACGAGGAAGCGCCCGGCGCCGTGGACATGGAACGGGTGGTGCATCGGGTGATCCGATTCCATCTCGTTGACGAGTCGGATCTTCACCCGGTCACCGACCGTGAAGGCCCACGTGATGGCCCCGTTCTCAGCTCCGCTCTCCCGGTCGATGAGCATCCATCTCATGTTGCTGGGCTCCGATGCACGGTTGATGTCCGGCATCAGGTCTTCCCACTCGAGTCCGTCGTTCTGTTCGTGTTCTTCGTGCTCGTGGTGAACGGCATCTTCACTCGGCTTGGGCTCGGTCGCCGGGAGCGTGTCTGCGGGTACGAGCTTCATGCCGCATTTAGGGCAGGTTCCGGGCTCCGAGGATGTAACCTCCGGGTGCATCGGACAGACGTAGGAAGCCGGACTCGGCTCCTCCGAACGCACCGCAAGCAGCTTCATGCCGCACTTGGTGCAGAGTCCGGGCTCCATCGAAGTGACGTCCGGGTGCATCGGACAGGCGTAAGCGGTCGGGGTCTCCTCCTCGGAGCGCACCGGGAGCAACTGCATCCCGCACTTCGGGCAGGTTCCTGGCTCCGTCGACGTAACGTCCGGGTGCATCGGGCACGCGTAGGAGGTCGCCGGCGCAACGTCATCCCCGTAGAGGAGCGGCATCGAGGCCACGAAGGCGAGCACCTTGTCCGGCGGCCGTTCGATGTCGCCATCGATCGACTGATGCTCAGCGGTGAGCTGGGGGTCGACACGCAAAGACTCGAAGTTCGCCGCGGCGGCCGCAGTCGAATTCCCTTCGACAGCGAACGCGCCGAGGTCGTAAACGTGATCCGGTGTTCGATGCTCGAGTCGCGCCTCCCCGGGGGCGTCGAACATCACGTCGAGGACCGCCCGCTCCGAGGGGGCGAGCATCACCTCGTCAACGAATTTCTCTCGCTCGTATCGACCGCTGTCTCCACCGACCAGCTTCATCCGCGCTCCGCGCAGGGCGAAGTTGAAGATCCGCGTGTTCGCCGTGTTCACGAGATAGAGGCGTACGACCTCTCCCACGGCCGCTTCGCCCGAGAACTCGGTCTCGCCGTTGATCAGCATGACGTTGCCGAACCGCCCCATCGCTGTGTAGTTCGGGCCGGAGCGGTGGAAGGGCGCGATGTGGCCGTTCTCGATGAGCAGATCATCCAGCGTGATGCTGAGCTGGCGGTCAACGGCCGGCCAGTACGACGGGTCGTCGGGCTCGACGATGATCGTGCCGTACAGGCCCATCTCAAGGCCGAAGTCCTCCCTAATGTGTGGGTGGTACCAGTAGAACCCCGCGTCTGGGAACTGGACCTTGTAGGTAAAGGTCCCCCCGATGGGGATCGGTGCCTGTGTTTCGTGGGGAACGCCGTCGTAGCGGTTCTCCAGCCGCAGGCCGTGCCAGTGGACCGTCGCCTCGACGTCGCCGTCGTTGCTTACCTGCACGATGATCTCCGACCCCTGATCGACGTGCAGCGTGGGGCCCGGAATCGAGCCGTTGTACCCAAGCATGCGCAGCTCGGCGTCGTCCAGGCGCTTGCGCACGGGCTCGATGCGAAGGTCGAACCGGTCGCCGTCGCGGAGTCGGATGAGCTGCGGACGCACCGCTTCCGAGAGTCCCGCCGTCTCGTTCGAGAACAGGTCGTCGGGCCTCGCGGACTTCGTTTCGATCGGGTTGGTGGTTCCGGATACGCGCTCCATGTGTGTTCTCCCCCATGCTTCGTGTCGAGCCCTCTGGGGATGCCGTGTCAGCCCCCACCGACCGAACTTGGTTCCGAATAGCAAGTCAAACGCTTGCGCCAGCCGCGGAGTCCTGGATCGGCGGAGGTCCCCCTTGGGCCGGCCCCTTCCACCGGGCCAGGTTCCCCCTCATCTTTCAAGCCTACGTCTTTGCCCACCATCCGCACACAGCCGTCGTCCCGCATTCGTCCCGCCAACGACCGAGAGACGTCAAGAAATGACGAGAACGGCTGGAGCACCAAACCCGCAGGTCAGGCACCGGGTTTGCGCATCGTCGCAGGTAGTGAAATCGGCTCCGAGAACACTCTCAAGGTGGAGACACGGGTTCAAATCCCGTTGGGACTACCAGCAGAAACGCGGGATCCGAGGAGGCGTCTCCACCCCTCACAAGGTGCAGACATGGGTCTGGGCCACGTCGCGTAAGGCCAAGTCACGGGGGCCTGGCGAGCTTCAACAACCTGATCTCGTCCCGCATTTGTCCCGCGTACGAACGGGAAACGTCACGAAAGGGACCCGAACGTGAGCGACCCGGAGGTGCCGGAGAGCGAGCCGACGCCGACGGAGGAAGGCGGCGAAACGCTCTGCAAGCTCGTACTCGTCGGGAGCCGAGCACCTTGTGCTCTAGTTGCGGAACCCTGAGGTTCAGGGCGAGGCGTCCGGCGCGGCCGTGAAACGCTGATAGCAGTTCTCCGAGCAGAAGTGGTACGTCTTTCCCTCGTACTCCTCACTCACCGCGGCCCTGGCGGGTTCGATATTCGTCCCACACACAGGGTTTCCTTCGCGGCCATGATCTGCGCGCCGATCCAATCCAGCGCGTAGTGCCCACGACAGCGAGCCGGGCTGAGGCGGGCCGGGGCCGGTTCCTCCGAACGATCCCCATGGCGTAGAGACGAGAGAGCCAAGATCGTGCTCGCCGAGGACCCGAGTCTGACTCGAACAGCTGCTCACTGGTGAGGACCCGATGCTCCTTGAGATCGATGCAGATGAGCTGGTCTTGTTCCGTGATACAAGCTGCAACCCGCTGGATCGTGGAGCGGATGTCGCGCGTGCTTGCACGCGCGACGAAGCGAGTCCGACCGACCGGCGTAGCCTCGAGATGTCTTCTCACCTGCCGGTTCGCGATGGTCGGGGGCGAGCGATGATCACCGCTCGAGTGACCACTCGAAGGAACGCTCGAAGGAACGCCGACGAGCCCCGTCCTTTCGCTTCGGCGGCAGTTATCCTCTGCCTTGCCGCCCGAGGGTGCTCTCGAGGTTGCTCTTCAGCTTCTCGGCGGCGCCTTCGATGGCCTCCTGGATGGTCCCGGCCTGATGGCTCACCGCTGTCGGCCGGCGGCCTGCAAGGCGGGCCTCAAGCAAGCAGCGCTTGTCGTCGGCGCCGAACTTGTGGCTGTTTAGGTCGCTGAGGTGGACCTCCACCCGGGTGATCTGATCGGTGAACCGGCCCACGGCGGCTTCCAGCGCGGCCTCGACCTGTTGGGACATCCTTTCGTGACCCTCGATGTTGCGATGGGTATTGATCTGAATCTTCATCCGAAACATCCGCTCAGTTGTTGACCAACTCAGTACCGGTAGATCGCAGCCAGCCCCGTCGGCGTCGGCATCTGATCGGCCGGGACCACCACCACTCGACCACCCGCGTCCATGACCAACGTGCCAAGATCGTCGAGGATGTCGTCCACGTTGGGGTGTGTCAGTTCACCGAGCTCGAGCGCACCGCTCGCGGCATCGATCCGACCCGGGATCTGACGATCGGCCTCGATGAGCAACGTCTCGATCCGTCCGGCCACGGCAGCTTCGGCGACCTGCGCCGGTTCGTCCGCGCCGAGCCCCGCCGACCTCGTTTCGCCGAACGCTTCGACCAGTTGAGCCAACCGCGCACGATAGTGAGGCTCGACGACGCCCCAGGCGCGATCGCGGAGTTCGTCGATCGGAAGGGAATCCGGGTGGGCATCGATCCCTTCCGCCATCAAGAACGGGTTGTGGCTGACCTTGCGGAAGAGGTTGTGGTGCTGAGGGAGGGCCGCCAACAACAAGGGGAGATCCGACGTCCGTGAGTGGTGTTCGAGGACCGTACGGTCGACCGCGCGGAAGAATCGGTCAGCGTCGATGTCCGCCTCATCGCTCTTGGCACCGTGACCGTGCTTCATCGCCGGCCCTCTGACGCCTCCGTAGGAGGCGACGGTTTGATGCGGATCCGTCAGCTCCTCGCCCAGGGCTTCACCGATGGTCCGAGGGACCCCCTGGGCGAGCTCGATCTCATCGAGTGCATCGCGGTTGCCCTCGAACAACTTGATCTCGGTTAGCGAGAGGCCAAGGACTTGGTAGCGATCGGCCGACTGGCGGATGCGCATCAGCGGCTTGGTGTGGAAACTATCGGCCACGATTGCCAACTCGGCAACCGGCCGCTGGAGTCTGTAGACCCGGAATATGCCCAGGGCTCCCAGCACGGCGACTCCGTCAAGGGCATGGTTCCAGAAGTCGCGATCGATCGCCAGCGCCCGGAACTGTTCGAGGAGAGGTTGGACCTCACACGTCGGGTATTTCTGCCGCAGCGACTCCTCCAACGCCTTGACGAGGTTGCGGAATCGGATCGGGTCCTGCTCGTTCTCCGGATGATGCCGATGGGTCGGCTGGTAGAGCGAGATGCACGGCGGCTCATGAGCCAGCAGGAGGTCGGCCGGATATTCGTCAACGAGGGAGTTCGTGGTCTCCCGCCCTTCCAGACTAGATCCCTGGGTGCTCATCGCGGATGAAGCAC
>Ga0214472_10009272_pt1 | contig 10268 bp, 9 predicted proteins | sample RVTome_6_FD_207662 | JGI IMG/M metagenome (GOLD analysis project Ga0214472, IMG submission 207662) | Soil microbial communities from uranium-contaminated site in the Upper Colorado River Basin, Wyoming, United States - RVT140D175 | ecosystem: Environmental > Terrestrial > Soil > Contaminated >...
CATGAGCTCGATCAATGTGAAGCCACGCTCGCCGGCGGCGCCGGAACCTGTCGGGCGATAGTTGTTTCTCACGCGGCTCACCAGTCCCGATAGCGGGTCCCGTCCAGCGCAACCCCACCGCTGCGGGTGAAGACATCGTAGACGTTCTGGCCGCTCCAGCTCTTGGCGTCGGGATCGTCCTGATAGGCGCGCAGCCCCCACTGCTGCGACTTGGTCATCGGATCGAACGGAATCCGGCGCAGGAAGCGAACTTTGTTGACTTGGCCCACCGGGTAGATGCCTTCCACCAGGGTCTCGAGATCGGGCGGATAGCCTTCGCTGCCGACCTGCAGCTCGATCAGTCCTTGGTCGGCCATTTTCTTGTAAGCGTCGATGGCGCTGCGCATTTGGCGCAGGGCGCGGCGCAGCTCGATCTCCTGTTCGCGCTTGGCCGTGACCTGCGCCAGCGGCATCGCGATCGCCGTCAGGGTCAGCAGAATGGCGATCACCACCACCAGCTCGATCAGCGAAACCCCGCGCTGGGATCGATTCGAGATTGCCGGTACGCGCATGCCCCCATGTCGGACTAGCCAAGGGCACCGCCCTTGATATCCGACCTCAAGGGTCGGGGATCGGGTGGCATGGGTGGCCGAAGGCCGCCCATGGGCGAGCTCTGCACCGCGGATGAGGTCATCCATGGGCGCGCTGCGCGTGCCCATGCCACCCAGGCAGGTCCCAGCGGCCGACTGGCGTCCTGTGCTCCCGGCCGGTGGCGAGAACGAGATTCTCATCTCAGCGAGCATAACGGTCACTTAGACGCGGTCGGTGGCGGCCGGGACGAGCCCATCATAGGAACCGCCTGTCAGCCAGGCTGTTGCCGACTCGGTCTTCGGGTCATCGGGATCCAGCCGCAGCGACTGGGGGTTGTCGTCCTTCTGGTCCGGTTGCGGCGGCGGTTGCTGCGGCACGCCCTGGATGGTGCCGCCGAACGGTGACGGCTGTTCGCCCTGCTGCTGGCGCTGCTTCTGTTGCTCTTCTTGCTGGCGCCGGAAGATGTCGAAGATGTTCTGCGGTTGATCGGGTTGAGCGCCGCCCGGCTGCTGGCCGGGCCGGACCGCACGCGACGGCTGCTGGGGCGGGGTCGGCGCAGGCGTCGGCGGCACCGGAGCGCCACCGCCGCCACCGCCGGTCCCGAGGCTGGCCTCCGGGCCGACGTAGATTGCGGATAGGTCGATGGCGGTGATCTCGGGCAGGCGCACGATATGCGGCGTCAGGGTGAGCACGATATCGGTTTCGGTGACCGTTTTGGCGCTGGAGCCGAACAGCTTGCCGATCACCGGCAGCTTGGCGAGCCAAGGCACGCCTTGCAGCGCGGAGCGCTCCTGATCCTGCAGCAAACCGGTCAGCAGCGTGGTCTCGCCGTCGTGCAGGCGAATGGTGGTGGTGACCTGGCGGTTGCCGAAGGTCGGCGGGGTCGCGCCGCTGCCCGGCGAGGTGATCGAGTTGAGCTGGAACGTCATGGTGATGGTGGTATCGCCGTCGTGGTGAATCCGCAGCGGCGTGAGGTCGATGTTGAGCCCGATATCGCGGTACTGGAAGTTGGTGATCGGGGTGACCTGATTGACGCCCTGGGCAAAGGTGGTGGTCGGGATCGGCACCTGATCGCCGATCCGGACCGTGACCTGCTGAGCTTCCTGCGCCCGAATCTGCGGTCGGGCGATGGTCTTGGTTTCAGTTTCCTCGAGCATGAACCGGAACGAGGCGCTGGGCAGGGTGAGCAGCACCATCGATTGATCGAGGTGGGTGAGGCGCGGCAGAGCGATCGCCGCCGCGCCCTCACCGCCGTCGGGCTGCACGATGCTGCCTCCGACCGAGTAGCTGCTCAGCGCGGTACCGAGCTCCTTGAACTTGGTGCGCGAGATCTCCAGGATCTCGACGTCGACGATGATCTCGGGCGGCGCCTTGTCGAGCTGATCGACCACCAGGTTGGTCAGCTCGATCACGCTGGGCGTGTCGCGCACGGTGATGGCGTTGAGCGTGGTGTTCTGCGAGATGTTGGTGACCTTGAGCACCGCGCGCAGGTGATTGACCACTTGATTGATGTCGGCGTTGGAGAGATAGAAGGTGCGCACCACTTGATCCTCATACTGCTGCCGCTTGTTGCGTGAGTCCGGGATCACCAGCAGGGTATGCGAGTTGATCGGCTTGACGAAGTGGCTGTTGAGCAGCAGCACCAGATCGAGCGCTTCCTTGAAGGTCACGTTGGCGATATCGATCGAAAAGGGATCGTCGCGCAGGTCGCGATCGAACAGCATGTTGATCCCGGCGATCTTTCCCAGGTATTCGTAAATCTGCTTGACGCCGGTGTCGCGGAACTTGAGCACCAGCGGCACGTTGGCGCGCGGGTTGATCAGAGTCGGCAGCTGCGGCGGTCCCGCCTCGGCTTCTTCTTTGGCCTGCTCGACCGGGGTCTTGGCCGCGCGGCGCTCGGCCTGCGCGCTCTCCATCGCGGCCATCGCCTTGTCGCGTTGCGCCAGAATGTACTTGTTGGTCGGATCGAGCTGGATCGCCTGCTGATACTCCAACAAGGCGGCTTCCTGTTGGCCGGCATCGGCCAGCTTCTGGCCGTTGTCGAAGTGGTATTGCGCGGCCTTGACCTTGGCGCGCTCGAGGTTTTTGGCGTACTCCAGATTGCCGGGATCGAGCGCCAAAGCCTTGGTGTAGTGGATCACCGCCTGGTCAAAGTTGCCCTGATCGTAGAGCTCGCGACCGCTCTGGTAGGCGCGGCGCGCGGCGCAACCGGAGAGCAGCAAGGCGGAGCTGAGCGCCACCACGATGACGCGACGGGCGGCGAAACCGGCTGGTTTGACTGCAGGTCTGCGATCCTTCAACGTTGGGTCCCCCTTGCGTTTGGCTCGAAAGCTCATTCGCCTGTGATCGGAAGTTGGCGGGTTGCATCTTCGCCCACGAATCCCACCGTGATCGATTCGAAGCCGATCCGCACGATCTTGAACCTGCGGTCGACGATTTCACCCTCCTGCGCCAGCAGAATCTGATCGCCGCGGCTCAGCGCCGCGATCTTACCTTTGGGTGTCTCGACGTAGCCGGCGAACTTGAAATCGATAGTCGGCAACACCTTTGGCGGCGGTTCCAGGGCGCGCCGCCGCGCCAGCTCCTCGGCCTCGCGGCGCAGTCGGGCCAATTCCTCCGGGCTCGGCGGCGGCGGCGGCGGCGGCGGCGGATAGCGGAACAGATTGCGCCCCAGGGCGAACTGCGGCCGGGCGCTGTCGAGCTCGTCGAGCGGAATCTCCGGAAGCCGCGCGACGAAATTGAGCTCGCCCTGGGTCCGGCCGTCCGGGGCGCTGCTGCTGCGCGCGGCATCCCCCGGCGGCGCCGGGCCCGGGCGCAGCAGGACGAACAGCCCGCCCGCCGCCGCGATCACCGCGAGCAGCTTGAGTTTCTTGAGCTCGGCGGCGGTCAAGTTGCGCCCTCCTCTTGGGCCGGCTGAGTAAAGTAAGTCGAAAGCTCGATCGCCAGGTTCAAGTTGGATCCGGCGCTGCGTTCGCTCTCGGCCAGTCGGATGCCGTCGATGATGAAGAAGCTCGAGGAGTTCTCGACCCGGGCGAGAAACTCGCGCAGGCTGTTGTAGTCGCCGGTGAGCGGCAACTTGATCGTAAAGTGGATCAGTCCACGACCTTCGCGCGGCTCGTTTTCCGAAAACACCACCGACTCGAGCGGAATATTGAAATCGCCGGCCAGGCTCTCGAGCTCGCCGAGCATTTCGGTCATGCGGGCTTGTTTGGTGGCCAGGACCTGCTGGTAGAAAGTCCGGCTGTGGTCCTTGACCCGGACCAACTTGCGGATGTCGGCGCGGATCTGATCGAGCTCTTCGCGCCGCTGCTCGAGCTGGTTCAGGCTGCGGGCGCGTTGCGACTCGACCGTGGCGATGCGAGCGCGGAGCGGCAGGGTCCAGAAGAAGATCAGAGCCAGATTGATCACCAGGAGCAGCGCCAGCGGCAGGATCCAGCGGCGTCGTTCCTGCCACAGCGTTTGGAGCAGGTCGAGGTCGATCATCCGGCCGACCTCGGGAGCGCGCCGCCGGACCGGCCCGGCGCGCCGGCCGCCGCGCGTTCCGGCAGATAGCGCACGCGCAGGCGGAACTCGATCTCGCCGTCCTTGAGCAGGCGGTTGTCCGGAAAGGCGTCGCGGAACGCATCCGAGTTCTCCAGCGTGTCGATCAGGCGCCGCCAGGCTTCCGAGTCGCGCGCCTTGCCGGTCAGCGCCAGTTGAATCACGCCGCGCTCGAGCTTGGGTTGCACCGCCGTAAGCAGGACGTTGTCGGGCACCACCCGCTCGAGTTGGTTGAACAGCAGGGTCCAGGAAAAGATCCGCTGGTCGATCAGGTCGCGGATCAGCAGCGCCTCGCGCAGCAGCGACGGCTCCAAGCGGGTTTCAAGCCTCGGGCGCAGCTGCTCGCTCTGACTGCGGTAGGCCAGCGCGGTGCGCTCGGCGCGCTCGATCTCGCCGCGCGCCCTTGCCGTCAGGCGCAGATACGAGACCGTGGCGCAGCTGTTGTAGAGCAGCAGCACCAACATCAGCGCCGCCGCGGCCCAGAAGCCGGCGTAGAAAGCCGGGTCGTTGCGCAGCGGGTTGCGAGCCAGATTGAGATCCAACCTCATTAACGTCCTTGGAGCGCGCCCATCAGCGGCAGCAGTCGCTGGAGCTGGGCCGGCGGCAGGTGGGCGCAGCCGCCCAGATCGACCAGCCGATGCGGATCGACCGATTCCACCGCGGCGCCGAATTGCTCGTGCAGCGCGCGCTCCAGGCCCGATCCGACCGCGTCGCGTACCACGTAGTCCTTGGGGCTCGGAAGCTCGAGCCGCTCTTCCAGGTACAGCTGCGAAGCCCGAATCTCCTGCAGCAGGTAGTCGCTCGCGTCCACATCGGTCGGCTCGGGGGACGGTTTGCACCGGTAGAAGCACAACTTGCCGGCCTGAAAGTAACTGACCGCGAAGAAGCCGACATCGCGGTTGATCAGCAGCAGATCATGATCGGTCGCCAGCTCGGCCATCAGGTTCCAGAGGTTGGGAGTCGAGAGATCGACCAGGACCGGCTCGAGCTCGAAGCTCTCGAGCAGTTGCTCCAAGGGCAGAACCGCGCCGGTCGGCGCGGCCACCGCCAGCAGGCGCCGGTGGCCGTGATTCGGCGCCAGCTCCTGGTAGCTGATGCGGGCATCTTCGATCTTGAAGGGCGTGATGCGTTTGAGCTTCCAGCGCAGCAGCTCGATCCGCTCCTCGCGCCGCGCCGGCAGCGATTCGAACTCCAGCAGCGTCGCGCGGGCGATCGCGTCCGGCAGCAGCAGGGTGACGCGGTGCGGCCCCTCGAGCTCGCCTTCGAGCAGCTCGCTCAGGCCGGCGCGCAGCCGCTCGAGATCGAAGCTGCAACCGGCCGGGCCGCCGAGCGTGATCGCCTCGGGCGCGAGCGGCACGCTGCGGGCGCGCCGCAGAGAGATGCCTTGCGGCGTGCGCTCGCCGCGCAGCAAGCTCCAGCGATCGAACGACAACTCGATCGCGACCCGCGGATAGACCGGGCGCAGGCGGGCCTGCAGCTTGGCCCACAGCGAGTGGAGCGTTGGGGTCCTTTGGCCCTGCATGACGGTCTAAAACGACTCCACGAAAGTGACCTTGTTGACCTCGGCGAGCGAGCTGACGCATTCGAACGCCTTCTTGAGCGCCGACTCACGCAAGAATTGCATGCCGCCGGAACGGGCCAGACGTTTGATTTCCGAACCGGGTCGCTTGTCCAAGATCAACTCGCGGATCGGGTCGGTCAGATCCAGCAGCTCATAGATCGCGGTGCGGCCCTTGTGACCGGTGCCGTGGCACTCGATGCAGCCGCGGCCGACCGCGAACGGCTGATCGCGATACTGCTCGGGATCGAGCCCGGATTCCTCCAGCAGCTCCGCCGGCACCGGGCTGAGCACCTTGCAGTTGGGGCAGATGATGCGCACCAGGCGCTGGGCCAGGATGCAGTTGAGCGCGGCCACGAAGTTGTAGGGCTCGACCCCCATGTTGAGGAAGCGGCCGAGCACATCGATCACGTTGTTGGCGTGGACGGTGGTGAACACCAGGTGCCCGGTCAGCGCCGATTGGATCGCGATCTGGGCGGTCTCGGGATCGCGGATCTCACCGACCATGATCTTGTCGGGGTCGTGGCGCAGGATCGAGCGCAAGCCGCGGGCGAAGGTGAGCCCTTTCTTCTCGTTGACCGGGATCTGAGTCACGCCGACCAGCTGATACTCGACCGGGTCTTCGATCGTGACGATCTTGTCCTCTTCGGTTTTGATCTCGTTGAGCGCGGCGTACAAGGTGGTGGTCTTGCCGCTGCCGGTCGGGCCGGTGACCAGGAGCATGCCGTAGGGCTGGCTGATGTGCCGGCGCAAGCGGCGCAGCACCTCGCCCTCGAAGCCGAGCACGTCGAGCCGCAGGTTGGCGAACTCTTGGTTGATCGATTCCTTATCCAGGATCCGGATCACCGCGTCTTCGCCGTTCACGGTCGGCATGATCGAGACGCGGAAGTCGATGTTGCGGTTCTTGTAGCGCAGCTTGAAGCGGCCGTCTTGCGGGATGCGCTTCTCGGCAATGTCCAGCTCGCTCATGACCTTGATGCGCGAAATGATCGGCGAGTGGTAGTTGCGATCGAGCGGCTCCATCGCCGGATACAGCACTCCGTCGATGCGGTACTTGATGGTGACGTCGCGCTCGCGGGTCTCGATGTGAACGTCGCTGGCGCGCCGCTGCAGCGCGTTGAAGATGGTCAGGTCGATCAGCTTGATGATCGGCGAGGCCTCGGCTTCGAGCTTCTCGATCGAGATCGTCTCCGCGCCGCCCTCATCCTCCGAGATCAGCTGAAAACGAAAGCTTTCGGTGGCCTGCTCGAGCACGCGCTGGGAGGACTCGCTCTTTTTGAGCACCTCGCCGATGCCGCTGGGGGTGGTGACTTGGACCGCCAAGCGTGCGCCCAGCAGCGCTTCGAGCTCGTCGAGCTTGAGCACATCGGTGGGATCGGATACCGCGATCACCAAGCTGCCTTTTTCACGCCGCAACGGAACGAAGTTGTAGCGGAACATCAGATCGACCGGGATGCTGGTGAACAGCTCGTGATCGACCGGCTGGGCTTCGAGGCTCATGTATGGCAGGCCGCTGCGCGCCGCCAGCTCGCGGGCCGCCGCCTCTTCGTCGGCGCGGCTGCGTTCGGTGATCGGCTCGGCTCCCCTGCGGCCGTTGATCAGGGTTGCTGCGGCGTTGAGATCATTCATCGTCGTGACTCCGTCGCTTAAACATCGGGCAGCGTAATCAGGCGGAACAGCGGCAGGTACATCGCGATCAGCATGAAGGCGATCAGGCCGCCCATGAACAGCAGTAGCGCCGGCTCGAGCCAAGCGATGAAGGTGGCCAGCGACGACTCGATCTCTTCGTCATAAAATTCGGAGATGTTGACCAGCATGGCCTCCAGCGAGCCGGTTTGCTCTCCGACCTGGACCATTTCGATCGCCAGCGGCGGTATCAACCCGCTGCCCTCGAGGGCATGGTGCAGGCTGTCGCCTTCGCGGACCTTGCGCCCCACTACCGCCAAGCGGTGCCGCACCAGGGCGTTGGCGATCGAGCCCGAGGCGACCTCGAGTGAGTGGACCAGCGGGATGCCGCCGCTCAGCATCGTCGCCAGCGTGCGGGTGAACTGGGAGATGGCGTATTGGCGCTGCAGCCGGCCGGCGAACGGCAGATTCAGTTTCCAGCCGTCGACCGCCAGCCGGCCGAGCTGGGAACGGGCATAGAAGCGCAGCGCGATGATCGCGGCGATCACGGCCAGGAGCAGCCAGAAGAAATTCTGGCGCACGAAGTTCGCGGTGCCCACCAGGACCTGGGTGATCAGCGGCAGGTCGCGCCCGAAGCTGCCGTAGAACTGGCTGAACTTCGGGATCACCACCGTCATCATGATGGTCGCGAGCCCGAGCGAGAGGGCGATCAGAATCGCCGGGTAGATCAGGGCTTGGAGCACTTTGCGGCGCAGCGCGAACAGTCCTTTGAGATAGGACAGATAGCGGCGCAGGATACGCTCCAAATCACCGCTTTGCTCGCCGGCCAGCAGCGCCGAGGTGTAAACCCGGTTGAACAAGCCGGATTGGGCCTCAAAGGCTTCGGACAGCGAGGCGCCGCCCTCGACCCGTTCACGAACATCGCTGATCACCTGCTTGAACAGCGGATCGCGCATGCGCTCGAGCAGCAGCTCGAGGCAGCGCAGAATCGGCAGGCCGGCATGGATCAGGGCGATCATCTCCTGGTTGAAGATGATGAAATCGCGGGCCCGGATCCGCCTCCGGCGCGACTGGAATCCAAAAAGGCCGCCGCCGCGCTGCGGCCGAATCGAGAAGATGAACAGATCCTTGTCCTGCAGCGCCTGGCGCAGGTCGTCCTCGGTCGCCGCATGGATCGTGCGCTCGATGACATGCCCGGAGCTGGTGCCCAACTTGCAGAGGTATTCCGCCATCGTGCCGCCGCGCGCTTCAGTGAGCCACTGGCGTGGCGCTTCCTTTCGTGGGCGCTCCGAGAGCCCCTCTGCTCCGGTTGGTCATCTGCTGACGCAAAACTTCATCCGATTATACTCCGCGACCCCCAAAAGGGCCGAAATAGTGCCCGGCGGCGGATCTGCCGCCATCTGCTTCGTTGCGCTCGGTCGGGCTCCTCCAGCGTACCTTCCAGTACGCTTCCGTCGCCCTTCCGTCGCGCGCCTCGCAGCTGACGGCATCTCCACCGCCCTCCGCCCTGTGCACTGGTGCTGCGGCGGGCCTGGTTGCACCTTCGGGTCGACTCCGCTTCGCTGGTCTCCGGCCTAGGCCTTCCATGCCCTCGGGTGCTGGGGCGGGGGTGGTTGCACGTTCGGGTCGACGTCGCTCCGCTCGTCTCCGGCCGGTGGTGTTCCACCGCTCTTCCGGCGGTGCCATCGGGCTGGCCGGCCCGAGCCTGCGGGCAGGTAGCTCGGACCCCGCGATTCAGGGGCCGAGGATCAGCTCGAAGCGGTCGGGCGCCAGCGCCGGGTCGGGCCGCAGGCTGAGCCGGCCGCGCAGCACCCGCTCGAATTCCTCCAGCAGCAGCACGTGCGCCCCTTGCAGGGCGGCGGCGACCTGCGGATGCAGGCGCAGAATCATGCCCGCTCGGTCGCCGATCGCTTCGCGTCCGAGTCGCAGCACCTGATTGCGGATCGCCGAGAGCGTGGCCTGAACCGATGCGATTCGTCCCTGGCCGCCGCAGGCTGGGCACGGTTGGCTCAAGGCGGCGTCGAGGCTCTGCTTGACCCGCTGGCGCGTGAGGTGCACCAGGCCGAATTCATTGATACCGAGCAGCTGAATGTGGGCGTGGTCGCGGCGCAGCTCGTGGGTCAGCAGCGCCAGCACCTCCTCGCGGTGCGCCGCTTCGGCCATGTCGATCAGGTCGATCACGATGATCCCGCCCAGATCGCGCAGCAGCAGCTGGCGGGCGATCTCTTTGACCGCCTCCAGATTGGTGCGCAGGAAGGTGTCCTCCAGGTTGTCGGTGCCGACGAACTTGCCGGTGTTGACGTCGATCACGACCACCGCTTCGGTCGGTTGGATCACCAAATAGCCGCCGGACTTGAGCCACACTTTGGCGCGCAGCGAGCGCTCGAGCTCCGCTTCGACCCCGTAGCGCTCGAGCAGCAGCCCGGGCTGGGGCTCGAGTTCCGTGCGCTCGACCAAGTCGGGACGGCTGGCTTCGAGAAACTCGAGGCAGCGCCGATGGGTCTCGGGCTCGTCGATCAATATGCGATCGAGCTCGTCGGCGATATGATCCCGCAGCACTTTGAGCGGCAGATCCAGTTCCTGATGAATCAAGGATGGGGCGGAGGCGCGGTCGGACTTGGCGCGAATGGCGTTCCAGTGCTGGGCGAGCTTGTCGAGCTCGGCGTGCAGCTCCGCCGCTCCGCGTCCGGCCGCCGAGGTGCGCACGATCAGGCCGCCGGTAGGCTGCAGCTCGGCGGCCAGAGCGCGCAAACGGTCGCGCTCGCTCGGGTCCTCGATCTTGCGCGAGACCCCGATGTGCTGGGTGGTCGGCATCAACACCAAATACTGTCCCGGCAGGGTGATGAACGAGCTGACCCGCGTTCCCTTGCTGCCCATCGGCTGCTTGATGACTTGGACCAGAATCTCTTGGCCGACCCGGACCAGATCGTCGATCGGGACCTGATGGCGCGCGTGACGGGGGTGGGTATCGGCT
>Ga0214472_10009273_pt1 | contig 10268 bp, 8 predicted proteins | sample RVTome_6_FD_207662 | JGI IMG/M metagenome (GOLD analysis project Ga0214472, IMG submission 207662) | Soil microbial communities from uranium-contaminated site in the Upper Colorado River Basin, Wyoming, United States - RVT140D175 | ecosystem: Environmental > Terrestrial > Soil > Contaminated >...
GCCGAGACCGCCCAACCTGATGGTGAATCGCGGCCCCAGGTCGGCGCCGTCCATCGCCGCCATGACCCTGTCGACTGTCGGATCGTCGACCTCGCCGAAGAACCGCATCGTGAGGTGCCACTCCTGCGGGCGCACCGGCCGCCCGGGAATGCCGTCGGGTAGGGCCCGGCGGATCGCCACCGCCAGCGCGTGGCGCGCCTCGTCGGCCAGCGGAACCCCCAGGAACACCCGCCTCACGCATCCCCCTGCGTCAGGGCGAGCCTCGTCTGGTGCAGGGCGGCCGTGGTGGCGTAGGTGCGGACCCGCTCGCGGTCACCGGGGAGCACCAGTTGGCGGGTTCGCGATGCCTCCGGGGTTCGCACCGCGACGAACACCGTCCCCGGTTCGCGGTCGAGCGGGTCCGGGCCGGCGGCGCCGGTCACCGCGACGGCCACCTCGACACCGAGGCGGTCCACGGCCCCGTCCGCCATCGCCAGGGCCACTTCGGCGCTCACCTGACCGTGCTCGGCGATGAGGCGAGCCGACACTCCCAAAGCCGACTCCTTGGCCGACGCCGTGTAGGCGACGATGGCGCCGGAGAACACCTCGGATGCCCCCGGCACCGCCGTCAGAGCGGCCGCGACCAGGCCACCGGTCATCGACTCGGCGGTGGCCATCAGCCACCCGCGGCGGCGACACTCATCGAGGACGATCCTCTCGATGGTCTCATCGTCTGCTCCGAAGACGAGAGCGCCGAGTCGACCCCTGACCTCGGTCTCTATCGGTTCGATTGCCGCGGCGGCCGCCGCGGCGTCGGCGGCGCGCGCCGTGAGGCGCAGCTTGATCTCACCGCCACTCGCCAGGAAAGCCAGGGTCGGGTTGCTCGACCCCGAATAGATGTCGGCGAGTAGCTCGGCCACCCGGGACTCGGACTCACCCCAGGTGCGGAGGAGTCGGCTGACGATCACCCCCCGCTCGACCGGGTCCTCATCGCTGAGTGTCGGGAGCACGAACTCGTCGAGCATGGGCTCCATCTCCTGCGGAACCCCCGGCAATGCGAAGACCAGGCACGAGCCGATTCGCATTCGCAGCCCCGGTGCGGTGCCCTTCTGGTTCGGCAGCATCTCGGCGCCGTCGGGATGCTGAGCCTGGCGCAGGTTGCTCGCCGGCATCTGCCTCCCCCGCCGCGCCCACAGGTCCCGCAGCGCGTCCTCCTGCTCCTCCGAGTGGCGCATTTCGACCCCGGCGGCCGCACAGAGTGCCTCCCGGGTGAGGTCGTCCTGAGTGGGTCCGAGGCCGCCGGTGACGATGAGGGCGTCGGCCCGTTCGGCCGCCTCGCGTATCGCTGCGGTGAGCCGTTCCAGGTTGTCGCCGACCACAGCCTGGCGATAGTGGTCCAGGCCGAACTCGGCGAGCCGTGCCCCGATGTGGGCACCGTTGGAGTTGATGATCTGCCCGAGGAGCAACTCGGTCCCGACGGCGAGGACTTCGACGTTCACTCGCGGTCCCCGCCGATGTAGCGTCCCCGGAAATACTGGAGCGGCTCGGTCAGATCGTGAATCGTCACCTCGTCGACGGCGCCTTCCACCAGGACGAGGGGCCCGGCGGTCCGGCTGCCGGCGAAACTGCACGCCGCGCGGGTCGCGATGCCCTCGATCACCGGGCCGTGGTCACCGTCGACCACGGGGACCCCATGGAACAGGCCACCGGGACTGGGGCGATACCCGGCGAACCGGTCAGACAACTCGCGGTGGCGCCGCTCGAGCACGTGCACCACGAAGGTGCCGGTGTCGATCATGCGATCCCACAGGTCGGTCAGCTCGCCGAGCAGGAAGAAAAGGGCCGGTTCGTCGCCTTCGACAACGACGAGCGACGAGATGGTCAGCCCGGCCCTGGCCTCTGGGGGCCCCGAGGTGACGACGGTCACCGGGGCGGCGAGCCTCCCACGAAAACGCCGAATCGGGTCGCGCTCCTCCTCGGCGTCGACGAACGGGTTGTCGTCGTGAATCACGACGGTGAAGGTAGCAACCAGTCACCAGTCACCAGTCACCAGCCACCAGTCACCAGCCGCCCGGCCGAGAAGGAATGAGGGTGCTCGTACCATGGGCTGCCGTGACCACCGCCCCCGACCTCGCCACAGCACTACGCGCCGCCGACGCCGCCGACGCCGTCACCCTCCCCCGCTTTTGCGCTCCCGACCTCGCCGTCGGCACCAAGGCCGATGCGACGGTGGTCACCGAGGCCGACCGTCGCGCCGAACAGGTGATCCGTGAGGTGATCGGCCGTGAGGCCCCGAACGACGCCATCCTCGGCGAGGAGTACGGCTCGGACGGTGAAGCGGCGCGGCGTTGGATCGTCGATCCGATAGACGCCACGGTCAACTTCGTGCGTGGGGTGCCCGTGTGGGGCACGCTGATCGCCCTCGAGATCGACGGGGCGGTGACCTGTGGGGTGGTGTCGGCGCCGGCGCTGGGCATGCGATGGTGGGCGCACCGCGGCGGTGGCGCCTGGTGCAACGGTCGGCGGATCTCGGTGTCGGGAGTCACCGACCTCGCCGAGGCACACCTGTCGCTGAACTCGCTGGACGGATTCCCACCGGCTCGCCTCGACGCGGCGATGGCCCTGTCGAGGCAGTGCTCTCGGACCCGAGGGTTTGGCGACTTCTGGGCCTTCATGCTGCTCGCCGAGGGCGGAGTCGACATCGTTGTCGAACCCGTAGCTGCGATTTGGGACCTGGCGCCGCTCACGGTGATCGTCGAGGAGGCCGGGGGCCGGTTCACCAGCCTCGACGGCAGCCCCGGGATCGACCATGGCCATGCCCTGGCGACCAACGGGCACCTGCATCCCGCCGCACTGGCATCCCTCGCCTCCTAGCCTCGGGCTTCGATCGCCTCGACGATGGACCCGAGGAACCGACGGCCCAGCGCCCCGTCGATTAGCCGGTGATCGTATGACAGCGACAGCGGCAGCTGTAGGCGCAGGGTGATCGCCCCGTCGCTCTCCACCGGAACGGGCTCGGCGCGCCCCACCGACAGGATGGCCGTCGTCCCGTACGGGATGATCGGCGTGCCGTAGCCGCCGCCGACCGCCCCGATGTTGGACACGGTAAAGCTGGCGCCGCGGAGTTCGGTGGGGGTGGCCCGGCGCTGCCGCGCCGCCTCGGCTAGACGCAGCACCTCGTCGGCGATCTCATCGACCGATCTGCCATCGGCCTCGCGGACCACGGCCACCATCAGCCCATCCGGTGTGTCCACGGCGAAGCCGATGTCGTAGTGGCGTCGGTAGAGCACGTACTCACCGTCGAGCGATGCATTGAACTCCGGGAACTCCCGCAACAGCGGCACCAGCACCGAGATCAACAGTGCCTCGAGGGGCATGGCGCGATCGGCGGCGAGCCGCGACCGTTCGGCGAGCAGTCCGGTGGCGTTCGCCGCCGCATAGGTGGTGACGTGCGGGATCTCGTGCCACGACCGGGTCAGGTTGCGGGCGATGGCCAGGCGCGTCGCCGACAGGCGCACCCGATCGACCGGACCTCCTCCGGCGACCGCCTGCTCGACGTCGTCGCGGGTGATACGGCCACCCGGTCCGGTCCCCTCCACGGTGGCGAGATCGACGCCCACCTCGAAGGCCAGGCGACGGACCAGCGGCAGGGCGAGGATACCCTCGGCCCTGGACTCCCCCACCGTCTCCGACGCCTCCTCGAGCGTTCCCACGATGGGTGCCACCGACGAGGTGGGCGGCGGTGCCGATCGGGACGCGCCGTGCGTGACCGGCTCAGCAGAGGGCCATGACTCTCCCGGCTCGCCGATCACCACCAGCAGCGCGTCGACGGCGAGGGTGACCCCTTCGGGTGCTCCGTGGTGGAGGACGACGCCGGCACGGGGTGATGGGATCTCTACCACCGCCTTGTCGGTCTCCACCTCGACGAGTGGTTCGTCGAGGCCGACGGTGCCCCCCACCGGGACCCGCCATGACACGATGGTCGCCTCGGCCAGACCTTCGCCGATGTCGGGGAGGTGGAACTCGAACGCCATCAGGCCTCCAGGGTCCGTCGAGCGGCGGCGGCGATCCGATCCGGACTCGGGATGTAGTGATGCTCGGTGCGCTTGAGCGGCACCACCGTGTCGAAGCCGGTGACGCGCTCCACCGGCGCCAGCAGCGAGTACAGCGCCCCTTCCTGTACCAGGGCGGCCACTTCGGAGGCCACCGACAGCGTGCGGTGGCCTTCGACGGCCACGACGACCCGGCCGGTCTTGCGGGCGGAGTCGAGCACGGTGTCGGCGTCCAGGGGCGACAGAGTGCGCAGGTCGATCACCTCGGCAGACACCTCCTCGGCCTCCAATGCCTCAGCGGCGCGTCGGGCGTCGCGCAGCACCGCTCCGTACGACACGATGGTCACGTCGGTGCCCTCGCGGACCACGGCGGCGACACCGATCGGCACCGTGTAGCGGCCCTCGGGAACGTCCTGTTTCAGCGCCCGGTAGACCCGGATCGGTTCCAGGAACACGACCGGGTCGGGATCGTCGATCGCCGCCAGGAGCAGACCCTTGGCATCTCGCGGCGTCGCCGGCACCACCACCTTGACCCCCGGGGTGTGCACGAAGATCGCCTCATTCGACTCGCTGTGGTGCTCGGCGGCCCCGATACCGCCGCCGTACGGGATCCGGATCACCATCGGTGCGCTGAACCGGTGGTTCGACCGGTTGCGGATCCTCCCGACGTGGCTGACGATCTGGTCGAAGGCGGGATAGGCGAAGCCGAGGAACTGGATCTCGGCGACCGGCCTGAGCCCGGCCACCGCCATCCCAAAGGCGGCACCGACGATCCCCGACTCGGCCACCGGTGTGTCGATCACCCGATCGGATCCGTGCCTGGCGACGAGCCCGTCGGTGACCCGAAAGACACCGCCGGTGGTTCCGACGTCCTCGCCGATCACCACCACCCGTTCGTCGGCGAGGGCCAGGTCGAGGGCGTCGTTGAGCGCCTGCGCCATCGTCATCTCAGCCATGGTCGTCCCCGGGGACGAAGCGTCGCTGATCGGCGAGGGGCCGAGTGGGCTCGGCGAATGCCCGACCGAGATGGCCATCGGGGTCGAAGGCGGCGAGATCCTCGGCGGCGGCGACGGCGGCTTCGATCTCGGCGGAGGCCTCTACCTCCAGATCGCTCTCCCAGGCCTCCGACCACTCGTCGGTCTGCTGGAGGTAAGCCCGTAAGCGGTCTATTGGATCACGGGTTCGCCATGCCTCCACCTCCTCCTCGGGGCGATACCGGCCGGCATCGTCAGCGGTGGTGTGGGGACCCACCCGGTAGGTCAGTGCCTCGATGAGGGTCGGGCCACCGCCGGATCGCGCCCGCTCCACCGCCTCGGTGGTGACCGCCAGCATGGCCAGGGCATCGTTGCCGTCCACCAGCACCCCCGGCATCCCATAGGCGACCGCCTTGACCGCGATCGTCTCCGACCGGGTCTGGTCGGCTCGGCTCATCGAGATCGCCCACCCGTTGTTTTGACACAGGAACACCGTCGGTGTGGAAAAGACGGCGGCGAAGTTCATCGCCTCGTGGAAGTCACCTTCGGAGGTGGCACCGTCCCCGAAGTAGGTGAGGGCGATGCGGTCGCTCCCCATGAGGCGCTCCGCCCACGACAGGCCGACCGCATGAATCATGTGGGCGCCGACGGTGATCGACGGCGGCAGCACGTTCACCCCTTCGGGCGGCGAACCACCACGCTCGTCGCCCATGCGGCCGAGGAACAACTGCTCCCAGCCGTAGCCCTGATGCCACATGGCGGCGGCGTCGCGATATGTGCCCACCATCCAGTCGTCGGCCCGCAAGGCCGCCGCGCTGCCGATCTGGGCGGCCTCCTGACCCTCGAACTGGGCATAGGTGGCGAGCCGCCCCTGACGCTGGAGCGCCGACGCCTTCCGGTCGTAGGTGCGAGCCACGACCATCGCGGCGAACAAGGCGCGGGCCCGGTCGGTGCCGACAGGAGGGTCGGCGAGCAGCGACCCGTCCTCGGCGAGATAGCGAATGGGATCCATGAGCGTTGAGAGCGTACCTACGAGTCTCCAGTCACCAGTCGCCAGTCACCAGCAAGACCGTTCGGCGATGGGGACTGGAGACTGGCGACTTCCTCAGGCTCCCACCCAGTTGCCGGCAAGGACCTCGTCGAGCTCCTCGGGGGTGACCAGCACGGCACGGGCCTTGGAGCCCTCGCTCGGGCCGACGAGGCCCATCCGTTCCAGGGTGTCCATGACGCGCCCGGCGCGGGCGAACCCGATCCGCAGCTTGCGCTGCAGCATCGACGTCGACCCCAGTTGGGAGAGCACCACCAGCTCGATCGCCTGACGCAAGAGGTCGCCGTCCTCGCCCTCGAACTCACCGCCATCGCCCTGGACACCAGAGGCGGTCGACTCGAAGACCTCGGGCTCGTACTCGGCCTCACGCTGATTTCGCACCCACCCGACGATGGCGTGCACCTCTTCCTCCGAGACCCACGCCCCCTGGATACGCCGGGGATGCGGGTCGCGCGAGGTGACCACGATCATGTCGCCGAGGCCGATGAGCTTCTCGGCGCCGGAGTGGTCGAGGATCACCCGGCTGTCGGCCTGCGACGCCACCGAGAAGGCGAATCGCGACGGCACGTTGGCCTTGATGACTCCGGTGATCACGTCCACCGAAGGCCGCTGGGTGGCTATGACCAGGTGGATGCCAACGGCCCGGGCCATCTGGGCGATGCGGACCACCGCCTCCTCCACGGCGCGTCCGGCCACCATCATGAGGTCGTTGAGCTCGTCGACCACGACCACGATGTACGGGAACCGGTCGAAGTCGTCTGGATCGAGTTCGTCGGCGTCCCAGCGGTCGTGGTACCCGAGGATGTCACGCACGCCGGCTGCGGCGAGCAGGTCATAGCGTCGGTCCATCTCGCGCACCGCCCATTGCAGGGCGTCCACCGCCTTCTTCGGATTGGTGATCACCTGGGTCATCAGGTGCGGCACCTCGTTGTACTGGCCGAGCTCCACCCGCTTCGGATCGACCAGGATCAGCCGAACCTCCTCGGGGGTGGTCCTCGTCAGGATCGAGGTGACGATGGCGTTGATGCACGAGGACTTACCGGCGCCGGTGGCCCCAGCGATGAGCACATGGGGCAGCTCCGACAGGTTGATCAGCTGGGGAGCACCGGAGATGTCCATGCCGAGGGCGACTTCGAGCGGGTGCGACCCTAGGGCCGCCTCCGGGCTCCGCAGGATGTCGCCGAGGGTCACCAGCTGGCGGCGCACGTTGGGGACCTCGACGCCGATGGCGCTCTTGCCGGGGATCGGGGCGATGATGCGAACGTCCGGAGTGGCCAGGGCGTAGGCGATGTCGTGGGACAGGCTGGTGACCCGCGACACCTTCACGCCGGGAGCGAGTTCGATCTCGTAGCGGGTGACGGTGGGGCCGGGAACGATCCGGGTGAGCTGGGCGTCGACGCCGTGCTGGATGAGCGTCTCCTCGAGTTCGGCGGCGGTCTCGTCGAGGGCCTTCATGCTCTGGCCGGCGCCACCCCCGAGGGACAGCAGGTCGAGCGGCGGGAGCTGATAGGCGCCGCCGGGTGCCCGATGCGGGGCCGGGGTCGGCCGCTGCTGGGGACCGGGGCGACTGGGCTCGGGTCGTGCCGCCGAAGACGCCGCGTCGGCCGTGGGGGCTGCCGGGGCGCCACGGGGTCGAGCCGGGGCGCTGTGTCGCACCTGGACCACGGGCGCCGGGCGGCGACGACGGACCCGCCTCCACAGGGCCCTGACCCGTACCGAGGCCTCACGAGCGGCGTCACGCATGGTGGCCCCGACGACCAGGGTGACCCCGAAGGCGAGGAAGGAAAACAGCACCACGAGTGCCCCCCAGAAGCCGATGAACCGCCACAGCGGGAAGGCGACCAGAGAACCGACCGCACCGCCCCGGGCGACCACCGCGTCGATCGGCCCGGAGAGGGGCAGGGCACCCGTCATCAGATGGAACATCCCGAGGGTGGTGACGAAGCTGACGATGAGTCCGGTGGCATGACGCTTGAAGAGAGAGCGCTCGGCCACCATGACGAGCATGGCACCGAGGGTGACCAGCGCGGGGCCGACGGCATGGGTCCACTGGCCGAACAGGAACCGGGTCCCCGACGCTGCACTGGAGCCGACAGGCCCGGCGAGCCCGATGTGGGCGAGAATGAGCAGGAGGCCACCGATCCCGAGGATGACGCCCCAGAGATCGTCAGTCAGCCGACTGAACAGGGTGCGGACCCACTTCCACATGGCCGCCAGGCGCGAGGGCCGTCGTGGCGTGCGTGCCGCAGTCTTTTGTTTGGTGGTGTGCCCGGTTGCCCGTGTCCGCCCGTTGCCCCGGCGGGCAGGCTTCCGATTGACCATGTCCCGAGAAGGATAGAGCCGGAATGCCGCAAGGCGGTGGAAATCCAGAAGAGGGTCGCTATTCGCAATTCGCTATTCGCAATTCGTGTCGGAGGCCACTCACGAGTTGGCGGGGAGTCGGTAGCTGGCGCCGACGCCAAGCCGCGCAAGACGCGGTCTGGCGAAGAGCGAATCGCTAACCGCGCTTGGCTCAGATCCCCAGCACCACGGGAATGACAACGGCGCGTCCGCCTGCCTCCGCCTTGGTGATCCGATTGACGGTCGAGATCACCTTGCGTTGCACCTGCTCGAGGTCGACGGGGTGCTCGATCGAAGCGACGCTGTCACGAATGGACCGAGCGCAGCGCTCGAACACGTCGGTCGGATCGTCCATGAAGCCGTGGCTCTCCAGGTCGGGGCCGCGAACGATCTCACCGGAGCGAGGATCGACGATGAGGGTGACCACGATCACCCCGTCCTCCGAGAGGTGCCGCCGGTCCCGGATGATGCCCTGGGACCCGGCCACTTCGAGACCGTCTACGTAGACGTAGCCACTGGGGAGTGCCCCGCGCTCGACGCGCGTCTTATCGCCGTCGAGCACGACCACGTCGCCGTCCTCGCACAGATCGACGGTCGGAACGCCCATGTCTTCGGCGAGGCTGGCGTGTGCCCGAAGGTGGCGGTACTCACCGTGCACCGGTACCAGGGCCTGCGGACGGACCACGTTGATGAAGGTCTTCAACTCGTCGGCGGCGGCGTGTCCGGACACATGGACCCGGGCGTTGTTGCCGTGGTAGACCCGGGCACCGCGCCTGAGTAGCCCGTTGATCACCCGCGACACCTTGGTCTCGTTGCCGGGGATCGGCTTGGCCGAGATCAGGACGGTGTCGCCCTCTTCGATCGTCACCGAACGGTGCTCACCGACCGCCATGAGCGATAGGGCAGCGAACGGCTCACCCTGGCTGCCGGTACAGATGATGGCCGTCTGCTCGGCGGGCTTGTTGAACAACTCATCGAGAGGCAGCACCGAACCCTTCGGAAGTCGAATGAGTCCCAGCTCCTCGGCGGTGGGAACGTTGCGCAGCATGGACCGACCCATGAACCCGATGAACCGTCCGGCGTCGACGGCGGCGTCGACGATCTGTTGGACCCGGTGGATGTGAGAGGCGAAGCACGCCGCCACCAGCCGGCCCTTGGTTTCGACGACGATCTCGTACAACGGCTGGGCGAGCGTCGACTCCGACGGGACGAATCCGGGAACCTCAGCGTTGGTGCTGTCGGAGAGAAGCAGGCGCACCCCGCGGCGGCCCAGCGCGGCGAACTCGGGGAGATCCGTGGGGATGCCGTCGATCGGTGATGGGTCTAGTTTGAAGTCGCCGCTGTGGACGACGAGCCCCTCGGGGGTGTCGAAAGCGATCCCCGCTCCCTGCGGGATCGAGTGGGACACCGCCACTAGTTCGAACTTGAACGGGCCATGCTCCACCCACTCCCCCGTCGGAACGGGCCGCAGGTCGGCTTCGATGCCGGCTTCTTCGATGCGGGACCGGGCGAAGGCGATGGCGAGCGGCGTCCCATAGACCGGGACGTTGACCTCCGGGAGCAGGTACGACAGCGCCCCGACGTGGTCCTCATGCCCGTGAGTCAGTATCACGCACTGGAGATCGTCGGCCCGGGCGACCACCGACGAGAAGTCGGGGAGCACCAGGTCGACCCCCAGCATGTGCTCCTCCGGGAACATGAGGCCACAGTCGATGAGGGCCAGCTTGCCGTCGATCTCGATCGATGCGCAGTTGCGGCCCACGTCTCCGAGGCCACCGAGGAACCCGACCTTGACGGTCATCGAGCGGCCCCGGCGGCGGTGAGCGCCTGCTCGACGGCCTTCACCGTCTCGGCGGCCGCTGGAACCAGCGGCAG
>Ga0214472_10009274_pt1 | contig 10268 bp, 11 predicted proteins | sample RVTome_6_FD_207662 | JGI IMG/M metagenome (GOLD analysis project Ga0214472, IMG submission 207662) | Soil microbial communities from uranium-contaminated site in the Upper Colorado River Basin, Wyoming, United States - RVT140D175 | ecosystem: Environmental > Terrestrial > Soil > Contaminated >...
GGCGGCGATCCCCGCGAGGGCGAAGCCGCCCAGGATCACCGCGATCAGCGCGATCGCCAGCACCCGGCCGGTCGCCGCATCAATCCCGAGCGGCCCGAGGATCCACGAATGCCCCACGTCGAATGGCCATGGGGCACCACCGGCGGTCACCGGAGGACGGGGCGAGATGAACCCGATGTGAATCGCCGCGTGGGCCAGCAGGAACCCCGCGATCGCGAGTCGGACAACCATGGCTACCTCCTATGCGATCGGCGAGGGCTTGGTGGCACGCGTGGCCATCGCGCCCCGCGCGACACCCGTTGAGGGGCGATAGGTCCGCACCAGCAAGACCAGCGAGAAAAGCGCGGCAAGGCCGAAGATCGCGACCGGCGCCACTTCGAGCGTCCCCTCGACGGCCCAGGCCGACAGCAGCATCGCGGTGATCGCCACGGTCATGGTCATGTAGGTGACGCCGAAGGCCGCTGCCAGCAGGTAGCCGACCTCGGCCCGCCGCAGGACCAGGACCGCCGTGAGGACCGAGAGCGGCACCATCAGCCCGAGATCGAGCGCCTGGACGGTCAGCGTCGTCTCGCCCAGCAGGATGCCGGGCTCGTCGTTGAGCGCCAGGCGAATCCTCGCCAGCCAGGACATTGTCAGCAACCCACTCATCGCGAGGTTGAGCACGGCCCACCCGAGACGGGGGAACGGCTCCGCCAGGCGCTCGGTGGGGCTCGACGTGGCCAGGCTCCAGATCATCCCGAGGATCCCCAGGAAGCTCGCCGCGTAGATCGCGACGAACAGGATGAACAACGGGCCGAACGCCCAGGTCACCGAGTACTCGAGGTACGCGTAGAAGAAGTAGCCGAGGAGTCCGGTCGCAAACAGCCGACCGCGGAACGACCCCTTGTGAACGAACCACGCGGCGACGAGCAGGGCGGGAACCGCCAGGACGAGCGTCACGATGTCCCAGCCCACGCCTTCGGCCACGACGCGCTTGGCGTTGTTGGCATAGACGCCGGTCGTGGCCATCTCATACGTCTCGCCGATCGCGCTCGTGACGGTCTCGACCTCGCCGCTGCCGCGGGCGAAGACGCCAAGGAGCGCCGCCACGGCCGCCATCGCGGCGACCCCGACACAGGCGGCCGCCAGGCCGCGGCGACTGGTCGGGCTCATCGCACGGGCTCCTCGACGCGCGAGGCCTGCAGCGTCCGGGCGATGCCCTCGGCCCACGACGTGACTTCTTCCCAGGGGCGGAAGTCACCTTCCGCGGCGTGGACCGCCAGGACGATCGCCCGCTCCCCGAAGCCGAGCTCCTGGCGATCGAGCTTGCCCGGGAAGACGCGATGCTCGACGGCATCGGTCCACTTTCGGACCAGGTCCACGTCGACCGGGTCGGCGGCTGGCTTGGCCGGATCACCGACGGGCCCGCTGGAGAAGAGCCATACGGGACGGGACCGCAGCGCCTCCGATTCGCGCTCCGCGAGCTGCTTCGCAGGCGCCAGCCAGCGGCCAGCATAGACGCCGCTGCCGAGGATGATGCCGTCGTAGTGCGCCACGCTGGCGACCTGGTCCGGCGGACGGACGTCGGCATCGACGCCGCCGGCCTTCAGCACCTCGCCGATCCTGTCGGCGATCTCGGCCGTCGATCCATGCCGCGACGCGACCGATATGAGCACTCTCATGGTGGGTTCCTTTCGTGATTGTCGGGCGAGCCGCCTGGGCTGGCGGCCCGCATACGGGACTGTCAGGTGGCCATCGGGGCCGGCAGGTGGCCGGCGACCGTGGGCTGGCTCCGGTGCCCGGACCGGATTGTCCGGATCGCCAACAGCAGCACGGCGCCAAAACCGAGCAGGCTCGCAAGCGCGGTCACGATCGCCAGGACCGGGATGATCCCGAGAAACCCGAGGATCAGCAGGCCAATCACAGCGGCCAGGTACGGACGTTCACGGACCTGCTCGGGCGACATGCGGTGCAGGACCCATTCCCCGATCCAGATGCCGGCGATGAGGTAGCCGACAAACGCGACGAGCGGCCAGACCTGGAGGAGGACCGCCACGCCCAGCGGCGCGCCAACAAGGGTCAAGATCAGGATGACCGCGACCAGCGGGAAGGCGACCAGCCCGATGATCCCGGTCGCGAAAGCCATGACCGGTTCGTGGCTGATGATCGCTTCTGCCTGTCGGACCTGGCGCGCGGCCAGGGCGGCAAGCAGCAGCCCGGCCACGATCATGGCAAACCCGAACCCGATCCAGAGCAGGAGCAGGGCGGGAGCCAGCACGACCCCGAACCCGACGAGCATCGACGGGAGGTCGGTGACCTCGCCCTGGACATCCGCGTTGCCCGTCTGGTGCACGAGCGAATCGAGCGTCATGACATCGCCCAGGACGACGGAATCGGGTCCGATCTCCACCGGGCTGCGGATTGCGAAGACGGTCTCTATCCGCGCTCCCTGCAGGTCGAGTGTTCCGTCTACGACGACGACCGTGTTCGCCTCACCGAGGATCGTTCCCGCGCCGTTGAGCACGACCACGACGTCGGCCCGGTCGTCGGCGGCAAACGTGAAGTCACCCTCGGTCGACACGAGGACCCGGCCGGTCTGGAGCGACGGATCCGCGGCCACGGCAACCGGCGCAAGCACGACCAGGGAAATGAGCACCGCGCCCGCGATGCCGACCAACCGTTTCATGACCAATCCCTCCAAAGAGCGGACGCATCGAGGGTCATCGAAGCACCCAGCTGTTCGGCCAAAGAAGTGCCATCCGATCGCCTGACGGGGGCCGGCTGGCACAAACGGGCGGGCACAAGCGGTCAGGCCATCGCGCACGGTCCGAGGTGACGGAAGGCTCTGGCAGGACGGGTCGATGGGCTCGATCGTGGAACGCAGGAGCGCCCTCCCTGGAGGTCCGCACGGAGGCATAGAGCCATGGCGACAACGGCAGGCGGCGCCCAGGGCGTCTGGGCATTCACCGAACACGAGCATCGCGATCTCGCGCGCGGGATCAATCACATCCACGAGGTGGCCTGCGAGATCGGTCGCGCGTCCACACCGGAACTGTCGGTGAGCGTGCTGCACATCCTCCACTGGCTCGACCACACGCTGGCCCCGCACATCGCGTGGGAGGAAGCCTGGCTCTACCCGGAGATCGACCGGCGCCTGGGGACGCCATGGGCGACGCGTGCGGCCGCCTTCGATCACCAGCAGCTCCGCGTGCTGGCCGCACGCCTGCGGGTCGACCAGCACCAGCTGAGCAGCCGGGAGGACGGCGACAAGCAGCCGGAGATCCGGTGTCACCTGTTCAGCCTGGAGGCCCTGCTGCGCGCCCACATCGAGCGCGAGGAGCGGTTCCTCATCCCACTGCTCGACGACGACGCCCCCGAGCGTGCGCCAGACCCCGTTGTGGTCCCGGCCGGGACATCGGGCTGAGGCGGGGGAGTCGATAACCATCGCCCGCCCGGCGCTCACGCATGTCGACCCGGTCTCGGCCGCTCCGCTGCTCGCCGATCTCGGTTTCCTGTCCAGCTCCGACCTGCCCGATCGACCGGGTCCCGCGTACCTGCTCGTCGCGCTCCGGGAAGTCCCGACGCTCCGTCACTACGACCCGGAACTCGTCGAATACTGGGTGACCAGCTCCGGGCGGGGCACGCGTCGCATCCTGACGCGCGACACGCCGCTTCCGATCGAGACGGAGTTCTCGTGGGGACTCATCCGGATCGTCGATCGGCTGCACGTCACCAACGAGTACCTGACCTTTGGCGGCCGGCTCACCGTCGACACGGTCGACGGCGTGGTCATCGCGGTCTTTGTCTCGCCGGCGCCGCTCCTGCGCCGGGGCGGGCATTCCCAGGGATGGGACCAGGGCGCCGAAAGCCTGGGCGCGTTCTTCGGTCGGTTCCTTCTCGCCGTGGACTACAAGCGCGGGTTCGAGACGCGCGCGGGAGAGGCGGGTGCGGTCACCCGCTACGCGGCCTTCGTCTCCGACTCGGTGGCCCGCTACCGGGGGAGCGCAGTCCTGCGCGGGCAGCATGCCGACCTCTGGAACCTGCTCCAGGCCGAGGAGCGTCGACTCCGATCCAGGCACCCGGCCGAATGGGCGGACGGAGAGATCCTGCTGAAGGAAGCCACCCGCTGATGGATTACGTTCAAGCAGGTGCGGTCGCGATTCACACCCTGGCCATGATCCTGGTGGTCGGGTACTACGGGATCCTGGGACGGGTGATCCTGCCGGCGCTGCGAGGGTCGCTGGCCGGTCCCGTGCTCGGGAACACGCTCATGACGGTCGAGCGGCGGGCTCGGCCGTTGCTCCTGTTGTCGGTTGGCCTGTTCGTGGCGACAGGAGCGTTCCTGCTACTCGCGGACGACCAGTCCGAGGGGATCGGCAACTTCTTCGCCACGACGTGGACGACGTTGATGCTCGTCAAGCACGGGCTCATCGTCGTGATGGTCGTGCTGGCCGGGGTCGTCGACTTCCTCGTCTCGGAGGTCGCCTACGCCGAGACGGACCCTGAGCGCGAGCGACTCCTCGGCGGCCTCGCCCTGGCAACCGAAGCCACCACCGGGATCGGCGCCCTCGTCGTCGTGCTGACGGCCGTGGCCCAGTTGAGCTGAAAGGAGCCCGCGATGGCGGCATCCCTGCCCTCCTTGGCCGGCGTGCGTGACATCCGATCGAGCCGCCGGCGGTCCATTCGGTACATCGCCGCCGCAGCGTCGTTGGCGACGGCCCTGCTCTATTTCGGGATCGCGGTGGGCGTGTTGGTCGTCGTGGAAGAAACCGTCTCGGACGCCCCGGGGATGTTCGAATTCGGGGCGTCTGCCGGCGCGGCGTTCGTGCTTGGCGCGCTCCTGCTGTTCGCCCTCGATCACCGCGGCCTGTGGTTCCTTGGGGCGCTGCTCCAGATCGGCGTCATCGTCATGTACATCGCGGTCGGGCCGCAGCGGGCGCCGTCGTTCGAGCTGTGGGGTCTCCTGATCAAGACCCTCCAGGTCGTGATCCTCGTCGCGCTCGCCTGGCTGACCATCCGACCGCCGACCCGGGTCTGCGCGGGGTAGTGCCCACCCCGGCCGGCGGCGCTGATCCGGAGAGCCGGCGCAAGCTCGAGATGGCGGAGTTCCTCGAGGCCACCGACCCCGAGGACTTCCTGCGATCCAGGTCCGCGCTGCCCGGGCCGCGAGCAAACCTCGGCCGTGGCGCGACGGGCGGACCTGGAGCGCTGGGCGGCCCTCGATCCCGACCGAGCACCCGAGAACACACCCGACGTCTTCCTTGCCTGCGTGGGAATCGTGGGGTTGGGTCGGCTCGTGGCAGGGGGCGATCGAGCCCTCTTGGCGACGCTCAGGCGAGCGAGCAACGACGCGCGCTGGCGTGTTCGCGAAGCCGTCGCGATCGGGCTTCAGGCGTGGGGCGACCTCGATCTGAACGCGTTCATCGCTGAGATGGAAGGGTGGGCGGGTGGCTCGCCGCTCGAGGGCCGGGCGGCGATGGCCGCCGTGTGCGAACCACGGCTCCTGCGGGACCCGGCGGTCGTCGCCCGCGTCCTGTCGATCCTGGATCGCCTCACGAGGGCAGTCCGAAACGCGTCGGATCCACGCGCGGTCGACGTTCGCGTCCTCCGTCAGGCCCTGGGCTACGGCTGGAGCGTGGCGGTCGTCGCGGACGTCGAGCACGGGCTGATGACCTTCTCGCGATGGCTCCCCGATCCGGACCCGGACGTGCGCTGGATCGTCCGGCAGAACCTCGCAAAGGGCCGGCTGGTTCGGGCCGCCCCGGAGTTCGCCCGCGAGGCGACCATCGCGACGGCGGGGAACTGATCGTTGGCCATCCATCTCGGCAACCGGCCTTTGGATCTACCGGGGCGACGGCGGCCGGCCTGGAGCGGCGGCATGACGACCCGTCTGGCGACCGTGATCCCGCCGCGTTGTCACGGCGCCACGCTCGAATTGATCAAGTGGTTCCACACCGTGGTCTTCCTGTCGGTTGCCAGCCTGATCGTCCTGTTCGCCTTGGACGGCGCCACACGACGGACCGGTCGGCGGACCAGGGTGGCCGTGACCGTCGCCCTCGCCGAGTCGGCCGTCTACGTCAGCAACAACCAGGTCTGTCCGCTGACCCCGCTGGCGGAGGAGCTTGGCGCGGAGAACGGATCGGTGACGGACATCCTGCTGCCGATCTGGATCAGCCGGCGGATCCCCCTCGTGAGCGGCAGCGTCCTGGTGCTGGGCATCGCCCTCAACGTTCGGAACTGGCGCGAGCGCCGCCAAACGGTCGATACGGGAGACACGACATGAAGACGCTGGTCGTCGGAACCTGGATCATCGGAACCACGTAGCGCTTTGGCGCTGGCCCGCCCTTTGTCGAGAGTACGCGACTATCCCTTGCGCGAACAGGCCAGTCCGCCGACCATCGGAGCACACCATCACCTGATCCGAGGCAACGGTCGGTATGCGCATCTCTGAGTTCCCGCTCATGGAGTTCGATCCTTCGCGAAATGCGGTGATCGACCCTGCCCGGGCGATCACACCGCTCGTTGTGCCGGAGCCATTCGTCCTCTGCTTCTTCCGGGACGCGATCGCACGGCCGGCGACGACGAAACGTCGAGCGCCGAACGCCGGGCAAGGTTGAGCGCCGAGTCGCACTCGGCCATTTCGTCGTCCCCGATGCGGCACTGCGCGACGAGGGCACCAGTCATCACTACGCTCCCGCGTCGCGAGTGTCGCCGAAGGCTGCCTCACGGTCGAGATGGAGGCCGCCGCCCTGTTCGCGGTCGCGCGGTTCAGAGGCGTGTCGCTGGGCCAGGTGCTCTACGCGGGTGACGACCTTTCGGGCGACGTCTGGGACCCGCGTGGCTGGACTCGTCACACGACTGGGCGGGACCTGCTGTCCGCCTCGCGGCTGAGTCGGTCCTTGCATTGGGCGCGGCCCAGCCCGCAACGTGACCGCTGTAGAAGCGGTCTTCGTCGTTACGCCGCCCGCGTCGTGTGTTCGCGATGGTCAGGACCGCCGACGCACTTGCGATCGCGATGCCCAACCTTCGATCGCTCGCCGCGTACCTGCAGTCGGTCCCGGGAACCGGCGCCGGTCAGGTGTGATGACCTGGCGACGTTGCTGGCGCACGACCGGGGTCGCCGAAAGACGCAAAACCGCGCGCACAGACCGCTACGGAGCGGCCGAGCCTGATTTGAACCTCGTGGAGGGGCCGGCCAACCCGAGTTGAGCGTGGATCGTGCGCCATTCAGGCTCCAGTGGCCCGGCCGCCCTCCGTACCAGTCCGTGGCTGTGGTTTTGCGAATCACCCCGGGCGATGGTGCCGGTGTGAGCGACTTCGCCGAGAATCGTAGTGGCCCCATGTCGATCACGGCGGCACCAGGGAATCGAGGTGACGTCCACACCGCCGGCACTCGCCTTCGTGACAAACGGCACGGCAGAACCGGGCTCACGCATCTGGTGTCCCAGATCACCGCGCCTACGGTTGTGTCGAAACCGGGCACCTGGCGCCTGCGACGACGTGGCAGGACTCCGCCAATGCGCTCTCATGATCGAGAGGGAGGTCCGATGCGCAACAGGGTCACCATCGTCGGGGCCGGCAATGTCGGGGCTGCCAGCGCCCAGTTGATCGTGCAGTCGGGGCTGGCTGACGTGGTCCTGGTCGACATCGTCAAAGGGCTTGCCGAGGGCAAGGCCCTCGATCTCGCCGAGGCAGGACCGATCGTCGGGTACGACACGCACATCAGCGGATCGACCGGCTACGAGGAGACCGCCGGTTCGGACGTTGTGGTCATCACCTCTGGCCTGGCTCGCCTGCCCGGGATGAGTCGAGACGACCTCCTCGCAAGGAACGTCGGGATTGTCCGCTCGGTCGTCGAGCAGGTCGCTCCGCGTTCACCCGACGCCATCCTGGTCGTTGTGGCCAACCCGCTCGATGCGATGTGCCACGTGGCGCTCGCGACGAGCGGCTTTCCGGCGGAACGGGTCGTCGGCATGGCCGGCGTCCTCGACAGCGCGCGGCTGCGGACATTCCTTGCCATGGAGCTCGGCGTCTCGGTCACTAGCACCGACGCACTTGTCCTCGGCGGTCACGGCGACTCGATGGTGCCACTGGCCCGCTATGTGACGGTCGGGGGCGTGCCGGCAAGCGAGCTGATCAGTCCTGAGCGGCTCGACCGCCTGATCTCACGAACACGGAATGGGGGTGCGGAGATCGTCGGTCTGCTCAAGACGGGCAGCGCCTATTACGCGCCGGCCGCGGCGGTCCATCGCATGGTCGACGCGATGCTCAACGACCGCCACGAGATCCTGCCCTGCTCGGCGTTCCTGCAGGGTCAGTACGGCATCAACGGGCTCTTTGTCGGCGTGCCCGTTCGGCTCGGGCGTGGGGGCGTGGAGCAGATCGTCGAGATCGAGCTGACGCCAACCGAATCGACCGCACTGGCCGCCTCGGCGGCGGCGGTCCGCGAACTGGTCGACAAGCTGACGCCCGAACCGGCTCTGACGTAGCGACACCTTGCACGGACCACCTGCGAACCGGTGGCAGCCTTGACCCGGCCGACCGGCCGTGGCGGAGAGGAGACGACGTTTCGATGAGCGCATCCACGATGCTCGAGGTTCCCCCAGCGACCGCCACGGCCGAGCTCCGTCTCGGCGAGCAGACATTCGAACTCGCGATCGATCAGGCGACGGAGGGCCAGCCGGCCATCGATATCGGCTCGCTGCTCCAGGACGCACACCTGACGACGCTCGACTACGGGTTTGCCAACACGGCCGCGACCCGCAGCGCAATCACCTACCTCGATGGCGAAAACGGCGTCCTTCGCTACCGCGGCTACCCGATCGAGGAGCTCGCGGAGCGCTCGACCTTCCTCGAGACCGCCTACCTCCTGATCTACGGCGAACTGCCCACGGCCGAGCAGCTGGCCACCTGGACCAACGCCATCAAGCACCACACACTGCTCCACGAGGAGATGCGGCTCTTCTTCAACGGATTCCCAACCGACGCCCATCCGATGGGCATCCTCGCCTCGGCCGTGGCCGCCCTATCGACCTTCTACCAGAGCTCGGAGGATCCCCACGACCCCGAACACGTCGAGATCAGCACGATCCGCCTGATCGCCAAGATGCCGACGATCGCGGCCTTCGCCTACAAGAAGTCGATCGGGCAGCCGTACACCTACCCGGACAACAGCCTCGACTACGAGAGCAATTTCCTGCGAATGATGTTCGCGGTCCCGGCCGAGCCGTACGCACCGGACCCCGACGTCGCTCGCGCCCTGCGCATCCTGCTCATCCTCCACGCCGACCACGAGCAGAACTGCTCGACTTCGACGGTGCGGCTGGTCGGCTCGAGCCACGCCAACCTGTACGCGTCGATCTCGGCCGGCATCTCGGCGCTGTGGGGACCGCTTCACGGAGGCGCGAACCAGGAAGTCCTCGAGATGCTCGAGGCGATTTCGGCCGATGGCGGCGACGTGTCGCGAGCCGTCGACCGCGCCAAGGACAAGAGCGATCCTTTCCGCCTGATGGGCTTCGGGCATCGCGTCTACAAGAACTACGATCCGCGCGCCCGGATCATCAAGGAGGCAGCCGACACGATCCTCGCAAAGGTCGGCGCGGACGACGAGCTCCTGCGGATTGCGCGGGAACTCGAGGCGGTGGCCCTCAACGACGCGTATTTCATCGAGCACAAGCTGTACCCGAACGTCGACTTCTACAGCGGGCTCATCTACCGGGCCCTGGGCTTCCCGGTCGGGATGTTCACCGTCCTCTTTGCGATCGGGCGGCTCCCCGGCTGGATCGCTCAGTGGCGCGAGATGATGGTCGATCCAGCCTCACGGATCGGACGACCGCGCCAACTCTATGTCGGTCCCGCCAAGCGCTCGTACGTGCCGGTGAGCGCCCGCTAGACGGCCGGCCATCGTCCCGGCAGCTCGCCAGTCGGGCGGGCCTGCCGGGACGCGCTACTGCGTCGGCGTCAGCTGGTTGAGTGCCGGCGTGGCGTTGAGGACGGCGACGAGCACCTCGCAGGCGCGGATCCAGCCATCGTGGAGCTCGCAGAGCGACCGCCCTGAGATCAGGCCGCAGCGCTGACCTTCGCGCAGGACGCACATGTCCGGCTCCGTGGGGCCCTCGATCGTCTCGATGACGTCGAGCAACGAAGGGGAATGAGTGGGGCTGGCGTAGAGGTATCCACCCGACCGTCCGGGGCCCGAGTACACCCAGCCGGCCCGAACAAACGCCCCCATCGCCTCCTTGATGAACATCGGGGTCGTCGACACCTTTTCAGCGAGCGCGCTCGCCGTC
>Ga0214472_10009275_pt1 | contig 10268 bp, 9 predicted proteins | sample RVTome_6_FD_207662 | JGI IMG/M metagenome (GOLD analysis project Ga0214472, IMG submission 207662) | Soil microbial communities from uranium-contaminated site in the Upper Colorado River Basin, Wyoming, United States - RVT140D175 | ecosystem: Environmental > Terrestrial > Soil > Contaminated >...
CTGGCTGCGCGAGCGGAGCGATCTCGGAGTCGGTCCCGACTCCGACCTGTTCGCGGCGTGGATCGATCCGCTGGCCGCTCGCGCGCTGTACCGGCGCCATCTGGCGGGTCGCGAGGACTGCACGAGCCAGATCCACAGTCTCTATTTCCTAGCGCACTGGGCGCAGGTCTGGCAGCCGAGCGGCTGAATGGCAGGCAGCCCTTCTCGCTCGCGAGGTCGGCCGCCGACAGCCGGCGCGCGCTCGCGTGGGAGCGATCCGCGCGCGCTCGCCCTGCGGCTGAAAGGCGGAGTCCTCGGATTCGTCGAAGAAGCCGTCTCGCGCTGGCTTCACCCGACGCGGCGCATCACCGTCGACGACGTCGTCTTTGCGTCGTTCGACCGGTCGGGAGGAAGTCGCGGTGCAGGAACTCCATGCGAGGCGCGGGGAAGTGAACAAGCAGCGGGAGCACCTGAGCGGGGAGGCCATCGCGTTCGTGACCGAAGAGATTCGGGCGAAGATGGAGCCGCCGCTCAGGGACCTCTATCTGCCCGAGTAGACACGCTCGGCGCCATGAGCATCCAGGCTCGCCTCAGCGGCCGAAGACATCGGGTCGGATGCCGAGGCTACGTCGCCGCCTGCGAACCGCGCAGGAGTCCGTTGAGTGGGATCATCAGCAGCGCGGCGAGGCCCGTGCAGGTCGAGGCGACGAGCGCGATCACGATCGCCCAGATCAGCTGTCCGCGCAGCAGAGCCCACTCGCCACGCGCATGGTAGGAGGCGATGTTCCGGACCAGCAGGCGTCCGAGGCCGAAGTCACCGAGGACGCCGAGGACGACCGTCCAGCTGACGGCGTAGGCGTAGGCGCCGTACCGGCTCGCTCCCAGGCCGCGGGCCAGCAGCATGCTGATCAGAAACTGGAGAGCGGTGGAGCTCGAGCTGAGCAGGAAGCCGCCGACGCTGGCGCGAAGCAGCGGCTCGCGCACGGAGTCGGTTCTTTCCTCTCGCCTCGAGCGTACGGCCCAGGTTGTGCCCGAGCACGAAGACGCGCCGGGGATCGATCGAAGCGCGCAGCGGCCTGCACCTCGCCGCGCCCGTCCGCGACCTCCGGCCGAAATGCCTCGCGGTCACGGCTCCCACTTCAGCCGGAGCCTGGAGCGCATAGGTGGAAGCACGGCACGGAGCAGGCGGGTCTGGCCGGCGACGAGCTCGGCGCTCACCGTCTCCCGGGCGTCGATGCTCTCGGCGGCATTGGCGACGCGCACCTCGATCTCGCGCCGACCGGACGGGACTTCGATGAAGCCGATGAGCTCCTCGCCGCCGATGCGCCGCAGGGGGTTCCGGGGGCTTTCGAGCGGCGTCGACCAGGCGCGCTGGCCGTCGATCCAGACCTCGAGCGCGCCCGCCTTGATCCGGTTGACGAAGTGGAGCTCGATCGTCGTGGTCGGCGCGGCGGCAGCTGGCTCGGGCACCGCGGCGATCGCCGCGCCCGGGGGCGCCGGAGCGCCGGTCGGCGCGGGCGCGGGCGACGAGAGGGGTTCGGCCGGTGCAGCCGCAGCCGGAGTCGCGGCTTTCGCCGGCTTGGGGACTGGCGGCGGGGAAGCTGCCGCAGAGGAGATCGCCGGCGGCTGCGGCGAGTCGGTCGGCGTGTCGGCCGCCGTCGCGCGCGCCTCGGCCGGCTCCGGCGCCCCTGCCGGCGCGGGCAGCGGCAGCGGAACGGGCGCGGCGGCCGGCGGCAGAGGATTCTCCGCTGCCGGCGGGCCCGCCGAGAGGTCGGGCGCGCTCCTCGGGCGGCCGAGCCAGAGAGCGGTGGCGAGAGCTCCCGCGAGGACCGCGGCGAGCGCGGCGACGCCCAACGCCGTGCGCGCGCGCGAGCGCGTCGGGGGTGGCGGCGCCGGCTGCGGCGCGCTCGCCTGGCGCGGCAGGACGACGGTCGCGGCCATCTCGATCGGCGGCGCGCCGGACTCGGCGAAGCCGCGCAGCGCCGCGGCCATCTCGCGGCCGCTCGCGAAGCGCTCTGCCGGGCGCTTCGCCATGGCGCGCAGCACGACCCGCTCGAGCTCGAGCGGTAGGTCGGGGCAGGCGAACGACGGCGGCTTCGGGTCGTCGTGGACCGCCTGGTGGGCGACGCCGACCAAGTTGTCGGCCTGGAACGGCGCCTCGCCGGTCAGCGTCTCGTAGAGCACGGCGCCGAGCGAGTAGAGATCGGAGCGGCCGTCCACTGCCTCGCCGCGGATCTGCTCGGGGGCCATGTAGCTGGGCGTGCCGCGGAGCGTTCCGGTCAGGGTGGAAGAGTCGTCGAGGAGCATGGCGACACCGAAGTCCGAGACCTTGACGGCGCCGTCGTCGGCGAGGAGCACGTTGGCGGGCTTGAGGTCGCGGTGCACGACCCCGCGGGCGTGGGCGTGGTCGAGGGCGTCGGCGACGGCGGCGGCGACCGCCCCCGCCTCGCTCCATGGCAGCAGTCCCCGCTCGCCGAGCAGCTCGGCGAGCGAGCGGCCGGCGACGAGCTCCATGGCGAGGAAGGGGGCGCCGGTGGCCGAGTCGATGTCGGCGTCGTAGACGGCCACGATGCCCGGATGCGAGAGCCGCCCGGCGGCGCGCGCCTCGCGCAGGAAGCGGGCGTGGGCCTGCGCGGCCTGCTCCGCCGAGCGGCCGGCCTCCACGTCGAGGACCTTGAGCGCCACGGTGCGGTCGGTGTGCGGATCGCGGGCGCGGTAGACGCGCCCCATCGCTCCGCGCCCGATTTCGCCGAGGATGCGATAGCGCCCGATGGTCTCGGGAAGGGGAGAGGAGGTCATGGCGCCGGGGCGAGTCTACGCGCGACGAGAAGTCGCCGGCAGTGCAGCGCCGCGGCCGCGAGTCTCAGAACCAGGGCTCGTCGCCGCTCGGCCCGTAGATCGACGGCACCTTGGCGTCCGCCAAGCGCAGGTAGATCGAGAGCTGCCCGCGGTGGTGGATCTCGTCGGAGAGTAGGAACCAGAGGAAGCGAATGCGAGACCAGTCGCCGAGCTTTCCCGGGCCCTCGAAGAACTTCACAGTTGCGAGCAGCGCGGCGTTGTCGAGCCCGGCGACGAGCGAGCCGAACTCGCCGTGCGCCTGCTCGAAGGCGGCGACGACCTCGCCCCACGTCGCCGGCGCCGGCGGCATCGCGCCGGGCTGCCTGCCGGAGGCGAAGCCGTCGTTCACGACCAGAGTCCCCAGACCGCGCTCGAGCGTGAACACCCAGGCGAGCTCTCGCGCCGTTTTGCACTTCGGATGCGGCCGCAACTCGGACTTGTCGGCCGGAAACGCGCGCAGGACGCGCATCGTCCGCTCGTGCTCCTCGGCGTAGGCGCGGAGGAACTGCTCCTTCGGCGTCGGCATCCCGGGCGTGTCGCTCATTTCGAACCCCCTTGTCCGCAAACGGCGAGCCGGTCGGTCCCGCCGTCGATCGGTCCGAGTCTAGCCAAGTGATTCGACGGGGGAAGGGCTGACAGGCGTCGGCTACAGGCGAGGCGGAGCGTTGAGAGGGCAGCCCTACCAGGGCGTCGCGAGCGCGAGGCAGGCGAGGAGGAAGATCACCGGCAGGAGGAGCGCCGCTGCGAATCCGGTCGCGAAGGCGACGGAGGGTCGGCGGAAGCCGCGGACGAGCCGTGCGGGGGAACTCGGCGCCGTGAACTCCGACTCCTGCGCCCGAGGTCGTTCACCGACGAAGCGGTAGCCGAGCCGAGCAACCGTGGCGACGAACCGCGGCTGACGCGCGTCGTCCGCCAGTGCGCGGCGCAGGTCGCGGACGCAGCGGTGCAGGCCGTTGCGCCATTCGACGTGGCGGTCGCCCCAGAGCTCCCGGCGGAGCTCCGCTGTCGATACCAGTCGGCCTCCGTGCCGGAGCAGGACCGCGAGGAGCCGTGCCGCTCGGGGCCGGAGGCAGATCGGTTGCCCTCCACGACGTAGCTCAAGCGTGTCGAGATCGAGCGTGTACTGCCCGCGGGCGCCGCTCGTGGCATCGGCAGGGCCAAAACGGATCGGTACGCTGGGCGCGCTTCCAGGGCTCACTCGGCCGAGGATACTCGACTCGGCGCGCCGCGGACGTTCGTTTCAGAGTTCTTTCAGCAACAGGGGCGACCGTGGAACGTAGTCGGATCGGGGAGGCCGACAGATGACCGAGACTGCGTCGATACGATCTACATCCGATGGCGAGACCGCCGTGCGGCGCCAGCCGGGGCTCGTCTGGGTCGCCCTGCTCGCCGCGTCGGTCGTGGCATTCCGCGTCGGCGCGTATCTGGCGCCCTCACGCTTCGTGGCCGTCCCGGAGCAACTGGCACTCCCGCTCGGCGGGCTCGGGCTCCTCTTCCTCGGCTGCGGCCTCTTCGCGTGGTGGGCGCGGCCGTCGGGCGCGACGCGCCTCTTTCTGTTCTACGGCGCGGGCATGGGCGTCCACTGGGGTACGCCGATCGGCTTCGCGTCGCCGGAGCTGGAGACGGTGGTCCTCGTCCTCTACGCCGCGGCGACCCTGGGGAGCGACGGCGCCCTCCTCGACCTCGCGCTGCGCTTCCCGGGCCGAGAGGGGAGGGCGGCGCGTGTGGTCTCGGCCGTCTACCTCCTCGCGCTCGGGCTCGCGATCGCCGCGATCGTCACTCCCTTCCTCCCCCGGCAGCCGTTGGCCGTGGCGCTGGGCATCGCCTTCGGTGCGTCGTTCCTGGCCTCGATCGCGGCGGGGATCGTCTTCGCCACCAAGTGGTTTCGCGCCGCGCGCCGCGAGCGCCGCGCGCTCGGCTTGACGCCGGTCGTCGCGGCGCTCGCCGTCGCGAGCTCCCTCTATCTGCTCGGCGACGCGGGCGTCTTGCCGGGTCCGGCGCAGGCCTGGGGGCTGCCGTTCGCCCTCGTGCCGCTTGCTCTCGCCCGCGCGCTGACCAGGGCGCGATCGTAGGTCAGGTCACCGCTTCAGCGCTGCCGCGACCCGGGTGACACGCGAGCGCCTTGCCGCAGCGCGTCGGCGCGAGGCCGCCACAGCCTCGCCCGCGGCGGCGGATCATTCCTCGCCCGGCGGGTCCTGTGAACTGGGTTCCCGCCGCTCTGCGAGCGCGGCCGCGCGCTCGATCAGCTCGGTGAGGTCGCTGACCTTGCGCATCGCTCGCGGGTCGGCGCGGTCGCGCTCGAGGCGGTAGGCCTCGTCGACGAGGGTGCGCCAGGAGGCTTCTTTCGCGTAGAAGCTGCGCTTGAGCATCTCGGCGAATTCGGCCGCGATCGCGGCGCGGCGCAAGTTGTGCGACGCGCGGCGGAAACCGGATTCGAGGTCGCGCACGTGAAGGTCGAGGGCGGCCTCCTCGACGCGGCGAGTGGTCGGGCTCTGCCAGCGCAGGCGAAGGGTCGCCAGGCGGTCGCGCGGGCGGGCGCGGGGCGCGAGGCGAATCTCATAGAGGGCGACGGCGGAGTGGCCGGCGCCGAGCTCGCCGGCGTCGACGCGGTCGTTGCGGAAGTCGCGGTCGGCGACGTCGCGGTTCTCGTAGCCGAGCAGGCGCCAGCGCTCGACCGTCGCGGGGTCGAACTCGACCTGGACCTTGGCGTCCTTGGCGATCGTCTCGAGCGTGCCCGCCAGATTCTCGACGAAGATCCGCCGCGCCTCCTCGAGCGTGTCCACGTAGTGGTAGCGCCCGTCGCCCTGGTCGGCGAGCTGCTCCATCAGCGCGTCGTTGTAGTTGCCCATGCCGAAGCCGACCGTGGTGAGCTCGATGCCACGCCGCGCCTCGCGGCCGATGGTCTCCAGAATGCTCTCTGGCCCAGTGGCGCCGACGTTGGCGACGCCGTCCGAGCAGAGAATCACGCGGTTCGCGGCCCCCGGTCGGTACATCTCGCCGGCGAGGTCGTAGCCGAGGCGCAGCCCCTCCTCGGCGTTGGTGGAGCCCTCGGGGCGGAGCGTATCGATCGCCTCGCGCAGCGCGTCGAGGTCGCGCGTCGGCGGAAGCAGCACCCGGCCGCGCGTGCCGTAGACCGCGAGCGCCACGCGGTCGTCGCGCCCGAGCTCGTCGACGAGAAGCTGCAGCGCCCGTTTCACCAGCTCCAGCCGGTTCTCGCGCCTCATCGAGCCCGAGACGTCGACCACGAAGGTGAGATGCGCGGGGCGCCGCTCGCCGAGATCGATCTCGCGGCCCTGCACCGCGAAGCGCACCAGCCGGTACTCGCCCTCGGGAGCGAACGGCGACGGCGCGCCCTCGGCGACGAGCGTGAAGTCGCCGCGCCGGGGCGCGGGATCGTCGTACGCCTGAGCGTTGACGAGCTCCTCGACCCGGATCGCCTCCGCCGGCGGCAGCGCGCCGCGCTCGAGGTACGAGCGGGCGAGCGTCCACGAGCCGGTGTCGACGTCGAGGGCGAAAGTCGAGAGGCGGTCCTCGGCCGTGTCGACGAACGGATTCGTCCCCGCGCCGCGGAAGAACATGTCGCCGTAGACGCGATCGAGCGGCTCGCGGCCGCCCGACTCCTTCCGCCTCGCCTCCGGCGCCGTCCGCCGCGCGTCGAGCAGCGGCGCCTCCGAGGTGATCGTGACCGTCTCGGCGGCCGACTCTCGCGGCCGAACGGTGACATCCCCGCCACGCTCTCGCCCGCCAGAGACCTCCATCGAAGGGGACGTCTCCCCAACCGTAACGCTGGAAGCCTCCAGCGCGGCGGCTGCAAGATCGGCCGTCTTTCTCTTCAATGGAAGCCTTTCGTTTTTGTCACGCGCGGATTCGACGACGACTCGCTTGGGCGAGACAGCGACCTCCAGTGATGGGGACGTCTCTCCAACCGCGACGCTGGAGGCTTCCGGCGCAGCGGCTGCGCGATCGTCCGTCTTTCCATTCAATGGAAGCTTTTCGTCTCGGTCCTGCCCGGACTCGATGACCTGGAGCGCGATCGAGAGACCGACGGCGACGGCGGCGAGGGAGGCGGCGAGGCGCAGCAAGGGGCGTTGGTGCCAGGGAGCTCGCGGAGCTGGCGCTGGCAGGCCGGCGCGGAGGTCGGCCGGGATCTCGTTGCGGATCTCGTCGAGGAGTCCGGCCGGGGGCTGCGGCGTCGGGACGTCGGCGAGCTCGCGCTCGAGCTCACGGCGGCGGTGACGGAACGGGGTGGTCATCGGGTCCTCCCCTCGCTGGGGGCGTCGAGCTGGGCGGCGAGGAGGCGGAACGCCCTCGCCAGGCGCTTGCGGATCGCCATCGGGGTGACGCGCTCGGCGGCGGCGATCTCGCGCACCGGCTGCTCGGCCCAGTAGCGGGCGACGACGGCGAATCTCAGCTCGCCGGGGAGAGTGGCGACCGCGGCGCGCAGGCGGCGCGCCTGTTCGCTCGCCGCCGCCTGGGTTTCCGGCGAGGGCTCCGCGGCGGGCTCGCTCGCCTCGCGGACGGGATCGAGCGGCACCACCAGCCGCGGCCGGCGGAGCCGCTTGGCGTGCGTCGTCCAGGCGATGCGGAAGAGCCAGGTCGAGACTCGCGACTCGCCGCGGAATTCGGCGAGCGACTGCCACGCCTTGCGGTACGTCTCCTGGACGAGGTCGGCGGCGTCCTCCGCGTCGCCGGTCATCCGGTGGCAGGCGGCCCACAGCTTGGCGTAGGTCGCCTCCACCAGCCGCTCGGCGGCGCGCGGGCGCCCGGCGCGCAGGGCGGCGAGGAGGCCCGCCTCGTCGTCGGGCGCCGGGGGCGGCTCGGCCGCGGGGTGGGGTTCGCCGTCCATCGCGAGCGGTCGCGCCAGCGGGATCGTCGTCATGCCCCCTTGGACCCGGGACGGGGGCCAGTGGAAACCGCGGCGCGAGGCCGATGCTAGGTTTCTCCGCGATGGAACGAAAGGCCGGCCCGCGAACGGGGGACGGAGCGAGCGAGAATCCGATCGCGCGCTTCCTCGCCGCCCAAGGCACGATGATCCTCGACGGCGGCCTCGCCACCGAGCTCGAGGCGCGCGGCCACGACCTCGACGACGAGCTGTGGTCGGCGCGGCTCCTGGCCGAGGATCCGGAGGCGATCCGGCAGGTGCACCTCGACGACCTCGCGGCGGGCGCCGACTGCATCGTCAGCGCCAGCTACCAGGCGACGATCGAGGGCTTCCAGCGCAGGGGACGGAGCGAATCCGAAGCGATCGAGCTGCTGCTCGCGTCGGTGCGGCTGGCGAACGAGGCGCGCGATGCCTTCTGGAGCGACGGGGCGCACCGGCGGGGCCGGCTGCGGCCGCTCGTCGCCGCCAGCGTCGGGCCCTACGGCGCGGCGCTCGCCGACGGCTCGGAGTACACCGGCGACTACGATCTCGACGCCGATGGGCTCGTCGAGTTCCACCGGCGGCGTTTCGCGCTGCTCGCCGCGAGCGGCGCCGACCTGCTCGCCTGCGAGACGATACCCTGCGGCGCCGAGGCGCGCGCGTTGGCGCGGCTTCTCGCCGCGCATCCCGCGACCTGGGCGTGGATGACCTTCTCTTGCCGCGACGGCCGGAGCCTGCGCGACGGCACCGACTTCGCGGCGCTCGTCGCCGAGCTCGAGGCGCTCCCCAACCTCGCAGCCGTCGGCGTCAACTGCACGGCGCCGGAGCACGTGGCCGACCTCGTGCGCCGGGCGGACGGCATCACGGCGAGGCCGATCGTCGTCTACCCCAACTCCGGCGAGACCTACGACGTCGCCGCGCGCCGCTGGCTGCCCGCGACCGCGCCCACCGACTTCGCCGCCGCGGCGCGCACGTGGCAGGCCCTCGGCGCGCGGCTCGTCGGCGGCTGCTGCCGGGTGGGGCCGAGGGAGATCGCCGCGATGCGCCGCGCGCTCCTGCCGCCTTGCGGCTAAGGGGTGGGCTGCGCTGCGGCTCGTCGGCGGCGCCACGCCGCGGGCGGCTCGCCGACGAGCTTCTTGAAAGCGCGACTGAAGGCGGCCTCCGACTCGTAGCCCACCCGCTGCGCCACCGCCGCCACCTTTTGCCGACTGTCGGCGAGGAGCCGCGCGGCGCGCTGCATCCGCCAGCGGGCGAGGTAGCGCATGGGCGGCTCGCCGACCAGATGCGCGAAGCGCTCCGCGAGCACCGAGCGTGAGACGGCGGCGGCGCGCGCCAGCGAGTCGAGCGTCCACGGCTCGGCCGGGCGGCCGTGGAGCAGCGCGAGGGCGCGACCGGCGACCGGATCGCGCAGCGCGGCCAGCCAGCCGGTCCCCTCCGGGGGCAGCGACTCGATGTGGCGTCGCACCACCTCGACGAAGAGGAGCTCGCTCAGGCGCAGCAGCACGCAGTCGCCGCCCGCGCGCCGGGCGCGCGACTCGGCCATCGCCAGAGCGACGAGATGGGCGAGCGCGTCGTCGCTCCCGGCGCCGGCGCAGCGGACGAGGAGGAGCTTCGGCAGAGTGGCGAGGACCGGATTGAACGGCCGCACGTCGCAGCCGAGGAAGCCGCAGAAGACGTGCGTGACGGGCTCGCCGCCGCCGCCTTCGGGGACCACCGCCGGCAGCTCGTGCGCGGCGAGCTGGCGGAAGAACTCGAGCGCCTCCTCGACGGAATAGGGGCTGCGCAGCTCGGGAGCGCTGGTGAGCAGGTACGGATCGCCGTGCGGAATGACGACGATGTCGCCGGCTCCGAGCCGCACCGGCGCGAGATCGGAGACGCGGCACCAGCAGGCGCCGCGCGTGACGACGTGATACGAGACGACGTGCTGCGCTCCGGGCAGGAGGATCGGCACCAGGAGCGCGGCCTCGGGCGCGGCGGCGACCCAGGGCGTGGTGGCGTCGGTGAGGAAGAAGAGCGCGCCGGTCAGGCGCACCGCCTCGAGCACGTCGGAGAGAGTGTCGAGCGCGCTCCCGCCCGAGCTCGGCGCACCCTCGGGGCCGTCATCGCCGCGCTCGTCGACCGCGGATCGCGGGGCAAGGATCTCGGACGATCGGTCATGGCGCTTCGCCACCGCCCGATCCTACTCTCGTCTTCGTGGCAGGCAGACGAGCTCGGGAGGTATCGCGATGAGCAATCCGGCGGAAGGCTACGAGAGCTACATGGTGCCGGTGCTGTTCCGGCCTTGGGCGGAGCGGCTCGTCCAGGCCGCGAGTCCGCGAGCGGACGAGCGTGTGCTCGACGTCGGCTGTGGTACGGGCATCGTGGCGCGCGTCGTCGCGGAGCGCCTGGGCGGCAGCGCCGAGATCGCGGGCGTCGATCTCAGCCCGGACATGCTGGCCGTCGCCCGGGCGACCGCGGCGCGCGGCGGCGCGGCGATCGAGTGGCACCGCAGCCCCGCCGAACGCCTGCCCTTTGCCGACGGCGGCTTCGACCTCGTGCTCTGCCAATTCGCGCTGATGTTCTTCGCCGACCGGGCGGCGGCGCTCGCCGA
>Ga0214472_10009276_pt1 | contig 10267 bp, 10 predicted proteins | sample RVTome_6_FD_207662 | JGI IMG/M metagenome (GOLD analysis project Ga0214472, IMG submission 207662) | Soil microbial communities from uranium-contaminated site in the Upper Colorado River Basin, Wyoming, United States - RVT140D175 | ecosystem: Environmental > Terrestrial > Soil > Contaminated >...
TTATTGTCCAGGCACCTTTCATGAATCTCGGAATCATTATGGACCCCATACAGGGGATAAATATCAAGAAGGACAGTTCCTTCTCCATGTTGCTTGCCGCCCGCGATCTGGGTTGGGACATCTATTATATGGAAATGCACGATCTGTTTCTCGCCGGAAACAAACCGCGGGCAAGCATGCGCCGCATGGATGTTGAAGACAATCCGAAACAATGGTTCAGGTTCAAAGAGGAGCTGATCAGCGAACTTGTGTTTCTGGACATTATTCTTATGCGCAAGGACCCGCCGGTGAACATGAACTATATTTATGTCACCCAGTTGCTGGAACTCGCACAGAAAGATGGTGTGTGTGTCGTCAACAGTCCTGCCGCATTGCGTGATGTGAATGAAAAATTATTCATCTCGTGGTTTCCGGGTTGCATTGCGCCGACCCTGGTCACTATGGATGCACATCGTATCCGGGCATTTCTTGATGAGCATCAGGACATCATACTGAAACCGCTGGCCGGCATGGGCGGCGCCTCTGTTTACCGGATTAAAAATCCGGATGTGAATACGCAGGTTATTATTGAAACACTGACAGAGAACGGCACGAAACTGGCCATGGCGCAACGATATATCCCGGACATCATCAAAGGGGACAAGCGTATCCTGTTAATTGATGGAGAGCCTGTACCTTATGCGCTGGCGCGCATTCCCAAAGCCGGGGAAACCCGCGGCAATCTTGCCGCCGGCGGCACCGGCAAAGGTGTGGAATTAAGCCAGAGAGACCGCGAAATATGTGCAACCGTCGGGCCTGTATTGCGTGAAAAAGGGTTAATGTTTACAGGGATCGACGTGATTGGCGATTACCTGACTGAAATCAATGTCACCAGTCCGACCTGTATCAGAGAACTTGATGCGCTTTATCAACTCAATATTGCACAAGATCTTTTGCTGGCCATTGAGAAAAAAGCGGGACGGTAATACTGCATTGACTGTTACAGCAATCAAAAAACCTGAAATAACACCAACAGACCGTTTCAGCCTGACCCTGTGCCTCGCCATCATTGCACACGGCATCGTTATTCTGGGTGTCACATTCAAACCCGAAGATTTACAGCAACCGCGTTATGAAACCATGGAAATCATCCTGGTCCAGCAGGAAAGCGAGCCGGTGGAAGATGCTAAATTTCTTGCCCAGGCCAATCTTGAAGGCGGTGGCGACAGTGTCGATCCGGCAAGCCCATCAACACCCATACCTGCACCATTCCCTGATCCGGAACCTGAAGTGACTTCTTCAAGCCAGCCCGAGCCTCAGCCTCCTATAGAAACGGCACCACCTGTGCAGGAAAGTGTTGAACCAACTGTTGAACCTGAGCCTGTGGAAGCAGTTGCCGAGATCGCTGTAGAAAGCGAGCAGGCAACGGCCGTCACTGAAACAGTGGAAGAAACAAAAGAAGACCCGGAACCAGTCGAAGAAAAAGTGACTGAAAGCGTGGAAAAAACCGAAGTGGCTGAAAGGGAGCCCATGCCGGAACAACCTGAAACACCACCCATGCCCAGTGCAGCTGCCCTGCTGGCCAATAGTTTCGAGATAGCCGCTCTCAGTGCAGAAATCAGGCGCAAACTGGAAGCCAAGGCAGATCGTCCTCGACGTAAATTCCTTTCCGCCAGCACCAGGGAATTCAACTACGCGGCTTACATGGAAGCCTGGCGGGCCAAGGTAGAGCGTGTTGGCAACCTGAATTACCCGGATGAGGCGCGTAGAAACAGGCTCAGCGGCAGCCTGGTACTGGACGTGGCCCTGAATGCGGACGGCAGCGTCAACCAGATCACCATCCGCCGGTCATCCGGTTCGAAAATACTGGATGACGCTGCAGTGCGAATAGTTGAACTCTCATCACCATTTGCTCCATTTCCCGATCACATCAAGAAGGAAACGGATATCCTGCATATCACCCGGACCTGGCAATTTTTGAACAACAGCTTCATGCGCAATTAACAACACTTATGTCTATCAGGACATGTGGGTTTAAACTTTAAAGTCCGGGCTTGTAGTTCATATTTATTGTATGGATACTATATCTCATGCAATCGAGCAACCTGACCAACCAGTTTTTGATTGCCATGCCGGGCCTGGTGGATCCCAATTTCTACCATACGGTCACCTATATTTGCGCCCACAATGAAGAAGGCGCCATGGGGATAGTCATTAACCGGCCACTGGATCTGATGCTGGATGAAGTCCTCCAACAGATGAATATCACTGCAAATAATGATCTCATCGCACAGATGCCGATATACCAGGGTGGGCCGGTGCAGGCTGATCGAGGTTTTGTGTTGCATCAACCTGTCCGCAAATGGGATTATTCAATTGAAATCTGCGATGCCATCGGCATTGCTACATCACGTGATATCCTGAAAGCGATTGCCAATGGAGAGGGCCCGGAAAATTCATTAATCGCACTCGGTTATGCTGGTTGGGGCGCAGGCCAGCTCGAACATGAGATTAAGGAAAATGTCTGGCTCAATGCGCCAGCAGATATGAGCATCATATTCAGGACCGCGATAGAACACAGATGGGAAGCCGCAGTTGCCCTGGCCGGTGTTGATCTGGATAAATTATCCAGTGATGTTGGTCACGCGTGAAAACATTGCTCTGCTTTGATTATGGTCAAAAACGTATCGGTGTTGCAGTTGGACAAGCCATAACAGGCACCGCAACGCCGTTGCAGATCATCAACGTTTATAATAACCAGCCAGAGTGGGACAGGATTCAGCAAATGATTAAGGACTGGCAACCTGAGGCGCTTATTGTCGGCATCCCGATTCAAATGGATGATTCCAGACAGGAAATGACTGCCGCTGCTGAACGATTTGTCAGGCAACTGGAGGGGCGTTTTCATCTGCCTGTATTTGGTGTGGATGAAAGACTTTCGACATTTGAAGCAAAAAACAGATCAGGAATGGAAAAAGAAATTGACTCCATCGCTGCGCAGGCAATCCTGGAAACATGGTTGGCTGAAAATATAGAACAATTTGAAACCCTGCAGAACGACATCAATAACGAATGAATCAGAGTCCGCATGATATCGAGTTGTGGCTGTCTGACATGGCTGATCAACTCAAAAAAATTGTCAGCGATACCCCCTTGATGATCGGCATACAGACTGGCGGGATCTGGATTGCTGAACGATTACATAAAAAACTGGGAATTGAAGAACCACTGGGGCGATTGAACATCGCTTTTTACCGCGATGATTTCAGTCACATTGGCCTGCATCCCAGAGTCATGCCCTCAAATCTGCCGTTCAGTGTGGAGAACCGGGAAATCATACTGGTCGACGATGTCCTGCATACCGGCAGAACCATACGGGCAGCATTGAATGAAATTTTTGATTATGGCCGCCCGTCGAGAATCATACTGACAGCGTTGATAGAACGCAGCGGCAGGGAGCTTCCTATCTGTGCGGATGTCTTTGGAAAAAGAATGTCACTTAAAGCCAATGAACATGTTAAACTCTCCGGCCCAGAGCCCCTGGCACTGGAAATTAAAACAGCGGAATGACAAACAGTAACAGCAACATCCAGCTTGATAAACATGGCCGGCTGAAACATTTTTTAACCATCGAGGGCCTGGACCGTAATCTGTTACTGGATATATTGAATTACGCTGAATCTTTTTCCGGAGTCGGTGAAAGGGCTGTAAAAAAAGTACCTCTTTTACGTGGCAAGACCATTGCCAACCTGTTTTTTGAACCCAGCACCCGTACCCGCACCACGTTTGAACTTGCTGCAAAACGTTTGTCTGCGGATGTGCTCAGCCTGAATATTACCCATTCCGCAACCAAAAAAGGGGAATCCCTGCTGGACACTCTGCGCACGCTCGAAGCCATGCACTGTGACATGTTTGTTGTGCGCCATGCCGATAGCGGTGCCGCACATTTTATAGCGGCCAATGTAGCTCCGGGCATCAGTGTGATCAATGGCGGTGATGGCCGCCACGCACATCCAACCCAGGCCATGCTGGATATGTTTACCATCCGCAAACACAAAGGAGATTTTGCACCACTGCGTGTAGCAATCGTCGGGGATATCATGCATTCACGCGTAGCACGTTCCGAGATTCATGCCTTGTCCATACTTGGTGCAAATGAAATTCGTGTCATTGGCCCCAGGACCTTGATCCCCAAAGATATACAAACACTGGGTGTTCATGTTTACCATGATCTGGAAAAAGGATTGCAGGATGTTGACGTGGTAGTCATGTTGCGACTTCAACATGAACGTATGTGCAGTGCATTGCTACCCGGTGAATCGGAATATTTCAATTTGTATGGACTCACGGAAAAACGCCTGAGCGTTGCAAAACCCGATGTGATTGTTATGCACCCCGGCCCCATCAATCGTGGTGTGGAAATCGATTCACAGGTAGCTGATGGAAAACGTTCCGTAATTCTGCAGCAGGTCAGTCACGGCATTGCCGTCAGGATGGCCGTCATGGCCATGGCCATGGGTAATCTTTCCAACCTGGATATTGAGGATGCTGATGCGGACAGTCATTAAACACGGGCGCATCGTTGACCCTGCAAACAAACTGGACAAGGTTGCTGATCTCTTTATCGAAAACGGCAGTATTGCTGCTATTGGAAAAGCACCTTCAGGATTCAAACCGGATCACACCATTGATGCCAAAAACAGGATAGTCTGTCCGGGACTGGTGGATCTCTCCGCGCGGCTCAGGGAACCCGGCCAGGAATACAAAGCCACTATTGCTTCAGAAACATTTGCGGCGGCCAGCGCTGGCATTACTTCCATCTGCTGTCCGCCGGACACATCCCCTGTGATTGATACCTCTGCTGTTGCAGAACTGATTCATCAGCGCGCACTCCAGGCCAACAAGGCAAAAGTATATTGCCTCGGTGCGCTGACATCCCGACTGGAAAGTAAAACACTGACCAGTATGCATGCGCTCAAAACCGCAGGCTGCGTTGGAGTCAGCAATGGTTATGCAGGGATCCGTGACGCCGCCGTATTGCGCCGGGCGCTTGAATACGCAGCAACATGCGGTCTTGTAGTACACCTGTTTTGTGAAGATGAAGGATTACGTAATGAAGGCGTGGTGCATGAAGGCATGATGAGTGTCCGTCTGGGTTTGCCGGGCATACCTGAAACAGCAGAAACTGTTGCTGTCAGCCGGGCGTTGTTACTGATTGAACAGACCGGCACGAAAGTACACTTTTGCCGTATTTCTTCTGCGCGCAGCCTGCAATTAATCGCACAAGCCAAACAACAGGGCCTGCCAGTGACTGCGGATGTGGGCATCACTCATTTATATCTGACCGAAATTGATCTGGCAGGATTTAACAGTCTTTGTCATGTACGCCCGCCTTTGCGAACCGATCGTGACAGGGATGAACTTCGAAAGGCACTGGCAACCGGGACGCTTGATGCCATTTGTTCTGATCACCAGCCACATGATGAAGATGCCAAGGCCTCACCGTTTGGATTGACCCAACCCGGCGCATCTACTCTGGATGTATTGTTATCACTTTCCCTGCAACTGGTTCAGGACAAAACTCTTGATACGCAAACTGTATTTGCAGCACTGACTGTCAATCCGGCCAGAATCGCCGGAATCAATGCCGGTCATCTTGGTCAAGGTACACCTGCTGATGTGAGTATTATTGATCCCGAATTGGTGTGGAAAGCAGAAAAAGAATCACTGACCAGCGCAGGCAAAAATTGTCCTTTCCTGGGATGGGAGATGACCGGCAAGGTTACACACACTTTGCTTGATGGAAATCTTGTTTACGAATATAAAAATAAAAAATGAAACATCCCGAAACACGAAATACCATCTTCATGGAAGATGCTGTAATACTTGGTCATCAGGCTTATCCAGGTGTGCAATATATAATGCGTCTGCAAGCACCTGAGACAGCAACATATGCACAGCCCGGAAGTTTCATTCATCTGCAATGTGCTGATGATCTGCCCATGCGCAGGCCGATGTCGATCATGCGCACTGATAAAAATGCAGGTTGGATAGACATCCTTTACAAAGTACACGGGGAAGGCACAGCAAAACTTTCGCAAAGGAAAACCGGTGATGTTCTCAGCCTGCTTGGTCCCATCGGCATACCTTTCAAACCGGAAGGTTACCGCAAGTATCCGTTACTGATAGGCGGGGGTGTTGGAATACCACCGATGGTCTTCCTTGCCGAACACATCAAAAAAACCACACGAGGTCTGCACCCTCTCGTTATTATGGGTTCTGAAATTCCTTTCCCGTTCAAACCGCGCCCCTCACAGATCATGATCAATGGCATTCCGGAAGGCGTGATTGCCGCCATGCCCCTGCTTGAAGACTGGGGTATCGCCAACCGCCTTACCAGTTTGCAAGGTATTGCGGGTTGTTTTGAAGGTTATGTCACTGACCTGGCAAGGTGCTGGTTAAACACCATGGCGCCGGACCAAAGAAACGAAATCGAGATCTTTTCCTGCGGCCCCATGCCCATGCTCAAGGCCGTCAGCAAGCTTGCGCATGAATATTCACTGCCGTGCCAGATTTCCATGGAAGAATACATGGCCTGCGCCGTGGGCGGGTGTGCCGGTTGTGCTATCGAGATACACACAGAAGACGGGCCTGCCATGAAACGGGTTTGTGTAGATGGTCCGGTATTCGAGGCGGCCAGCGTCTTTCCACAACCGGCATAAGTGGTTATTGACAACCAGATTAGTGGTTAATATTAACCGTTTTTCGGTGCGTAGCCATCCAGAGCCCATTAATAGGCTAAACAGAAAATAATTTAACTTATTGATTATTTTATATAATTATCGAGAGCAGGCATTTCAGGCAGATCTGGCACGTATGATGCACCAGTATAGATATAGAAGTTTAATACATATCTATTAACTAACTGGAGGATACATCAATGAAATGGTCAACACCTGAATACAGCGACATTCGTTTTGGTTTCGAAGTAACCATGTACATCAACAACAAGTAATCTCTCTATTACAAGTTGATAAATAAAGGGGCTGAAAAGCCCCTTTATTTTTGCCTGTAATTCAACCCTGCGTTTCTGCTTTACTAGCGGGTGCTTGAAAGGAAATCAGCGCCATGTACATCAACCCACTCCCTGGCTGCCTGTTCTCCATCCATATCCCTTCCTTCTGCCAGCATGATTTCGCTACGATAGTGTTCAATATTGCTGATTTGTTCGATCATGTGCAGTCTTGTCTTGTCCCTGTCACCACAATGCTCTATCCCAAGCTCAAAGATATCATCGCTTTTTTTACACCATGCCACGCGACCTTGTGATACATACTCAGGTAACAACAAGTGCATACGTATCTCTAGCAGGGTATTTACAGGAATCATCAGGCTGCCCTGACAAGCCAGTCCGCCCAGGCTAACGTTCTCAAGAATAAATTCGTATTGATCGTTATTATGAATAATCCTGATGGGGATGCCGGCATAATGCCTGGTAAATTCTCTCATTATAGATATTGAAGTTGTCAGGGGTTAATTAACCGGGGGCAAAGAAGAAAAATTATCCGAAATTTATCTTTGCTTCGAGATTCGTTCTGGAATCGGCATTATTCAATGCCTCTTCCAGTTCGATACGACCTTCCTTGTAAAGATTGAACAACGCCAGATCAAATGTCTGCATACCTTTCTGGCCACTCTCTGCCATCGCCACCTTGAGTTCATCAATATCTCCCTTGAGAATCAATTCTGAAATATGCGGTGTATTGATAAGAATTTCTATTGCAGCACAGCGTTTTCCATCCACCCCAAGTACCAGCCGTTGTGAAACTACTGACCGGATATTCAATGATAAATCCATGAATAATTGTTTATGCATATCCTGTGGAAAGAGATTAATCACGCGTTCCATGGCCTGATTGGAATTGTTTGCGTGCAGGGTTGAAATAGCAAGGTGTCCTGTGTTGGACAGTTCCAGTGCTGCCTCCATGGTTTCCCGATCCCGTATTTCACCAATCAGGATAACGTCCGGCGCTTCACGCAATGAAGCCTTCAATGCATTTCTGTAAGACATGGTATCTACACCAACTTCACGCTGGTTGATTATTGATTTTTTGTTGGGATGACTGAATTCAACCGGATCTTCTATAGTCAGGATATGTCCGGACATGTTTTCATTGCGATGATTCAACATGGCTGCCAGAGTGGTTGATTTGCCGGAACCTGTAGCCCCTACCATCAGGATCAAACCACGTTTGTGCATGATTAATTCCTTGAGAATGTCCGGCAATCCGAGTTCCTCGGTCGTGGGAATTCTGGACGGGATCAAGCGTAGTACCATGCCTACTTCACCACGCTGGCGGAAAACATTCACACGAAAACGCGCAGAACCATCCGGCATGGCAATAGCAAAATCACATTCCATGGAATCTTCAAAATGTTTGACCTGCCTTTCGTTCATAATGCCGTAGGCAGCGGCCTTGCACAGTTCCGAATTCAGCACTGTCTTGCCGACCGGAGAAGCCTTGCCTTCCATTTTGATTTTTACCGGTGAATCCACAGTAAAAAATAAATCCGAAGCATTCTTTTCCACCATGAGCTTGAGGTATGGGGTAATATCCATAAAAGTTGTTATGCCTTATTAAATTCTTTTTTAATTATCAGAAATTTTGTCAGCGCCTGAACATTCCGCCCGGTTTCTCATCTTCATCTTCATGCAGACTGAGATGATCAAGGCCCTCCATTGAGTCCTTGTCTTTCGCTGCCTTGCCTTCCAGTTTAATCTTTAACCGCAATTCATTCATGGAATCAGCATTGCGCAATGCATCTTCAAAAGTAATTAAATCTGCTTCGTAAAGATCGAACAGGGCCTGGTCAAAGGTTTTCATTCCCAGTTCATTGGATTTCGCCATGATCGCCTTGATTTCATGCACTTCTCCCTTAAGGATCAAATCGGAGATCAAAGGTGAATTAAGCAGGATTTCGATGGCGGCAACACGGCCTTTACCATCCCCGCCTTGTTTTTTCAGAAGGCGTTGTGAAATTACCGCTTTAAGGTTCAGTGACAGGTCCATCAATAATTGCTGGCGGCGTTCTTCAGGGAAGAAGTTGATAATGCGATCCAGCGCCTGATTGGAACTGTTGGCATGCAATGTCGCCATGGCCAGATGGCCGGTTTCAGCAAAGGCGATACCGAATTCCATGGTTTCGCGGTCACGAATTTCACCGAGCAGAATGACGTCCGGCGCCTGACGCAATGTGTTTTTCAACGCAATGTCCCAGTCATCCGTATCGACCCCAACTTCGCGCTGCATGATGATACAGTTTTTGTGAGGATGAACATATTCAACCGGATCTTCAATGGTAATGATATGGCCAAAACTGTTTTCATTACGGTAATCGATCATGGCAGCAAGCGAGGTGGATTTACCTGAACCTGTACCACCCACCATAATTACCAGACCACGCTTTGACATGCAGACATCTTTCAGGACAGCCGGCAACCCAAGCTTGTCCAGTGTTGGCACATTCGTCTCAATGGCACGCAAAACCAACCCGCAACAACCCATCTGGATAAAGGCATTGCAACGGAAACGGCCTATCCCAACCGGATTGATAGCAAAATTACATTCCTTGGTAGCCTCATATTCCTTGAGTTGCTTGTCATTCATAATGGCATAGGCCAGGGCTTTGGTGTTTTCCGAAGTAAGCTTGGTCTTGGACACCGGGGTCACCTTGCCATCGACTTTGATTGCCGGAGGAAAATCTACGGTGATAAACAAATCCGATCCTTTTTTCTCATCCATAAGTTTGAGCAGATCCCGCATGAATTTTATCGCTTGTTCTCTCTCCATACTTCCCCCTGCTTAATCTATCTGTATAACATCGTTTATATGCTGTCCGGGATCAGAAATTGTCCTTGTTAGCGGCCTTGCTGCGGGCATCATCCCGGGTGACCACACCTTTATCAACCAATAGCTTCAGGTTCTGATCTAGTGTTTGCATGCCGAACGACTGCCCTGTCTGGATCGCCGAGTACATCTGGGCGATCTTGTTTTCACGAATCAGGTTACGGATAGCCGGAGTACCAATCATGATTTCATGTGCAGCTACGCGGCCACCACCTTTTTTCTTTAACAAGGTCTGTGAAATTACAGCGCGCAAGGATTCCGACAACATGGCCCGTATCATGTCTTTTTCTGCCGCAGGGAATACGTCTACAACACGGTCAATGGTCTTGGCTGCAGAGCTGGTGTGCAATGTGCCAAACACCAGGTGGCCGGTTTCCGCT
>Ga0214472_10009278_pt1 | contig 10266 bp, 9 predicted proteins | sample RVTome_6_FD_207662 | JGI IMG/M metagenome (GOLD analysis project Ga0214472, IMG submission 207662) | Soil microbial communities from uranium-contaminated site in the Upper Colorado River Basin, Wyoming, United States - RVT140D175 | ecosystem: Environmental > Terrestrial > Soil > Contaminated >...
GTGCGCCACCGGCCAGGGTTTCCAAGGGCTTCTCGAGGAACGTCTCCATGCCTTCCCCAACCCAGAAGATCAGATCGGCCTCGCTCAAGGCTTTCGCGTCCGACGGCCGCAGGCTGTAGGCGTGGGGCGAGGCCGACCCTGGTATCAGCAGTTTGGGCTCGCCCACGCCGGCCATGACGTTGGCGACCAGACTGTGCAGGGGCTTCAGGGTGACGACGACCTTGGGCGCCGCGCCGACCGGCCCGCCGGAGACGCCGATGCCCACCATCGTCGACAGGCATAGACCGAGGAGGAAGACGCTTGCTCTCAATGTCGTGGCTCCCAGGGACAGCCGTCCACGCACCCTATCGGTGGTGGAAGAGATTTGTTATGATATAACATATATGAAATCCGGAGCCTCGGGCAATGCGCCTCTGGCCGGGCGCCGGCCGTTCAGGCACAGTGGCGAAAAGCGGCGAACGAGACCGGCGGCCCTGTCTTCATTTCGCCGCGATTTCCCCCCATAGTGCGCCACGCTGACTTTCGGCCCCGCCGGCAGCCGTTGCCGGGGGGGCAGCGTTTGTGGGCGATCGGAGATCATGACAACCAGGCGCAAACACCGGGCGGCTCTGCTGGCGCTCCTGCTGTTCTCGGCCTGCACGATGGCGCGAGAGCCGATGGGCCTATCCGGCCTCGAACCCGTCTCCGGCCATCCGAACGACGTGAAGGTCGAGCGCAGCCGCTGGGTGGGGATCGGCAGCTATGACGCCTGCGGCCTGTCCTGGGCGTTCGATCTGCTGCAGGACGGCGACAGGGTGTCCGGGCGTCTGTTGTGGGAGACCGTGCGCTACGACCTGAACGGCACCATCGCGCCCGACGGGCGCCTGCACGAGGCGCGGGCCGGAAAGAACCCCGGCTTCAACGGCACGCCGGCGCCGCGGTTCGTGATCGTCACGCTCGATTTCGGCGCACGCCGGGCGGTCGGCTACTACGCGGCGGAGACCCGGGGCCCCAACGATTGCGCGACGGCGGTCGAGCTCGAGCGTTACGCCGCCGAGTGACCGACGGGGTGCCTGCCGTCGGCGGCCGCGCCGCTCCCGCACAACTGCGCCAGCGGCGCACATCAAGCGCCCGACGTGGCAGCGTGAGGTCTCCGGGGGGAGCTCACGAAAACAGCCACGCGGGCGCCGGAGTGTCGCCCGTGGTCGATTCCCCGAGCCCTAAGCTGACTTAGGTCTCACGAGCAACGAGCCAGGATTTTCCAAACCGGGGAGGGGCCGCAAGCCCATTCCTTGCGTCCCGGGCCAATAAACTGTGGATAATTGGAAGGAACCACGCACCCGGTCGACATGGCCTTCATTTTGCCGAGATCTAACCGCATAGTGCATGCGAGGGCGCTGCGCACGCGCCGACAGGGGTGCAGCAGAGGCGGCGGCCGTGAGGGCGGTTGCAGGGGTGGCAAAGGGTCTGCGATGGGGATGCGATGACGTGGCTTGGCGGGTTTGTTCTCGGCCTAGGCGTGCTCCTGGTCGCTGCCCTCGCCGGGTACAGGATCATGCGGGTCGTCCGCCGGCGCGCAGGCTCTCGTGCCGCGGGAGCCTCTTATGCCGCGCGTCTGGACCTCGATTCCGAGGCTGACGGCCAAGATAAGATTCACCAAACGGCCGATGCGCTCATTCGCGAGCACGGCGCCGGCGCTGTCATCGCGGCGGCCAAACGCGCGCTTTCCGACCTCGACGACGGCGACCTCAAGGGCCAGACCGTGTGGCGGCAGGTGCTGGAATCGGCGGAGGAGAGCCGGCGTAAGGAGGGGCAGCAAAATGAAGCCGCCGAGTGAGGTCCGTGGTCGGGCGCGTGCTTCCCAGGTCCGCCGGCCTGCGGGGCCACGATACCGGCGGCGGCCACGCCCCGTCTGTTCAGCGCCGCCCGCGAGTCGCTAGTATAGCCCTTGGACCAGGAGGGGGATGCCGCCGATGCACGCTCGATTCATCTTGGCCGTCTGTTTGTTCTTTGCTGCCGGTGCCGCCGCCGCTCAGGAACGAAGCATCGAGGAGACCTTGGGAGACTGGCAGATTCTCTGCTTCGACGACGAGATCGCCCAATACAGAAGCTGCTACGTGATCCGCGGCGACCTGTCGGTCTTGGTCAGCAGCCGGGACTACGAACTGGTCTTCATCGGCAACGGAGCCGAACGAAAGCCGGGCTCGGAAGTCTCCGCGCAGATCGACGGCAAGGCGGCGCTCAGCTGGCGCGAGGACGACTTCTACGCCGACGACGTCTTCGCCGATGCCATCCGCCAATTCAGGGCGGGCCAGAAGGCACGGCTGACGTGGACGAACAAGGACTCCGGCGAAGACGTCAGCGGCGAGGTCTCGCTGGTCGGCTTCACCAAGGCCTATCGGCGCGCCAACGCGCTGATCTCGGACTATAAGCCGCAGGAATAGGATGCCTTCGCCCGGGCCGCCGGGACCGCGACCGGAATCGGCGCATCCCATTCCCGCGACATGGCTGAAAAAGGGCCCACCTCATCATCGTGGAACAAGCTAGCGGAGTTTCCATCATGCTTGCACGACGCGTCATTCCCGCCCTGGCGGTCTTGGCCATGCTCGGTTTCGCCGCCGCCTGCGAGCCCGAGGTGGGCAGCGAGGCCTGGTGTAACGACCTGAAGGAGAAGCCGAAAGGCGACTGGACGGCGAACGAAGCGGCCGACTTCGCCAAGCACTGCCTGCTATAGGCCTGGGCCCACGAAGTGTCGAGCCGACTGAAACAATCTATTCTTCATCAATTGCCTAGGTATTGTTGTTCAGAAGTTGCATGAAGACTCCGCACGCCTTGGTCATCCAGGCGCGCCCTGGCCTGCGCCGGCAAGGACACGGTGGACGACCCGGCGCACCTCCTCCGGCGACAGCGGCTTCTCCAGGTACGGCTGCCCGGTGCGCTCGAGAAAGGCGCGGTTGGCGGGTCCCAGCGTGTCGCCGGTGATGAAGACCATGCGCCTCAAGAGCTCCGGATAGGCGTTCTTGATTCTGAGGTAAAGCCCGGGGCCGTCGACGTCGGGCATGCGCATGTCGCTCAGGATCACGTCGACGCTGCGTTCGGCGAGGACCTGCATGGCGACGTTGCCGGATGTGGCGAGCTCGATCTCGTGGCCGTCGAGCGACAGGATCTCGGCCAGCATCTCGCTGACCTCGGGCTCGTCATCGATCACCAGGACGCGGCACGGGCCGCCGGCGCCGGCCGCCTCGGAGTCCGCGCGGGCGGCGGTCTCGCCGCGCTTCGAGGGCGGCAGGCGCAGGGTGAAGGTGGCGCCGCCGCCCGGCGTGCCGGAGGCCTCCAGGCTGCCGCCGTGGGCCTGGACGATTCCCAGGCTGACCGCAAGGCCGATGCCGGTGCCGACGCCGAAGGCCTTGGTGGTGAAGAAGGGCTCGAAGATGCGCGAGCGAATGTCCTCGGGGATGCCGGGCCCGGTATCGGCGACGCTCACCTCCAGCCGGTCCCGCTCGGCGTCGAAAGCGGTGCGGATGGCCAGCCTGCGCACGCCGATTGTCTCGGCCATGGCCTGCTCGGCGTTGATGATCAGGTTCATCAGCACCTGGCCCAACTGGTCGCCGTCGCCCCACACTGGCGGCAGGTCCGCGCCGCGCTCGCGCACCACCTCGATGTTCGCGCTGCGCAGCGCATAGCCGGTGATCTCCAGGGCCGCATCGATCGCTTGGTTGATATCCACGGCGCTGCGCGCCGGCTCGCTCTGCCGGGCCATGGCGAGGAAGGTCTTGACAATCCGCGAACAGCGGTTGGCCGCTTGGCCGATCCGCTCGGCCCGCTTCTGGATCTTCGGGTCGTCGGCCGTCTCGCCGAGCAGCACAGCCTGACCGACGACCACCGAGAGGGGATTGTTCAGCTCGTGGGCGACGCCGGCCAGCAAGGCGCCCAAGGCGTTGATCTTCTCGCTCTGGTACAGCGCTTCGCGCTGGCGCGAATGCTCGGCCTCCAGCGCCTTCAGCTCGGTGATATCGGTGCGGATGGTGGCGTAGCCGCCCTCCTTGGTCGAATGGCGCGAGATCAACATCCAGCGGCCGTCCTTGAATTCGACCTCGATCGGCTGGTCGCCTCGGCCCTCCCAGATCTGTTCGAAAGTCCGCTTGCCCGCAAGGGCGGCCTCATCGGGCGACCGACCGTCGATGGTCTTGAGCTGGGGGTAGAGCCGAGGCAGCAGTTCGTCGATCGTGACGCCGACCAGATCCTCCGGCGGCCGGCCATAGATCGAGGCGTAGGCCGAATTGCACGTCAGCAAGCGGAGGGACCTGTCGAACACGGCAAACCCGTTTGACAGGCTCTCGATCGCGTCCTCGAACAGCTGCAGCCAACGCTTGATGTCCTCCTCCGCGCGCTTGCGGTCGGTGATGTCGAGATCGACCGTCAGGATGTGCTCCACCTCGCCGTCGGCATCGAGCAGCGGCACTTTCGTGGTCCAGGTCACGAGCTCGCTGCCGTCGGGGCCGATGCGCGAGCCCTCGTAGAAGGGCAGGGGCTTGCGCGTTGCGATCACCTGCCGGTCGCGCTCTTCGGCGCGGCGCGCCGGCTCGTTCTCGAACAGCTCGGCGTTGGTGTGGCCGATGGTCTCCTCGCGGCTCACCGACCAGGCATCGAGAAACTGCCGATTGACCATCTGATAGCGCAGCTCGCGGTCCTTCACGTGCAGCACGGCGGGAACCGCGTCCATCACGGTTTCCAGCAATCGGCGGGTTGCCTCCTGCTGGCGTTGGATCGCGACCTGCTCGGTCACCTCCGTGAAAGTGCTGACGAAGCCGCCGCCCGGCATCGGCCGCCGCCGGACGTCGATCTCCCGGCCCTCGGCCGTGCGGTAGCGCGTCGCGCTCGCGGATCCCGGACTGAAGGTCGTGCGCCATTCCGCGACCTCAGCGCGTCGTTCGGCCTCGCTCAGGCCGCGTTTGGCGAGGTCGAAGTCGAGCAGCTCCGCGACCGGCACACCCTCGCGAAACATGTCCCGCGGGATGCCCATGAACTCGGACATGCGGTCGTTCCATCCGACCAGGCGCAGCTCGTCATCGATCAGCGTGATGCCGTCGGTCATGTTGTCGAGCGTCGCGCGCAGCACCTCCGAGCGCTTGGCCAGCTCGGCCTGGTGCTCGATGAGCTCCCGGTTTCGCTTCTCCAGGTTGCGCACCAGGTTGCGCAGCGACAGCCGCGTCGCCTCGAAGCTTTTGCCCAACACGCCGAGCTCGTCGGCGCGCCGCCAATCGAGCGGCTGGTCGAGCCTGCCGTCGGCCAGCTCCCGCGACTGCGCCACCAGGCGGTCGACCGGCGAGAGCACCTTGTAGCGGAGCAGCGGAAAAATGATCAGCATGCCGAGCGCCAGCTGCATCAGGCCGGTCATCAGCACCTGCCGCCATTGCTCGGCGATGGCCGCTTCCAGGCGGTGGGTGCTCATCTCGATCCGGACGTTGCCGATGCGCTCGCCCGCCCGCATCACCGGCGCCTCCCGGCTCAGCAGCTCGCCCTGGCGGTGCTCCGGCGCCTCGAGGTGCAGGAAGTCCGGAAGCATCGCGGCGCTCACATTGATCGCGGCGACCCGCTCGTCGCGCATGATGGCCCCGGCCAGAGGCTGGGCCGCATCGGGCCGCACGTCCCAGATCGGCGCCTGCATGCTGATCGCGAGGACCTCGGCCAGGCGGGTGTGGTCCTGAACCAGATGACTGAGCAGCGTCTGACGGCGTTCCTTCAGATCCCTGGAGGCGGCGAGCGCGATCGGCAGCGACAAGCCGATCACCAGCGCGACGGCGATCGCCGGCCGCAGCGAGGTATCGGCGATCACGGACGTGAACTTGGGCATTCGGACTGGCATGGCGAACCACTCTCCCGGGCGCCGGCTGATCGCGCGGCACCTTCTTCAGGACCCCTTCTTGTTCGTCGGCTATTCGAGATGCGTCCTCATGATGTCTCGCAGCCGGCCATCGTTCTGCAGTCGCTCGAGAACGTGATTGACTCCCTCGACCCGCAAAGCGTCGACGGTTTGCCGGCTGAACATGAAGTGCAGGTCGTCGCCGGGCAGGACCAGCGGATGGCGCTCCACCTGGTCTCTCACACCGAGCCTGCGCAGGGCGCTCACCATCACGCCGACATCATCGACGATGAATCCGTCGATGCGGCCGTGGAGCAGCTTGCGAATGTTGGTGTCGTAATCGGCGGCCGGATCGATCAGGGCCTCGAAGCTCTCGTTCCTGATCAGCGCCTCGAACTGGTCGCCGTAGTAATAGCCGGTGACGATGCCGAGCCGCAGCCCCGCCTTCGGGATGTCCTGCAAACCCCCGAGCGCGAACCGCCCGCTTTCGCCGCGGCGCACGTAGATCGCCATTTCGGCTTGCCGGTAGGGAACGGAGAAACGGGCGAATCGCAAACGCTCGTCGGTCATGCTGGCGCTGCTGGTGAGGTCCAGCTGCCCCGCTTCGATCGCCAGGAGGATTCGCGTCCAGGGCATTTCCTCGAAGGTAACGGAACAGCCAAGCTCACGGGCGAAGGCCCGGACGACGTCGATATCGATGCCGCCGGCACGGCCGTCGCCGTCGGTATAGGAGTAGACGCCGTAGGAATCGTAACCGGCCCGCAGCGCGCACGGCTGCGCCGCTGCGGATCCGGTAAAGAGCGCAACCACGCAGGCCGCCAGTACGGCAGCCGGGTCGAGCCGCCTCATTCCTCCGCCCCATGGATCAGTCCGCCAAATGCCGGGCCAAGCTACACCGTTTCGCGTTTCGGCGGTACGCCCGAGCGACGGGCCGGCACGGGGGGTGCCGGCTAACGCGCTTCGGCCCGCAGCTCTGCGAAGATGGCCCGAGCTTCCTCGGCCAGCCTGGCGACCAGGTCTGCGGCGGGCAGCACCCAGTTGAGGGCCGCGGCTTGGCCGTACAGCAGAAACTGGAAGTCCGGGCGCTCGTTGGCCTCGCTCCACGCGCGCAGCGGCTCGCTGAAGGCGTACATCCCGGGAAAATCAGGCAGCGCTTCGCGCCGCTCGGCCATCGCTGCGATGTAACGGTTGTTCGCCGCCCGGGCCGGGCGGCCGGAGAACGCCCGCGACAGCCGCGTGTCCTGGTCGCTCGCCTGGCCGAGGGCGACGCGATGGGCGTCGCTAATCCGCGCCTCGGGGCATGACAGGAACGCCGTTCCCATCTGCACCCCGCTGGCCCCCAGGGCGAAGGCGGCGGCCACGCCACGGCCGTCGGCGATGCCGCCGGCGGCGATCACCGGCACCTCGACGGCGTCCGCCACCTGGGGGACCAGGGCAAGGGTTCCGACCCCGAAATCCTCGAAGGACGTTTCGAAGGTGCCGCGGTGCCCGCCGGCCTCCCAGCCCTGGGCGATCACCGCATCCACCCCGGCCGCGGCCAGGCTGCGGGCTTCCGCGACCGTAGTGGCCGACGAAAGCACGCGTGCGCCCGCGGCCTTGAGCGCCGCCACCGCGTCGGGCGCGGGCAGGCCGAAGTGGAAACTCACCACCGCCGGCTTCACCTCCAGCAGGACGGCGAGGGTCGCCGCGGAAAACGGCGCGAACGGCGCCTCGGCCGCCGCCGGAACCTGGAGGCCCAGTTCGTCATAGAAGGGGGCGAGGCGCCGCGCCGTCCGGGCGTCGGTCTCCGGATCGTCTCGCGGCGCCGCGTGGGCGAAGAAATTCAGGTTGAACGGACGATTGGTGCCCGCGCGAAGCGCCTCCGCGTTGGCCTTGAGATCGGCGAGCGACATGGCGCCGCAACCGAGCGATCCCAGCCCCCCGGCATTGCTGACGGCGGCGGCGAGCGCCGGCGTCGCCGAACCCGCCATCGGCGCCTGAATGATCGGGTGTTCGATGCCCAGGAGGTCGAGGAGATCGGTTCGCGGCCACATGGTCTGCGTCCTGGAAAGCTGCCGCTCGCCAGCCTGGCTTCGCGGCACGCCACACCATTGTGACGGCTCCGGCCCGAACTTCAAGAACCCCGATCGGCCTGAAACAATTGAAACCAAAAACCTTTCGCCGCGACATGCGCCGGAAATGCTCGCCCCCTATATCCGGTACCGCAGTTTGGACAGGCGCGTCGACCGAAGGCGTGCAGCGCGACGGCGACGGCCTTGGCTGAGGAGCACCCAAGAGATGACTGGACAGCTTCCACACTTCCGCCATGCGGGAAAAGCGCTATGCGCCTTTATAAAAGATGCCTTTAGGGAGCTCTTGGAAATGATTGATTTGCCGATAGAAGGCATGGTCGTAGCGTTGTCGTGGGCCGAAAAGGCCATCGCCAGGACAGTACGCCCGCGCAGACGGAAGCCGCGGCCCTTGCAGGTGATCCGCGCCATGACGATGGTCAACGACCACGTGTTGCGCGATGTCGGCCTGGACCGTTCGGCGATCGGCTCGATCAGCGAGTTGTCGGTCGAGGAGATCCATGGCTGTCGCGTCGAACGGCAGGTGTCCTGAAACGGCCGCCCGTCTGCGACGACCACCCGCCGAAAGACGGCAAAGCGGCGCACCGACTTCCGCAGCGGCGGTGCGCCGGGTTTGCCGAGACCGGAATGCTCCGACATAATCGCGAAGCCGCCGAAGGAGGCGCCGGCGACGCTCGGACTCTGTTGCCGGCGGAGGGCTTGAGAGCGATGGCAGGGACCACCCACATCCTCGTCGTGGACGACGAGCCGGATATCCGGGAGACCCTGCAGGACTACCTCGAACTCCACGGCTACCGCGTCACCCAGGCCGACGGCGGCGCGGCGCTGCGCGCCGCGGTCGCCGAGGACGAGGTCGATCTGGTCCTCCTCGACATCAACATGCCCGGCGAGGACGGCCTCAGTCTCGCCCGCTTCCTGCGCGAGCAGACCAGCATCCCCGTGGTCATGCTGACCGCGGCCGGCGAGGTGGTCGACCGGATCGTCGGACTGGAAATGGGCGCCGACGACTATCTCGCGAAGCCGGTCGACCTGCGCGAACTGCTCGCCCGGATGAAGGCCGTGCTGCGGCGCTTTCAGACGGCACGGACGAAGGCCGACCTGGCGGCGCGGAGCGCGGAGCGCCAGGTCGTCTTCGGCAAGCTGCGCCTCGACCTCGATGCCCACAAGCTGTTCGACGGCGACGGCAACGAAGTGCCGCTGACCAGTATGGAATACGATCTGCTCAGGGCCTTCGCCGAGCACCCCAACCGGGTGCTCAGCCGCGACCAGCTGTTGGACATGGCCCACAACCGGGGCTGGGAGCCATTCGACCGCAGCATCGACATCCGCATCGCCCGCATCCGCCGCAAGATCGAGCCGGACCCGAAGAAGCCGCAGGTGATCAAGACCGTCCGCGGGGCCGGCTACATCTTCTCGCCTTCAGGCGCCTGAGCCGAAAACCCAGCCGGCCGTAAGCGCTGCCAAGCGCCCAATGCTTGGCCGTGTGACAGGGAAAATCGAGAGAGCCGGAGTCAGCCCTCGGCGTGCGGTCCGGCCTCGCGTACCGCGTCCGAACGCTGGGCCGTGCGGCACAAGGCGCCCGTCGAGCCGGTCTGGCAGATCTTGTCCACCAGGGTCTCGTTGGTTTCCTGCCACGAGGCCTCGACCGGTATGCACTCCAGACCCTGGGCCTGGAGGCCCTGGCAGAATTGAGACGCGGCGGCGTGATCGGTCATGGTGCCGGCGCGGACCCGATAGTAGGTCCCCAACTCGGCGCCGAGGTCGGCGCGAACGATGTAGGCGTCGCTCCGTTCGAGCAGCCCGCCGGCGGAGTCCTTGAGGATCTGCCACCCTTCGCGCGCCCGCTCCGCGGTGCGGAACGAGGCGAGCTGTGCGGTGTAGAAGGTATCCTCGTCGACCGGGTAGCCCTCGGAGATCGCCGTGGTCTCGGAGGTCCGCTCCGGCGTGCTGGCCGGGGTGATGGCCAAGTCGCCATGCGGAGCGGCTTGCGCCGCTGTCGTGGCCCCGGCGGGCGTCTGCGGCGAGGCCTTCAGGGCCGGGGTCGCATGGAAGTCGTCGTTGGCGGCGAGGCGTTCCTGCGTAGTGATTTGCGAGGGCTCGGGAATGGCGATCCGGCTTTCGGCAAACACCGTCTGGGCCGCCAGCGACCAGTCGCGCGAGACACCGCTCACCTCATTGGGGGCGGATTCGGCCGCCGGCAGGGCCGCGGTCTGGTGCGGGACGCTACCCTCGGCTTCCGGCTCGGCCGCCGCGACAGCCGGCGATGCTGTCCTTGCCGGCGGGACCGCCTGCGGCTCGCTCTCGACGGCTTCGGCGGCCTGGCTTTCGGGCTCGGCCGGCGCGTCATCCGCCATC
>Ga0214472_10009279_pt1 | contig 10265 bp, 11 predicted proteins | sample RVTome_6_FD_207662 | JGI IMG/M metagenome (GOLD analysis project Ga0214472, IMG submission 207662) | Soil microbial communities from uranium-contaminated site in the Upper Colorado River Basin, Wyoming, United States - RVT140D175 | ecosystem: Environmental > Terrestrial > Soil > Contaminated >...
ACAGCTTTGAAAGGAAGAATGCCGAAGAGCCTTCATTCGCCGTTGTCTGGTGTTCATATGCCAATCCATTTTCGATGCTTGCCTCACCCATTTGCCAAATACATTTATGTCTGAGCATTGGTATGTTCGGGCGCGGGGGTGAGTCTATCGTCTGCCCCGAAATTCGGCAAACGCATATCACATGGAATTCAGTTTCTTCCGCAGGCTCTCAGGATTTAAGGTAAATTATGGAACCGCTGCCGCGTTTGAAAGCCGAAATCTGGGTAAAAGCCTTGATCCGCCGTTGCGAGGTTGAGGGGGCTGCGGCCATGGTTGTCGCTCGCGGCGATGCGACTTCGGGCGTCGTTCTGGTCAAGGTCAATAGTCTGGATGGCTTGACGAGAGTTTTTTCGCCAGCACGCGCAGGCGACGGCTCGTTTCAGTGGCTGTCAGGAACAGGCGTTGAGCCTGTCGCCGAAGTTGAGGCAGATGCCTATATCGCTCGGCAGAGAAAATTCGACCCGGACCTTTGGGTGGTCGAAATTGAAGACCGCGCCGGACGGCATTTTCTTCAGGAGCCGGTTGTCTGACAGCTCGAATCTCAATCAGGGTCTCATGAACATGAAGTCTTCATCAGGATCGAGATGGTCTAGAGATTCGATCAGTTCCTGACGAATATCATCCAGAGGGCGACAGTCGCGCCAGATACGCATGACTTGTTCAAAAAGAACACGACCGAGTACATCTCCGGGAATTTGGCTTTCGGCGCCTTCTTTCAAAATGGCCTCCATATGCGGGGTAATGATGTCTCGTGCGCTGGTCATTTTCTCGTTCTTCCATAGTTAGATAGATACTGATGCCTTAGCTTCGTCTAAATAGCTGCTTCATGCTGCTATCTTGTCGCGCGTCGACTTGTCAATTTGAGCCCTGAATCCCTTGTCGTGCCTACTCAGGGATGACAGTCCGCCCCTCCATAGAGTAGGGTCCGGCAAAATTGTACCGGAGACACAGAGTGAATACGACTGCCACCCCCCGGCCAGGAGATGTCGATACAGAGGTCAGCACACGCCGCACCTTTGCCATTATTTCTCACCCTGACGCGGGTAAAACCACTTTGACCGAAAACCTGCTCTTGATGGGCGGGGCCATTCATCTTGCTGGCCAGGTCAAGGCCCGTGGTGACAGTCGCCGCGCCCGATCAGATTTCATGAAAATCGAGCAACAACGCGGCATCTCGGTGTCCTCAGCGGTGATGACTTTTGAATATAAGGGCATCACCTGCAATCTGCTTGATACGCCGGGCCATGAAGATTTTTCGGAAGACACCTATCGCACACTCACGGCTGCTGATAGCGCCATCATGGTAATCGACGCGGCCAAGGGCATCGAAGCCCAAACGCTCAAGCTCTTTGAAGTCTGCCGTCTGCGCGATGTGCCCATTATCACCTTTATCAACAAGATCGACCGTGAAAGCGTTAATCCGTTTGAGTTGATGGACGAAATTTCGGAAAAGCTGGCACTGGATTGTGCGCCGATGATTTGGCCTGCTGGCATGGGCGGATTGCTCAAAGGTATTTTTGATCCCGAGCATGATCGTTTTATTCCCTATGACAAAATGGACGAAGGCAAGGAAGCGACGCCGCTCTCGGGCAATGAAATTGCGAACCATATGAGCGCGGAAGAATTGAAAGTTTTTCGTGAAGAGATGGAACTGGCGCGCGAAGGGATGCCGAAGTTCGATATTGAATCCTACCGCGCCGGACACATGACGCCAGTTTACTTTGGCAGCGCGCTGCGCAAGCTCGGCGTGCGCGAGCTGCTGGATGCGGTCAAACGGTTCGCTCCCTCGCCGCGTCCCCAGCAATCCTCCGTTCGCCTCGTTCAGCCCAACGAGCCCAAGGTCTCCGGTTTTGTCTTCAAGGTGCAGGCCAATATGGATGCCAATCACCGGGACCGTATTGCCTTCATGCGTATTTGTTCGGGTCGTTTCAAACGCGGCATGCGCCTGCGTGTCTCTGGTTCTGGCAAGACCATCGGTATTCACAACCCGACGCTTTTCTTTGCGCAGGATCGTGAGTTGGTGGACGAGGCCTTTGCTGGCGACATTATTGGTATTCCTAATCACGGAACCATTCGTGTGGGTGACACGCTGACCGAGACAGAGGAGATGACCTTCACCGGCATTCCGAACTTTGCGCCCGAAATCCTGCAACGTGTTCGCCTTGACGATCCCATGAAGGCCAAGCACATGCGCCGCGCGCTCGAAAGTCTCGCCGAGGAAGGCGTTACGCAAGTCTTTAAACCCCAGATCGGGGCAAACTGGATTGTCGGTGTGGTCGGGCGGTTGCAGTTGGAAGTGCTGGCGGCACGCATCGAGAGTGAATACGAAATCAAGGTCGGTTTCGAGACAGCGCCCTTCGAAACAGCGCGTTGGGTGATGTCCGACGATCCCACCGAAATAAAACGCTTTATGGAAGCCCATCGCGGCAACATGGCGGAAGATCGCGATGGCGCCCCGGTCTTCCTTGCCAAGAGTAATTGGGAACTTGGTTATACCGTGGAAAAATGGCCGAGGATCAAATTCTCTGCCATTCGCGAGCGTGTCGCGGCGGTGGCTTGATAGCCCGTTTTGATCGTGAAGAAGTATCAAAATCGCGGCGTAGTATCTTCGTTTCTGTCTTCGGCTCATGGCGAATATGCCTGAACAGCCGGAATGCTTCCATGCGGCGGGCCTCCCGAGTAAAGTGGCGGCCTCTGGAGGTTTATCTTGAAAATCGTTGTTGTCGGCGCTGGCATTATCGGCGTCACCACCGCTTATGAACTCGCTGATCGCGGGCATCAGGTCACCTTGCTTGACAGTCGTGCAGGGGCCGGGCTTGAAACAAGTTTCGCCAATGGCGGTCAACTCAGTGCAAGTGAAGTGGCCCCTTGGGCGGGTCCCGAAGTCCCCTGGCTTGTCTTGCGCTGGCTTGGCCGCGCGGATGCACCCTTTCGATTGAAATTGAAAGCCGACCCGGAACAATGGCTCTGGCTATTGCGCTTTCTTACTCGCTGCCGGGCCGCCGCGCGCGCTGAACGTGTCCTGCCAAACCTCAGTCTGGCGCTTTTGTCACGCGCGCGAATGGATGCCATTGCAGACAAGCTCCACAATGAGTCCATCGACTATGATGAGAAGCGTGCGGGCATTCTGCGGCTGTTTCACCATGAAGCTGCGATGAAAACCGCTTCGGCGGAATTGGCGCGCATGAGCGATGCCGGACTTGAGCAGACAATCTTGAACCCGCGCGAGTGTCTGGACCTTGACCCCGCCCTGGCGGCGGCGAATGAGGCTGGCACCTTTATCGGCGGCATCTATTGTCATAGCGACCGCAGTGGCGATGCGCATAAATACACCAGCCGACTTGTAGAGCACGCACAAAGGCTTGGCGTTGCCTTTGTGAGCGGGGCCGAGGTCACGGGCTTTGAAACGCAAGGCGATTATATTATGGGCGTGCGCACCCGCGCATGGACATTTGACGCCGATGCCGTGGTTCTGGCCGCGGGTGTTGGTACACCACGTTTGGCAAAGATGGCAGGCGCGCGTATTCCAGTCTATCCGTTGAAGGGATATTCCCTGACCCTGCCAATCGAGAGTGACATGATTGCGCCGCATGTCAGCATGACCGATGAAGCGCGCAAGATTGTCGTGAGCCGACTTGGAAATCGTCTGCGCGTCGCGGGGACGGCGGAAGTGAGCGGCTATGATGCGACAATTGAAATGCGTCGGGCGCGTTCAGTACTCAAGGCCACCACCGCGCTTTTTCCGCAGATGAAGAATGTTGAAGATAGGGTCGAATATTGGAGCGGACTGCGGCCTATGAGTTCAGATGGAAGCCCAATTCTTGGGCAGGCGGGGAGATTCCAGAATCTCTATCTCAACACCGGACATGGGTCGCTGGGCTGGACGTTGGCGGCGGGGAGCGCGTCAGTGCTTGCTGATCTGATCCAGGCACGCGAATCCGAAATTGACGTAACTCCCTTTAATATAAAGAGATTTTCATTTGTTTGACAAAGGATTCGGGCATTTTTTGTGCGGCGCACAAAAACCACTTGACGGAAGGGTCTATGCGCATTAATTGATTGTGCAGCGCACAAATTCAGCATCTTGGATTGTGCAATGCGCTGCTTCAAAAAACAGCGACCCCCGCAAAGCAGGAGATTAAAATGACTGAAGCGACAGCCCCGAAGGCCAAAAAGTCCAAAGCGAAACCAGCAGCCGCCAAAAAGCCCGCCGCATCGCGCGCCGCTCCCAAAGCCGCTCCGATGAAAGCCAAGAATGCTCTTGAGACCACTCAGAGCATTATCACTGAACTGACGCGCACGAATTTTGAAGAAACTGTCGAAGTTACGAAGGCCGTGTTGAAGTCCGGCGGCATCCGCCCGGCGCTTGAGTTGCAAAATGAATTCATCCGCGCCTCGCTGAAGCGCAATCTCGATGCCGCGCGCGAAATCAACGAAATTGCCGTCACGGCCGTTCGTGATGCCGCCGCGCCCTATGCGCTCAAGGTCACGGAAGCTTTTGAAAAGCTTCGCGCTGCTTAATCGGCGCTAGATAGTTATCAGTCCTGTTGCGTAAAAGGCCCGGTTCTCAAAAGAGAGCCGGGCTTTGTAATTTCAGCCGCGCTTTTGACCCGCCGCCGCATTGGCGGCAAGACGCTGGCGAAGAGAAAGCACACTGGGCTTTTGGTCGGCGCTTGGCTGATAGTTATGAGTGAAGGAGCCGATTGATTCCTGAAATATCTCAAGCGTAATCTCGTCGCCCACTTCTAGCGCATCGAAGCCAACGCGAACCATGAAATAGAATTGATCGCGCAGTACATTGCCGACGGCGCGTACTTCGCCCTTATACTCGTAGCGTTCTCTCAGCAGGTTGGCATAGGAGAAGGCGCGACCATTGCGATAAACCGGAAATTCAAGCGCCACTAAGTCGAAATGCGCAAGCTGGTCTGCGATCTGAGAGGGGTCTTCACCGCTCTTCAAACGAATACCGAGCTTTCCTTTGCGCGCGACCAAGGCGTCTTTTTCCTTGTTCCAGCGTTCAAGCGTGACGATGATCGAGCCTTCGGGCAGAGCTTCCTCGTCGGCAACCGTCGTCCACTCATCCTCGATGAATTGGCCGTTTTTAATGAGACGCATAGAGTTTCTCCTTGAACGGCTGCGCACCGACACGGCGATAGGTGTCGATGAAAATCTCGTCATTCTGTCGAATGTCGAGATAGGTATTCACAATCGTGTCGATGGCGTTGACGATTTCGCCTTCAGTAAAGGCCGGACCGACGATGTCGCCAACGGCGGCTGTTTGATCTGCCGCGCCGCCGAGTGTGACTTGATAATGCTCGACGCCTTTTTTATCGACTCCGAGAATACCGATATGCCCAACATGGTGATGTCCGCAGGCATTGATGCAGCCAGACATATTGATGTGCAGGCGGCCAATTTTCTGCTGCAACTCGATATTCTTGAAACGCTCGGAGATTTCCTGCGCAATCGGAATGGAACGCGCATTGGCGAGGTTGCAATAGTCGAGACCCGGGCAGGCGATCTGATCGGTGATGAGACCAATATTCGCTGTCGCGAGCTTGGCGGCCTTGAGCGCCTTATATACCTCGTAGAGATCTTTTCTGCGGACATGCGCCAGGCAAATATTTTGCTCATGCGCAGCACGAATTTCTGAAAAGGCATATTTCTCTGCGATGTCAGCAATCTTATCCATCTGATCAGCAGAGCAGTCGCCGGGCGTAAGGCCCGTTGGCTTCAGCGAAATATTGACGATGGAATAGCCCGGATGCTTATGCGCCGAGATGTTCGATTTCATCCAGTCGGCAAAATCCTTGTCTTTGGCAATCAAGGCATCAATCTCCGGCACTTCGTCGCTGAGAGTCTCGAAGTCCGGAGGGAGGAAGTAAGCCTGAATGCGTGCGACTTCTTCGTCGGGAAGCTGCAGCGCGCCTCTGGCTTTCACTTCCTTGAATTCAGCTTCGACCTGCTTGCGCATTTCTTCAGCGCCGATCTCATGGACCAGGATCTTGATGCGGGCCTTGTAGAGATTGTCGCGACGGCCAAACATGTTGTAGACGCGAAGGATCGATTCCAGATAGGCGAGTAAATCCTCGCGCGCGATGAAGTCGGAAATCTTTTTGCCGACGATGGGTGTGCGACCGAGGCCGCCGCCGACCCAGACTTCGTAGCCGATTTCGCCTGCGGAATTGGTCACTATCTGGATACCGATATCATGCACACGGATGGCCGCGCGATCTTGTTCGGTCGCCGATACGGCAATTTTGAATTTGCGTGGCAGAAACGAGAATTCAGGATGGAAGGTGGACCATTGGCGGATCACCTCGCAGATGATGCGGGGGTCTTCAACTTCGCCGAGCGCGGCACCGGCCTGATGGTCAGACGTCGTATTACGGATGCAATTACCAGAGGTCTGGATGCAATGCATTTCGACCGACGCCAGTTCTTCGAGCAAATCAGGAATATCCTTCAGCGCCGGCCAGTTCAATTGCAGGTTCTGCCGCGTCGTGAAGTGACCATAGCCCTTGTCATATTTGCGCGAAATATCGGCAAGCTTATGCATCTGGCGCGACGACAGGGTGCCATAGGGAATGGCAATACGAAGCATATAGGCGTGGAGTTGAAGATAGACGCCATTCATCAGACGCAGGGGCTTGAAAGCATCTTCGCTCAATTCACCGGAAAGACGGCGCGCCACCTGTCCGCGAAACTGCGCGACACGTTCGTTCACCAGCCGCTGATCGAATTCGTCATACCGATACATAAAACGTCCTTTAACTGCTTAGGCAAACACAGCCTGAGGAGAGGTATTCAAACTGGCGCGAGTATCGTCAAGTTTAGCCTGTTTGCCGAGGTCTTTTCTGACCGTTGGGCCGGCCTGTCGGATAGCTTCGCGCACACTTGACGCGCGAATGCCCGTGGCGGTTGGCTCCACCTCGAAAAGATAGACGTCGAGTGCGAAATTTTTGGGTTCGAAAAACACCGCGCCGCGGGCAAGCAGGGCATCGGCTGCTTCCTTGCCTTCGGCAACTTCAGCGTCCTGCAACGATTCCGACCATTCATCGGTCGCGGTGAGGTAAACGACGACACCATCGAGCAGGCGATTGGCGGTCACCGCATGAAACTGAGCGCCTTTGCGCGAATGCTGGGCCATCACGCCCTCCTTGATTTTGAGCAGGAAAGCCCTCGAGGGGCTCCTCTTCTTGGAGGTAACATGGGATTTTTTATATAGATCGTCAACCTGTATGTGTGAAAATATTTTATAAACAAAAATATAATGTATAATATAAAAATGACTGTATTCAGCCATTTATTATGGATTTACCCTTCGCGACGAAGAGCACTCTCATGCCAACGATGGAGTAAATAGTGCTCGATCCAGCTTAGGCAAAAGAAAATCGCAATTCCAAGTGTAGAAAGGAGCAGGAGGGCAGCGAACATTTTGGGAATTTCGAGCCGATTGCCCGCTTCGATAATCCGCCAGGCGAGCCCCGTGGACGTGCCCGACCCGGCAACAAATTCGGCAACGACGGATCCGATGAGTGCCAGCCCGCCAGAAATTTTCATCCCTGCGAGCATATAGGGCAACGCGGAAGGCAGTTGGAGTTCGGTGAGGATTTGCCAGCGGCTTGCTCCATAGAGCCGGAAGAGGTCGCGCAGATTGTGATCTGCCGACCGCAAGCCGAGGGTCGTATTGGAGAGGATCGGGAAAAAGGCAACGATCCACGCGAGGATGAGCAGTGCCAGATGTGTCCGGTCAAAGCCGACCCAAATGAGAATGAGAGGCGCGATGGCGACAACCGGTGTTACTTGCAGAATGACAGCATACGGAAAAAATGCCATTTCGATGAGGCGGCTTTGCGAAAAGACAATGGCAAGCCCGACGCCACCGACGACCGCGAGAAAAAATGCGAGCAGTGTGATCGACAATGTGACCCAGAGTGAGGCCATCAGGGAGTCAAAATTTTCATAAAGGCTCAGAGCGATGCGGCTCGGCGCTGGCAATACGAACTCCGCAATACCATTGACGCGCACAAAAAATTCCCAAAGCAGAATGAAGGCGATACCGACAAGCGTTGGAACGAGAATGCGCAGAAGGCGGGACGTTTCCATCTATGCCTCCAGATCATGACGAAGGGCGTCGGAAATTTCGGTGCATTGGGCAATATATTCGGGCGTCGCGCGAAAGGCGCGATGGCGCGGATGCGGCGCCTCAACGCTGAGGTCGCGCAGAATGCGCCCGGGACGTGCGCCCATTACGAGGACGCGCTGGGAGAGATAGACAGCTTCATAAACGCTATGGGTAACGAAAATCACCGTCCAGTTTTCAGCCTCCCAAAGCGCCAGCAGATCGTCGTCGAGCTTCTCGCGCGTGAACTCGTCGAGCGCCGCAAAAGGCTCGTCCATCAGCAACACAGGCGGACGCATGACAAGCGCACGCGCGATCGAGACACGCATCTTCATGCCGCCGGAAAGTTCACGCGGGAAGGCATTGGCAAACTCCGCAAGTCCCACGCGCGCAAGGGCATCCATAAGTTTGGGCTTTACCTCCTTGAGTGCTTTGCCCCGAAGCTTCAGCGGCAGATAAACATTTTCCAGCACGCTTGCCCAAGGCATGAGCGTCGCCTCCTGAAAGACAAAACCAATGTCGTCAGGTCGGGCACCATGGGAAGTGGACCATTTCAATGTGCCGCTACTCGGCGCGATCAGGCCTGCGATGATGCGTAGCCATGTGCTCTTGCCACAGCCCGATGGACCAAGCAGCGAGACAAAGGACCCTTGCGCAATGGTGGTTGAAACATCGCTGAGCGCAAGCGTGCCGTTGTCATAGGTCTTGCTGACGTTTTGAAAATGAATGAGAGCTGTGGTCACTTGTCCCGTCGCTTCTATTTTTTCATCAATGCGGCTTTGAGATCATTGCCAACGCCATGATTGATGAATTCGAGCGTATAGGCGCTGTGCACATCAAGCCCCTTGGGAAAGACACCAGTGGTTGACATTTCATCGAGAAACCGCTGCCAGCGTGCATCGGTCATGGCACCGACGCCAAGTTTTTCCGTGTCGCCGCTATCGACAATGCCATGGGCTTTGAGTGTTGTGATCGCATGTGCCAGTAGCTCATCCGTCATTTCCGGATTGGCGGATTTGATCAACTCGTTGGCGGGCATCGGATCGCCGTAAAGATAATCGACCCAGCCTCTGATGCTGGCATCCACGAATTTCTGAACGACGTCCGGGTGATCTGAAATCATTTCATCCGTTGCCAGAATAAATGCCGCGTAGCCCGGATAGCCGTAATCAGACAGCAGAAAAACCTGCGGCTTGATATGGCCTTCTTGTTCAATCGTATAGGGCTCGGAAGAGAGGTAGCCTTCCTGAATGGCGTTCTTGTCGGTTAGAAAGGGCGCGAGATTGAAAGTGTATTTGCGGATCTGGGAATCCGTGAAACCATATTTTGCTTTAAGCCATTGCCAGAATGAACTGACGGTGGCGTCAGCGACAAGGATCGGTTTTTCTTTCATATCGGCAATTGACTTGATGTCGTCGCGCGGATGGGTGATGAGAACTTGCGGGTCTTTCTGGAAGCTCGCCATGACCGCCTTGGAGCCGGCTTTGGCGGCGACAATATTCAAGGGAATGAAACTGTTGGAGCCAATACCAAACTGAATTGTATTGGTGGCGAGAAGTTGCGGCACGTTTACACTTGGACCGCCCTGCCTGATCGTGACGTCAAGGCCTGCGCCTTTATAGTAGCCTTTAGCGAGAGCCTGATAGAAGCCGCCATGCTCGGCTTGCGCTTTCCAATCGGTCGCAAAAATGATCTGAAAATTATTGCCGTCAATTTTCTGGCCGGGCCGGATGGCCAGAACAAGAATGATGGCGACAGCCATGGCGGCGAGAAACCCGCCGAACAACAGTTTGCGGTTCATTGAGTGAGACCCTGAGAGTGCGTTTCAATCAAGCGCAATGCTAACAGCGCGCCATCGTGGACGCTACAAGAACAGTGTCGGTTGCCACCCGCAATTTGGGCGAGTATGGCATCTAAATTTCACTGTCCGACATTTTGATGTGAGGATCATCAAATTGAAATGCGGGAATTTGGCGGACTCAGGAGCCGGAGAGTTCCGCTTTTTTCATTTCCAGTTCCAGCCATGTTTCTTCCGCTTCCAGCAATTCATTTCGCAGGGCGTCGTGCTGTGCGGTGATGCGCGCGAAGGCCGCGGGGTCGC
>Ga0214472_10009280_pt1 | contig 10265 bp, 12 predicted proteins | sample RVTome_6_FD_207662 | JGI IMG/M metagenome (GOLD analysis project Ga0214472, IMG submission 207662) | Soil microbial communities from uranium-contaminated site in the Upper Colorado River Basin, Wyoming, United States - RVT140D175 | ecosystem: Environmental > Terrestrial > Soil > Contaminated >...
TGCTGCGCCTAAAAACTGATGGGCGTGACTGGAAAAATATCGACCAACAGTTACATCAACAGGCGCAACAGCTCGGTTCCTTACGGGACTCTCAGGCAATCAGCAAAACCTTTAAAATTTTACGCGGCTACGCCAAAACAAAACGGGAACGCGCCGCCATTGATTACGTTCAGGAACAGCCGGGTCTGTTACCAACAGCTTCGACAATTAACTGGCAAAAATTTAAACACGAGCTTTTAGAAGAACTGAATATATTTGAACGGGAATTTGTTTTTTTTAAGTCCATCTCTATTCTTATAAATGGACTAAACCATACTTATACAAAAACAAAAAAAATCGGGGAAAAGACATATTCAAAACAAGGTACTTATAATGATATTCATAATCTGAGAAAGTGGATAAAAGTCATGGGTTACCAGCTAGCTTACACAAGCAAAATATTTTCTGTCAAAACCAGTCTTAAACGCGACATAAGCAAGCTAGGTAATCTATTGGGGAAAGCTCATGATCTGATTATTATTAAAGATAAACTTAAACTACTAGAGAAAAACGAGAATATAGAGATCGCTTATAGCCTGATCGAAAAAAATATTGCTTTAATTCTTGGAAACTCAAAACACAACTTTAAAAGGATATTTAACTCGTCTTTTGAAAAAATCATTGGCGAAACTAATTTATAATTCTTTGTTATTAACAATATCCCAATCGAAAACATACTCAGGCTTTTCTCCTGTTTCTTTAACGCTTAAATTTATCGGAGCATTATATTCATATCTGACCCGACTAAATAACAGAATAATTTTTTCATTAAAAAAATCTTCACTTGCGTCGCCGCCAGTAATTATTGATTTAATTAAAACGTCTTCCATGTGTAGCGTCAGATATTTTAGTCTATCACTTTTTTTTGTAGATTGAGGCAGGACTTTTAACTCTGCAAAGTCGATAGTTTTTCCCTGAGCATAAAGCAACATTATTGCTGTACTGTCTGTACTAATCTGCTTTGAGATTGAAATTTCTCTAAACGAGGTCATGTCTTTATCGGTTACCACTGAAGAACTCCGATTACTCACCATCCCCCAGGCAAATGAATTAACATCGGACCAACCTTTATAGCTATAGTTTTTTGAACCTCCTGTAACTCCGTCCAGTTTCAGGAACATATCGACTGCCATACTTTATTCTCCTTTTGCTGGAATAGTGTACCAGCCCATTAACTGCTAAATGCAGCTCTCCATTTAAACACTAATATCGGATTTTACTAAGCTAATTCAGATGAAATCATAAATATATTAATTTTTAAGCTTGTAACCGGTTTTAAATATCCAGCAGACGATGGTTAAGCATATCAACATGAATATCAGGATCATTCCTAAACTAACGATAACGTTTACATCCGCCACGCCATAAAAACTCCAACGAAAACCGCTAATTAAATAAACGACCGGATTAAACAAAGTGATCTTTTGCCACAAAGGCGGCAACATATTAATTGAATAAAAACTGCCGCCGAGAAAGGTTAGCGGCGTAACAATCATCATCGGCACAACCTGTAGCTTCTCAAAACCATCTGCCCAGATACCCAGAATAAATCCGAACAAGCTAAAAGTGAGTGCAGTTAATATTAGAAAACCAAGCATATAGATCGGATGATCTATTTCATAATCAACAAACAATCTTGATGTAATTAAAATTAACAAACCCAGGGCAACTGATTTGCTTGCCGCCGCGCCAACATAACCAATTAATATTTCAACGTAAGATATTGGCGCAGACAAGACTTCATAGATTGTACCGGTAAATCTTGGCATATAAATTCCAAACGAAGCATTTGATATGCTTTCATTCAGGAGCGACAACATGATCAAGCCGGGAATTATAAACGCACCGTAACTTATGCCATCAATCTCACCCATACGCGAACCAATTGCTGCACCAAACACAACAAAGTAGAGTGAAGTCGACATAACCGGTGCGGCTATACTTTGCATTAAGGTGCGCGCAGTACGCGCCATTTCGAGTTTATATATTGCTTTTATTGCGTGGATATTCATTCTTTTTCTCTCACTAAACTGACAAAAATTTCTTCCAGTGAACTTTCTTTTGTATTGAGATCCTTGAATTCAATTTTACACTCACTTAGTTTACGCAGAAGCGTAACAATGCCCGTATGTTCCTGTTGTGCGTCGAAGGTATAAAGCAACTCGTTACCATCAGCAATAAGTTCGAGCGCATAATCGGCCAGTTCGAAAGGTATGCTAGCTAGCGGACTTTGTAAATTTAAAGTAAGTTGTTTCTTGCCAAGCTTTTTCATTAACTTGTCTTTATCTTCGACAACAACAATCTCGCCTTTATTAATCACGCCTATACGATCCGCGATCTCTTCTGCCTCTTCTATATAGTGCGTTGTTAGAATAATTGTTACGCCATCTTCTCGTAGACCACGTACCGTTTCCCACATATCACGGCGCAACTCAACATCAACACCGGCTGTTGGCTCATCCAGAAATAATATTTTTGGTTCGTGCGATAATGCTTTGGCAATCATGACTCGTCGTTTCATGCCCCCAGATAACGTCATAATCTTTGAGTCTTTCTTGTCCCATAAAGAAAGATTGCGCAATATTTTTTCTATATATTCAGTATTCGCTGGTTTACCAAAAATTCCACGACTGAAGTTGACCGTGCTCCAGACGCTTTCAAACATATCTGTTGATAATTCCTGTGGCACCAAACCTATCTTTGATCGTGCAGCCCGAAAGTCTGAAATAATATTATGACCATCCGCAATAACCTCTCCATCGCCTGGATTGACTATTCCGCAAATAATGCTGATTAAAGTCGTTTTCCCTGCGCCATTAGGGCCGAGCAGGGCAAAGATCTCTCCTCGTTTTATTACCAGATCTACATTTTTAAGTGCTTTAAAACCTGACTCATAGGTTTTATTCAGTTTATTTATAGAAATAATCGGCTGCATAATTTATCTCTCTTGATCTTTTTTGGTTGAATAATATGAAGCCCGGAACACAATGTCGAATTAAATTTGAAATACGCAATTGTTCGCAAATTACTTTCAACACGTATAAAGTGTGTCTTCCGCGTAGTGATTCAGCTCCCATTTAGTCATCTGCGCCTCATGAACCTTTAAGGTGTGTTATGTCTTCGTTACGCTTTCAGTATCAAACTTTTGAGTTTGACGATTTCGATATTCACGTCCGAACTTTACGCGATAAACAACAATATCTCGATATTGATAATGTTGCAGATAAACTGGGCATTTCTTCTGCGCAGTGGCCTTTATTCGGAATTGTCTGGCCTTCCAGTGAGGTTCTTGCACACTTTATGTATGACTTTGAAATTAAGGGCAAACGTATTCTTGAACTTGGCTGTGGCATTGCATTAACAAGTTTAATGCTTAATCAACGTAAGGCCGATATTACTGCAACGGACTATCATCCTGAAGTTGAAGCCTTTCTTCTGAAGAACATTAAACTCAATGACGCTGTATCTATTCCTTTTGTTCGTACTGGTTGGGCTGACAAAATCAGCAATCTGGGCAAGTTTGATTTGATTATTGGCAGCGACCTATTATATGAACAAGAACACACTGACTTGTTATCCGGGTTCATCGATCAACATGCAAAACAAAAGTGCGAAGTAATTATTGTTGATCCGGGGCGAGGGCGTCACGCCAACTTTAGCAAGAAGATGGTAAAGCTTGGATATTCACATAAGCAGTTTAAACCGGAACAAGCTGATTATCTTGCTCAAGAATTTAAAGGACAGATTCTTCGTTATAATCGTTAATTAATCTTTATTAAAATAATTTACTATTTTATTCAGGATTAATAATTTCCTGCACTTCTTCCAGTCTTTTATCGCGCCCGCAACCATAACGATAATATCTATATCGTACTGGATTCTTTTTGTAGTAATCCTGATGATAGTCTTCAGCAGCATAGAATTTTTTAGTGGCAAGTATTTCGGTAACAATTGTTGCTCGACCGTCTAGCTTTTCTTGTAATGCTATTTTACTTTCCTTTGCCAAAGCTGTTTCTTTTTCATCATTTGTAAATATAGCCGCGCGGTATTGTGGACCTTTGTCGCAAAACTGGCCGTTCGCATCAAAAGGATCTATATTTTTCCAGAACACATCTAATAACTTTTTATAGGACACTTTATCTGCATCATATTCAACCTGCATTGCTTCATAGTGGCCTGTCGTTCCTGTAGATGTTTGTTGATAGGTCGGGCTTTCTGTGTGGCCACCGGTATAACCTGAAATTGTACTAATAACGCCATCAAGTTTGTCGAACGGTTTTTCCATACACCAGAAACAGCCCCCGGCAAAAACAGCCGTTTTATTTTCGGCAAATGCATTAATTTGAATACTGCATAACAATACTAATAATAATGTACGAAACATGATTAACCCCTTAATTCCGGCAGCGATTTATCCTCAGCAATAAAATTCAGTGCCAGACCGTTATTACAATAACGTAAACCTGTTGGTTCCGGACCATCTTCGAACACATGTCCTTGATGTCCTCCGCAGCGAATACAATGATATTCTGTGCGCGGCCAAACCATTTTCAAATCCAGCTTGGTCGCAACCCGGCCTTCAATTGACTGGTAAAAACTTGGCCAGCCTGTACCACTGTCATATTTTGTTTCAGATTCAAATAAGGGCAAATAACAGGCCGCGCAGATAAACGAGCCTTTTTCTTTTATTCTATTTAATGGACTGGAGTTAGGTGGTTCAGTGCCTTCGTCAAACAGGATATGATATTCCTGCTCTGAAACTATTCCGCGCCATTCTTTTTCTGATTTATCTAACGGTGTTAAATTTAATTCTTTATTAATTGGATGAGCGAGAACACCCGGGCCTGCAATTAATAATGCGCTGGCGAGACCACCAGACTGAAACATAAACTGTCTACGTTGCATGTCATTTCTCCTGAGGTACCTTTTAAAGACCACAGATTAATGTGTCAGTTCCGCAATTCAGTTTATTTTGACAATATTAAATAATGCTGGCGATTAACGGAATGTAATGATCAATTAACAGGAAAGCGAACATAAACATTAAATAGATTAATGAGTATGAAAATGTTTGCATGGCCAGACGATCTGCGTGGTCATATTGCATGCGTATAGCGTAATAGAGAAAACCGCCACCAAGTAAGACCGCGCCAACCAGATAAAACAGACCAGACATACCAACTAAATACGGTAGCAAAGACACAAGAAACATGATGATGGTATAGAGCAGTATATGTAAACGCGTGAACTCAACACCATGAGTGACCGGCAACATCGGCATATCAACCTTGGCATATTCTTCACGACGATAAATTGCCAACGCCCAGAAATGCGGAGGCGTCCAGGCAAAAATAATAAGAAATAATAATAATGAATTCGGATCCAGTGTTCCGGTGACCGCTGTCCAGCCTAACACTGGCGGCGCAGCACCAGCGGCACCGCCAATAACAATATTCTGCGGCGTAGCCCGCTTGAGATACATCGTGTAAATAAAGGCATAGCCAATAAGTGACGCGGCAGTTAATGCGGCGGTCAGTGGATTAACTAAAAATGCCAGTATTCCCATGGATACTGTGCCCAGAAACCAGGCAAAAATGATGGCATTTAAAACACTGACTTTCCCTTCCGGCAAGGGTCTGTTTTTGGTTCTCGCCATAATTGTATCAATTCGATGATCAACAATATGATTGATTGCTGCGGCTGATGAAGCCGCCAAACCTATGCCTATGGTTCCGAAAATCAAAATATCCCATGGCACCATTGTTGGAGTTGCCAAAAACATACCGACTATAGCTGTGAAAACGATAAGCGACACGACTTTCGGCTTACAAAGCGCGAGGTAATCCTTCCACGCTACGCTGGATGTTTCGCTTACTGCTTCGTCTTTCATAATGATTTATTCCGGGTTACTTATTTATTATCTGGCAAACAATGATGTAGCAGAGTTATCAGGGACAGCAATAATAACGCAGCGACCCCGTTGTGCGCCACCGCAACAGCCAACGGCAAATGTAATTTAATATTGGCGATTCCCAGTGAAACCTGGGTCAGCAATAGTACCAGAGCCACTATACCGGTCAGTCTGAGATATTTCATTCCAGAACGTATTGCCTGAATCGCTACATAAAATATAGTGAAAAAGGCAATTATGGCTCCCATACGATGCGCCATATGAATAGCTGTTCTAGCAGCACCATGCAGTACACCGCCTTCATAATCTATACCCAGACCACGCCAGAGAATGAAGCCTTCATTGAAATCCATATTCGGCCACCAAACACCCTGGCAGGTCGGAAAATCCGGGCAGGCAAGCGCCGCATAATTAGAACTGGTCCAACCGCCTAATGAAATTTGCAATATTAATACTATTATTCCTGTGACGACGACAGGTAATAACTTTTTGTTTCCGTCACTGATAAAAACACCTTGCCGTGATTGCTGACGCAATACTGTCCAATATAACAAGGAAAGAATTGTTAAGCCGCCAAGTAAATGTGACATAACAATGACGGGTTTTAATAATAAGGTTACCGTCCACATGCCTAACATACCTTGAAAAATAACCATGACTAACAATACTGAAACAAAACCTCGCAAATTAGTCAGTGCGGGTTTTGTCCAGGCTAAAAAAGCCATTATTAAAATTAGAAAACCTAAAGTACTGGCAACATAACGATGCACCATTTCTTTCCAGGCTTTAGCATGCTCTAACGGTCTTACAGAAAGATGTTCATTTTTGGCATCAACCTGTTCCGGCACAATTATATTTCCATAACAACCCGGCCAATCAGGACAGCCCAGACCCGCATCAGACAATCGTACATAGGCACCTAAAACAATAACGATTAATGCCAGAACTGTAGCAATGCGTGCGAGGTTTAAAATAGTTTTATTATATTGCATAACCCTTTTTTAATATTTTTAATAAAATCAGATTAACCGATACGTGATCCACGCAATAATTTTTTCAGGTCTTTATAAATATCCCTTGGATTAGTTTCTGGTTTAAAACTCATCATTAAATTGCCAAGCGGATCAATAATATAAATTCGATTGGCTTTGATAGCATTATCAAACTCATCTAATTGAAATTGTTTTAATAACTCATTCGCATTAATTTCTTTCGTGTCGATAACTTGCTGCCCTCTAAAATCAATCATCTTTTCTTTTAATTCAGCAATTGACTGTTCAGTTAACAACAATGCTTTTTGTACGCGCAGGGAATGTTTGTCCATGGCAATATGGATTTGGCGCATGCGATAAACATTTTCCATGCACTGATCATCACAAGTCCTGGCTACATAAGCTAATGTCCATTTTCCAAACAAGCTATCTTCACGTTCATCATTTAAAGGATCTATTAAAGCAATATCTCCCAAGGGTCTTGGAGGATCGATAAGATCACCGTGATTTGACATGCCTCTCATTTCAAGGAAGTCGGTGTAATTAAACACATACCAGGACAACAATAATGGACTGGTGAACAGGACGACAATCAAAATAATTGTCAGTTTGTTACTCTTTTTAACTGTTTCATTCATACGTTCTATTCCATCTTGTCATTCTTTTTTATATTTAAAAGTAAATAAATAATAAGCAGGGCGGTAGCAAAAGCAAACCATTGAAACGCATAACCATTGTGCATTGTTTCGCCTGATCCGGGTAATCGCCACTTTCTTACATAGCCATATTCGGACTCTGGTTCCAGCCTGATAATGTAAGGTAATAATTTTACTTTTGTTAATTTTTCGATTTCTGCAATGTTTATTCTCTGGACGCGATACGTTGTTTCATTCATTTGTTCTGGCGGCGTTTCTTTTAACAACAAACCGGTTTTTGGAATTTCCTTTGCCATGCCATTAATTTTAACCACGCCATTAGTGATTATTAATTCCGGGCTTACTTTGCGATCCGTATCTGCTAACAACCAGCCGCGATTTACCAAAACAACAAGCTCGCTTTGATCCAGTCTAAAAGGCGTATATACATTGTAACCCGCGTGCGTATCCTGAACCTGGTTATCCAATAGTATTTGATACCGTTCTAAAAACTCGCCTCTCGCACTTAGTCGTTTCCAGATTAGCGCTTCTTTATCCAGTTGATTGTTTTTCGCTTGATTAAAGTCCATTGCTTTTGCTGATTGCCTGTTTTCAAATTCAGCATATAAGGTTCTTTTTTGCTCGGCTCGATCCAGTTGCCAAAAACCGAGAAAAACAAACACGGAGATAAATACCAACGCAAGTAAACTTGTTATTAGCTTAGGACTAAAACACCAATTTCCAATAATTAATTTCATTAAAACAATGTTTGCTGGTTATACTGCTACAATACTTTCAACGTATAGAGACAAGAATAATGGCTCCATTACTTTTTAAAATATACATCGTGATCTTGCTTCTCTCGATAGGCGCGTCGTTGTTGTCCGGACTCTTTTTCCTGGTCAAAGACGACTCTAAATCTAAACGCTTGCTTACTTCACTGACTTTTAGAATCTCGCTTTCTGTTTTACTGTTTATTTCTCTATTTATTGGATTTATGTTTGGCTGGATACAGCCGCACAGCTCGGGCTTTTAATCCGCTCAAATAGAAAAGGCGCTGCAAAAGCAGCGCCCCTCGTATACTGCGCTTTGTTTTTAACTATATCCAATAAACAAAGATAAAAAGCCCTAACCAGACGACGTCAACAAAGTGCCAATACCAGGCAACACCTTCAAAAGCAAAATGGTCTTTCGAGGAGAAATGACCCTTCATTGATCTAATCAAAATAACCAGGATCATAGTTGCGCCCATTGTCACATGGAAACCGTGAAAACCGGTCAACATGAAGAAAGTTGAGCCATAAACACCTGACTTCATCGTTAGATCCAGTTCATGATAAGCATGCGCATATTCACCAATCTGGAAATAAACGAAGGTAAAACCTAACAGAACTGTTGCCGCCAACCACCAACACAAACCAGAACGGTTGTCTTTCTTTAAAGCATGGTGGGCAAACGTAATTGTTCCGCCACTAGCTAGAAGAATAGCCGTGTTCAATGCAGGAATATCAAATGCAGGAATAACGTCCTTAATCGCTGTAAATTTTGAGGTCACGCCTGCCAGAGTCATATCCGGCGTAGTCATCAAAGGCCACGTAGCAACAAAGTCAGGCCATAAAAACATATTAGTGGCTAACTTGGCACCTTCTCCACCAAGCCAGGGCACGGATAAGACTCTTATATAAAAAAGCGCGCCAAAGAACGCAGCGAAAAACATCACTTCGGAAAAGATAAACCAGCTCATGCCCCAACGAAAACTGACATCAACCTGTTTATTGTAGTTGCCAGCCATACTTTCTCCGATAACATCGGAAAACCAGCCAGAAAACATATAGATAATTGCAGCTATACCCAGACCGAGAATGAAAGTGCCAAAATGCGATCCGTTTAACATTATACCAGCACCAATAAAGCTGGTGAACAAAGCTAACGTACCTACAATCGGCCAGCGACTTGGTTCCGGGATAAAATATGCGCCGTGTGAGTCAGACATAACTATTCCTCTTAAAAATATTTATTATTTTTTACTAAATTAACTCTTCTTTTCCTTAACAACGTTTGTAGCAGAGACAGCTACTTCATCATTGTCTGGAGCCTTAAAGAAAGTATATGAAAGCGTCATCGTTGAATACTTGCCTGGCAAACCCGCATCAACAACAAAACGCACAACCATTTCTTTTCGCTCACCAGGCTCTAGAGCCTGTTTAGTAAAACAGAAACATTCTGTTTTATTAAAATATAAGGACGCTGTTGATGGAGCAACACTTGGAACCGCCTGCCCAACAACAGATTTGTCCGATTGGTTCTCCGCGATAAATACCGCCTCGGCAATCTGGCCTGGATGAACCGTCATTTTGTATTCTTTCGCCTCAAACTTCCAGGGCAAGGCCGGATTAACATTGGTATCAAACTCAACGGTTACCAAACGTTCTTCATCAACCACGCCCTTTTTCGCTTCCGCTTGTGAAATTTCACCGGTCTTTCCGTTAATCCCGGTAATATCACAAAACACGCTATACAAAGGCACCATCGCGTAACCAAAACCAAACATCGCGATAGCAAACAAAGCCAGTTTTTTTGCTGTACGTGTTGCGCTTTGAGCCATAATTCAGGAATACATCAAGAAAATACCAACGTAAAAACCAAGTGCGACCAGTCCTAGTGCAATGACTAGTCGCATGTTTTTAG
>Ga0214472_10009283_pt1 | contig 10261 bp, 12 predicted proteins | sample RVTome_6_FD_207662 | JGI IMG/M metagenome (GOLD analysis project Ga0214472, IMG submission 207662) | Soil microbial communities from uranium-contaminated site in the Upper Colorado River Basin, Wyoming, United States - RVT140D175 | ecosystem: Environmental > Terrestrial > Soil > Contaminated >...
GCGCGGTACGAGGTCGCGGTGCTGCCGTGGGGCGCGACGGAGGCGCACAACCTCCACCTCCCCTACTCGACCGACAACATCGAGACCGAGCGGATCGCCGCGCTGGCGGCGGGGCGCGCGTGGGAGCGAGGTGCGCGGGTCGTGGTGCTCCCGGTGGTGCCGTTCGGCGTCAACACGGGGCAGCTCGACATCCCGCTCTGCGTCAATCTCAACCCGAGCACCCAGGCGCTGGTGCTGCGCGACGTCGCCACGGCGCTGGCGGGTCAGGGGATCCCGAAGCTCGTGATCCTGAACGGGCACGGTGGGAATGACTTCCGCCAGATGATCCGGGAGCTACAACCCGCGTTGTCGCTGTTTCTCTGCACGGTCAGCTGGTACCAGGTGGTGGGCCCGAAGGAATTCTTCTCCGATCAGGGCGACCACGCGGGAGAGCTCGAGACGAGCGTGATGCTGCACGTCGCGCCGGAGCTGGTGCGGCCGCTCGAGGAGGCCGGGCCCGGCCGCGCGCGCCGATTCAAGATCGCGGGGCTGCGGGCGGGGTGGGCGTGGGCGCCGCGGCGGTGGCGCCAGGTGACCGACGACACCGGCGTCGGGAACCCCGCGGCGGCAACCGCGGAGAAGGGACGCAGGTACGTGGAGGCGGTGAGTGAGAAGATCGCGAGTTTCTTGGTGGACCTGGCGGGGGCGGATACGACGTCAATGTACGAATAAGGAGGAGGCTCGATGAATTGGCTGATGGTCGTGCTTCGCCTCATTCACATCGGGGGCGGCGCGCTGTGGGTCGGGATGATGGCCTTTATGGTCTTCTTTCTCACACCCGCCATTGCGGAAGCGGGTCCTCAGGAAGGCGGTAAACTGATGGCTGCGCTGCAGCGGCGGCGCGTCATGGTCATCATGCCCGTCATCGCGCTGCTGACGATCGGCTCCGGGCTCTGGCTGATGCTGCGCGTGTACGGTGGCCCGGGCAACCTGGCCGCCTCACGCATGGGCATGGCGCTCAATCTGGGCGCGGCGGCCACGGTAGTCGCGTTTCTCGTCGGGATCATCCTCATGCGGCCGGCGATGATGCGCGCCACCGTGACGACCGATGCCGCCGAGGCGCAGCGGTTGCGGGCCCGCGGCGCGATGCTGGGGCGACTCGTCGTGTGGCTGCTGCTGTTTGCCCTGGGCGCGATGGCGGTGGCGCGGTATCTGGGCTAGCGCACCCTTGGGAGCATGAGAAGACGGGGACCGTGCTGGGCCTCACCCCCTGACCCCTCTCCACAACATGGAGCGGGGAACGGTAGGGGAGGTGGCGCAACCCCCTACCGCCCCACCTGCCCGCCTCAGTGTGAGTGCGCGTGGCTTGGCGTGCCGGTCTCGACCGGCAGATCCGCGAGGCGCCACTCGGCCACGCCGCCCGCGAAGCGGGTGACGTCGGTGAAGCCGGCGCCCGCGAGCCTGCGAGCCGCCGTGCGCGACGCCTCACACGCCTTATCGGCGCAATAGACCACCATCGGCCGGTCCTTGGCGCCGAGCAGTCGCCCGACTTCCTCGACGAAGTCGTCCCGCTCGTTGGGGACGTTGTATGAGCCGGGGATGTGCGCCTGCACGAACTTCTCTTCCTCGAGCACGTTGACGAGCAGCACTTCTGGGCCGGCGTCGAGCCGGCGATTCAACCTCTGGGCCGTGATGGTTCTCATGGTCTTCCTCCTGGCTGGACGTGGTTTACGTCGTCACGAGGGCGTCGAAGGTCCTCCTTTGCGGGTTGAGGGACATCGTGGTCAGACCCTGCCGGGCGGCGAGGGTTCCAGGCGCCACTCCCCGGTCTCGCGCTGGTGCAAACGTTCTCTACGTCACTGGACGGGACCAACCAGGTTCACGCAGGTCCCTTGCTGGTCCATGATCCACCCGAGCACCCCTTCCCAGAACCCCATGTGCGCCAGTCGCTCCTCCGCTCCGGCGTAACCCTTCTTCCACAGTCGCTCCTGGTGCAACTCGAAGAGTAAGTTGCGCACGCCGCGCCGGAGCTCTTCGCGGGGAACCTGAAGGACAGGGATCAGGCGCTGGGGCGCGGGCGGCAGCACGTGGGAGGTCTTGCGTCTTGGCCTTCGGGATTGCCGGGGTTCGCAGCCGACGAGGTGGCTGGTGTGGCGAAACTGGCAAACGCAGTGACCTGTCACGTCACTGGGCGAAGGCCCTTGTGGGTTCGAATCCCTCCACCAGCACCCTCGCTCCCTATTGACTCGGCGAAATCGATCGCCGATGTTGTATATACGTGACAGGTCTCCGCGTAGCCCGTTTCGCTACGCCAACGAAAGCCGGGGAGCGTGATGCTCTCCGGCTTTCGCACTGTCAGGCCCCCCCCCCGGCCCGTCCCCACTCTGAAGAGTGGGCCCGGTGAATCATTGCGCCTGAGGCGCAGTGTCGTGCCGGGCCCACGCTGCCAGCGTGGGAACCGGGGACGTGAGCGGCCCCTAATCCTCGTAGGTGTCGTGGCCGTTAAAACCCCGGGGCATGGCCCCGGGGTTAACCGACCCTGGCGAGTTCCCGAAGACATTCGACGAGCCTAACCAGGGGGCTCCTCTTGACAACTCAAAACTACACATGTAAATCTACTCCTGTAGATCAACCATGAGGGCAAGTATGCCGGAGCGCCATCAACTCACCGAGCTGCAGCTCGCCATCCTGCGCGTCATCTGGGACAAGGGGGAAGCGACGGTGCAGGACATCTGGGAAGCCCTGCACGCCGAGCGCGGGCTGGCCCAGACCACCGTCGCCACGATGCTGTCGCGCCTCGAGCGGCGCGGCGTCGTCACTCGTCGCGCCCAGTCGCGTCAGTACCACTACCGCGCGGCGGTGAGCGAACAGGAAGTGCAGCACTCGATGGTCGGTGAGCTGACCGAGCGCCTGTTCGACGGCGACGTCACCGCCCTGGTGCAGCACCTGCTCTCGGGCGAAGACGTGAGCCCGGGTGACATCGCCAAGATCCGCGACATGATCGAGCGGGTCGAAACGAACGCCCCCCCCCTGGAGTCCAAATGAGCACCCCTCTCGCTTCCAGCCTGCTCGCCTGGCTGCTCACGTACCTGATCCACAGCACCGTACTCCTGGGCGTAGCCGGGCTCGTCACCCGGCGCTGGCGGGTCGAGCCCGCCGCTTCCGACCTCCTCTGGAAGGTGGCGCTGCTCGCGGGGCTCGTGACCGGCACCATTCAGTCACGCCTCGCGCTTGCGCCGCCCGCGGCAGTGACACTGCCCGTCGCCACCCTGCCCCCGCCCCCGGCCGCACCCGTGAGCCGGCCGGCGGCGCCCGCCGTGGAGGCTCCTGTGAATCCGGAGCCGGCGGGCCCGACCGCGCCCCGCGTGCCGTCGCTCGCGCTCGTGGTGGTGTTGCTCTGGGGCTTTATCGCGCTCGCGTCGTCGCTCTACTACGTCGCGCGACGGCTGATCCTCGTCGGCCGTCTGGCCGATCGCCGTGCCGTGAGCGACGGACCGCTCGCCGCAATGCTCGCCGACCTGCAGCGCACCACCGGATACCGGCGCCGAGTGCGCCTCACGATGGCCCGGACGATCTCGAGTCCCGTGGCCCTCGGTCTCTCCGAGATTTGCGTGCCCGAGCTGGCGCTCTCCGAGCTCGGCGCCGAGCAGCAGCGCAGTATGTTGGCGCACGAGCTGGCGCATCTGGCGCGGCACGATTCCGTGTGGCTCGCGGGCGCCAGCCTGATCGAGCGTCTCTTCTTCTTCCAGCCGCTCAACCGACTCGCGCGCCGCGAGCTCGAGACGACGGCTGAATACCTGAGCGACGAGTGGGCCATGCAAAAGACGGGATCGGCAGTCTCCCTTGCGAAGTGTCTGGCCACGGTGGCCGAATGGATCCAGGCGTCTCCCCTGGGCGTGCCGGTGGCGGGCCTGGCCGAACGGCGCTCGCTGCTGGTCTCCCGGATCTCCCGGCTGCTCGACGGGCGCCTGCCCTCGAGTTCCGCATCGCGGCGCGGGTGGGCCGTGGCCGCGGCGCTGGGCGTGGTGGTGACCATCGCCGCCGCGCCGCGCGTGTCCCAGGGTGTTGCGGCAGTGACGACGACAGTGACGACGACTGGGACAACGGCAACGCCGACCCAGAGCGCCGCGGAGCCCGTCGTCGTTCGCAAGCCGGCGGCCGCGGCCGCCGCAGCCACGGGCCCCAATCAGGACACCACCGTGGTCAACGCACTGATCGCCCGTCTCAAGGACGAGAACGCCGGCGTGCGTCGAGCCGCCGCCCGCTCGCTCGGGCGGCTGGGCGACCTCCGCGCCGTGCAGCCCCTCATCGCCGTGCTCGCGGACTCCGACGCCGAAGTGCGTTCGGCGGCGGTGGACGCGCTGGCGGACCTCGAAGACCCGAGAGCCATCGGCCCGATTGCGGGCTTGCTCAAGGACCCGGTCGCCGACGTGAAGCGCAACGCGCTGAGCGCGTTGTCGCACTGGGAACAGGGCGTGCCGACGGCGCCCGTCGTGGCCCTCTTGGAGGACCCCGACGCGGAGGTGCGTCATGAAGCCGTCGATCTGCTCGATCACCTCCACGCCCGATCGGCGGGGAGCGCCATCGCCCGGCTGATTCGCGACCCGTCGTCCGACGTGCGCGGCGCCGTCGTGCAGGCGCTGGGCAATCTGGGCGAGCAGAGCGGTGCCGCCGCCATCACCGAAGCGTTGAGCGACCCTGACGCGGACGTGCGACAAGCGGCGCTGGGCGCGCTCGACGACCTGAAGGCGCCGATCGCAGAGGCAACGCTTCTGAAGCTGATGACGGATGCGAACGCCGACGTGCGCCAGCGGGCCGCTCAGCTCGCCGGCGAGCGCTCGGTGATTGCCGCTATTCCCTCGCTGCGCCGCCTGATCGACGATCCCCGGAGCGACGTGCGCGAAGCCGCGACCGAAGCCTTGGGCAATATCGCCGACCCCGCGGCGCGCCAAGCGCTGCGCGCCGCGTTGCAGTCGCCCGATCCTAAGGTCCGCCGCGCCGCGGCCGAAGCCCTGGGGCAGGATCCATGACGCGCCTCCTACACATTCTCAGTCTGTGGCTGGGGGCGATGGGCAACCCCGAGCGACCCGGCGCCGATTCCGCTCGCGTGGCGACGCTCCTCAACGCGCTCGCGCGCACGGATCCCGTGATCTGCGACCTGATCGGGGACCAGCTCGGCAATTTCTGGTGGGGTGGCGAACCCGGCCGTCTCGGGCGCTTTAGCGACGCGCCCAACGTCCAGGGAGCGAAGGACTCCCTGGCCGGGACAATCACCGATCCGCGCGCGCTGTCCCTCCTCGTCGCGACGCTTGGCGCGGACAACCAGTGCGTGCGGCGCGTCGCGGCGAAGCTGCTCGGCAATAGCGCGGTGTCGTCCACCGTACTCAGTGGTTTGCTCGACAACCCGTCGCCGCGAATTCGTGAGAGCGCCGCCTACGCGGCGGGCGTCGGCGAGCGGCACGAAGCGCGGGCGGCGCTCGAGCGCCGGCTCGCCGATACCGAAACCGGACCGGCCGCTATGGCCGCGTGGGCCCTGGGCGAGATGCAGGATCCTGCCTCGGCTCCCGCGTTGCAAGGTGCGGTGCATTCCACGTCACCGCGCGTGCGGTTGGCCGCGGCCTGGGCGTTGGGCCAGTTCGAGGACGCGAGCTACGCGAAGGACGTGCTGCCGCTGCTGCGGGAGGTCGATCCCATCATGCGAGCCACCGCCGCGGAGGCGCTGGGACGGATGAAGGGCCCGCGCGTCGGCGCCGCGCTGATTGGCGCGCTCACCGATCGCGACGACGCGGTGCGGCGGGCGGCGGTGAGCGCGCTGGCCGACATGAAGGAGCGGTCCGCGGTGGCGCCGCTCGAGGCCCTGCTGCTCAACGACCCCGACCCGGAAGTGCGGCGCGAATGCGCCAGCGCCTTGGGCAATCTGAGTCTGGCGCGGTCGCTCGAGCCGCTGGCCCGCGCGCTCGGCGACCGGGACGTGGAGGTCCAGCGCGAAGCCGCGAACGCGATCGAGGACTTGGATGACGTGACCAAGGCGCCGGCCGCGCTAGTGCGGGCGACGACGGCGCCGGACCTGGAGCTGCGCCGCCACGCTACCAAGGCGCTCGCGCACATCGGCGATCTCGCTACGGTGCAGGCGCTGGCGGACCGGCTGGGCGACGCCGACAAGGAGGTCCGCCTCGCCGCCGTCGAAGGCTTGGGCGATATGAAGGTCGCGGCGGCAGTTCCCGGGCTGACGCGGGCCTTGAACGACCGCGATCCCGAAGTGCGGCGGGCGGCGGCGGAGGCTCTGGGGAAGACGCCTTAGATCCTTCGCTCGCGCGCGTGTGCCGCCTGGAGGACGTGCAGCGCGCCTCGTTCGGGCCGCGCGCCCCGCTTGCTCTAAAAGAGGATGTCCGCGATGGGGCAGGAAAAGCCGGGGACGACGTCCTCCCCGTCCAGGCTCTGGTCCGCGGTCACGATCTGTTCCGTGCCGTCGTGGCGATAGATGCGGGCCAAGCGGCGGGCAGCGTCCACGACCCAGACTAGGCGGGTTCCGGCGGAGAGCCAGTCGGCGACTTTGGCCAGGACCTCGCCGGGACGATCGCCAGGGGAGAGCACTTCCACGACCAGGTCCGGCGCAAGGTCGGTGAAGCCGGCGGGTTCGGGATCGGGGAGCCGGTCCCCACGGATGAACGCGATGTCCGGGCCCCGCACGGTGTCCGGGTCGCTCACGAGCTTAAAGCCCGCCTCCGCGTACACACGTCCCAGGGCGGCCGCCCGCACGTGCGTGCCGAGCGTGATCGCGAGGTCCATGGACACGCGAGCGTGCCGGAGCCCAGGTAGCTCCCGCACGACCAGCACGCCCTTGACGAGCTCGACCTGCTTGTCCGGGATGTAGACGTGCAGGAGCTCGTCCGCGGTCATCGAGGCAGGCGGCGGCATCTGGGGAACGTAGGCGGGCTCGGCGGGCATGGCAAGCGAAGTTGCGTGAGGGTCGTCAACGCGGTCAACGGGCCACCTCGCAGTTCACCGCGCACCGACTCGCGGGCTTTTTCGGTCCCGCCGACCGATTCGGTCTTGTAGTCGTCCACCTGGCTCAGGATTTCCTCGCGCGGGACGGGGTAGTGGCGGTCGAGGAGGAAGGCCAGGAGGTTGAGCCAGCGCTCGGTCTTAGTCATGGACGCAAGGTGGGGTTCCGTTAACCCCGGGGCATGGCCCCGGGGTTAACCGACCCTGGCGAGTTCCCGAAGACATTCGACGAGCCTAACCATCGCCCACGTATCGCGCTGGCAGTAGTCAAGCAACTCCTGGCGCACGCGATCGCGCTCGTGCTTGGGGATCTTGTCGGCGACGAACAGCAGCCGGGCGATCTCGACGCTCGCGACGCGGCCATCCACGATGACGAGGTCGTTGTATGTCAGCTCGGGCACGAGCGGCGTGAGGATGTCCTTCAGGCTGAAGCTCCCCCTGAAGTCGGGGTGGTACACGCAGTTCTTCACCACCGGGTGCAGGTCGAGGAGCTTGGCCTCGAGCGCGGCGAGCTGGGCGGCGAAGTCGGGCACCGCCTGTTGCAGGTCGCGGATGCGCGTTTTCTCGAACCCGGTGTAGGTCACTACCCGCTCGGCCTTCGCCGTCGCGCGGACCATGGCGGCGGCGAGCTTGGGGCGCGCGTCTTCTGGTCCCTCGGCGAGGAACGCCGAGTGGGTGTAGGTGCCGCCGGGCTGTCGCTCGTGATAGCTGAACTGGGCGGCTGCCTGCTGCCAGGGGGCCATGCCGGGCCAGACGGGGATCGCGCGGATGATCGTCTCGAAGTCGAGGAAACCTAACCTACCCGCGAACGGCGCCAGCTCGCGGCGCAGCGTGGGCTCGACAACCAAGCGCTTCTCCGACATCGCTTTGAGCTGGCGCTTCTGGGTGAAGTTGAGCTTCTCGTTCGCCGGCAAAGCGGCGATGGACGTGATGCCCCGCTCCAGGTAGGCGACGGTCTTTTTCGGTCCGACGCCGGCGAGGTTGCCGATGTGGTCCGGCCCGTCGGGCCAGCAGCGGCCGATGAACGGGCAGTCGCGGGGCTCGAAGCAGTGTGCCCCGATCGGGACGTCGGGGAGCGGGCCCGCGAGCATCTCCTGCTGCCGAGCGATCTCGTCCGGGACCGTGGGGAGAAACTCGACGACCGGGCCGGTGACGTCGGTGCGAGCGAAGAGGTCGCCCACATCCGGATGCCGGAACTCCTTGTTGAGATACATGACCTCGGCGGCGGTGACGTTCACGCCGCACGCCGCGGCGACGCGGGCCTGGACGGCGACGTCGGGGACGTGCTCGGGTTTCTGAGAGGTGGACGACTTCACTTCGGTGAGGCGGTAGCCGTCGCCCTGTTTCTCGAGGACGTCGATCGCGGCGAAAACGCCGTCGGCGATGAATGTCGCTTCAAACACCGCAGGTGCGCCGCTGTCCAGCGCGGTCTTCGTGGCGGCGACGCGCTCGGCGCCGGCGGCGTGCGGCAGGTCGATCAGCACGCCGCCTGGGTAGAGAGTGCGCGCGGCTTCTCCCACCTGGCGGCCCTGGTCGAAGAGGTCTTGCAACACCTTGTCGGGCTGGAGCTCGGGGGCGTCCCGCTCGTGCACCTCCCACCAGAGCTTCTTGTGGCACTGGAGGCCGGAGGTGAAGCGGGATTTGGAGAGGCGCGGGGGGGGGGCGGACGGCGTCATGGGGTCAAGGCTAGCGCAGGGATGTGACAGTGCCAGGGGGCCAGGTCCTGGAAGTTCTGGCACGCAGTGGCAGGTTTGGTGCCCAGCGCCTCCGCGCGCTGCGTAACGACGTTCTTCTCGCCGCTACCGCATTCGTCTATGGTGGGGCGGTGATGACCCGAGACCGCCGCGACTTCGACCGGATCGCCGAGGTGCTGCCGGTGCGGATCGTGAGTCCGGACGATCGATGACTCCCATGAGGACGCCCCCATGAGACGTGTCTGTTATTCGGTGGCGATGAGCCTGGACGGCTACATCGCCGATCCCAACGGCGGGTACGACTGGATCGTGATCGATCCCGACATCGACTTCGAGGCGATGTTCGCGGGTTACGACGCGGTGCTGATGGGCCGCAAATCGTACGACGCCGCGAAGCAGCCGGGCGGCTACGGTATCCCTGAGAAGAAGGCGTACGTCTTCTCGAAGACGCTCCAGCAGGCGGACTGTCCCGACGCCACGGTATCGGACGATCCGAAGAAGACGGTGACGGCGCTCAAGCAGATGAAGGGGAAGGACATCTGGCTGTGGGGCGGTGGGGAGCTGTTCAGGAGTCTGCTCGGGCTGAAGCTGGTCGATGCCGTGGAAGTCGCCGTGATCCCCGTCCTCCTCGGGAGTGGGTTGCCGATGCTGCCCAGCCCCGGGACGGGGGCGAAGCTCGCGTTGATCGAGCACCGGGTCTATGAGAAGACGGGGACGGTGTTGTTGAGGTGTGCGGTCAGGTAGATCCCAAAAGCAGATCCTTCGCTCGCGCGGCGCGTTGAAACGAGAGAAGAGGGGGAGGAGCGAGGAGACTGGCTCCGGCTTTCGCGTTTCGCGCATAGATTTGACCCTGAGAGCAATGAAATGGTATCAGGGCTCGGGAAGGACGGTGCTACCGTGGACAACATGGGACTCTTTCGCACCACGATAGAGATCCAGAATCTCGACCGGCGCGGGCCTGCGCGGTCGTTGCCCGACACGCTGGTAGACACCGGGAGCGAGTACACCTGGATTCCGCGCGATGTCCTGGAGGGGCTGAGGATTATCGTGGAAAGGAAGCAGGGTTTTATCGTGGCAGACGGACGCCGCATCGACCGGGATATCGGCTACGCGCTCATACGAGCCGGCGGCTCCGAGGCGCCGGAGCTCGTCGTATTCGCCGGGCCGGGCGACATGTCCCTGCTCGGCGCGCACGCCCTCGAAGGCTTGAACCTCAAGATCGATCCGGTAAGGAAGGCGCTGGTCCCGGCGGGTCCCGTGATCACGGCGGGTGCGGCGTAGTCCTCACCCCCTGTCCCGCTCTCCCCTTCGGGTCCTCACCCCCTGTCCCCCTCTCCCTTGGGGTCCTCACCCCCTGACCCCCTCTCCACTCAGCATGCTGATGAACGAACGTGGCGTAGTTGTTCAATCAAGGCCCATCAGCGCCATGGTGCCCGTATTTACACTGCCTTGACGAATTGTTATCTAATCAGTTTTGACAAAATGACTTAGGAGTGTTACATATAGGGAACAATATGGCTTGATGGAACCGAACGTTCCCTTTACGTAACGCAACTCATGAGCCCAACCATCAGCAACGCGCG
>Ga0214472_10009284_pt1 | contig 10261 bp, 7 predicted proteins | sample RVTome_6_FD_207662 | JGI IMG/M metagenome (GOLD analysis project Ga0214472, IMG submission 207662) | Soil microbial communities from uranium-contaminated site in the Upper Colorado River Basin, Wyoming, United States - RVT140D175 | ecosystem: Environmental > Terrestrial > Soil > Contaminated >...
GGGCTTTTTCATTGCCTTCACTGTCGTTTTTCCCCTGGAGGCTCGCCATGAACCGCCTGCTGTTTTCTCTGCTTCTCGTTGTGCTGCTCTGCTCCCCGCTGTTCGCCGAGTCGGCCAGCCTGAGCGTGCGGGGTCAGGCCCATGTGGAAGCCTCGCCGGATCGCCTGGAGCTGAGCCTGGGGGTGAGCACGCAAGGGGCGAGCTCACAGGAGGCGCTTGCGCGCAACAGCGAGCTGGTGCGTGCGGTGGAGGCTGCCCTGCTGGAGGCGGGTATCGACAAAGGGGAGCTCAAGACGGGCCAGTTCAGCATCTACCCGGTCTGGGGGAAAAACCGCAAATCCGACCGGGAGCAGCCCGAGGGCTACCGGGTGCACAACAGCCTGGCCCTCAAGACGGGAAAACTGGCGCTGGCCTCCCGGATCATCGAGGTGGCGGCCCGGGCCGGAGCCAACGAGATCGGCGCCCTTCGTTTCAGCCTCGAGGACGAGGGCCGCTACCGCCGGGAGGTCATCGCACTGGCTACGGTCAATGCCCGGCGCGACGCCGAAACCCTGGCCGAGGCCGGCGGCGTCACCCTGGTGCGGCTGCTGTCGGTCCAGCTGGACAACGCCTCCGTCATGCCCTTCCAGCCGGGCATGCTGCGCACCACCGCCATGGCCATGGAAGCCGCCCCTCCCATCACCGAGGGTCCGGTGCGCCTCGACGCCCAGGTGCAGTTGATCTTCGAAATCGCCCCGGCGGCCCGCCCCTAGCCCATTGCCAAGGCCTCGCTCAGAGGCTATCCTTCCTCACTGGAATTTCATGAACTTGCCCGGAAGGCCTTTCGGCTCCCTTGCGAGGAAAGGATGCAGCATATATATGAGCCTCGAACCCACCGCCGCCCCCAGCTGGCTCGAACCCCTCTACGAACTCTGGCAGACCCGACCTCACAAGCTCCATCCCGACTGGCAGGCCTACTTCGCCGCCCTGCATTCCGAAACCCTGCCGGCGCAGGCCGGGGCGACGCAAACCGAGCTGCTCAAGCACTCGGCCGTGCAATCCCTCATCTACCGCTACCGCGACATCGGCCATCTGCTGGCCTGCACGGACCCCCTCTCCCCCTGCCCCGTGGAGCATCCCCTTCTGGCCCTCGAATCCTTCGGCCTTGCGCAGGAAGATCTGGGCCGCGTCTTCCGGCTGCGCAATTTCGAGCTGGAAGAGGCCTGCCTGAAGGACATCATCGGCCTGCTCAGGCAGACCTACTGCCGCAGCATCGGGGCCGAGTTCATGCACATCCAGGACCCCCAGGAGCGCCAGTGGCTCAAGAGCCGCATGGAATCGACCCGCAACCGCCCGGCCCTGAACCGCAAGGAGCGGCGGGCGCTGCTGGAGAAGATCCAGCAGGCAAGCCTGTTCGAGGAGTTCCTGCACCGCCGCTTTCCCGGGCAGAAACGCTTCTCCCTGGAGGGGGGCGAGATCCTCATCGCGCTTCTGGAGCGCCTGGTGCAGGGCGCGGCAAAAGCGGGCATCGAGGATCTGGTGCTGGGCATGGCCCACCGGGGCCGCCTCAACGTGCTGGCCAACATCTTCGAGAAACCCCTGGAGAACATCTTCGCCGAATTCGAGGACAATCTGGAGTTCGGCTTCGTGGGCGACGGCGACGTGAAGTACCACGTGGGCTTCTCCTGCAAACGCGCTACCGAAGGCGGAGAGCTGTACCTGACCCTGGCGCCCAACCCCAGCCATCTGGAGGCGGTGGATCCGGCGGTGCTGGGCAAGAGCCGGGCCCGCCAGGAGGACGCCGGCCGGGAGGGCAAAAAGCAGGTGCTGCCGGTGCTCATCCACGGCGACGCGGCCTTCGCGGGCCAGGGCATGGTGGCCGAGGTGCTCAACCTCTCCGGGCTTCAGGGCTACACCACGGGCGGTACGCTGCACATCGTGCTCAACAACCAGATCGGCTTCACCACCGGCCCCCAGGACGCCCGCTCCACCTGCTACGCCACCGACGTGGCCAAGATGCTCATGGTGCCCATCTTTCACGTGCACGGCGAGGATCCCGAGGCGGTGGTGCACGTGCTGGACATGGCCCTGGACTGGCGCCGCACCTTCGGCCGCGACGCCATCGTCGAGCTCATCTGTTACCGCAGGCAGGGCCACAACGAGGGCGACGAGCCCATGTACACCCAGCCCCTGATGTATCAGAACATCAAGGACCGCCCCCGGCTCTTCGAGATCTACGAAGAGAAACTCGCCCTTGAGGGTTTCGATGCGCAGGAGATGGAAAAGAGCCGCCAGCGCTACAACCGGCAGCTGGAGGAAGCGAGCAGTTCGGAGGCCAAGCCCCTGCGCCTGGGGTATTCCGGCAAGTGGGAGCACTTGCACAAGAAATTCGACACCGCCGCGGTGAAGACCGCCGTCGACAAGGAGAAACTCCGGACGCTCGGCGAGGCGATCTGCACCCTGCCCGAGAAGTTCAACCTCCACCCCCGGCTGGCCAAGCTGCTGGAGAAGCGGCGGGAGATCTTCGAGCAAGGGGGCGAGCTCGACTGGGCCGGCGCCGAGGCCCTGGCCTTCTCCTCTTTACTCACCGAGGGCCACAGCGTGCGCCTCTCGGGGCAGGACAGCCGCCGGGGCACCTTCAGCCAGCGCCACTCCACCTACTTCGACGTAGAGGACGGCAGCCCCTACTGCCCCCTGGCCGAGCTGTCGGACGCCGCCCCCTTCCAGGCCTTCGACAGCATGCTGAGCGAGGCGGCGGTGCTTGGCTTCGAGTACGGCTACTCCCTGGAGCGGCCCGACGGCCTGTGCATCTGGGAGGCCCAGTTCGGCGACTTCGCCAACGGCGCCCAGGTGATCATCGATCAGTTCATCGCGGCGGGCGAATCCAAGTGGGACCGCAGCTCGGGGCTCTGCCTCTTTCTGCCCCACGGCTACGAGGGGCAGGGGGCCGAGCACTCCAGCGCCCGCATCGAGCGCTTCCTGCAGCTCTGCGCCGAGCAGAACCTGATCCTGGCCAACCCCAGCACCCCGGCCCAGTTCTTTCATCTGCTGCGGCGCCAGCTCAAGCAGAGCTTCCGCAAGCCCCTCATCATCTTCACGCCCAAGGCGCTGCTGCGCCATCCCGACTGCGTCAGCCCCTTGGAGGAGCTGAGCGAAGGCGGTTTCCGGGAGATTCTGCCCCCCGCCGGGGAGCCCAAAGGCGTCCGCAGCCTGGTGCTGTGCAGCGGGCGTCTCTATTACGATCTGGAAGCCAGACGCAAGAAGGAGCAGCGCGAGGATCTGGCCCTGGTGCGCATCGAGCAGCTCTATCCCTTGCGGGAGGATCTGCTCAGGCGCTGCTTCGAGGAGCTGGGCAGCCCCGGGCAGCTGATCTGGGCCCAGGAGGAGCCGGCCAACATGGGCGCCTGGAGCTGGCTGGCTCCGAGGCTGCGCGAAGCCCTGGGCCTGGAGCCGCAGCTGGTGAGCCGCAAGGCCTCGGCCGCCAGCGCCGTAGGTTCCCACCGCCTGCACAAAGAGGAGCAGGAACGGCTGCTGGAGAAGCTCTTCTTCAGGGCGAGCGATTGATTTGTTGAACCGACAAGGGGGAGAACCGATGGACATCCGCGTGCCCGAAGTGGGCGAATCCATACTCGAAGCCGAAATCACCAAGTGGCACGTCGAAGACGGCGCCGGCGTCGCCAAGGACGATCTCATCTGCGAACTGGAGACGGACAAGATCGGCCTGGAAATCCACGCCGAGGCCGACGGCGTGCTGCACATCGAGGCCAAGGAAGGCGAGACGGTGAAGATCGGCGCACGCATCGCCCGTCTGGAGACCGACGGCGACGCCGAAAAAGACAAAGCCCCAGAAGAGAAAGAAGAGAAAAAAGAGGAGAAAAAAGGCCCGAAGGAGTGCGACGCCAAAGAGGCCGAAAAGAAGGAGAAGCCCCCGAAAAAGGACGAAGAAAAGCGCAAGGAAAAAGCCCCCGAGGAAGAGCCGTCGGAAAAGCGGGAGGAAAAAGCCGAGCCCGCCGGCAAGCCGCAGGCTCAACCGCCCGCGAAGGATGCCGAAGAGCCGGGGCGCACCACCCGCAAGCCCATGAGCCCCATCCGCAAGCGCATCGCACGGCGCCTGCTGGAAGCCAGGCAGCAGACGGCCATGCTCACCACCTTCAACGAGGCGGATCTGACGCGCATCCAGCAGCTTCGCAGGACCCACCGCGACAGCTTCCGGAGCCGCCACGGCGTCAAGCTGGGGCTCATGTCCTTCTTCGTCAAGGCCTGCGCCGAGGCGCTCAAGGAGTTCCCCGAGGTCAACGCCCGCATCGACGGCGACGACATCCTCTACCAGCATTTCTACGACATCGGCATCGCCATCGGCGCCTCCAGGGGGCTGGTGGTCCCGGTGCTGCGGGACGCGGATCTCCTGCATTTTTCCGACATCGAAAAAGCCATCGCCGACTTCGCGCAGCGCGCCGAGAAGGGTAAGCTCGAACTCAAGGAACTCGAAGGCGGCACCTTCACCATCACCAACGGCGGCATCTACGGCTCGGTGCTGAGCACGCCCCTGCTCAACCCGCCCCAGAGCGCCGTGCTGGGCATGCACGCCATCGCCGACAGGGCCGTGGTGAGGGACGGCGGGATCCTCATCCGCCCCATGATGAACCTGGCCCTGAGCTACGATCACCGCCTCATCGACGGCCGGGGCGCGGTGCGCTTCCTGGCCCGGGTGAAGCAGTTCATCGAGGAGCCCGAAGAGCTGCTGCTGGAGATGTAGAAAGATGTCCGGGACGGATAACCGCGCAAAAATCCCCAGCTCGAGGGGGCTTCATTGAACCGCCCGGAGGCCCCGACCTGCGTCATCGATCCCAAGCAACTGGCCCGCCTGGTGGTCGAGCTCAACATCGCCCGCAAGCAGATCCTCTCCTACCCGCCGGGCCATCCGCTCATCCGGGAAAGCAGCCTCAAGGCGCTCTTCTTTCTGCAGAAGGCGCTGGAGAGCTGCCCGCTGGTCACCCTGGGCGTCTCCAGGGACAGCCTCTGGCTGGGCGATCATTTCCTGGACAAGAAGCACCCGGTCTTTCGGGATTTCGCCTCTGCCCTCTTCGCCCAGGAGATCGCCTCCGTCAGCTTCTACCGGGGGCTGGACGCCAAGGAACTCATCGCCTTCAACGAGCTGCTCGCCCTGAGCCCAAGCCGGCTTCCGGCACAGGGCGGCATCGAGCATCTGATGGCCGAGCGGGGCGTACGCCGCATCGCCGTCAAACTCATCGACTATCAGGCGTTCAAGCCGGCTCAGGGCGAGAAGCTGCGCCCCATGGATCGCAAGAGCCAGGATCGGCACAGTGAAGAACTCTGGGATGGCTTCGTGCAGAGTCTGCTGGCGGACAAGCTGGACCCTGCAAGTACCCGCAGCATCAAAGCCGGGGAAATCAGCCCGGAGATGCTGGCGGAGCTGATGAATTCGCAACAGCCCCTCGACAAAGGGGCCTCCGACCCGGACTATTCAACGGCCATCACCGGCTTTCTGCGCTCCATGGATCAGGACGGCATCGAGCAGCAGAGCGCCGAACGCCTCAGCCGGCTGGTCCAGGGCCTCAACCCCAAGCTCCGTGCCCAGTTCCTCCAGGGGACCTTCGGCAAACTGGAGCATCATCCCCATCTGGCCAAGGAGGTCCTCGCAGGCCTCTCGACCGAAACCCTGATTCAGACCCTGGAGGAAATCAACCAGTTCGCATCCTATGTCCCCCCCCAGCTGCTCGGGGTGCTCAGGAGCCTCTCCCCTTCGGGGCCCGATCCCAGGCGCCTGATCAAGGTCGGCGGTTCGCTGCCTGAGGCAGAGTCCGTCGAGAAGCGGGTCAAGGCCATCTTCGAAACCCAGAACCCCGACGACTATCTGCCTGCCGGTTACCAGAAGACCCTGGAGCATTTCTCCAGGCTCAAGAGTTCGCCCATCCCCAGGCAGGAGGAGCTTCGCGATCTGCATGATGCCCTCGTCGATGCCGACCTCGAATCGCACCTGAGCGCCATCACCCTGGAGATCCTGCGCCAGACCGAGGATCCCCGGCAGCTGCCCCTGCTCAAGGAGCAGCTGCTGGACATCTACCGCTACCACCTGGAGACAGGGGATTTTCAGGCCCTGACCCGAAGCTGCCGCGCACTCAAAAGCCTCCGCCCCGACTCGCCCCTCTGCGCCCGGACCTGCAAGGGCCTGCTGGCTTTTTTCGCCACCCCCGCCTTCGTGGAGGAGGTGCTCTGCGGCCTGGTCTTCTGGGGCAAGGCGAAGCAGGCGCAAATCGAGGCCCTCATCAGCACCGTGGGAAAACCCTTCGTCGAAGCGCTGCTGGAGCGCCTGGGCAGCGAGGACAACATGAGTCTGCGGCGGCTCTACATGAACGCCCTCATCGCCATCGGCCCCCGGGTGGTCCCCGCCGTCCTGGAACGCCTGCGCGACGAGCGCTGGTTCTTCGTGCGCAACCTGGTGGTGCTGCTGCGGGAGCTGCGCTCTCCCGAGGTGCTGCCCGCCCTCAAGCGCCTCTGCGCCCATGCCCACCCCAAGGTCCGGCAGGAGACGCTGCGCACCTTCCTGACCTACGATGGGCAGGAGGCCCGGCAGCTGCTGATGCGGGAGCTGGAGAACCCCGACCCCCAGAGACGTCTCGAGGGGGTGCGCATGGCCCGGGGCCTGGGCGGCGAAGCCATCCTGCGCAAACTCACGGCCATGCTGCTCGATTCCTCCGCCGGAGACTATGAACTGAAGGGGGAACTGGTGGCCGCCCTCGCCGAGTCGGGGCAGCCCCAGGCTTTGCCCGCCCTGGAGCAGCTGCTGGCATCGCGCAGCCTGCGCCATCCCATCCTGCACCGCAAATTCCGCATCGAGATCATCCGGAGCCTGCGCAACTACCCTCCCCGGGCGGTACGGCCACTGCTGGAGAAATACAGCCGCTCCGGTCAAAGCGGCATCTCCGAGGCGGCCGGGAGCCTGCTTGAGTCCCTGGAGGAGCAGCCGTGACGACCCAGGATTCCGGCGCCATCATCGAGTTCATCGGCAACATGGTATCGGCCGTCGCCAATGCGGCCCTCTACGATCCCGAGCACCGGCAGGTCCGCCGTCTCTGCGGCCTGGCCATGGGACACCTGAACAAAACCCTGAACAAGGACAAGGAGCTTCGCCTGCTGCTGCTGGGCGGGGAACTGGTGTGGCAGGAGCGGCGACTCTCCGGCCCCCTTTCCCTGGAGCGTTTTTCCCGCTACCTGCTCGCCCAGGGCATCGGCCACATCAGTTTCGCCTCCCGCACCACCGAGCGGGAGCTTCTGGATCTGGTGGCGATTCTGGCCGGACGCAAACGCCCCGGCATGAGCCTGGAGAACCTGCCGGGCATCCAGGTGGGCACCCTGGAGATCCGCATCACCGAAGAAGGGCAGGGATCGGCTCCGGCGTCCCTGCCCTCCCTGATGGAGCTTCCCGCAGAGGAGCTGGCCAGGTTCGGGGAAATCCTGGAAGCGGTGAAAAACAGGCGCCGGCTCTCCATGACCGGGGTCTTCGAAATCGTGGCCGGATTCATCCAGGCCTTCGCCGAGGAGTCGCAGACCCTTCTGGCCTTCGCGCCGCTGCGCATCATGGACGAGTATTCCTTCACCCACTCCACCAACGTCTGCCTGCTCAACCTTGCCCAGGCCGGCTCCCTGGGCATCGAGGGGCAGCTGCTGCACGACATCGGGGTGGCCGGGTTGCTGCACGATATCGGCAAGCTCTTCGTCCCCGAGGAGATCCTCAACAAGCCCGGGCGCCTCGACCCCAAGGAGCTGGCCATCATGCAGCAGCATCCCCTGCTCGGGGCCAGGGAGCTTTTGCAGACCAAGGGCGTTCCCCGACTGGCCGTGACCGCCGCCTACGAGCATCATCTCCGATACAACCTGGGCGGCTACCCCAGGGTCGCCGGGGACTGGAACCAGCACCTGTGCAGCCAGCTCACGGCCGTCTCCGATTTCTTCGACGCCCTGCGCAGCAAGCGGGCCTATCGCGACGCGGAAAACCTGGATCGGGTGCTGTCGCTGATGCTGAGCCTGGCCGGCACCGATCTGCATCCCGTGCTCACCCGCAACTTCATCCAGCTGCGCCGGAGGCTGCCGCAGGATTAGCGCGGCGGCACAGGAGGCAAAAAAAAGGCGGGTCCCTCGCAAGAGGAGCCCGCCGTTTTCGTTTCGCATCAGTCCTGTATAGTCCGACAGACTCCTAGAAGGAGTTGATGCGCCGGATGAAGGCCTTGAGCAGGCCGTAGCTGCGGCGGTTGAATTCGAGAATCAGCCGGGGCAGCTCCAGGAGATCCGGTTGATCGGCCTCCTTGTCCAGGGCCTTGCCCAGGCGGATGTGGGTGCCCGGTTCCAGGATCTCGTGAAACTCGCTCTCCAGGGTGTCGAGCTGCTCCTGGGAAAGCTTCTTGTTGAGGCGGATGACCATGGTTTTGCCCACGAAGCGCATGCTGTGATAGTTGCGGTAGAAGTGATCGATGAGCTCCACCGCCTCCATGGGGTCGCGGGTGATGGTGAAGAGGCTGAAATCCTCCCCCGAGATGAGGCCGCGCTTGAGCAGGATGTCCTTGACGAACTTGAACCAGACTTCCCAGTAATCCCCGTTGTCGTCGTCGATGAGCACCACGGGCACGGGGGGGTTCTTGCCGGTCTGGATGAGGGTCAGGGCCTCCATGGCCTCGTCCAGGGTGCCGAAGCCCCCGGGGAAGAGCACGATGGCGTCGGCCTCCTTGAGAAAGGCCACCTTGCGGTTGAAGAAGTAATGGTAGGTGATGACGTTCTTGCTCGCCTCCATCACCGGGTTGGTCTCCTGCTCGAAGGGCAGGCGGATGTTGACGGCGAAAGAGTTCTCGGCGCCGGCCCCCTCGTTGCCCGCCTGCATGATGCCCCCGCCGCCGCCGGTGATGGCCATGTAGCCGCGCTCGGCCAGCAGGCGCGAGAAGGTGACGCATTTCCGGTAGATGGGCTCGGAAGGCTCGGTGCGGGCGGAGCCGAAGATGGTCACCTTCTTGCGCCCCCGGTAGGGTCCGAAGATTTTCGTCGTATAGCGCATCTCCTTCAGGGTGGTGCGCATCAGCTTCAGATCGGCCAGGTAGTCGGTATCGTGACCGGCCTTGAGGGAGCCGATGATCATCTCGCGGACGATGTCGGGGTGGCTGACGCCCACCTTGCCGATGAGCTCGTCGATGATTTCATCCACCTCGCCGTTGGTGCGGGTAAATTTCAATTCCATGTCATTTCACCTCGAATGGTTCTGTGGCCCCGGCGTCCTTGCCGGAGGCGGTCTCTGAGCTCTGGTCCGGGGGCTCCAGAAGGGGCCTTAGGCCGGCGCGTGCCCCGCGGATCAGGATTCCGCAAAGTCCGGCTCCACGATAGCGCGAATCGAAATCCAGGTAAAGCGCCCGCAGTTCCCGCTCCAGGGCGTAGAAGGCCGCGAGATCCGGGGCGTCCAGGGCCGCCTCGATGGGCTCGCAGATAAAGATCACGCAGGCGAAGGGCCTGCGCGACGCCTCGATGGCGCAGCCCCGCGGCCCCTGAAAGGGGCAGCTGAGGGAGAAGTCGGGCCGGGGCGGTTTTTCGTCATTGAGCAGATAGGCCAGCAGGTTGGGCAGCCCCATGTGGTTGTGTCCCAGATGACAGCACCGGCCCAGGCAGAGGCGGCAGTGGCGGGCCCCGTCCGCGCCGTCCCAGAGGCGCTGCATGCGGGCCTGCACGTCCTCGATGCGCCCGAGCTGCTCGCCAAGCCGGCGGCGCTCAATCTCATCGAGGCCCGCAATTTCCCCCCGGAGCTTTATCAGCAGGGCGTCCCATTGCTGCTGTCGTGCCTCGGACATGATTGCCTTTTTAGGAAACGACAGGCGGCTCGCCTACGAAAGGGCGAGCCGCCTGTTTTAAAAAAAGATGGCCGAAGAGGACCATAAGCCGGGTTCTGTACCCCGCCGCGGTTACCCATGGCGGGGGGGCGATCATTCCTCTAGGACCGCCGTTGCCGACGGTCTCAAGCGGCATACCCGGGAGTCTCGGACGGGCCGCCCTCGAACACTCCCCTATTTTGCCTTGCTCCGGATGGGGTTTACCTGGCTTCCGACGTCGCCGCCGGAACCGGTGAGCTCTTACCTCACCCTTTCACCCTTACCTGCCCACGGACAGGCGGTCTGCTCTCTGTGGCACTGTTCCCTGGGGTCACCCCCGGTCCCCGTTAGGGACCATCCTGCCCTGCGGAGCCCGGACTTTCCTCCCGCCTTGCGGCCGGCGATCGCCTGTTCTTCTT
>Ga0214472_10009285_pt1 | contig 10261 bp, 7 predicted proteins | sample RVTome_6_FD_207662 | JGI IMG/M metagenome (GOLD analysis project Ga0214472, IMG submission 207662) | Soil microbial communities from uranium-contaminated site in the Upper Colorado River Basin, Wyoming, United States - RVT140D175 | ecosystem: Environmental > Terrestrial > Soil > Contaminated >...
GCAAGAGGCTATGCGTATATTCTTTCCGGAAAAGGAGAAATCATTTTTCATCCCTGGATCACCGGTACGGTTCATGATGCGCAAACCATTCGGGATCAACCGCACTTTTCCCGGATGCTTCAAACGAAAAATGGTCAACTGAACTATCGATTGCAAGATCCCGGGGAGACGCATATACGTGAAAAAATTGTTATCTTCAGATATATAGCGGAACTGGACTGGATTGTAGCATCAGCTGCCTATCTCGATGAAATTCATAAGCCATTGCACAGGCTGCGTAATATTATTCTCTCGACAATTGCGGTAACCCTGTCGTTGATCCTGCCGCTCAGCCTCTATCTGGGAGAGGCTATAACGCGACCGATCACCCTGCTCACCAGAAGGATGAGTGCGGCGGCAGATGGAGACTACGGGGTGCTGGCGGAAGAGAATGCTCTTGGCGAGGTCGGTATTCTGGCAAAACATTTCAATAATTATATAGCAAAGTTAAAGACATCAACCCAGGAATTGGAGAGTGAAATCAACGAAAGGGTCCGTGTCGAACAACAACTCAAACTGTTTGCCAAGGTGTTCGAAAATGCTATGGAAGGAATAAGCATCACCGACGCGAAGGGCAATATTGTCGCAGTTAACCAGTCTTTTACCAACATTACCGGTTATCAAGCGAGGGAGGTTCTCAACAAGAATCCCCGAATACTCAAATCAGAACGTCATGGACCTGCTTTCTATCAAAAAATGTGGCAAAGTTTATTGACCAACGGCAACTGGGTTGGTGAAATCTGGAATCGCCGGGCCAATGGCGAGGCATATCCCGAAATTCTCAGTGTCAGTTCCATCTGCGATGCAAACAAGGAGGTAACGCATTACGTCGCTGTTTTCCATGATATTACCGATATGAAGTTGAAGGAGGAACAGATTACGCATCAGGCGTACCACGACGCTCTCACCGGACTGCCGAACCGCTTCCTGGCCAAAGACCGTCTGACCATGTCAATGACCAATGCAAAACGAAAAGGAACCCAGGTAGCCGTTTTCTACATGGACCTGGATAACTTCAAACATGTCAATGACAGTCTTGGCCACCCTGTAGGCGATGTACTGCTGCAACAGGTCAGTCAACGACTGCTCGCTCTGGTTCGGGAAGAAGACACGGTTGCCCGTCTTGGTGGCGATGAATTCCAGATCATTGGAGTGGATATATCCTCTATGGATAAGGTGATCGATATGGCCGATCGTCTTCTTCAGGGATTCTCCTGTCCATTTAAGATCGACACACATGAGCTTTATGTGACGTTGAGTATCGGTATTGCCATCTATCCGCAAGACGGCAAGACGGCCGATGTCCTCATAAAAAATGCCGACGTTGCCATGTATCAGGCTAAACTTCTGGGAAAAAACAATTATTTCCTTTTCACCAGTGAATTAAGCGAAAGAGCCCTCTTCAGACTGAAACTTGAGGCGGAACTCAGGCAAGCCCTGCTCGAAAGAGAATTTATAGTCTATTACCAGCCCAAGATAAAACCGGAATCAGGGATGGTAACGGGAGTTGAAGCGCTGGTTCGCTGGCAGAAACCGGATGGATCCACAATCAGCCCCAATGACTTTATTCCCCTCGCGGAAGAGACCGGACTGATAACCAGACTCGGCAACCTTGTCATCGATGACGCATGTGAGGCCATGCAGATTCTGAACAACATCGGTTACAAAGACATTAAAATGTCCGTAAATCTGTCTCCCTTCCAGTTTGAACAGGCTAATCTGGTGGAAAGCATCCTGTCAATTGTGCGGGAGAATGAATTGCCGGTGTCTCAACTGGAGCTGGAAATAACCGAGACCACCATGATGACCAACCTGAAAGACACTGTTGCGAAGCTGCATCTTCTGGTAGAGGCCGGTATGTCTATTTCCATTGATGACTTTGGAACCGGATATTCCTCGCTTTATTACCTCAAAGCCTTTCCGATCGATACCCTGAAAATTGACCGTTCCTTTATTAAGGATATCACCATCGATCCCAATGGTGCCCAGATTGTTGAGACTATCATTCTCATGGCTCACAATCTGGGCATCGGCGTGGTAGCGGAGGGGGTCGAAACCAAGGAACAACTTGACCTGCTGCAAAATTTCGGCTGCGACCTCATTCAAGGATACTATTACAGCCCACCCCTGCCTTTGGAAAAACTGGTCGGGTATCTGAAAACAACCATGGGTTAGGAGATCAACGTCTTTATGATGTCTCTCTTCCCTATCACCCCGACCAGTGTATCGCCTCGCATCACCGGCAGAGTATGGACATTCTTTTCCGCCATAAGTGTTGCTATCTCGTCGATGAGGGTATCTTCATTAACCGTCAGTGGGTCCTTGGAAAAGATATCCTTAACCGTCGAACCGGCAATTTTCTTCATTTCCTTTTCCATTTTATCCGGATTTTCGAGGTAAAAAACCGAATCAAGAATAGTGATAACCGTGGGAATATGAATCTTTTTCTTTTGATCGATCAGGTCACTTTCCGTGACCACTCCAAGAAGGGCGCCGGAAGAATCGACAACGGGAGCACCTCCGATGTTATGGGATGCCAGAAGCAGGGCGAGTTCCGTTACGGTTGTTTCAGGTGTTACCGTAATAACATTTTTTGTCATTATATCCTGGGCGTTTTGCATGAATCCCCCTCTTTTCTTTATTGTTGAGAATCACTGAACAAAGCCGGAGAAAGTCCCGTGCTATCATTATAGCATCTCTGTTTGGTAATAAGGTAATCATCACTTGCTGAACGCGATGAAATAATGCGTATGAAATTCGTCCGAAAATCAGTATACGTTCAACTGAGATTCTTCAGATACCATTCCGCAGCCTTATCCAGCCCTTTAATAACAGAAAATTGAGGTTCATAGCCAATCAAGGTCCTGGCCTTGGAAATATCCGCTAGAGAGTGACGTACGTCACCCGCTCTAAAATCACGATACTGCGGCTGTGCCCGATGAGCTGCCGGATTGCGGGTGACGACCCGCTCTTTAATGAGACTGTAAAGTTCGTTTAAGGTTGTTCTTTCGCCAAAGGCAACATTATAGACTTGATTGGTGGCAGCCTCATTTCCAACTGTTGCAGACAAGATATTTGCCTGCACACAATTTTCAATAAAGCAAAAATCCCTGCTTGTCTCTCCATCGCCGTTGATGTAAACGATTTCATTCCTGACCAAACCGGCAAACCATTTTGGAATAACCGCCGCGTAGGCACCGCCCGGATCCTGGCGTTGACCGAAGATATTAAAATACCTGAGACCGATGGTTTTGAAATTATATGCCCTGGCAAAGACATCCGCATACAATTCATTTACCAGTTTGGTAACTGCGTAGGGAGACAGCGGCCTGCCGGTTTTATCCTCCACCTTTGGCAGATCGGGATGATCTCCATAGGTGGAGCTGGAAGCCGCATAGACAAACCGCCGGATTCCGGCATCCCTCGCTGCGACCAGCATATTCAAAAAACCGCTGATGTTATTTTGGTTTGTCGTAAGCGGATCTTCGATGGAACGGGGCACCGAACCCAGGGCTGCCTGATGCAAAACATAATCGACGCCGGCGCAGGCGTGTTTGCATGTTTCCGGCTTACAGATATCGCCTTTGATAAAAGTAAATCGCCGCCATTGCTCATCACTGACCAGAGAGCGGACCTCATCGAGGTTATGTTGAAAACCGGTTGAAAAATTATCGAGGCCGACAACTTTTTGATCGAGCTTCAGAAGGGTTTCAAGCAGGTTTGAACCAATAAATCCGGCAACTCCGGTAACAAGCCAGGTGCAGGGAGCGGATCCCAGTTGTAGTTGTAACTTCTCGTATATTTTCGGCATGGTTGTCTTATTCTTATAAGGATGTTAAAGCATTTTGAAATCACCTACAAAAAAGCTATTAAACCTTATCTCTCAACGAAGGTAAATAGCTGATGCTTAACAAGCAGCCGAACTTAAGACTTTAATTGTGCAGCTTCACTCAATGGAATTTTGTCTTGACTCAGCGGTCCACTTTACAAGCCAATGACCGCGGGCTCAGGAAAATATTTCCTCGGCCTCTCTGAGCCGCTGGTTGCTTAGCCCCTCGGTCATCGTTTCGGTGACAAAATGAAGTTCTCCTCTCTCGCCGTCTATTGTCGGCAGGATCGCCATATTGAAAGCACTTTCGACTTTGCCGAGTTGACGGCAGAACAGCAGATAATTCGACTTGTTGCGGTAGCCGGAGCGGACCAATGCAGGATAACTGTCGCCTTTTGCGTTGAGAAGCAGGCGATAATGTCCGGCAAGCACGGTCAACCACTCCGCATAGAAGGCTCGTGTGTTCTCCTGCAGTTCCTCGACCTGGTCCACCAGTGCCTGGATATCGACCGGTTGGCCGCTTTTTTCAGCAACAACGGCGTTCTCGAGCGTCCTGCAACGGGAGAGGAGGTGGTTTTCCGCAAATGTTTTCAAGCCTTTCTCGTATTCTTTCAGCTTCCAGAAATAAAAGACAAAAAATATGGGGATAAAAATCATCCAGACCCGGGGGGTCGGCTTCTCAATAACGTGCAGGGCCAATTGCCATGCCATGGTTTCTTCGTTGGCGAGGATCAGTTCCTTTCGTTGGTCGAGTGTGGTGGTCTTCATGGATTTGCCGGGAGAGGGGTTTGTGCCTATTATTATCGATCGAGAACTGTCTCCAGATAATCCTCCGCCTCTTTCACCTGGACGACATCGGTATAATAATAGCGGGTCGGATCAATCCCATTGCTCTCCAGATACTGCGACATCCTGTTGAGGATGTCCACCGATTCGGTCAAATAGGGCAAAAAGACATAGACAAAAATCAGGCAGACGCTGAGTGATGCGGCTAACTTTCCGATTTTCTGCAACATGCTCGTTTCCTTCTTCATCGATTCCTTACAGCATCGGCCGGGGAAACTGTTCCCCGGCCGGCTTCTTCATTGAATGATCCGCCTTAAATTCTCGCGGTAATTTCCGGGAAGACAAGATAGAACATAATATAGGCCATGGTCAACGTCAGCGCCATATTAAAACTCTGGCCGCATACATAGAGAATAAGCGGCTTGCCGCCTTTGAAGTATTTGGCGAGTTCCCTGAAATTAGTGGACAGACCGATAGCCGCAAAGGACAGCGCAAAGAACCAGTCACGCAGCAACTTCGTTCCACCTTTCACAGCGCCGTTGTCAAGCAGCGCATCGGCCATTCCTTTGCTCAAGCTGCTGTCGAGCAAGGAAAACAGAATGGAGGCGGCAAGAAAACCGAGCACGAATTTGGGAAAACGATGCCAGATCTCGCCAGCCCCGACGGTCTTGCCTGCCTGTTTCTCCACCCGCATACACCAGTACAGCGCGATACAGAAAGCGGTGACGCCGATCATGACATTCTGGATCATCTTGATCGTTGCGGCCACATACATTGCTTTCTCGCCGAGGAATGCGCCGGCCGCGGCAACCGCACCGGTTGAATCGATGGTTCCTCCCATCCAGGCGCCGCCGAGAATTTCCGGCATACCTACGGCCTTGATAAAAGCGGGCATGACAATCATCATGATTGCGGTAAACACCAGCGACAAGCCGATGGATAAAGTCAACTCCTCTTTTTTTGCGCGGCAGGCAGCTGCCGCGGCAATGGCTGCCGACGTACCGCACACCGACATGTCGGCAGAGACGACGACATTGAGGGTTTTGGACTCCATTTTCAGCACTTTCTGGCCAAAGATAAAGGTACAGACCAGGACGATGGGGGTTACGACCCACGCTACAAAGATTCCGGGAATACCGATGGCCAGGATTTTGCCGAACAGGACCTCGCCACCGAGCAGAACCAGACCGGTCTTGATAAAGAATTCAACCTGGCAGGCCGGCAGTACCCACTTGGGTGTGCCGATGCTGTTGGCAACCAGCATGCCGAGAAGAATGCCCCAGGCCTCGGCCCCGAATCCGTATTGCTTGGAAATCGCCTGCCCGCCAAGCATATAGGCTAATACCGCGACCAGAAAAACGATAACGAACCCTTTGGCGAAATCCGGAAAACTCTTCTTCATGAGAACTATTCCGGCGCCGAAAATCACAATAAAGAAGGCACACAAGCCGATCAGGCCGGGAATATAATTGTAGGCTTTCTGGGTGGTTTTGGCCTTGGCGGCGCCGGCTTTCTTTTCGGCTGCCTGCCAGTTCTTGATTTTTGCAGCAGCCCCATCATTCAGTGCCGGATCCTTGAAAGCCGCAGCAGCAGCGGCCTCTTCAGCCTGCCCGGCTGCGGCCAGAGCCGCCGCTGCCTTACCTTTGGCCTCTTCGAAAGCAGGCATTGCCTTTTCGTTCAGCGCCTTGGCCTGGGCTTCCGATCGAATGAGTGAGTCGACTGGATTGCTTTTCCATGACCCGGGGTGTTTTGTCCAGTGGGTAACGAATTTACCGAAAGCGGTACCAGTTCCTTTCAGTTTTTTCTTGTCGGCTTCCGCATTATACCAGGTAATGGTCTTGAAGGGAGCCTTGGCAGCCTCGGCCGACTGGATCTGGCTTGCCGCTTCTATCTTCGAGGCAAACTCCTCCTTGGGACCAAAGCCAAAATAGGCAGTGAGGCTCACTGCAATGACGAAAAAACCAAGCCAGATAGCAAGGTAATCCTCTTTCGTCCAAAGATCTGACCAGCTGCTCCGGCCATGATCCACAACAATGTTCGCGTCTGTTTGAGCCATTTAAGGTGTCTCCTTGTATTCATTTCTTTATTTGGTCTTTTCGACCACATCTTTTGCCAAGCTCTATCCAAGAAAGATGCCATCCGCATAGAAAATTAAATATTATATAATTACTCCTACTTACAGAGATTCACTTGATGCTTTCCGCCAACCTGGATTTGCACCTGCAAACTGAAGTTTACGGCATAAACAACATCCTTCGGTTTGCATCTTCTTTTTTCTTTACAATCCTGGTAAGTCTGCTACTGATTGTGCAACGTTGGCCTTTTCCGGACAACAAATAATCCTTCACCTTTCAAAACCAGTACAGATGAATCTTCCCCGGCCCTACTCCCTGCAAAGCAAGTTTATTCTCAGATTAATCGGCTGCCTCATTCTGATCAGCGTCATCAATCTGACCGCTCTCTATTTTTTCATGCAGAAAACACTTGCAGAGGAGGTCAGCGCCAGAGCGGCCATTGTCCTGCAGCAGGTCGATGCGGTGCAGAAATATGTGCAGACCAGGCTGCGCCCGAAAATGCTCGATGTACTGCCCGACAGTTTTATCCTCGAAGCGATGTCTTCTTCGTATATTTCCCGAAGCGTCATGGAAAAAGCCCACCCTGCCGATTCCGACTATGTCTATCGCCGGGTGGCAATCAATGCCCGTAATCCGGTTTTTGAAGCAAATGAAGTCGAGCGGGAACTGATCGCCTATTTCCGTGACAATCAGGACAAAGAGCTTTGGCAGGGTCTCAAGACGGTTGACGACCAGAGCGTCTTTGTCAGAGCCCGGCCGGTGAAGTTTGTCGAGAGCTGCATGCTCTGTCATGGCAAAGCGTCGGATGCTCCGATAGAGATGACGCAAAGGTACGGGGAAAGAGGCTTCGACCATGACCTCGATCAGATCGGCGGAGTCGACCTGGTCGGCATTCCGACCACCCGGTATGCCGTAAAAAACATTGCCGATTTCACCCTGTATGTCGTGGTGTATCTGATTATCACGGTTCTCGTCCTGCTGATGATCTATTTGACCTTTCAGCGTGTGGTACTGGTGAATTTCCGTACCCTTACCAGCCAGTTCAGAAAAAACTTCCATGATCAAAAGGGAGAGGAGCTGCTCCAGAAGGTTGAACACGGCGATGAGATCGAAGAAATGATCGAAGGAATGGAGGGGCTCAGCCAGCACCTGTTTGAGACGGACCAGCGTCTCAAAGAGTACGCCGCCGACCTGGAACGCAAAGTTAACCGGCGAACGGAACAGCTTTCGCGGGAAAACGATACGCACAAAAAAGACCTCACCATGCTGGTGAGCGTCCTCGGCGCCCTGAAAATCAGCCGAAACCGGCCGGAGCTCTGGCGTAATGCCTTACCCCTGCTGGCCGACAGGTTTCTCCTCGTCCGGGCTTCCTACGTCTGCACCTTTTCCGGCAATCAGGATTTTACCTGGCCTCAGGAGGCAGAGCCGCCCGTATTGCCTGCCGATTACGTCGAGCTGCTGCTGGAGCCGAAGTTGCGATTCTCTGACAACAAGGTCATCGTCCCTGTCGGCAGCAGCGACGACAATATCGATGGCCTGCTCTTGCTCGAACGGCCGGAAAATGTCCCGTTTACCACCGGCGAAGCGGAGATGCTCACCGCGGTCGGCCGCCAGCTTGGCATTGCAGCGGAGAACCTGGCAGCCCTCGATGCCCTCCTCAGTCAGGCCGACAACCTGCAGACCATCTTCGAGGGCATTCCCGATCCCCTGCTGCTCCTGGATCTGGGCGGGTCGGTCATCATGGCCAACAACGCCGCCAACCGGCTGATGGAAGAACTCTCCTGTCAGGACCGAAAAGGGGGCGGGATCGATTGTCTCCTCACAGCGGAGAATAATAACGGCACCGGAAAGAACAATGCTCGACAACTCACCGCCCCGGCAACGCGGGAAGTGGAATTGGACAACGGCCGAAGCTTCATCGTCAACACTATCGACCTTGCCCGCGAAGAAAACAGATCTCCCAGAATTGTGGTATCCATTCAAGAAGATACCGACAAGAAGAAGATGCTCCGCCAGTTTGTTCAGGCTGAAAAAATGGGCACGGTCGGCAAGCTTGCCGCAGGGCTCGCCCACGAGATGAACAATCCTCTCGGCGTCATCCTCTGCTATGCCGAACTGCTGAAAAAAACCCTTCCCGGCGAGCAGCACCAGACCGACATCGATGTGATTATCAAGCATACCAGCCAGGCCCAGGCCGTGCTCCTCGACCTGCTGAACTTCGCCCGTCCCAAGGTGTCCACCCATCGGGAGACGGTTATCGGCGACGTGGTGGAAAGCGTGATCGGGGTATTTAAAGTCCAGGCGGCAAAAAAGGGGGTGGTCCTCTCCTGTCATCGTGACGATGGAGGAACGGCTGTCCGCGTCGAACCGCAGGTGGTCGAACACATCGTCCTGAATCTTCTCCTCAACGCCCTCGACGTCATGCCGGAGGAGGCGGGGACAATCGCCGTCGATATTACCTGCGACCTTGGAAAACGAGGCCTGCGCCTGACGGTCTCGGACAACGGCAGCGGCATCGATCCGGCAGTTCTGCCGTCTATCTTCGATCCTTTTTTCTCGACCAAGGATGTGAACAAGGGGTCGGGTCTTGGCCTTGCCGTCATTTACGGATATATGCGCGAACTGGGCGGCACCATCGAAGCACGGAACCGGCAGACGGGCGGAGCGGTTTTCGAACTGTACTTTCCAATAACCGGTAGCGTCTGAGTGGAGAAGAATATGGAGAAAAAGATAAAAGTGCTGCTGGTCGACGATCAGCTTGATTTTATCAATGGCCTTGCTCGGCTGCTGATGGCCGAGTTCCAGGATTTTGAGGTGATAACCGCAGAGGGCGGCAGACCCGCTTTGACCCTGCTGGAAAGATCGGAGGTCGATCTTCTCATCACCGACCTGCAGATGCCTGAGATGAACGGCCTGCAGTTGATGACGGAGATCCACCGGCGATACCCGGCCATTAAGGTCATCATTCTCACCGGTTTCGGCACCATCGAAAAAGCGGTCGAAGCGGTCAGGCTCGGGGCTTACGACTTTCTCACCAAACCCGTCGCCTCGGAACAGCTCTACCGGACTGTCGGCAAGGCCGCCGATTTTATCCGGCTGGAATGGGAAAACCGGCGTCTCCGCGGATTGCTCGCCGGGGGCGGCAAAAAAACCCTGCTGGGGGGAAGCAGCGTCATCCGCCAGGTGCAGCAATCGATCGAGGCGGTGGCCGGTTCCGACTATCCGGTGTTGATCCAGGGTGAGTCGGGAACCGGCAAGGAGCTTGCCGCAAGAATGGTGCACCGTCTCAGCCGGCGTGCAAAAAAACCTTATATCGCGGTCAACTGCCCGGCTATTCCGGACTCTCTTCTCGAAAGCGAGCTGTTCGGCTATAGCCGGGGAGCTTTCACCGGCGCCGACCGGGACAAGGATGGACTGTTTCTGGCCGCCAATCACGGTACTCTGCATCTCGACGAAATCGGCGATATCTCGCCGTCAATGCAGACTAAACTCCTGCGTTTCCTGCAGGAAGGAGAGGTCCGGCCGGTCGGCT
>Ga0214472_10009286_pt1 | contig 10261 bp, 5 predicted proteins | sample RVTome_6_FD_207662 | JGI IMG/M metagenome (GOLD analysis project Ga0214472, IMG submission 207662) | Soil microbial communities from uranium-contaminated site in the Upper Colorado River Basin, Wyoming, United States - RVT140D175 | ecosystem: Environmental > Terrestrial > Soil > Contaminated >...
ACAAAAATGGGCATATCTCCAAATATCAATACGCCATGACGATTCGCATACGCCTTGAGTGCGGTCCACTGCCGGAAAAAAACAAACTGTTCAAAGTAAATCTGATTAACAAGCTTGAGCAAGCGTGATTTCGCCTTTTTCAGGGCGGATGGTTTTCTATCCCGTAACTGTTCGGGCCATTGTGACCAATCCTTGCTGTCGTTTTCCTTTCTTAATGCCTGATACAGCGCATAGTCCTCCAGCCAGCATTGTTCATCTACAATGAAATCCTGCAGGGCAACCTGATCTTCATGACTGGCCTTGTCGCAAAAATCGCAGTAGGCCGACTCCAGAAGCTGATAGCGCAATTGCTTGTTTCCCCTGTTACCGATCGCCGATGCATTGGTGATTTCACTGGAATCCAGCCAGCCTTTATCAATCAAGCCCTCAAGGCTTATAAGCAGGTGATTGCCGGCATGCACCGAAAGACTCTGATAGGGAGAGCCATGAAAATGTGTCGGGCCCAAAGGCAACATTTGCCAGACGCTTTGTCCGCATGCCACCAGAAAATCAACGAATCGGTATGCCTCTACACCCAGGTCGCCATTTCCCCATCGCCCTGGCAACGAGGTTGGATGCAACAGTATTCCGGTACAGCGTTTACTGAAGTAAGTTGATGGGATCAATTTGCCGCCATTTGCCCTGTACGCATAACACCTCCCTGTACCGGGCTGCCACTGCCATGGCTGATCACTTGTGTCAATGATTCGGGAGCTTCCTTGCCGATCAATTGATACAGACTGGATAAATGCAGACGAAACAGATGTTCAAAATTACTGACGCTCTCGGCAGGATTATAATCACCGAACCACCAAAACCAGTCCGAACCTTCGCATACCGCCAACTGCCTGTATGCAATCTCGAGATGTTCAGGCGGTAATTTACCCGATGCCACTACACTATCGAAGGCATGTTTTGCTTCACACAATAAATCCCAGCCCCGGTTTTTATCCACATTACCAATCCACGTTGAAAAGGTACCATGCACCCAACTGCCGGCAACCATTGACGGTAATGCATGAACATTGGTCATGTTTTCAAGGCAATCGGAAAACGTTGTCAAATTAAGGCGGGGGTGTTCCGATAACTTTTTGTAAAGGGCTGTCAAAAAATGATAGCCGTTTTCCGGATAATATTCCCACGCATTTTCACCATCCAGGATAATGGAAACAACGCGATTATTATCTCCGTCATAGCCATTCGCAATCGTTTCCAGATGAGTAATCAGATTATTGGCGGCATCATCCGCATGCCAGGAGGAATATGTAAATCCTATCAGATCCGATAACCCGTCATCCCGGAAAAAACATGCCGGACCTTTATTTTCAAGGCGATGCGCCCGGTGCAACCCGATCTCCGGTGATATCGGCCCTGGAGACACTGGTTTTGCCAGGCTATTGCGTATAACGGTCTCGCCACTGGCAACCCAGGCGAACTTATACTCTCCCAGCAATCCAATAAATCGTTCGCTGACACCACCCTCGGCAGGCCAACAGCCTTTGGGCTCTATGCCAAAATGACGCTTAAAAGAGGCAATCGCTTCGCGAATATGCCAATGCGAACGCTCCTCACCACCGGGATAAGCGGCCGTATCCGGCAGAATTACATCAGGCACCGCTTCACGTGCGCTATTGAAATCCAGCAGCAAAGGCAGCATCGCATGAGCATAAGGCGTCATGGATAATTCTATCTGGCCTTTTTCAGCCAGCTTGCGATAGCGGTTAATTATGTTTGCAAGTAATTCACCTATGACTTCCAGCAGAGTGCGCCTGTCTTTCAGTGAAAACATCTTGCCTTTTTCAATCAGCAGTTGGACCCGGGTATCTTCACGGCGCACGGTCTCGCCCAGCCACGCCAGGTGATACCACATCAGCATATCAATGAGAAAACCATCTTGAAAATAGTCGATGATCTGCTGATCCCCCTGCACCATGGATGCTATCTTGGCAAGCTTTTGATAGGGTGGATAGCGATCAATCAAGCGCTGTTTATTGGCGCGCAGACAGGCCTTTATCAGCGTGACTCGCTGTTCTTGTATATTGGGCAAAGACGGCATCGCCAACGCCGCCAGCAGTGGGTCATGGATATATTTTCCATCGGTCAGGTAACCGTTAATCTGCTGCGCATAGTCCTGGATCTGATCCAGCAGAATCGGAACAAAGTTCACCACCGCGCGCGCCCTGGGTATCTTTTCCAGGACGGCGGCCATATCGACATAGTCTTTTATCCCATGGAGATATGTCCACGGTAATTGATACTCCCCGCTGATGGCGTCACGGTACTCAGGCTGATGCATATGCCAGCACAACACGACGTTTAGACGGGATTTAGCGGACACGATGATAATCCTGTCCCAGCATCTCAGGCGTAACCAGCACGACACCACCCGGACTAATGAAATAGCGCTTACTGTCTTCTTCCATATCCTCTCCGATCACCGTGCCGTCAGGTATACGGCAACCTTTATCGACAACGACCTTTGTCAACCGGCAATGCTCGCCGACTTCGACATCGGGCAGGACAACACAATCGACAAGCTTTGAGTATGATTGAATATATACGTCCGAAAATAATAGCGAGTGCCGTACATAAGCACCAGATACTATACACCCCCCGGACACCATGGAATCTACGGCCATTCCCCGCCTTTCTTTATCATCAAAAATAAATTTTGCCGGAGGTAATTGCGCCTGGTATGTCCAGATAGGCCACGCACCATCATAGAGATTTAATTCCGGGGTAACACCGATTAACTCTATATTAGCCTCCCAAAAGGCATCCACCGTACCTACATCCCGCCAATACGCCTGAACGCCGGTGTCCGCCTTGCGAAACGGATAGGCGTAGACGCGGTATTTCATGATGACCGATGGAATAATATCTTTTCCAAAGTCATGGCTGGACGACGTATTATCGGCATCTCTGACCAATTGCTCATAGAGGAATTGGGTGTTAAAAACATAGATCCCCATCGAAGCCAATGCCACCTCACTTCTACCGGGCATGGGCTGCGGTTGTTGTGGTTTTTCGGCAAAATCCAACACACGGCCATCCTCATCGATCGTCATAACTCCAAATGCCTTCGCCTGTTCCAGTGGCACTTCAATGCAACTGACCGTCATGTCCGCTTGCTGGTCGACATGGAAGGCGAGCAGAGGCCCATAGTCCATCTTGTAAATATGATCGCCCGCAAGAATCAATACATAGGTAGGATCATGACTGCGTAAAATATCAATATTCTGAAATACGGCATCCGCCGTGCCTGTGTACCAGGAAGTCGCTATTCTTTGTTGTGCCGGCACCAGTTCGACGAACTCCCCCAACTCGGCGCGCAAAAAAGCCCATCCCTTTTGTATATGACGGATCAATGAATGCGACTTATACTGGGTTAATACCGCAATCTGGCGAACACCTGAATTTACGCAGTTGGATAACGGAAAATCGATAATACGGAATTTCCCGCCAAAGGGTACCGCCGGCTTGGCACGCCATTGCGTTAAATGTTTAAGACGCGAACCTCGCCCGCCCGCGAGAATCAGTGCCACTGTTTCTCTCGTTAAGCGGCTTACAAAGCGCGCTGCAGGGTTACCATCTCCCATGCTCACTCTATTAACCTCCATCTACCTGGAATTTCTTCAGGTACGGTTCCAAACATTTGGGATCCAACAAAAATGGTAAAAAATGAAGAATAATTATATCTTTATATACAACAAATACCTTCAGTCAGCCGGTATAATGCCCATATAGTTGTTAGAGGATATGGTATCATCAATTATCATCAATGGGCGATATTTGATTAAGCATACCTAATATATTCGGATAAAAAATAATAGTTTTACAACACGTACAGTAATCATTATGACAAAACCAGCGGTTAGCCAGGACACCTCAACAAAATCCGCACTCCCGCCCCAGGCGCAAAGGATTATTGACGCTCGTCATCACGATCCTTTTGAATATCTGGGGAAACATTCACTGGCTGATGGCGCTGTCATTCGCGCCTTTATCCCCGGAGCCTCACACATCACGATCGTCAATGACAATCATCCGATGCAGCGGCTTCCAAACACTGACCTCTTTGAATGGCACGATCCAACTGCAACAATCCCCGACCGTTACCAGTTGCAATGGACAGACCAGTGGGGAAACCACCATACATCATATGACCCCTATTGCTTCCCTCCCCAACTTTCTGACTTCGATATCCACTTGTTTGGCGAGGGCAAGCACCAGCACGCCTACCGGATTCTCGGCGCCAATCCCCATGTGGTCGACGATATCCCGGGCATATTGTTTGCCACCTGGGCACCCAACGCCGAACGGGTCAGCGTCGTAGGTGATTTCAATGAATGGGACGGCCGCCGTCACCCGATGCGCGTACGGAGCGGCAGTGGTATCTGGGAATTGTTTATACCCGGCATCCAGACGGGTGCCTTGTATAAATTTGAAATCCGTAACCGGAGCTCGGGCAACATCTATGTCAAATCCGATCCTTATGCACGCTGTTTCGAGATGCGGCCGAGTACCGCCTCGGTCATATCAGGCCCATTAAACTATGATTGGGCTGATTCAGAATGGATTCACCGGCGTTCCCATGTCAATTGGCTGCATGAGCCGATGTCGATCTATGAAGTCCACTTCGGTTCCTGGCAACTTGACGAAAACGGCAATTTTCTCAACTATCGTGAACTTGCCAAGCGTTTGGTGGCCTATGTCAAAGAGCTCGGATTTACCCATATCGAGCTATTGCCTATTACCGAACATCCGCTGGACGCATCGTGGGGTTACCAGGCCACCGGCTATTTTGCCGCAACCAGCCGCTTCGGGACGCCGGATGATTTTAGATTTTTTATCGATTGTTGTCATCAAAACAGTATAGGCGTCATCCTTGACTGGGTGCCCGGGCATTTCCCCAAGGATTCGCATGGGTTGGCCCGGTTTGACGGCACAGCCCTTTATGAACATGCAGACCCGCGCCGCGGTGAACACCGTGAGTGGGGTACGCTGATTTTCAACTATGGCCGTAATGAAGTAAAAAACTTCCTGATATCGAATGCACTCTTCTGGCTGGAAGAGTTTCATATCGATGGGCTGCGCGTCGACGCCGTCGCCTCAATGTTGTATCTGGATTATTCACGCAAAGCAGGCGACTGGACACCGAATATTCACGGCGGCAATGAAAACCTTGAAGCCATTGACTTCATCCGGCAGCTCAATGAGCTTACTCATACCCTGCATCCGGGCACCATGATCATGGCCGAGGAAAGTACGGCCTGGCCGATGGTTTCACGCCCGGTATGGCTGGGGGGACTGGGTTTCAGCATGAAATGGAATATGGGATGGATGCACGATACGCTTGAGTATATGAGCAAAGATCCCATATACAGGCACTATAATCACGATATGCTGACATTCAGTCAGCTTTATGCCTTTACTGAAAACTTTATACTGCCATTCTCACATGATGAAGTAGTGCATGGCAAAAACTCCATGCTCAACAAGATGCCGGGGGACGAGTGGCAACGCTTTGCCAACCTGCGATTGTTGTATACCTATATGTTTACCCATCCCGGAAAGAAATTACTGTTTATGGGTTGCGAATTCGGCCAGGGCAAGGAGTGGGACCATGCGGTATCTCTGGACTGGTATGTGCTCGATTATCCTTTTCACCAAGGCATAAAGGCCGTGGTCTGCAGTCTTAACCGCTTATACAGTCAATCGAAGGCCTTGTATTACTACGATTTCGAACCACAGGGATTCGAATGGATCGATTGCCATGATTCTTCGCAATCAGTATTGACTTACTTACGCCGCGGGCATAATGAAACGCTTATCGTTGCCCTTAACTTTACCCCCATACCACGTTATAACTACCGTATTGGCGTACCTCAACCCGGCGACTATGAAGAAGTACACAACTCGGATTCGGTTTATTTTGGCGGCAGCAATATGGGCAATAAACTCATTACCGGCGCAGATGCAATACCGTGGATGAACAGGCCTTTCTCCATCAATGTCACTCTGCCTCCGTTAGCCGGCATCATATTTAAAGCACCCGGATAACAAGCCTCTGCTAGACCGTCCCTGATATTATTCAGAGATTTCCAAATAACAGCCCGGCGGAAACGAACGTTGCCCAGATAGCAACGGGGAATAGCCATTGAATACCTTGAGGCGCGTTATATTCGTATAGCGTGATCGTTTTATTTGGCGTGTTCTCTGCATATTGCATCACTTTATGGAAGACGCCAGCGGCAAAGGCCCCGATTTGATCAAGTGATTTGATCGTTCCCCTGACCTCTGCAAATGCATCACTAACGGCTTTTTGAACCTCATGAAGCACATCAAACACCAATGCAATACGTATCGATAATCTTTCACGCGATATGCCGAACAACGATAACGGCACTGCCAGCCAGTATATCGCCATAATGAATTGTTGCTGCGATGTACAACGTAACAACAGATTCACCGCCATCAGGATCAATGCCAGGGACAAGACACGCATTAACCCCAAAGCAATGCCCTCGATTGTCGGCAACCATGCTTCATGATCGGACATAACGGGGATTGCTATCGTCCGGCCGGGCGTCATCCATGCATAGATGATAATAATTGACAGAAAAAACCAGCGCATTCTGCGCATCATCGTAAACGCGGACAACAGATAAACAGGATGCGTCAGGCAATACAACCCGGCAAGCAACGATGCCCCGGTTAATAAATAGCTGCCATCCGCCAGGGAAACAAAGCCTGAAAACAGCAAAAATGATATAACGCGTATGACAGGATGAATTTTATCAATGAGTGTTAATTTTTCACTCTCATTGAGCAGTAAATCGGATTGAATCATTTATTTGCTATGTGAAATTTAACCGAGCTGTTGTATGAGTTCTTGGGCTTCCCGCTTTTGATCTTCGTTACCCTCCTGCACAACCTCGTCCAATATGCCACGGGCACTCTCTTTATCATCCATATCTATGTAAGCTTTGGCAAGATCAAGTTTGGTATCGACCTCATCGCCACCGGTTGAAAAGGCAACTTCTCCCTCTGCATCTTCAGTAGTGTTCTCCAGCGAAAGATCATCGTCTATATTGGAAAGCCAATCGAGATCATCGCCATCCAATCCAAGGTCATCATCAGCGGCATTCCGCTTTTCCTCCGCATCCTCTGCCTGACCTTCAATCTGGATTTCCGCTTCTGACTCTCCCTGTTCCTCGAATGAAATGGCATCAGATTCATCGGCAGCTTCATCAGCCATGGTATCCAGATCGAACTCAAGGGCGTTTTCCGGGTTGTCTGCCTCTTCAGAGGCGATATCACCGGCAATATTCTTCTCCTTATCTTCTTCAAGAGATTGTTCCGGCGCAAAACCCGATTCGAATTCTATGGTATTACCGGTATCTTCAGATACCGGGGGTCGATTTTCATCTTCCGCGGCACTGTGGGCTTCCTCCATATCTGACTGTGGCAACAGCCCGGATTCAAATTCAATCGTATTACTCTTATCCTCTGTAACGGCCTCTTCCGGTTCGTTATCCATGCTCTCAAATGATAGATCATCGATCCCGGATTCAGCAGCCGCCGGCTCTCCGCTTACCTCGGTTTCATCACTCATGTCGAAATTTAAGGCATTTTCATCGGTATACTTATCTGATTCTTCATCAGAAGCGGCGCCGGCCGGTTCAGATTCAACATTTTCGGATTTCAGTTCATTAACTACATCTGCTGAATCTTCAAAATTACTTGCGAAGATATTTTCTGCAGGACTTTCTTCCGTTGAATCTGTGTATGACAAGTCCTCTTCGATACCTGACATTACAAGGTCCGGTTCATCATCATCAGGATTATCCATTGCCCCGCTTGTATCACCGCTATTCTCACTTTCACCGCCGCTAAATAAAGGATGATCAGGCGTCAGTCTTTTACCCAATTGAACCACTCTATCCCAAACCGGCCCGCCTTGTGGGCCGATTGCGGCATACAGTTGCTCTGCTTGCGCAACAAAACCATCTACGTTTTCACTTTCCGCATAGACTTCCATCAGTTTCAGTTTGTAATCACTGCGCTCAGGCTCATTTTGCAGCGCCTCATTCAGCAACTCTATGGCCTTATCAAACCGGCGATAGGCAAGATAAACATCCGCCTCTGCAAGTACATCCATTTCATCAGAATCAGTCTCTATTGCATCTATGGCGGATTCAGCGGCATATCCGCCAACGGCGCTTGCCATCGCCGAATCCGATTCATCCGCAACTTGCTCTGCAGCGGCCAATATACCTTCGTCAAATCCTTCGGATGCCAGTTGACGCTGGCGCATCCTCATCCAAATCAGCACGATTACGACGACAATTACCAATCCTCCCAACCCCAGCGTTAATGGGTCCTTGAGCAACATGCTGATTGCGCCTTCTTCCGCAGCCGCCGCCGGTACCGGCGGCGGCGGTGGCACCGCTTGTTGAGTCATTTCCGGAACGCTCATTTCAACTGCCGGCGCCGCTTGCGTCTTGTCCATGGCCTGCGTGCCCGCATCAGGCTGGGCCGCACTGCCTTGTATGGCGGCCATGGTGTCATCTTTGAGCGTGACTAAACGCTGCATCGATGCGAGCTGTTCTTCCAGCGCCGTTATACGGGTCCGTAGTTCTTCATTCTCCTGACGGGTTACATCAGACGTCTCAAGGGCAATGGCCAATTCTTCGCGCAGGGCGCCCAGTTCCGCGCGCGCAGACTGAGAGTCCATGGCCGGGGCACCTTCCTCTGCAGCGGGAGCAACCAATTTCAATTTTGCACCGCTGCTGGTTTCACCTGCGGAAGTTGCCGGAACAGTGCTTGCAGCCATGTCTGAGCCGATCGGACGTAGACCGGGCGCTTGCCCGGCGTTGCGTTTAGCATCCAACCATTGCTGATATTGCAGTCGCGATTCTTGTAATGCCTCTTCAGCGTTCATCGCCGTTATTAAACCGGGATCACTGATACGCAGCACATAGCCGGCTTTCAAGTCATTTATATTATTGTTATAAAATGCCTCAGGATTACTCTTTAGCAATGCCATCATGACCTGCTGTACGGTGACGGATTTATTGGGTTTTAATTGAGTTGCAATCGACCACAGGGTATCGGTTCTTGTCACGGGACCGTACTGCAATCCCCCCGCCGGAGTTTCAAACTGTGGTGCTGTACGTTTTTGCTGACTTTTTACAGGCGTTTCTGCCGTTTTCCCGACGCCTTGAGTGCCTTGCATGGACTGTGACGGGATAGTACCGGTCTCAGGGGATTCAATCGCGCCTGGTTTGTCACTCAGCAATACCGGGGGATCGAGTAAAACGGTATATTCACGCAGCAGCCGCCCACTCGGCCAATTAATCTCAATCAGGAAATCCAGAAAAGGTTCCTTGATCGAGTCTTCTGAGGTAACCCTGATGTATTTGGTGCCATCAGGTTTCGTGTCAACTTCAAATTTGACTTTCATCAAAAAAACAGGGCGTTCGATCTCCGCCTGCGCAAAGGCATCGCTTGAAGCGAGTTCGACATTGATTTCCTGAAGGTTTACCGAATCAGCGGACAACAACGATATTTCAGCATCCAGGGGCTGGTTCAGTGCGGAATGTAGCTTAATTTCACCCAACCCCAAGGCGTAACTGTTAACGGGTAACAGTAAAATCAGTGCGGCAAATCCCCTCGCCAAGCTTCGCAATATCCTATCTCCTTTCGTTTCAGGGCGGATAGCCATTAGCATTAACATCTATATCTGGAATATTCGATGCAATTTCTATTCCAGCTCACTATCACTCGAAATAACCCTGAGACACGCAAGCACTTATTTCAGGTAATCTTTTACCAGAATTTCAGCAATTTGAACACTATTAAGTGCTGCTCCCTTACGCACATTATCCGCCACCACCCAGATATTCAACCCAAGTGGATGCGATAGATCTTCACGAATGCGGCCGACATAAACCGGATCCGTACCGGCCGACTCGGTTGCCGCCGTCGGATATCCTCCCGGCTTCCTTTCATCCAACACCACGACGCCCGGCGCTTTTTTAAGAAGTTTCCTGGCCTGATCCGCGCTTATCTTGCTCTTGGTTTCGATATGTACCGCTTCGGAATGCCCATAAAATACCGGAACACGTACTGTGGTCGGATTAACCAGCACGCCGTCGTCTTCCAGAATTTTATTTGTTTCCCATATCATTTTCATCTCTTCTTTCGTATAGCCATT
>Ga0214472_10009287_pt1 | contig 10260 bp, 10 predicted proteins | sample RVTome_6_FD_207662 | JGI IMG/M metagenome (GOLD analysis project Ga0214472, IMG submission 207662) | Soil microbial communities from uranium-contaminated site in the Upper Colorado River Basin, Wyoming, United States - RVT140D175 | ecosystem: Environmental > Terrestrial > Soil > Contaminated >...
CATCCACCAGTGCCGCATGGCCGGTCACAGCCTGACTGCCCTCACCTCGTCAAGGTCTCCGGGAAAGGTGCCGAGGCGCGAAAATCGCCCGGACTCATGGGTCCTTCCGGACGAAGGACTTCGCCCTGGCCTGCTTTGGCGACGGCCCAGGCCACTGCGTTCCAGGCGCGCTGCATCGGGTCGTCAGCATTTCCCCACGTGACGACATGGAGTTCCTGCCCCCGGCGCACGAGTGTCACCATCCCCGAGGGCGTCCCCAAACGGATCTCCTTCCAACCGGCCGGAGGCGCCTCGTCGGGCATGGTCAACTCCCCGTCCACCATCCGCATCTGGACGGGGAAGTTGTGCTCCGCGAGGAGTCCCATCACCCGGCGCAGATCCGGCGAGGCCTCGCCAGGGAATCGCACAACGTGCTCCATGCCCACAACAGCACCCTCCGGCCTGTCTTCCTGCGCCACGCGCGGGGCTGCGGGCGCACCCACCAACTTCGGGGAACTCTATCCTCACAAGAGAAAACCTACAAGTCTTGGCTAACCTTGTGAAAAGGAAGAATGTTTCCCGATCAACCTCACCCTGAATCCTTTTCGTCCAAGCTGGATCGAACCGTTTAAGAGCCAGTGAGATTCAAGCCGAACATCCGTGGGATTCCGGGAAGGAGGACGCCAATGATCCGGTGGGTGCGGCAGCGGGAATGGCCCTGGTGGCAGGCCGGGATCCTGCTGGGACTCCTCAACATGTTTGCCTTCTACACGGCGAACTACTACCTGTCCACCTCCACCACGTTCTCTCGTGCGGCCGGGATGATCCTGGGTGTGTTCGTTCCGGAGCACGTGGCGACCAATGCCTACTACCAGGTCCACAAGCCTGTCGTGGACTGGCAGTTCATGCTGGTGATCGGGATCTTTCTGGGCGCTCTGCTGGCATCCAAGCTGTCCGGGCAGTTCCGAGTGAACCTGGTGCCTGATCTCTTTGCGGCGCGGTTCGGTCAGGGAACGGCTCGCCGGTGGGGCATCGGTCTGCTGGGCGGCGCGCTCCTGGGATTTGGCGCGCGCATGGCGGACGGCTGCACCAGCGGGCACACGCTGAGCGGGGCGGCACAGCTTGCCCTGAGCGGCTGGGTGGCGACGGCCGGGTTCTTCATCGGCGGCATCGCCGTGGCCTTGTTGATCTACGGAAGGAGAAGCTACTAATGGGACCGCTGGAGATCACGGGGATGGCCCGTCTGGTCCTGGGTCTCGTGACGGGTCTTGCCTTTGGGTTCATCCTACAGAAGGGACAGGCGCTGAAGTTCCACAAGATCATTGATGCCCTTCGCCTAAGAGACTTCACGATCTGGAAGCTGATGTTCACGGCGATTGGGGTGGGGATGATCGGTATCTATGCGATGAACGAGCTGGGGTTGGCGAAGCTGCACATCAAGCCCACCATCCTGTCGGCCAACATCGTCGGCGGTCTGATCTTCGGGGCAGGCTTCGCCCTACTGGGTTTCTGCCCGGGAACATGTGTCGGCGCGGCCGGCGAAGGACGATTGGATGGTCTCTACAGCGGTGTGGTAGGGCTGTTGATCGGCGCTGGCCTCTACTCCGAGGTGTATCCCTATCTGCTGCCGCGCTTCCTGAAGATTGGCGCGCTCGGTAAGGTCACGCTGTCTCAGCTTTTCGGCATGGGTATCTGGCCAACAGTCCTTGTTGTCGCCCTGGCACTGGGCGCTGCCGTCTGGTTCTTGGATCGGATCGACCGGGGCGCTCGCGCCAAAGCGAAACCCCCCGAGCTAACTCCCTCCCCCATCAATGCATAGCAAGAAACCAGTCTTGCAGAATTCCAACGGCCCGCCTCCGATGACGCAGAGGCGGGCCGCTTTCTTTTGAGGCGGCGCGCTCACCGCCATGCAACACCGCCCACCTCCCGCACCTGAGCCCGCTGGAGAGGGCGTGGCCCTTTCGCTGCTGCTCCAAGCCGATTGACACAAGAGCCCGCGACCGTTCCGTGAGCCGAAAAGGCACAGCTACCGAGGTGACGAAAAAGCAGTGAGTGTGTCCTTCTTGGTCACCACCCGGCCTGTCCCGGCCGAGTGTCTTTCCGCCCGGAAACTTCTGGAGGGGGGCCGAGGGACGGGAGGACGCAACGCCGCGAGGTTACAGCGCCCTGTGGCCTATGGGCAAGCGGCTCATTCTTCGAGATTCGACCAACGAGTGGAACAAAACATGCTATGCCTTCCCGGAGGTTAGGGGGAACCAAGCAGAATCGGACACATCGGGATGAAAAACGGAATTTCGGGCTTGCGGCCTCTCTTGACCTCCCTGGTGCTCTCCCTCGGTGCGGGGATTGCCCTGACCCAGGGGGCGGTCTACTTTGAGTACAGGGAGACCTTGAACCTGGCCCTCCCCCTCATCCCTATCATGTTTCCGCTCTTCTACAGGATCCTACACAGAAATACTTCCGGCGAGGCGGCCCGAGCTTCCTCGCCGTCTTCCTTCTGGGGGAGGCAGTTCTCTCTCCGCTTTTCCGAGATGCGGTCCCTCCGGAGAATCCTCACGGCCGTTACCCTCAGCCTGGCACTGAAGTACGGCATGGAAGGACTCTTCCTCTACACCTTCTACCGGAGATCCGGCCTGCCCTTTCAGGCCCTATTCGGAGGATGGGAGGACGACCTTCTCGGCCGATTCCTCCGCGGGGACCTGTTGGTGGTCACTGCGTCTCAGGTCGTAGCCCTCCTGCTCATAGAAGCCTTACTTCTCACGGCCATCGGTGGGCTGTGGATCGGCGTCACCGCGACGGGTTCAGCCAGTGCGATCCTCGAAGCACTCTTCGCTGGAACCATCCTCGCCTTCTTTGCCACGCTGACCAACCTTTCCCTTCTGTATGCCCAGGCCGCGTCCATCGCCAGCGCCGCCGCATCCCTGTTCAGTACTGACTACTCCCAGGTCGTCGCCCTCGCGGGCCCCCTGTTCCAGGTATTCCTGTACGGCTGCTGGACGTTGGTCGGCCAGCGCTGTCGCCGCGAACTCTCCGCGCCCAGGACGGCGAACTCCCGCCTTGGGCGCCCGTCCCACTCCCGCTAATCCGCCTTCCCCCATCCCGGATCTTTCACCGTCAATCCCACCAGCCCGCATCCCGCAAAGCGGGACGGACTCCTTCGGAGAGGCGGGACGCGGCCGCAGGGAAAAGCCGTTCGGTGGGTTGGTCGTTCTGCGGTTTCCGTCTACGGCAAACTGGGCAATTCGGAAACGTTCTGGGACTCATGAGGCTCAACAGACTCAAAGGATTTAACGGACTTCGCTGGAATATTAGCGCCCTGGGCGCACGAACGGTGGTGCCGTTGATCCCGGCGGCTCGCCTGCTGCACTCTTTGGGGTAAATGCCGGACTTACCGACCGGCCACCTCGGGCGGCAAAGCCACCGGGGCAGAGGCAATCACCGAATCCTGCAGACTGACCGGGATTCCTGGGGGATCAGCCGATGCGGCAGGAAACCGACCCCGTCAACAACGCCCCAACGCCCCCCATCCCCATCCCGGACGCTGTGGAGTCTGCTACAGCCGTGGCACCGGTGTCAAACGGTAATCCCGGTGGTCGGCTGGGCGCGTCTGGCTGTGGGTCGGCAGGCTGAAGTTCCCCCTCAGCACACGATTCTGCTATAATCACGAACCATTCAATCCCCTTCCCTCTGGATCTCACCGCGAAAGGAATCGACATCCCCATGGCCACGAGAATTGCGAGGTCCGATCGAGTGAGCTGGCATACAAATGCAGCCAAGAGACCTGCCGGCAGAATCGGCGCTGCCGCCGGCACACCTCCCCGCGCCAACGCGCTTTCCCGCACGCGACGCCCCGAGGGGGTGTCGCTGGAGGCGTGGCAGATCGCCCTGCGCCGCGAGTTCGGCCGCGCCCAGCGGTTCCGCCTGCAAAACATCGGCGCGGAGCCGGTCTTCTCCGAGTTCACCGTCAGCAATCCGCAGACCGGCGGCTCGTATCGAGTGGCGATTCGCGGCCGGAATCCGTGCGACAACTACTGCTCGTGCCCCGACTTCGCCGTCAACACCCTGGGCACCTGCAAGCACATTGAATTCACGCTGGCGGTGTTGGAACGAAAACGGGCCAGCCGGGCCGCGCTCGGGGCCGGCTTCCATCCCGACTACTCCGAGATCTACCTCCGCTATGGCGCGAAGCGCCAGGTCGCATTCCGCTCCGGCCGGGGCTGCCCGCCTGCAATCCGCCGCCTCGCGTCCCGCCACTTCGATCCGGACGGCCTCCTCAGGCCGTCGGCCTATGAGCATTTCGAATCCTTCCTGAAGGAAGCCCAATCCGACGGCCACGAGCTGCGGTGCTACGAGGACGCCCTCACGTTCATCGCCCAGGTCCGGGACGTGGCGCGGCGGCGCCGGGCGATCGACACGCTGTTCCCCCGCGGAGCCGCCAGCCCCGTCTTCGAGAAGCTGCTCAAGGTCCCGCTGTATCCCTACCAGCAACACGGGGCGCTCTTCGCGGCCGCGGCCGGACGCTGCCTCCTCGCCGACGATATGGGCCTGGGGAAGACAATCCAGGCCATCGCCGCCGCCGAAATCCTCGCCCGCGCCGCCGGCGTGGAGCGCGTCCTTGTCATTTGCCCCACCTCCCTGAAGTACCAATGGCATCAGGAGATCGGCAAGTTCGCAGGCCGCCCGGTGGAGGTCGTCGAGGGCTCCCTGACCGCCCGCGCCGCGCGCTACGCCACCGACACTTTCTACAAGATCACCAACTACGATGTCGTCCACCGCGACCTGGACTGCATCCGGCGCTGGACCCCCGATCTCGTCATCCTCGACGAGGCCCAGCGGATCAAGAACTGGAAGACGCGCACCGCGCGGAGCGTGAAGCGCCTTTCCTCCCAGTTCGCGATCGTCCTCACGGGGACGCCTCTCGAGAACCGGCTGGAGGAGCTGCACTCCATCGTCGAGTTCGTGGACCGGTTCCGCCTGGGACCGATGTTCCGCTTCCTTGCCGCGCACCAGATTGCCGACGACTCCGGCCGGGTCGTCGGCTACCGCCACCTCGCGCAGATCGCGGAGACGCTCAAGCCGATCCTCCTTCGGCGCGGGAAGGCAGAGGTCCTGCGGGAACTCCCCGAGCGCTTGGACAAGCTCTTCTTCGTGCCGATGACGGAGGCGCAGGCGCGGCACCACGAGGAGAACCGCGAGATCGTCGCGCGGATCGTAGCCAAGTGGCGCCGGTACCGCTTCCTGACCGAGACGGACCAGCGGCGCCTGATGATTGCCCTCCAGAACATGCGGATGGCCTGCAACAGCACCTATCTCCTCGACCAGACGACCGACCACGGGGTCAAGGCCGACGAGCTGGCGACACTTCTCGCGGAGATCTTCGAGCGCCCGGACGCGAAGGTGGTCGTGTTCAGCCAGTGGGTTCGGATGCACGAGCTGATCGCCCGGCGGCTCACGGCTCGCCGCTGGCCGCACGTCTTCTTCCACGGCGGTGTTCCGGGACGGCAGCGGATGGGGCTCATCCAGCGGTTCAAGGAAGACCCCCGATGCCGCGTCTTCCTCTCCACGGACGCCGGGGGTGTCGGACTGAACCTGCAGAACGCTACGGTCGTAGTCAACATGGACCAACCCTGGAACCCCGCCATCCTCGAGCAGCGCATCGGGCGGGTCCACCGCCTGGGCCAGCGCCGCCCGGTGCGGGTCGTGAACTTCGTGGCCCAGGGGACCATCGAACACGGGATGCTGAGCCTCCTGTCGTTCAAGAAGTCGCTCTTCGCGGGGGTGCTGGACGGTGGGGAGGATCAGGTCCTGTTGGGCGGGACGCGGCTCACGCGATTCATGGAGTCGGTGGAGAAGGCGACGGGCGCCATCCCCACCCCCATGCCCCAGGAGACGGCGGAGTCGCAGGCGGAGGCCGCGGCGGGGATGACGGAGGCCGGAATGGAGGCTGGGGCGGACGGGGACGGGAAGCCGGCCCGCATCGCGAAAGCTGGAGCACCGGCGTCGGACCTGGCTGATCTGCTCACGGCCGGGGTTTCATTCCTGGACCACCTCGGTAAGGTGCTGGGCACCGGTAAGGCAGGCTCGGCAGGGGGGAAAGGCGAAGGGGTGTCCGCCGATTCGTTCATCGGCCGGGATGCGAGTACGGGCCAGGTCTACTTGAAGCTGCCGATGCCGACCGGGGATACGCTGAAGAAGATCGCCAACGCGCTTGAGGTACTGGCGCAGACGCTAAAGCTCGGATCGTGATTCCCCTCTGAACCATCTCGTGAAACCAGTTTCAGCAATCAGTAATGGTACCGGGCCTGGAGGAAGTCAATGCGGTTTCCGCTGACCAGATACACGATCCGATGCTCCTCGGTCAGGCGGCGGGACCACGCGCCGGCAAGGACATACTTCAGCGGCTCGGGCTTGCCGATGCCCCCGAACGGGTCCCGCAGGATCGCCTCGACCAAGTCCAGAGCACGAAGCGCCACTCGCCGATTCGTTTCTACCCAGTACCGAAGGGCCTCGATGAACCCGGATGGAAGATGGCAAGCCGCTCGGCCCGACCCCTTGGCGAGCCTCCGGATTCACGAGGCAAGGTCAAGCGCCCGGCGAAGCTCCGCTACTGACTTGGGGCGCGCCGTCCCTCGCCTCGCCCGATTCAGCGCCCGGAGAAGCCGCTGGGCATTCCGAGGCGAGCGGAGCAGGTGCGCGGACTCCAAGAGGCTTCGCAGCTCTGCGGCCGCCACCAGGGCGACATCGTCGCCCCCCCGGCGGCGGATGATGACGACATCGCGGCTGGTCGCCACCTCATTGCACAGTGCGGCGAAGTTTGCTCGCGCGCTTGTATAGGTCGTCTCAGTCGGCACCCTCCCCTCCTTATCCGATATGTACAGGAATGCAGTACAGGTTTCCTTTGACGATGTCAAGCCCCCGTGTCAGGAACTCGGAGGTCCGAGTTCAGGGTCGGGTGGGCGGCACCCGGCGGTAGGGCAAGCGCCGAGGCGGCTTCCCGACTTGGCGACCGGCACCTCGCGCGGCAGGGCCACGGTGTCCGATGCGATCGCAGCTCCCTTGAGGCTGACGGACTGGGGCTCACGAGGGATTAGCGCACGCAAGGGGGAAGTCAACTCCGTCAACAACGTCCCTCATCCGACGCATCGGAAAATGTCGTACCGCCCTGCGGGGGTCAAGACGTATCCCGCGAATGCCCCCGGCGCCGGGTCGGTCGTCCCGTGGCGCGGCTGCCGACCTCAGAACGGAACCTTCGGAATACACCGCCGCCCGCCTCAGGCCCGTGCGGCTCGTAGGCAGGGGAGGAAGAAGGGGATCACGGGCTTACGCCGCGATGAATGCCGGCGAGTTGTGGGAGTGCGCGGGCCAGCGCCCGAGACGGAAGGCGCCCCACGAGGGTGTCCGCGCCGTAGCCAAGGCTTGACACCGGCGCCGCAGCCATCTATTCTAGGTACTGGGTACTTGAAATACGGAGATGGCATGCCGAGAGGCCGAGTTCACGAGCTGAGGTATCTGATCGAGATCCCCATCCCATACGTGGACAAGCACGGACGGAAGCTGGACGACCGAAAGAGATCGAATTGGAGACGCGAGCTCGGGGCGTTGCTGACCGATTCCTTTGGAGGATTCACGCCAGGAAAAGCGCCGGCGCTAAACCGAGTGCAGGCAGCGGACGGACGATGGGTGACCCTCTCCGAGAAGGGTCAGGTCGTTCTGCGGTCCGCTTGTGCTGACCGTGATGCCTTCCTTCAGCATCGCGACCGTCTGGTGGATTTGGTCGTCCGCATGGGTGAAGACCTGAATCAAGCTGACGTGTTCATCCTGGCCTACCCGTCGGACTCTTTGTTGATCGAGGTGCATGAGCAAATGCCGTGAGCGGCCGCCGGTACTCGAGAGGATCCAGCTATGCGAAAGACGAAAGTGCATGTTATCGAGGTTGTTGAGGATCCTGAGCTGCGCAAGAAGGAAGCCAAGGCGAGCGAAGCCGTGAGGCGCTTCCTCCCGAATGCTGGGCCGCTGCGGTTGTACCGAACCGCAGAGGGGCGGATCGGAGTTCAGCTTGATCTGACTCTCACCCCGGGTGACCGACAGCGCCTTGACAATGCCTACGGGGCCATCATGAAGGTGTTGGGTGAGAGGCGTGGACGACCCCGAGGCGTGAAGACGGTTCAGACAAAGCTCTTGCTTCCCGAGCCGGCCTATCGGGCTCTGAAGCGCGCTGCAGCGGCATCTAACTCGACGATGTCTGGCTTGGTGGCGCAGCTGGCAGCGCGCCTTGAGAAGGCACGCTCCCCTAAGGGTGGGTGAGGTGATAACAATTTGCTTTTCGGGCTTGCCGCGGCCCAGCCCTGACCGCGCGGCCGGACGGGCCCACCAACCCGACGCGATGCGCCGTAATCGGCGACGCTTTGCCCTGCGACAGATGGAAGCGTGCCGCAACCACCCACGGGTGTCAAGGAGAATCTCCTGAAATCTCCCGGCCCTGGGTCGGTCGCCACATGGAACGACTGACGCCTTCAGATTGCCCGACGGGTGGCTCAGCGCTTGGCCGGCATGGCGCTCATCGCGCCGATGGTGAAGCCGCCGTCCACGAACATGAGCTGGCCCGTCACGTAGGCCGAGGCATCCGAGGCCAGGAAGACCACCGTCCCGTCCATATCGTTGGGTAGGCCGGTGCGGCCGGCAGGGATCTTGTCCGTGACATACGCCACCCATTCCGGGTTCTGGAAGAGGATGTCGTTCTGTGCCGTCCGGAACCATCCCGGCGCCAGGACGTTCACCGTGATCCCGAAGGGCGCCCACTCTGCGGCCAGCGCCTTGGTCATCTGGGTGATGCCGCCCCGGCTGGCGCAGTAGGGGACGATACCGGGCATCCCGAAAAGCGACGTTCCGGATCCGACGTTGATGATGCGGCCTTTCTTCTGCGGGATCATGGCTACCCGGGCCACCGCCGCGGCCACGAAGAAGCCTCCCCTGAGGATGGTGTCCACCACGAAGGCCCAGTCCTCGGGGGTGACCTCCACGCTGGCCTTGCGGACGTTGCAGCCGGCGTTGTTCACCAGGATATCAATCTTGCCGAAAGCCTGCTGCACCCGATCCACCATCGGCTGGATGGTTTCCAGCTTTCGGACATCCAGCACACAGGGCAGGGCCTTCCGGCCCAGCGCTTCGATATCCGCCTGCGTCTGCGCCAGAGACCCCAGCGTCCGGCTGGTGATGGCAACATCCGCACCGGCCCGGGCCAGGGCCCGCGCAAAGTATTGGCCCAGCCCCCGGCTGGCCCCCGTGACGATGGCCACCTTCCCCCTCAAATCAAACTCTCCCGCCATCCTCTCCTCCTCTAAACTGACGACAGGGATTTCCGACAGCGACAGCGATCTGGCAGGCCCGCGTTTCTGGTCCCTGTCCCTGTCGCTGTCCCTGTCGCTGTCGGCTTCACGGTTGCAGGACGATCTTCATCAGGCCGGCATCGCCCCGGTGCAAGGCGTCGAAGGCAGCCTGGCCCTCTGCCAGCGGCACGATCCTGCTGATCAGGGGCTTTGCTTGGATCCGGCCGGCGGCCATCATATCCAAGCACGCCCGGTACTCCCCGGCGATGGCACAGGACCCGCGGAGGGTCAGCTCGCGCGAGACGATATCCTGCAGGTTCACCTGGACTCGGGGGGTAACGTTTCCGATCAGGGTCACGTGCCCTCCCAGCTTCGTGAGATCCATGGCCAGCTGCACGCTGGCCTCGGTGCCTACGGCTTCCAGGACCGCGTCGGCGTCCGGGTGCCCCACGGCGCGCCGCATCTCGGCGGCGACGTTGGTCGTCCCGGGATTGATGGTCACGTCCGCGCCGAGCTGGCGCGCGAGGGTTAACCGCTCCTCCCGCATGTCCAGGGCAATGATCGTCCCGGCCCCCTTGACGCGGACGGCCTGGATGGCGAAGAGACCGATCTGCCCCGCCCCCACCACGACCACGACATCGTTGACGTCAATCGGTGTGATCCGCGCCGCGTGGAGGCTCACCGAGGCGGGCTCGATCAGCGCCGCTTCCTCGAAGGAAACGGCGTCCGGCAGCCGGTACGTGATCCACCAGGGCACCACGACGTACTCCGCCATGGCCCCGTCGCGGCGGAACGCCGGTGTGGAGACGCCGAGGATCTTGCGGTTCTGGCACAGGTTCACCCGACCCTGCCGGCAGGCGGAACACTGGTTGCAGTACACGGTGGAATCGAAGGTGATCCGCTCCCCCGCGGTGACATTCTGAACGTTTCGTCCAACCGCCTCCACGACCCCGGC